>Ga0247790_10000014_pt1 | contig 91001 bp, 70 predicted proteins | sample UWRJS171409R4_FD_179913 | JGI IMG/M metagenome (GOLD analysis project Ga0247790, IMG submission 179913) | Soil microbial communities from Arlington Agricultural Research Station in Wisconsin, United States - UWRJ-S171-409R-4 | ecosystem: Environmental > Terrestrial > Soil > Agricultural land...
CAGGCAAGGGAGACAGCTGCGTAGAAGTAGCTTTTAGCGGTTGCTAGCGCCGGGGTCAGCTGTCTCTAGCTGGGTCTCCTCCCGCCGTCAGGGAATGTTCCCCGGGGCCGCCCGGGGCGCGTGATAGCGTCCGCGCCATGGCGAGCCATCGCAAGGACTTGCTCACGCGACGCGGCGTTTTGGCCGGGCTCGGGGCCGGCGCCGCGGTCGGCCTCATCGGATGCGGCGGCGAGTCGTCCGCCGGCGAGCCCGACGGCGGCACCGGCGAGCCCGACGCGCTCGGCCCGAACGCGGCCTGCGCCGCGGCGTCGGCGCTCTCGCCCGAGCAGCTGCTCGCGCACGTCGAGTCGATCGTCGTCCTCTGCATGGAGAACCGCTCGTTCGACCACTACCTCGGCTCGCTCCGGCTCGCCGAGGGCCGCGCCGAGATCGATGGGCTCGCCGGCACCGAGTCGAACCAGAGCAAGGGCGGCATGCCCGTCGCGGTGCACCCGCTCACCGACTTCACGCCCGTGGATCCGCCGCACGACTGGGACGCGTGCCACGCGCAGTGGAACGACGGCCAGAACGACGGCTTCGTGCTCGCGCACGCCGGCGAGAACGAGGCCGACGTGATGGGCTACCACGTCCGGTCGCAGCTCCCCGTCACGTACGCGCTCGCCGATGCCGGCGTCGTCTGCAACCGCTGGTTCGCGGCGTGCCTCGGCCCCACCTGGCCAAACCGCTTCTTCCTCCACGGCGGTACGTCGAAGGGCCGGCAGAGCAACCTGCCCGTCGTCGGCTTCACGAGCATCTTCGACCGGCTCTCCGACAAGGGCATCGCCAACACGAACTACTACTCCGACGTGGCGTGGGCGAGCGGCGGCTACGGCAAGGTCTCTGGGCTCGCGGCCATCGAGCGGTTCTTCGAGGATGCCGCCGCCGGCAACCTGCCGCCATTCTCGATCGTCGATCCGGCGTTCTTCGGCGGCGGCGCGAACGACGATCACCCCGATCACGACATCCGCCTCGGCCAGGCGTTCATCGGCAGCGTCGCCGGCGCGATCGCGCAGTCGCCGCAGTGGAAGCGGAGCCTCCTCATCGTGACCTACGACGAGCACGGCGGGTTCTACGACCACGTGCCGCCGCCCGCCGCGATCGACGACAAGGCCGAGTTCCGGCAGCTCGGGTTCCGCGTACCCTCGCTCGTGATCGGGCCGACCGTGCGCCGCGGCTGCGCCGTCGACGACGTCTTCGAGCACAGCTCCGTGATCGCCACCGCCACGCGCCGGTTCGGCCTCGAGCGGCTCACCGCCCGCGCCGACGCCGCGCAGGATCTGTCGCCGTGCATCGATCCGCGCCGGACCTCTGGCGACACGCTCCCCCCGCCCGTCATCCCGTCGGTGACCGTGTCGCTGTCCGCGCTCGCCCGCCGCCAGGAGCTCGCCCGCCGCCGCCCTCCGTCGCACCCCGAGCTCCACGCTGCGATCGACGCCCGCCAGCTGCCGCGTGGCCTCGACCGGCGCGCCGACACCGACGCGGTCGCCCGCCGCGTCCTGGCGTGGGGCGAGCGCCTCGGCACCGTGACGCTCATCGACTGACATCGACGGACATCGACGGATCGCGATACGCTCGCGGCCATGATGAACACCGGCGGCGACGAGCCGCAGCCGCGCGACGACGCGGCCTCGCTCCGGCACGATCTCGTCGCCAAGCTGCACCTCGAGCTCGCGAAGTTCCCCGAGGTCGCGACGGAGAACGACCTGTACCTCGCGCTCGCGTACGCGGTCCGCGACCGCCTGCTCACGCGCTGGATCCGCTCGGCGCGCACGTACTTCGAGGGCAAGCACCGGAGCCTCATCTACCTGTCGGCCGAGTACCTGATCGGCCCGCAGCTCGGGGCCAACCTGCTCTCGCTCGGGCTGCACACCGCGGCGCGCGAGGCGACGAGCCAGCTCGGCGTCTCGCTCGACGCGCTGCTCGAGGACGAGGAGGAGCCCGGGCTCGGCAACGGGGGCCTGGGGCGCCTCGCCGCCTGCTTCATGGAGTCGTGCGCGACGCTCGAGCTGCCCGCCGTCGGCCACGGCCTGCGCTACGAGTTCGGCATCTTCGACCAGACCATCCGCGACGGCTGGCAGGTCGAGCACACCGATCGCTGGCTGCGCAAGGGCAACCCCTGGGAGGTGCGGCGGTACGAGATCGAGCCGCGGGTCGGGTTCGGCGGCCGCGTCGAGCACGGCGCCGACGAGCACGGCCGGTTCCACGCGCGCTGGATCCCCGAGCGCGTCGTGAACGGCGTGCCGTACGACGTCCCGATCGCCGGCTACGGCACGCAGACCACGAACTTCCTCCGGCTGTGGAGCGCCGTCGCCGACGAGGAGTTCGATCTCGACGCGTTCCAGGTCGGCGAGTACTGGCGCGCCGTCGAGCAGAAGATCCGCAGCGAGACGCTCACCAAGGTCGTCTACCCGAACGACTCGAGCGCCGCCGGCAAGCAGCTCCGCCTCGAGCAGGAGTACTTCTTCGTCTCGTGCGCGCTGCAGGACAGCATCCGGCTCCTGCTCCAGCGCGGCACGATCCGCGAGTTCGCGGCCAAGTTCGCGATCCAGCTCAACGACACGCACCCCGCGCTGTCGGTCCCCGAGCTGATGCGGCTCCTCATCGACGTGCACGGGCTCGGCTGGGACGAGGCGTGGGATCAAGTGCGGCGCTCGATGTCGTACACGAACCACACGCTCCTGCCCGAGGCGCTCGAGAAGTGGCCGCTCGAGCTGGTCGCGCAGCTCCTGCCGCGCCACCTCGAGATCATCTACGAGATCAACCGCCGCTTCCTCGACGAGGTGCGCGCGCGGTTCCCCGGCGACGAGGCGCGCGTGCGCCGGATGTCGCTCATCGGCGAGGACGGCGAGCGGACGATCCGCATGGCGCACCTCGCGACGGTGGCGAGCCACCACGTGAACGGCGTCGCCGCGCTGCACTCGCGCCTCCTCCGCGAGACCGTGATGCGCGACTTCGCCGAGCTGTGGCCCGAGCGGTTCACCAATGTCACGAACGGCGTCACGCCGCGCCGCTTCGTGGCGCTCGCGAACCCGCGGCTGTCCGAGCTCATCACCGAGGTGATCGGCCACGGCTGGGTGCGCGACCTCGAGCGGCTGCGCGAGCTCGAGCCGTTCGCCGACGACCCCGCGTTCCAGGACCGGTGGCGGATCGTCAAGCGCGCCAACAAGGAGGAGCTCGCCCGCTGGCTGCGCCAGACGCACGGCCTCGAGTGCGATCCCGCGTCGATGTTCGACGCGCAGTGCAAGCGCATCCACGAGTACAAGCGGCAGCACCTGAACGTGCTCCACGCGATCGCGCTGTGGAACCGGATCCGCGACGGCAAGGACGACACCGTCCCGCGCACGATCGTGTTTGCCGGCAAGGCGGCTCCCGGCTACCGCGCCGCGAAGCTCATCATCCGGCTCGCGCACGGCGTGGCCGAGGCGATCGCCGCCGATCCGCGCGCGCGCGACCGGCTGCGCATCGTGTTCGTCCCCGACTTCGCCGTGAAGTCCGCGCAGCGGATCTACCCGGCGGCCGACCTCTCCGAGCAGATCTCGACGGCCGGCATGGAGGCGTCCGGCACCGGGAACATGAAGTTCGCGCTGAACGGCGCGCTCACGATCGGCACGCTCGACGGCGCGAACGTCGAGATCCGCGAGGCCGTGGGCGCCGAGCACTTCTTCCTGTTCGGCCTGACCGCCGAGGAGGTGCTCGCCCGCAAGCGCCACGGCTACGTCCCCGCGCGCGAGCTCGAGCGCGCCCCCGAGCTGGCGCGCGCCATCGAGATGATCGCGTCCGGCGTGTTCTCGCCCGGCGACCGCGGCCTGTTCGCGCCGTTCGTCGACGACCTCCTGCACCGCGACCCGTTCTTCGTGCTCGCCGACTTCCGCGCCTATGCCGAGTGCCAGCGCCTCGTCGACGCGGCCTGGCGCGCGCCCGCCCGCTGGGTCCGGTCCTCGATCCTCAACACGGCGCGCTGCGGCCGCTTCTCGTCGGACCGCGCGATCCGCGAGTACGCCTCCGAGATCTGGCGGCTGCCGCCGGTCCGCGTCGGCTGAGCCGGTAGCGCCAAGAGACAGAAGACAGAAGACAGAAGACAGAAGACAGAAGACAGAACGCGTACGGAGGTGCTCGTCACGAGACGCGCGGCTGCCAGCGCGCGAGGGGAGGTCCCTCGCGCGCTCGCTCGGGGGGCCTAATCACGTGCTCAGCCGGGCTCGCGTGAACACGGACGCCGCGCTCGCACGACCGATCGGCCCCCAGCTCGCGTCGCGTCGCTTCGGGACCTCCCCTCTGCGCGCGGCGCGCCGCGCTTTGGCGAGAGCGCGAGCGTTCGCGCCCGAACGATGGGACGAGCCAGCACGGTGCCCCGTGGGCGGCGACGGACCCGCGAGCAGCGATCCATCCGGATTGAGCGTTAGCGGCGCGTCGGCTCGAGCCTACTTCTGCGGGCCGCGCGGCCGCGGGATGTTGTACCGATCGAGCCGGTTGACCAGCGTGCGCAGCGAGATCCCAAGCTGCTTCGCGGCGCGGGTCTGGTTGCCCGCGCACTGCTCGAGCGCCTCGAGGATCCGCTTGCGCTCCGCGACCGCCTCCGGCGTCATCATCGTGGCGGTCATGGCGGTCGTGTGGACCGCCTCCGTGCCGGCCGGGGGCGTCATCATCTTGCTGGAGGTGCGCGCGACGCCGTTCAGCGCGCCCGGCAGGTCCGCGGGCAGGATCACGTCGCCGTCGGCGACGACGGCGGCGCGCTCGAGCACCTCGCGCAGCTCGCGCAGGTTGCCGGGCCACGCGTGGCGCTCGAGGAGCGCGAGCGCCTCCGGCGAGAGGCGGAGCGGCAGGGCCCGATCGAGCGCGCGGCACACCTCGGCGAGGAACCGCTCGGCGAGCGGCGCGATCTCGGACACGCGCTCGCGGAGCGGCGGGATCACGAGCGAGACGCCGTTGAGCCGGAAGTAGAGGTCCTGCCGGAACGTCCCCGCGGCGACGGCGGCCTCGAGGTCGCGGTGCGTCGCGGCGACGAAGCGGACGTCGAGCTTTTTCGGCGTGAGGCCGCCAACGCGCACGACCTTGCGCTCGTCGAGCACCCGGAGCAGCTTGACCTGCACCGGCGGCGGCAGCGCGTCGACGTTGTAGAGGAAGACCGTGCCCCCGTCGGCCGCCTCGAGCAGGCCCGCCCGGCCCTGGCCTGCCGCGGTGAACGCGTTCTGCTCGTGGCCGAACAGCTCGCTCTCGAGGAGCGACGGGAGGAGCGCCGACGTCTGCGCGGCGCAGTCGAGCTCGAGGAGCGGCCCGCTGGCGCGCGGCGAGCACGCGTGGACCGCGCGCGCCAGCACCCGCTTGCCAGTGCCGGGCTCGCCCCGCACGAGCACGCTGATCGTGCTCCGCGCGGCGCGGCTGACCTGCTCGTAGAGCGCTTGCATCGCGGGGCCGCGCACGGGAGCGTGATCCGGCTCGGTGTCCTCGCGCAGGGCGCCCGCGCCCCGCCGGATCATGATCGGGATCGGCCCCAGGTTCACGCGCTCGCCGACGCCGAGCGCGATGGTCTCCCGATCGAGCTTCCTGAGCGGCTGCGCGCCCCAGCTATCGGCCGGCGACCGGACATCTTGCACGAACGTGCCGTTGGAGCTGCCCAGATCCTCGAGCTGCACCACCGGCCCCACGTGGAGCACGGCGTGCCGCCGCGACACCGAGCGGTGCGCGATGCGGATCTCGCACTCCTCGCCGCGGCCCAAGGTCAGCGCGCCCCGCTCGGGCAGCGCCGTGATCGAGATGCCATCGCCGGCCACCACCACGAGCTCGAGGCTCGGCGACGGCGCGACCAGACCGCTCGAACGACCTCGGTCCATCGACCCATTCTACGCTCGCCCGGCGGCCGCGCGCGACCGCGCAGCGGGGCGCCGCTGCCCTGCGCGTCGGCGGAACGGCCGATGGGGTCCCCAAGGTACCGCCAGGGGACCGCCAGGGTCGCCTCACGACGAACGGTTGCCGAACGGTTATGGTTCGCTCGATGCCGAGCCGCGTGCTGTTCGTGGACGACGACCCTGCCATGGGCGCGATCGTCCAGAAGGGGCTGGCTCGCCACGGCTTCGACGTCGAGGTCGCGACGAGCGCCGACCCGGCGTTCGCGCGCATCGTGGACGGAGATCCGGCCGCCGAGATCGACGTCGTCGTCACCGATGTGCGCATGGCCGGGATGTCCGGCCTCGAGCTCGCGCAGCGGATCACCGCGAACATCGCCGACCTCCCGGTCATCGTGATCACGGCGTTCGGCAGCCTCGACACGGCGATCGCGGCGATGCGGGCGGGCGCGTACGACTTCGTGCCCAAGCCGTTCGAGCTCGACGTGCTCGCGCTCGCCGTGGGGCGCGCCGCGCGCCACCGCGCGCTGACGCGCGAGGTCGTCCGGCTGCGGGCGCGCGCGGCGGTCGGGCGCGGCGGCGCGCTGATCGGCGAGAGCGCGGCCATGCGGGAGGTGTTCGATCTGATCGATCGCGTGGCCGAGACGGAGGCGTCCGTCCTGATCACCGGCGAGAGCGGCACCGGCAAGGAGCTGGTCGCGCGCGCGATCCACGAGCGCAGCCGGCGGCGGGCCGGCAAGCTCGTCACCGTGAACTGCGCCGCCATGCCCGAGGCGCTGCTCGAGAGCGAGCTGTTCGGGCACGTCCGGGGCGCCTTCACCGACGCGCGGGCCGATCACGCCGGCCTGTTCGTCGCCGCGTCGGGCGGCACGCTGTTCCTCGACGAGATCGGCGAGCTCCCGCTGGCGCTCCAGCCCAAGCTCCTCCGCGCGCTGCAGGAGCGCAAAGTGCGGCCGCTCGGCAGCCAGCACGAGATCGGGTTCGACGTCCGGCTGATCACCGCGACCAATCGAGATCTCGAGTCCGCGATCGACGACAAGACGTTTCGCGAAGATCTCTATTATCGGATCCACGTCGTCCACCTCCCGCTGCCGCCGCTCCGGGCCCGCGGCGGGGACGTCATGCTGCTCGCCCAGAGCTTCCTCGCCGACGCGGCGAGCCGGTTCGGCAAGGAGGTCCGCGGCTTCGGGGCGGCCGCCGCCGACAAGCTGACGAGCTACACGTGGCCGGGCAACGTCCGCGAGCTCGCGAACGCCGTCGAGAGCGCCGTCGCGCTCGCGCGCTTCGACGAGCTCGGGCTCGACGATCTGCCGGTCAAGATCCGGACATATACGCCGAGCCACGTCCTCGTCCCGGGCAGCGATCCGGCCGGCCTCGCGCCGCTCGAGGAGGTGGAGCGGCGCTACATCCTGCACGTGCTCGAGGCGTGCGGCGGAAACCAGTCGCTCGCCGCCCAGATCCTGCGCATCGATCGGAAGACCTTGCACCGGCGGCTCAAGAGCTTCCTGCGCGAGCCGGCGCCCGCCGAGTGAGCCAGCCGGCCGGCCGGGCTGGCCGGGGCTGCGCCGGTGCGGAGATCTGCCCCAGGAACGGCATTTCGCCCCAGGCCGCCGCGGCCAACCGCTTGAAACCCGGCTGGTACGCCGCGTGCTCGTCCTGCTGGTCAAATGCACGACGAGCCGACACCTTCCCCGGCGGCGCCCGCGGCCACGCCCGTGGACGCACCCGCGCGCACCCGATCCGCCGGCGCGGTCGCGGCGCCGCTCGTGATCGTCGCCGACGACAACCCGTACATGCGGTGGCTGGTCCGCGCGACCTTCCGCGGGCGCTTCGAGGACATCGTCGAGGCGGGCGACGGGCGCGAGCTGTTCTGGCACCTCCTGCGCGCCTCGCGGACCCGCGCCGAGTCCGAGGTCATCGTGATCGCCGATATCCGGATGCCGGTGTGCAGCGGGCTCGACGTGCTCGCCTCGTTCGACGAGCTCGGCTATCACCCGAGGACGGTGGTGATGACCAGCTATCCAGACGAGCAAGCGCGCGCCTCTGTCGCGCACGTCGGCGGCCTCTTGCTCCCCAAACCGTTCTCCACGGAGGAGCTGCGCCGTGTCGTCGAGCAGCTCTGGCGCAAGTGAGCTCGCGCTCGAGGCGGTGATGCCACACCTCTCGCGGCTCACCACGCTCGTCCTCGCCGCCGCGATGGTCGCGTTCGTCGCGCTCGGCGATCGGATCACCGGCGTCGACGTCGCGTTCACGCTGCTCTACCTGGTCCCGATCGCGCTCGGCGCCTGGCACGGGCTCCGGTACGGCGCGGCGCTCGCGGTGCTGGCGGCCGCGTGCTCGCTCGCCAACGCGCTGCTCGAGGAGAAGCCGGCGCTGATCACGATCTGGAACGAGCTCGGCCTCCTGATCGTGTTCCTCCTGATCGCCTACCTCCTGGCGCGGCACCGCGCGCACCTCGAGCAGGAGCGCAGCCAGCACCAGCTCACCGTCGATCAGCTCCGCCACGCCGACCGCCTGAACGTGATCGGCACGCTCGCCGCCGGCGTAGCGCACGAGATCGGCACGCCGCTGAACGTGATCTCCGGCAGCGCCGAGCTGCTCCCCGGTGCGAAGGACCCGCGCGAGCTCGAGGAGATGTCGCACATCATCCGGGACCAGACGCACAAGATCAGCGCGATCATCCGCCACCTGCTCGACTTCGGCCGCCGCGCCGGGACCAAGACGACGGTGCTCGATCTCGACGAGCTCGCGCGCTCCAGCACGACGCTCCTGATCCCGATGGCGCGGAAGCGCTCGATCAACGTCGTCGTCGAGCCGTCGATAGCCGCCGTCCTCGTCGACGGCAGCCGGGCCGAGCTCGAGCAGGTGCTCTCGAACCTCGTCCTCAACGCGATCCAGGCGATCCCGCACGGTGGCACCGTGACGATCCGCGTCGGCACCGCGTCCCGCGGAGACGGGCACGGCGCCCGCGCGTTCGGGACGCTCAGCGTCGAGGACACCGGCCCCGGCATCGACGCCGAGGCGCTGCCGCACATCTTCGAGCCGTTCTTCACGACGAAGGGCGTCGGTGAGGGCACCGGCCTCGGCCTCTCGGTGAGCTACGGCATCGTCCGCGATCACGGCGGCTCGATCGAGGTCGACAGCGCGCCGGGCCGCGGCGCCCGGTTCACCGTCCTCCTACCGCTCGACACCCAGAGCCCGGCGCGCACGCCGACCCCGCCGCGCGGCGCCCCGACCGCTCCGCGCGGCGCCCCGACCGCTCCGCGCGGCGCGGCGACCGCGGCGCGCCGCGACGACACGGAGTGAGCGGAGCCAGCGTCCGGGAGGCCGAGCGATGCGGACCGACAACAGCGCGTTCGTGCAGGTCGCGCCCCGCCTGCCCGATGGCACCCTCGACCGTGCCCATACGCCCGCTGGCGTCATCGGCATGTCCTCGGATCACCTGCCGGTCATCGAGGTGAGCATGCCGCTCGATCGCCTGCATCCACCGCGTCCGGCCGAGGTTGCAACGCTGGTACCCGCGGCAGGTCAGAGCCGGTATGCTCGAGACGTGTCCGAGGCCACCGCCCACGCCTACGGCGAGCCTGCAAGCGCGCGCGTCCCCGCCGAGCTGATCGCGCGTGTGGTCGACGTGCTTCACCCCGAGCAGGTCTGGCTGTACGGAAGCCGCGCGCGCGGTGAGGCGCGCACGGACAGCGATTGGGATCTGATGGCGATCTTGCCGGACGAGGCACCCGCGGACGATCTCGACACAGCCTCCGTCTGGCGCCGTCTGAGAGATCTACGACTCCGCCGGGTCGAGGTCTTCACGATGACGCGTGGAGACTTCGAGACGTGGCGGCATTCGCTTGGAACGCTCGCCGAGATCGTCGCCTCGACCGGTGTGGTTGTCTATGGCGGCTGATCCTCCGAGGCCCGATGCGAGGGTCGTCGCCGCGTACCTGGACGACGTCGACCACGAGCTCGACGCAGCGAAGCGCCTCATCGCAGATCCACCAAATCGTTTCGCGGCCTTCCACCTCCAGCAGGCCGCGGAGAAGCTCGTCAAGGCGGTACGCCTCAGCCGCGGGCTACGCGTCACCGCGGATCACAATATCGAGCTCCTCGTCGAGGAGCTGCCCCTGGATGACCCGTGGCGCACCGAGCTCGGCGCGCTCGAGCCACTCTCGAGCTTCGCAACGGCGTATCGCTACCCGTCCCCAACTGGAAAGCGGAAGAGCGGGCCCAGCAACACCGAAGTGCTCGAATGGATCAAGACCATCGGCGAGCTGAGCGCTCGAGCTCGCGCGGCGCTCGTGCCCCCTGCGACGCCGACTGGCTGATTTCCGCTCGGGGCCGGAGCTGGCCAGACCAGTGCCGCCGGACTGGCGGAGGCCGGCCCTGTCCGGGGCTATTCGAGCGGCGCCCCGCGAGCTTGCAGCGCCGCGCCGATGACGACCACGACGGTGAGCAGCGCCGGGACGGCGCCGGCCGCGAGCGCGGAGGCGGGCCACCAGGCGCCGGCGAGCGCCGCGGCCACAGCGCCGGCCACGGCGCCGAGGATGGCGAAGAGCACGAGGAACGGCCCGAGGACGAGGATGACGTCCCGGTACGGGGCCGCCCCGCGCCGGACCAGGACGGCGTTGCGCAGGCGCTTGGCCGTGATCTGGATGAGCGCGAAGGCGACGGCGCCGAGCACGCCGGTGACGGCGCCGGCCAGGGCGCCAGCCAGGGCGTCGGCACCGATGCCGGAGACGCCGGCCGCGCTCAGACGGCCAGGCCCTTCTTGTAGGCCAAGAGCTCCTTCTGCGTCTTGAGCAAGAGCTGATTCGTCTCGAGGAGCTCCTTGGTGCGGGCGCGGACCTGGTTGGCGAGCCGCTCCCGCTCGCGCGCCTCGGTCTCGAGCATTTCCTGGTACTTGACCTGGACGACCGCCTCGTCGGTGACGTTGCGCTGGATCTCGAGCGCGCCGACGTGGTTGCCGTGCTCGTCGGTGATCGGGACCGCGGACAGGATGAAGCGCAGCTTCTGGGCCTCGCCGACGACCGCGCCGGAGATCTCGTCGAGCCGGACGTGGCGGTTGTTCGACCAGCACTGCTGGGCGATGCACTCGCTCTTGCAGATGTTCAGCTCGAGGACGTCGTAGCAGTGCTTGCCCTTGAGGCCGCGGGCGAGCTGGCGCGGCAGGAGCGCGAAGAAGGCGCGGTTGAAGTCCACGATGCGGCGGTCGGTGTCGACCACGAAGTAGCTGTCCACGATCGCGTTGGCCACGCGTTTGAACTCGGCGAGGAACTGCTGCAGCGCAGGGGCGATCGTGTCCACGGGCGCCAATCCTAGCAGTTCCGTCGAGGGTGGCATAATCTCCACCAATGAGCCGAGGGGTGCCAGGATGCGTTTGAGCGTCTCGGTGAAGATGATCTTGACGACGACGCTCCTGATCGTCGTGACCGTCGTCGGCTCGGGTGTCCTGACCGTGTTCAACATCCGGCGCGTCTTCGACGAGACGACGCGGCGCCAGGTCGCGGTCTTCGAGAACGGGCGCGAGACGCTCGGCGAGAACGGCACGCCGCTGTTCGCGCAGGCGCTCCAGCCGCTGGTCCTCGACAACCGCACCGCGGACACCAAGGAGCTGCTCCAGCAGACGGTCGCGCAGGACACCAAGGACGACGCGGGCGGCATGGACTATGGCCTAAAGCTCGCGTTCGTCCTCGATCTCAACCAGAACCTGATCGCGCACTGCTTCGAGGACCAGAAGCTCGCGTGCGTCGAGGGCGTCGTGCCGCGCGAGGGCGTCGCGCAGGTGAAGCACAAGCTCACCGCCGAGGTGTGGCAGGGCGCGCTCGCCGCGTGGAAGGAGGCCGCGGCGAATCGGGGCCCGGCGCTGGTCCGGTTCAACGTCACCGGCGACGGCGCGCGCTACCGCGTGTTCGCGCTGCCGATCTTCACGACGGAGCAGCCGACGGCCGCGGGCGCGATCGCCGAGAAGCCGCCCGACGCGCGCCGCGGCTACGTCGTGCTCGGCTACGACCTCGCGCCGACCGAGAGCTACGCGGCGGCGGCGGACCGCGAGAAGGCGGACGCGTCGACGCGCGCGGCCCTCTACACCGGCGCGGTCGGCGCGCTGTTCGTGCTGATCGGCACCGTGCTCGCGATCCTGCAGGGGCTCTCGATCTCGCGGCCGATCAAGCAGCTCGCGTGGAAGGCGGACCAGATCGCGCGCGGCGACCTCGAGGCGCGCGTCGAGGTGAAGTCGTCCGACGAGATCGGCCTGCTCGGCGAGAACTTCAACTACATGGCCGACCAGATCGCGATCCTGCTCCAGCAGACGGCCGAGAAGGCCCGCATCGAGCAAGAGCTCGAGGTGGCCAAGACGATCCAGGAGACCCTGGTCCCGGGCGCCGAGCCGATCGAGCGCGGCACCTTGCGCTTCGCGGGCTTCTACCTGCCGGCGGCGCAGACGGGCGGCGACTGGTGGACGTGGCACGAGCTCGCCGCCGGCAAGGTGCTGATCGTGATCGGCGACGTCACCGGCCACGGCGTGCCGTCGGCGATGATCACCGCGGCGGCGAAGGCGGCATGTGATGTCGCGCGCCACATCCACGGCGACGACGTCACGGTCACGCGGCTGCTCGAGATCATGAACCACGCGATCTGGCAGAGCGCGCAGCGGCGGTTCGTGATGACGTGCTTCGCGTCGATCATCGACACGCGCCACCGCACGATCACGTACGCCAACGCCGGCCACAACTTCCCGTACCTGTTCCGCGCCGGCGAGGGGAAGGGCGAGTTCGGCTCGCTCATGATCCGCGGCAACCGGCTCGGCGACGATCCGGCGTCGCGCTACGAGGCGAAGACCACGGAGCTGGTCCCGGGCGACGTGCTCATCTGGTACACGGACGGCATCGTCGAGTGCGAGAACGAAGGGGGCGAGGAGTACGGCGAGAAGCGGTTCCGCGCGTCGGTGCGCCGCGCCGCCGCGCTCGACCCGCGCGACATGCGCGACGCGATCGTCGGCGACTCCATGACGTACTTCGGGGCGATGCCGCGCAAGGACGACATCACGATGATCGTGGGGAGGATCCAGTGAGGTCACTGTGCCTATCGGCCGGCATCTGCCTGGCGGCGCTGGCGGCGACGGCAGTCACGCTCGCGCCGCGCCCGGCGGCGGCCGCCGTCGAGGATGATCTGCGCGACGGCGATCGGTACTTCGAGAGCGGCGAGTGGGCGAAGGCCGCGGCCGCCTACGATCGCGCGATCGGCAAGGCGCCCGGCCAGGTCTCCGCCGAGGCGTACGGCAAGCGCGCCGCGATCTTCATCATCTTGAAGAACTACAAGGGCGGCCTCGACTTCATCGAGCGGGCCAAGGCGCGCTACCCGAGCGCGCCCGAGATCCTCGAGCAGGAGGCGCTGATCCTGTGGGAGACCGAGCGCAAGGACGACGCGATCGGGGTCGCCGAGCGCGTGGTGGCGGCGCGGCCGCAGTCGTTCACGAACCAGAAGCTGATCGGCGAGTACTACGCGACGCGCGATCCGGCGCGGACGGCGCTCGCGCTCGAGGCGTACCTCCAGCACCGGCCGGGCGACCTCGAGTCGGGCGACGTCCTGCCGCGCGTGCGCCTGGGGTTTGCGTACCTCGCGAACGCGCGCGCGGCGATCGCCGAGGGCGACGAGGCGAAGGCGCGCGGGCTGTTCGGCAAGGCGGCCGAGCAGTTCAACATCGTGCAGAAGAAGCACGGCAAGCGGCCGAACGCGCAGGTCAACGCCGACAACGGCCTGTGCGCGGCCTACACCGGACAGGGCCGGTTCGACGAGGCGGTCACGGTGTGCGAGCGCGTCACGGGCGATCCGAAGCGGATCGATCCCGCCGGCTCGGGCTGGTTCAACCTCGCGACGGCGTACCTCGCGCGCAAGCAGACCAAGAAGGCGCGCGCGGCCGCGGGCGAGTTCGTGAAGCTCCGCAAGACCGAGGCGCGCGGCTTCATGCTGATCGGCGACACGCACTTCGCCGAGCGGGACTGGACCGCGGCGCTCGATCAGTACCTGCGCGCCGAGAAGCTGGCCAAGGGCCGGCCCTACGATCAGGTGCAGCTCTCGATCCGGCTCGGCAAGACGTACCGCCGCCTGCCGGCGCCCCAGGCCGGCGCGAACGGGAACCTGGCGCTCGCGATCCAGAAGCTCGAGGGGGCGATGGCCGGAAACCCAGCGAGCGCCGAGCTGGCGATCGAGCTGGGCGGCGCGTACCTCGAGGCGCGCCAGGACGCCAAGGCGGCCGCGCTGACCGAGCGGCTGCTCGCGGGGCCCGTGCAGGGCGCGCCGGCCGATGTCCGCGCGAGCTTGCTCGTGGTCTCCGGCAAGGCGCAGTTCAACCAGCGCAAGCTGAAGGAGGCGCGCCAGCGCTTCGAGGCGGCGCAGGCGCTGCGCCCGGCGGATCTCCGGATCCAGCGCGCGCTCGTGCTCACGATCAACGAGCAGGCGTTCGAGGCGACCAAGGATGGCGCCAAGGACGGCGGCAAAGACCAGCGCGCCGCGCAGGCGCTGCTCCAGCAGGCGCTCGCAATAGATAGCAATTCGCCGATCACGGTGACGAACCTGGCGCTGCTCGCGCTCGACAGCGGCGAGTGCGACGCCGCGCGCAAGGAGCTCGGCCGGCTCGAGGCGATCCGCGGCCACGACGCCGTGCTGCACGCGCGGCTCGAGGCGCGGTCGTTTTTGTGCGGCGCCAAGCCGGATCCCAAGCGCGCCGCGACCGAGTTCGCCGCCGCCGAGAAGGAGGCGCGCAAGGCGAACGCGACCACGGCGCTCGCCGAGATCTACACGGAGTGGGCACCGCTCCTCTGGGACACCGATCCGGCCGGCGCGGTCGAGAAGCTCGAGGCGGCGGTGCAGGCGGCCGGGCAGGATCCCGAGATCGGCGCCGCGGCGAAGCGCAACCTCGCGCTCGCGCTCTACCGGCGCGGCTGGAAGCTCGTGCGCGACGGCAAGGCGGCCGAGGCGGCGGCGGACTTCGAGCGCGCGCTGCGCGATCCGAGCGTCCTGCGCGGCAACGAGCAGCCGGCGCTCGAGCTGTCGCAGGCGCTCGCGCAGCTCGAGGGCAACCGCCCGGGCGACGCGGCGAAGCTGTTCAAGGGGCTCACGGCGAAGGGCAACCAGGCGGCGTACCTGAAGCCGCCGTACGCGACGGTGGGCCCGCAGTTCTTCGCCGCCTACGCGGCGTACCGGAGCGGCACGCTGGCGGGACGGCAGCAGGCGGCGGCCGAGCTCGGCAAGCTCCAGCCGCAGGCCACGGGCGCGTTCGCCGACAAGATCCGCGATCTGATCGCGTCGGCGTGGGAGATGGTCGCGCACGAGCAGTGGCGCCTGGGGCAGCCGGGGCTCGCCGCGCGGACGCTCGGCCTCGCCGACAAGCTGGCGGTCGGCGACACCAAGCGCCGCATCGCCATGGACCGGACGGCGCTCTCGCTCGGCAAGGGCGACCTCGCGGCGCTGGAGGCGTTCGCCGGCAACCCGCCGGAGGCGTTCATCAACGTCGGCATCATCTACGATCTGCTCGGCCGCCCCAAGGACGCCTACGACGCCTGGCAGCGCGCGCGCGCGCGCGGCGTCGCGACGCGCGAGGTGCTGCGGTGGATCGAGGCCAAGAAGCGGATCTATGGGTTCTAGACGGGTTCTAGGGGGAGCCGATATGCGCAGCTCGTTCCATATGCCGATCATGTCCGCGCTCCGGTCCGCGCTCCGGTCCGCGCTCGCGGCGCTCGTCACGCTCGCGCTGCCGGGCCCCGCCCACGCGCAGGAGCCAAAGCTCCGGCTCGGCATCTACGCGCCGTCGGTGGAGTTCGGCTCGGCGACCGCGCGCCTCTCGTACGTGCAGGCGCTCGGCAAGGCGATCGAGCAGAGCACCGGCCTCGAGGTCGAGGCGCAGTCCTACGCGAGCCTCGCGACCTTGCGCAAGGAGGCGGTCGACGTCGCGATCATCGACGGCCCGTGCTACGCGACGAACCTCGGCTGGCGGCTGCTCGCGAACGCGTCGATCGGCGGCGCGACGACGCGCCCGTGGGCGCTCTACGCGAGCGTCCCCGACATGCAGTCGCTGCGCGGCAAGAAGCTGTCGTACATCACCACGGGCTGCAACGACGCCGGCTTCATCGACAACGCGATGCTCGACTCCGAGGTCGATCCGACGTTCTTCGCCGCGCGCATCGGCAAGCCGGACCTCGCCGCCGCGGTGGCCGAGGTCGCCGCGACGAAGACGGCGCAGGCGGTGTTCGCGCCGGCCGGCGCCGCGAAGGGCCTGACGAAGCTGTTCGACACCGGCACCGTGCCGAACCCGGCGCTCGTCGACGTCTCTGGCAAGCTGCCGGCCGGGACCGCCGAGAAGATCGCCGCGGCGGCGACAGGCTTCGGCGGCTCCGGCCCGATCTCCGGCTGGACCCGGCCGTCGCGCGACGTCTACACGAGCCTCGCGGGCCGGCTCGGCAAGGTCGTCAAGAACGGCGTCCTCGCGAGCCCGGAGCCGGTCCGGATCGACGCGCGCGACGTGCTGATCGATCCGCCGACGATCCGCGAGCCGGCGCTCGTCGGGCTGCGCCACCACTTCGTCCGCGCGCCGGGCGAGCGCCTCGAGTGAGCCCGCCGCGGCGGCCCGGCGGGCTCAGCGGCCCTGCGTCATGCGCAGCATCACGAGCGGCGTCTTGAAGATGATGCCGAGCTCGGTGCGCAAGTACGTGTCGAATCGCTCGAGCGACGCGGTGTACGCGAGGTCGTAGAGCAGCTTGATCCGCATGTCGTCGGCGAGCGAGCCCTTGGTCTCCTCGAGGTCCCACGGGTTCTGCAGCGTCGCGGCGAGCTTGCCGATCTCGCTGCCCTCGGGGGCCGAGCCGGTGTAGCCGAGCGAGATCTGCGCGAGCCCCGTGATGCCGGGCTTGACGTCCCGCATGCGCTCCTCGAACAGCGGGATCGCGTACGACAGGTTCTGCAGGAGCTCGGGCCGCTCGGGGCGCGGGCCGACGAGGCTCATCTTGCCGCGCAGGACGTCCCAGAACTGGGGCAGCTCGTCGAGGCGCGACTTGCGGAGGAACTTGCCGACCCTCGTGATCCGTGGATCGTCGGCACCGGCGACGACGACGCCGGTCTTCCGCTCGGCGTCCGGAATCATCGTCCGGAACTTGTGCATGTCGAACTCTTCGAACTGCAGCTTCTTGATGCCGTTCTCGTTGTGGATCGACTTGAGGCTGCCGGCGCGACGCTGGCGGAACAGCACGGGGCCGGGCGACTCGATGTAGATCGCCGCCGCGATGACCGGCATCAACGGCGCCGTCAGCATCAGGCCCAGCGCCGACCCGACGATGTCGATCGTCCGCTTAGCGAGGCGAACGCTGCGCAACACGGCCACAGGCTATCACGGCCCGCCGCCGGTCCACGCCACCCCGGCCGGGGAATTCCGGCCGGGGTGTTCATCCCCACGGGCTCCGTGGCCACCCGCGCGTACCGTGCCTCATGGCACTTTCGCGAAGCGCTGCGGTCTGGTTATGCTCGGGCGCGATGGCCGCGCCGATCCGACTGACCGTGCCAGGGACGTTGCGCTACCGCCCGATCGCGGTCCGCGTCGTGGCGGAGGCCGCGCGGCTAGTCTCCGAGTCGGCCCGCGTCGACCCGAACGACCCGCTTGTCCTCGACGTCCGCGACCCGTTCGACACCTCGGTCGTCTCGGCGTTCATGGAGATCTTCAACAACATCGCGATCCACGCGTACCAGCGCAGCGAGAGTGGCATGATCGAGCTCTCGATCACCCCCGCCGACCGCGAGCTCGTGATCGAGCTGCGCGACAACGGGCGCCCGTTCTCCCTCGAGGGAGTCTCGCCCCTGCCCTCCGCGCTGGACGACGACTCCCTCCCCGAGGGCGGCATGGGGATCCACATCGCCAAGACCATGCTCGATGAGATGACGTACGAGCCTGGACCGCCCAACCTGTGGCGGCTATGTAAGCGGCTGTCGACGCAACCGACCGGAGCCGGGAGAAGCTGACGTGTCCAAACCGCCGTTCGAAGTGCAGCGCATCAACAACGAGACCCGGCTCATCGTGCGTGGCTCGTTGGATATCAACAGCGCGCCAGTGCTCGCCGAGGAGATCGATCGCATCATCGCGGCCAAGCCGCCCAGGGTCGTCGCCGACCTTTCGGAGCTCGATCTGATCGATAGCTCCGGCGTGGCAGCCCTGGTCAAGCTCTACAAGGGCATCCGCAACGGGGGCTGGGGCGGCGCGATCGAGATCCAGAACGCGCGCGATCAGCCGCTCGCGATCTTCAAGCTCCTGCGCATGGACAAGGTCTTCAACCTCTAGTCCTCGCCGCGCCCGCTCCACGTCGTCCCGGAGCGGGCTGTACCGCGGTGAAGCCGCATGCCATCGTGAATGGGCCGTGCTGCGCGTCCTCGCGATCACGAAGATCTTCCCGAACGCCGCCGAGCCGCTCTCGGCGCCGTTCAACCGCCAGCAGTTCGCCGCCCTCGCGAAGCGCTGCGACCTCCGCGTCATGGCCACGCTGCCGTGGTTCCCGGGCGCGGGCCTCCTGGCGCGCTGGTCGAGCGCCGGGAAGCTCGCCCAGGTCCCGCGCCACGAGGAGATCGAGGGCATCCCCGTCTCGCACCCGCGGACCTTGTTCGTGCCGCGCCTCGCGCACGGTGCGTGGGGGCCGCTGTACGCCGCCTCGATCGCGCCGGCCCTGCTGCGCCACCGCGGCCAGGTCGACGTCGTGCTCGGCTCGTGGGCGTACCCGGACGGGTTCGCGGCGGTGATCGCGGCGCAGATGCTGCAGGTGCCGTGCGTGGTGAAGCTGCACGGCAGCGACATCAACGTGATCGCGAAGCTGCCCGGGCCGCGGCGCCTCACCCAGTGGGCGCTGCCGCGCGCCGCGCGCGTGGTCGCGGTGAGCCGCGCGCTCGCGGACGAGGTGGCCCTGCTCGGCGTGCCGCGCGAGCGCGTGGCGATCGTCATGAACGGCGTCGACGCCGAGCTGTTCCACCCGGCGGATCGCGCCGCCGCGCGGGCCGAGCTCGGGCTCCCGGACGGCCCGCTCGCGCTCTACGTCGGCAACCTCAAGCCGGAGAAGGGCGTGCTCGATCTGCTCCGCGCGTGGGCGAGCGTGCCGCGCGGGACGCTCGCCGTCGTCGGCGGCGGGCCGGCGCAGGCCGCGCTCGAGGAGGCGGCCGCGCCGTTTGGCGATCGCGTGCGCCTGCTCGGGCCGCAGCCGCTGCCGCGCATCCCGCGCTGGATGGCGGCGTGCGACGTGCTCGTCCTGCCGAGCCACGCCGAGGGCACGCCGAACGTGATCCTCGAGGCGCTGGCGTGCGGCCGGCGCGTCGTGTCGACCGCCGTCGGCGGCGTGCCGGATCTGCTGACGCGCCCCGAGCTCGGCGCGCTCGTCCCGGCGCGCGATCCGGACGCGCTGGGCGCCGCGCTCGCGCGCGAGCTCGCGGCGACGTACGACCCGGCGGAGGTGGCGCGGCTCGGCGCGCGCGGCGGCTGGGAGGCGAGCGCGGCCGCGCTCCACGCGGTGCTCGCCGAGGCCGCGGCCGGGGGCCCGCCGTGACCCGCAAGCCAGCGCCGCCCCCGCTCGGCGACGGGTGGTTCCAGTCCGAGGAGCCGACGCGCCTGGGCCTCGTCTTCGAGCTGCGCCGGATGGCGCTCCGCTTCCGCGTGCGCCCGATCCCCGCGCTCCTGATCGCCCTGGTCATCACGACCGGCATCGGGGTCAAGGTCGCCCGCAAGCCGAAGCTCTACTCGGCCGACGTCGTGCTCGCGCTGACCGAGGGCGCGCAGTTCCCGGGCAAGAGCGGCATCCCGTTCGACCAGCTCCGCGGGTACGTGACGTCGTCGCTGATGCCCGAGGCCAAGCTCCTCAAGCTGGTCGAGGACAGGAACCTGTACCGCCTGCGCAAGACCCTGGGGCCGCAGTGGGCGGTCGACCAGCTGCGCGGTCAGCTCGACGTCGAGATCTGGAAGAACTCGTTCGTCTACTACGACCTCGAGGACTACCGAGCGCGCAAGGACGCGCGCATCGGGCTCACGGTGACCGACAGCGATCCCGACCGGGCGATCACCCTCGTGCGCGACATCGCGTCGATCGTCATGGAGACGCACGAGCAGCAGCGGCAGATGGTCGCCGCGGCCCTGTCCAACAAGGTCGCGATGATGCGCGAGGAGCTCGACAAGAAGCTCTCCAGCCTGACCGCGATCCAGTCGGTGAAGCAGGCGGCGCTCGCCGCCGCGACGCGAGAGGGCGACGCCCGCCTCGCGGCGACGCTCTTCACCGAGGTCGCCGCGCTCGCGCACGATCAGCAGATCGCCGAGGATCAGCTCTCGGTCATCCTGAAGAGCCCCGAGGCGATGGCCGATCAGCTCACCGCGGCCGGGCTCGGCATGCGGATCGACATGGTCGAGGAGCGCCGGCCGGAGCGCCCGGAGCAGTCGTGGCTCCCGCTCGCGCTGACCTTGATCGTCGTCGGCTCGGGCTCGCTCGTGGGCGCGATGCTGTTCCTCGGCGCGTTCGATCCGCGGGTCCACGACACCGACGATGTCGCGCGCCTCGGCTTCCCCGTGCTCGGCCATGTGCCCGGATTTCCGGGCGACCGGGTCGGGTCCTTGCGGTCGCGTGGCGCCCGACGCGCTCGTGTACCATGGTACCTCCGATGGCGATCACGGCGATAACTCCACGAGATCGTTTACAGAGCCTCGTCGACCTCGGTCGAAAGACGCTGCGCTACTGGTGGCTCATTGGCATGTTCGCGGTCGTCGGCGGCGCGCTGGCGATGGCGTTCGCGCAGAAGCGACCCAAGCGCTTCCAGACCTGGGCCACGATCTTCTACCAGGAGCGCATCCAGTCCGCGCTCCTGACGCCGAACCGCGAGGAGATGGTCCAGCGCAACATCGGCGACAAGTACCGCGAGCTCCTGCTCGCGCGCGCGCAGCTGGCGCAGATCATCGAGGATCCGAAGCTGAACCCGTTCCCGAAGCTGGATCCCGACCTGGCGATCGACGACCTCCGCACGCAGATCAAGCTCGAGGGCCGCGGCGGCAGCGCGTTCCGCATCGTCTACACCGACGCCGACCCGGATCGCGCGAAGGCGGTGACCGAGCGGCTCACGAAGATGCTCCAGGAGAAGGACGAGGAGCTCCGCAACAATCAGGCCCGCGAGACGGTGGAGTTCGCGACCAAGCAGAAGGAGGACGCCGAGCTCGAGCTGAAGAAGCGCCGGTCGGCGCTCGCGCAGTTCCTCTCGGAGCACACCGAGTTCGCGCTGGATGCCAACAGCGCGCAGTCCGAGGGCGCGGGGATCCGCGCGCGCCAGAGCAGCCAGGCGCAGAGCCAGGCGCAGAACCAGGCGCAGAAGCCGCTGACGCCCGAGGCGCAGAAGATCCTCGATTACGAGCGGCAGCGCCAGCGCATCACGCTGCGGCTCAACGCGTCGCCCGACGCGCCGCCGGTCCGGATCGCCTCGCCGCCGTCGCCCGAGCGCACCGCGGCGCTCGCCGCCCTGGCCGAGACCGAGCGCGAGCTCGGCGCCGCCCGGCGCGAGGCCGAGGGCGCGGAGGCCAAGTACGGGCCGAAGCACCCGACGGTGCTCAACGCGCAGAAGCGCCTCGAGGCCGCCCAGGAGGCGCAGCGGCGCGCGAAGGCCGGCGTGCCGCCCGAGGAGGAGATCGCGATCGCGCCAGCGTCGCCGCAGGATCGCAGCAAGCTGCAGCGGCAGCTCGACGAGATCGAAAAACAGATCGCGAAGCTGCGCAACGCCAAACCCGGCGCGCCGCCGGACGCCCAGGACGCCCCGACCGAGACCTCGGGCTCGAGCTGGATCGTCCAGCTCGAGACCGATCACGCCGACCTGCGCCGCGCCGTCGCGGAGCAGAACGAGCGCGTGAGCTCGCTGGCGCAGAGCGTGTTCCGCTCCGAGCTGGACGCGCGCCAGAAGCTCGCCGAGGCGGGCGGCCGGCTGTCCTTGATCGATCCGGCGTTCAAGCCGGTGAAGCCATCGGGGCCGGGCAAGAAGATCTTCCTCATGGGCGGCGTGGTGCTGTTCCTGCTGATCGGCCTCGTGCTCTCGGTGCTCCTCGCCGTGATCGATGATCGGCTGTACCGCCGGGCCGATCTCGAGTCGCTGGGCATCGCGGTGCTCGGCGTGATCCCGCCCGCGCCCAGGCCCGCGAAGGGCAAGAAGCTGAAGCTGCGGTCCAGCAAGGCCCTGCCACCCTCTGTCGCAAAGGACGCCGCGTGACCACCCCGAAGCGCCCGAGCCGGTTTGGCGAAGTCACAAACCCTCACCTCACAAACCCTGGGTTCGAGCGGCGCCCGGCGCCGCTGCCGCTCATGACGCAGCCGATGATCCCGATCCCCGTCGACGGCGACATCGATCCGTCGGCGACGCGCGTGGACAACCCGCTCACGGCGATCAAGCCCGAGACCGCGGCCGTGCTGTTCGGCCGGCCGACGCAGGCGATGACCGCGATGTCCAAGCCCCAGCCGGCCGCGCCCGCGGGCCCGCCACCGGAGATCGGGCTGACGCAGCACCACCTGCCCGAGGGCGCGCCCGATCCGCGGCTCGCGCTGATCGACGATCCGGACTCCGAGCGGTCCGCGGCGTTCCGCGTGCTGCGCCACCACCTGCTCGAGGCGGGGAGCCGGCCGCAGTGCGTGGTCGTGTCGAGCCCGCAGCCGGGCGACGGCAAGACCACGACGGCGGTCAACCTCGCGCTCGCGCTCGCCGAGTGCGGCCGCGCGAAGGTGCTGCTCGTCGAGACGAACCTGCGGCGGCCGCAGCTCGCGAGCATCTTCAAGTTCACGCCGCCGTGGTGCTTCGCCGAGCAGCTCGCGGCGCACCGCCACCAGCCGATGATGCCGTGGAGCCTGATCGAGATCCCGCAGCTCTGGCTGCACGTCGGCGGGATCAACCCGACGATCGAGAAGACGCAGCTCCTCGACGGCCCCGCGTTCGCGATCGCGATGGAGCGCCTGCGCCTGGGCGGCTACGACCACATCGTCGTCGACGGCCCGCCGGTGCTCGGCTCCGCCGACGTGAACCTCCTGGCCGACGCGGCCGACGCGGTCGTGATCGCGGTCCGCGCGCGGCGCTCGACGACGCGCGACCTGCGCCGCGCGCTCGAGCAGCTGGGCGATCACAAGATCGCCGGCACCGTGCTCGTCGAAGACTGAGCGCGGATCGAGCGCCAGCGCATCGGTTGGGCGCAACCTTGAAATTTGGGAGGCAATCTCCCAATTTTCGAGGTCATGCAACGGCCCCGCGCGCTGGGCGCAGGCCGGCGAGCCGTCAAGTTACGTAGGATTTGGATGCCCTTGGATGCCAATGAGCGATTGAGGGCAGTCATAACGCTGGCGCCGCTCGCTCGTGCTGGGCGCGGATCCAGGCGTACCAATCGGCCAGGCCCTCGCCGGTCTTGGCCGAGACGGTCAGCGCGGTGAGCCTGGGATTGACGTGGTGGGCGCGATCGAGGGCGGCCGAGACGTCGAAGTCGACGTACGGCAGGAGGTCGATCTTGTGGACGAGCACGAGCGCGGCGGCGCGGAACATGTGCGGGTACTTGAGCGGCTTGTCGTCGCCCTCGGTGACCGACAGCACCACGACCTTGGCGCGCTCGCCGAGATCGAACAGCGCGGGGCAGACCAGGTTGCCGACGTTCTCGATCATGAGCAGGGAGCCGGCGGGCGGATCGAGCGCGGTGAGCCCGCGCGCGACCATCTCGGCGTCGAGGTGGCAGCCGGTGCCGGTGTTGACCTGGACCGCGGCGGCGCCGGTGGCGCGGATCCGCTCGGCGTCGCGCGCGGTCTCCTGGTCGCCCTCGATGACGCAGATGGGCGTGAGCGTGGCGGCGGCGGCGAGATCGCGGATCGTGCGCACGAGCAGCGTGGTCTTGCCAGCGCCGGGCGAGCTGACGAGGTTGAGCGCGAGGATCCGGCGCTCGGCGAGCCACGCGCGGTTCTGCGCGGCGCGCGCGTCGTTCTTCGCGAGGACCCGCGCCTCGAGGTCGACGATCACGGCCGCGCGGGCGGGCGCGTGATGGTGGTGGTGGGCGTGAGCGTGGGCGTGAGCGTGGTGATCGTGAGTGTGCGCGTGATCGTGAGTGTGCACGTGATCGTGAGTGTGATCGTGATCATGAGTGTGATCGTGATCATGGGTATGAGCGTGCTCGTGCTCGTGTTGCACGCCGTCGCATCCGCAGGTCGCGCACATCAGGGGGCCTCCTCGCGCATTCAGCAGATCCTCGGGAGCTGCTCGCCGACGAGCATGTCGACAATGCGCTGGCCGCCGAGGGCGGTCTGCATCACGACGCGGCCGGCGGGGCCGTCCGTGATCGAGCCGATCGCGGCGGCGTGGGCACCGAGCGGGTGCGCGCGCAGCGCGGCGAGCGCCGCGGCGGACTCGGCGGCGGGGACGACGGCGACGAGCGAGCCCTCGCCGGCCAGGTAGAGCGGATCGAGGCCGAGCAGCTCGCACAGGCCGAAGACCTCGGCGCGCACCGGCGTGCGCGCCTCGTCGATCGCGATCCCGACCCGCGAGGCGTCCGCGATCTCGTTGAGCACGGTCGCGAGCCCGCCGCGCGTCGCGTCGCGCAGGCAGCGCGTGCCGGGCGCCGCGGCGAGCAGGGCCGCAACGAGGCCGTGGAGCGGCGCGCAGTCGCTCGCGAGCGCGGTCTCGAGCAGGAGGTCGCCCCGCGCGGCGAGGATCGCGGCGCCGTGATCGCCGAGCCAGCCATTGACGAGGACAGCGTCGCCAGGTGCCGCGCGGTGGACGCCGAGCGCGACGCCCGGCCGGATCGCGCCGATGCCGGCGGTCGTCACGTAGAGCTTGTCGCACGCGCCGCGCGGCACGACCTTCGTGTCGCCGGTGACGATCTGGACCTCCGCCGCGCGCGCCGCGGACGCCATCGACCGCGCGACCCGGCGCAAGAGATCGATCTCGACGCCCTCCTCGATGATCACCGCGCACGACAGGTAGAGCGGGACCGCGCCGCCGACCGCGAGATCGTTGATCGTGCCGCACACGGCGAGCGTGCCGATGTCGCCGCCGGGGAAGAACAGCGGATCGACGACGAACGAGTCGGTCGTGAACGCCAGGCGATCGCCGCGCGCCGCGAACGCCGCGAGCGGGAGGCGCGCCTGATCCTCGAGCGGGGCGCCAGGCGCGCCGCCGCCGCCGCCGCCGCCGAACTCGCGGACGAACACGTCGTCGACGAGATCCTTCATCGCCTTGCCGCCGCCGCCGTGCGCGAGCGTGACGGTGCGGCCGCTCACCGTGCGCAGCGCGCGGCTCACGCGATCACCGGGAGCCGCGCGCCGTAGCGGTAGGTGGCCGCGCACGCACCCTCGGACGAGACCATCAGCGCGCCGATCGGCGTCTCGGGCGTGCACGCGGTACCGAACGCCCGGCACTGGCTGGGCTTGAGCGCGCCGGTCAAGACCTCGCCGCACTGGCACGCGGCGGGGTCGGCGACCTGTGCGTTCGGGACGGCGAAGCGGCGCTCGGCGTCGAACGCCGCGAGCTCGGCGCGGATGCGGACGCCGGAGCGCGGGATCGAGCCGAGCCCGCGCCACTCGAACAGCTCGCGCAGCTCGTAGACCTGCCCGATCGCGGCGAGCGCCGCGGCGTTGCCGGCCGGGGCCACGACGCGCGCGTACTGGTTCTCGATCTCGGCGCGGCCCTCGGCGAGCTGGCGCACCAGCATCCAGATCGCCTGCAGGATGTCGACGGGCTCGAACCCGGCCACGACGAGCGGGCGGCCGTAGCGGCGGGCCACGACCTCGAACGGCGCGGTGCCGATGATCGTCGCGACGTGGCCGGGCCCGAGGAAGCCCGCGAGGTGGAGCCGCGGGCTGTCGAGGATCGCCTGCAGCGTCGGGACGATCGTGATGTGGTTGCAGAACACCGAGAAGTTGCCGACGCCCTCGCGCCGCGCGGCGAGGATCGTCAGCGCCGTCGGCGGCATCGTGGTCTCGAAGCCGAGCGCGAAGAACACGACCTCGCGCTCGGGGTGACGGCGCGCCAGCGCGAGCGCGTCGAGCGGCGAGTACACGATGCGGATGTCGAGCCCGTCGGCCTTGGCCTGGAGCAGGCTGCGCCGCGAGCCGGGCACGCGCATCGCGTCGCCGAACGTCGCGAAGATCACGCCGGGCTGCGCGGCGATCGCGAGGGCGTCGTCGACGCGGCCCATCGGCAGCACGCACACCGGGCAGCCGGGGCCGTGCACCAGCTCGAGCGCGGGCGGCAACATGCCCTCGAGCCCGAACCGGAAGATCGAGTGCGTGTGACCGCCGCACACCTCCATCAGGTGGATCGGGCGCGCGACCGACGCGGGGATCTGCAGGGCGGCGCGCTCGATCTCGCGCACGAGCGAGCGCGCGCGGTCGGGATCGCGGTGCTCGTCGACGTGCTTCACCGCGCGCCCCCCACCGCGCCGTGTCCTGCCGAGAGCCGCGCGTGCACGAGATCCCCATAACACGGCGCGTAGGGCGGCGTGGCGCTCCCGCGCAGCACGCATCGCAGGCCCCTCATCCGGCGCCTCCTCGCAGGAGCCGCGCGGCGGCCACCGAGGCCTGACCGAGCGACAGGCCGCCATCGTTCGCGGGGACCCGCGCGTGCAGCAGGACGGCGAGACCGCGCGCGCGCAGCCGGCGCTCGCACTCCTCGAGCAGGATCCGGTTCTGGAAGCAGCCGCCCGACAGCGCGACGGTGTCGAAGCTGTGCCGCCCGCGCAAGATGCCCGCGGCCTCGGCGATGCCGCGCGCGAGCCCGCGGTGAAAGCGCGCCGCGATCACGCCTCCGGGCGTCCCGGCGGCGAGATCGGCGAGGAGCGCCGCCCACATCGCGCGCGGCACGAGGCGCGGCGGGCCGCGCTCGGGCGGCGCAGCGAGCTCGAGCGAGTACGCCCGCTCGTCGGGCTCGCCGAGCGCGGCTGGATCGACCGCGGCCTCGAGCCGCATCGCGGCCTCACCCTCGTACGCCTGGCGCTCGAACGCGAGCCCGCACGCGGCGGCGACGGCGTCGAACAGCCGGCCGCACGACGAGGCGAGCGGCGCCTGAAGACCGCGCGCGAGCATCGCGTCGAGCGCTGCGAGCGGCTTTCCGATGAGCCGGCGAACGGGCGCGAGCGCGCCGAACCGCGCGAGGACGGTGGGCCAGCCGAGCGCGGCGCCAAGGTGCGCGTACAGGTTGCGCCACGGCTCGCGCGCGGCGCGATCCCCGCCGAGCATCGCCACCGGCGCGAGCGCCGCGAGGCGCTCGGCCCGGACGTAGTCGGCGAGCAGGAATTCGCCGCCCCAGATCGCGCCGTCATCGCCGAGCCCGAGGCCGTCGAGCACGACGCCGAGCACGGGCGGCGCATCCAGCGGGCGGGCGTTGTCGGCGAGGCAAGCCGCGACGTGCGCGTGGTGGTGCTGGACGGCGAGGATCGGCACACGGCCGCCTCGCGCGCGCTCGCGGGCGATCTCGCCGGTGCGCTGATCGGGGTGCAGATCGACCGCGATCGCGGCCGGCGCGTGCGCGTGGAGCGCGGTGTAGAGCGCGAGGCTCCCGCGGTAGTCGTCGAGCGCGGCGGGACTCGCGAGATCGCCCTGGTGCTGCGACACCACGGCCTCGCCGCGCGCGATCAGGCAGAACGTCGCCTTGAGGTCGCCACCACAGGCGAGCACGTCGGGCGCGCCCGCGAAGCCGGGCGGCAGCGCGACCGGCGCCGGCGCGAAGCCCCGCGCGCGGCGGACGAGGCGGGCCGCGCCGCCCGCGCCTGTCGCGCCGACCGCGCCCATCGCGCCCATCGCGCCCATCGCGCCCATGACACGAACGACCGAGTCGTCGACGCGGTGGGCGATCGGCCGGTCGTGGACGAGCGCGTAGCTCGCGATCCGACCGAGCCGCGGCGCGAGCTCCTCGTCGCGTGTGACCTGCGGCTCGCCTCCCAGGTTGCCGCTCGTCATGACGAGCGGGCGCGCGAGCCGCCGCGCGATCAAGAGGTGCAGCGGCGTCGGCGGCAGCATGAAGCCGAGCGTCGCGAGCCCCGGCGCGACCGCGGCGGGGAGCTGCGCGGGGCCGGTGGCGGCGAGGAGGACGATCGGCGCCTCGGGCCCGGTCAGCGCCGCGACCTCGGCCGCGTCGAGCGTGCAGTAGCGCCTGATCATCTCGAGATCCAGCGCCATCAGCGCGAACGGCTTGGCGTCGCGGTGCTTGCGCTCGCGCAGCTGCTGCACGGCGCCCTCGCGCGTCGCATCGCACGCGAGGTGGTACCCGCCGAGGCCCTTGATCGCGACGATCTCGCCGCGATCGAGCAGATCGCAGGCCGCATCGACCGCAGCCGCCGCGTCGGCCGCGTCGGCCGCGCCGGCCGCGGCGCCGACGCCGAGCGGGATCAGCCGGGCCCGCGGGCCACACGCGGGGCACGCGATGGTCTCGGCGTGGAACCGGCGATCGGCCGGATCCTCGTACTGGCGCCGGCACGGCTCGCACAGCCCGAAGCCGGCCATCGTGGTCGCGGCCCGGTCGTACGGGATGCCGGTGACGATCGTGAGCCGCGGGCCGCAGTGCGTGCAGGTCGCGAACGGGTAGCGGTACCGGCGCTCGGCCGGATCGGCGATCTCGGCCGAGCACGCGGCGCACGTCGCGGCGTCGGGCGCGATCTGGGTCCGCGCCTGCCCTGCCGCGCTCGCGCCGATCCGGAACTGCACCGCGAGCTCGCCGGCGAACGCGCGCGTCTCGATCTGCTCGACGCGCGCGAGCGGCGGCGGCTCGTGCTCGATCCGCGCGAGCAGACGGGCGAGCGCGTCCGCCGGGCCGCCCGCGCGGATCAGGACACCCTGCCCGTCGTTCACGACCTCGCCGGCCAGCCCGAGCTCGCGCGCGAAGCGCCACACCGCCGGCCGGAACCCGACGCCCTGGACGCGACCACGGACACGGATCTCAAGCCCCTCCATCCAAGCTCGGGACCAGGCCCGGGGCCCAGCTTCGGACCCGGCTTCGGACCCGGCTTCGGGCTCCTCCGCGGTGGCGTCGCCCATGGTTGGCCGGAGTATCCGATCAGGGTGCGCCGTTACAAGCTGTTTCCCATAATGCTGTTTCTGAGCAGGAAATCCTGATCAACAGAGAGCATGATCTGCATTATGCAACTCTCCCTTTCTGAACGACCTGTGGTATCCATCGCGCTTCCCTTCCCGGGACCGCACGCGCGTAGCTTGCAGTCAGGTGTGGCAAGAATGCACCGAGCGCGAGCGCACAGTTGATTGAACCCGCTGCGATCCCTCGACGCTCCGGCTGCTCCCGTGATGCACGGTTCAAAATCGGGTGCATTAGTCTCGTCTAACACAGACGAGACCATCGCCGTGGCTCTACTCTTCCGGGAGGAATCCGAGTTGTACATATCTAAAATTGATAGCTAACAATTTTGTAGGTAGCTGAGTTCACTCGTGTGCGTAATCAATTACACCCGCAAGAATTGCGTCCGCAAAGCTTCCCGGGCAGTGTCGATCGCTGGGCTCATGGCGGGAAATCTCTCATCTCTCCTCTCGGCACCGCTCGACGCGCCCCGTCAGGAGGGCGCGCCGTACCTCGAGCTTCACTTCAAGCCAGACCACGATCTCGTCACGGTCGTCCGCCGATTCGTGGCCGACCTCACCCAGCAGCACCTGATCGATCCCGAGGGCACGTCGCGCATCGCGCTCGCCATTCACGAGCTGCTCGAGAATGCGGTGAAGTACGCCACAGACGGCGAGACGACCCTCCGCATCGACGTCGATCTCGATCGACACCCCCGGCCGGTCCGGATCGCGCTCTGCAACCGCGCCCGGCCGGAGGACATCGCCGCGATCGGCGCGATCCTCGACGGCATCGCGCGCGCCCCGTGCGCGCAAAAGTTCTACCAGCAGCTGCTCGTCCGGCGCGCGAAGGTGAAGGACCGGAGCGGCGGGCTGGGCCTCGCCCGGCTGTGCGCCGAGGGCGACATGAAGCTCACGTGCCGCGTCATCGACAACGATGTCACGGTGATCGAAGCGACCACCTCCGTGGCAGGAAGGAGCTGTTCATGAGTGAAGTCGTAGCCGTGACCGGCAAGCGCTTCCAAGCTGCCGCCGAGCACGAGGGCGCGGTGATCCGCGCGTGGCTCAAGGGCACCGCCGACTACCACGCGCTCGACGCGGTCGAGATGCTGCTCACGCGCCTCCACACGGAGGCGCTCCGGCTCGGGATCGACGAGGCCGTGATCGATTTCCGCCGGCTCGAGTTCATGAACTCGTCCTGCTTCCGCAACTTCATCTCGTGGCTCGCCGAGATCCTCGAGCTGAGCGAGGACCGCCGGTACAAGGTGAAGTTCCTGTTCAACCCGGCGCTGCACTGGCAAGACCGCAGCCTCCACACCCTCCGCTGCTTCGCGGTCGACGTGGTCGACGTGGTGAGCGCGGCCTGATGTGCCTCGGCGTGCCGGGCCGGGTCCTCGACGTGACCGACGAGGATGGCGACGAAAATGGCCTGCGGATGGGCCGCGTCGATTTTGGGGGCGTCGCGCGCAAGGTGTGCCTGGCCCACGTGCCGGACGTGACCCCGGGCGAGTACGTGCTGGTCCACGTGGGCTTCGCGCTGTCGCGGCTCGACGAGCTCGAGGCGCGCCGCGTGCTCGAGCTCCTGGACGAGCTGGGCCGAAGCGACGAGGGGATCGACGAGGGGATCGACGAGGGGATCGACGAGGAGATCGACGAGGTCCGGCCCGCTGGCGAGGAGGACGAGGAGGGCGCGGCGTGACAGGCACGATCGAGATCCTCTGGATCACAGCGGGGCTCAGCTGCGACGGCGACTCCGTGGCGGTCACGGCCGCGACGCAGCCCTCGCTCGAGGACCTCGTGCTCGGCGCGCTCCCGGGCCTGCCGCAGATCAGGCTCCATAGCCCGCTGCTCGCGTACGCGGTCGGCGAGGACTTCCTCGCGCCGTTCCGCGCCGCCGCAAAGGGCGAGCTCGAGCACCCGTTCATGCTGGTGGTCGAGGGCTCGCTGCCGAACGAGGGGAACAAGCGCGAGGGCTACTGGGCCGCGCTCGGCAACGATCCCGAGACGGGCCAGCCGATCCCGACGTGCGACTGGGTGCAGGCGCTCGCGCAGCACGCGTGGGCGGTGGTCGCGATCGGCACGTGCGCGACGTACGGCGGCATCCACGCGATGGCCGGGAACCCGACGGGGTGCATGGGCCTGGACGACTTCCTCGGCGCGGGCTACCGCAGCCGGGCCGGCGTGCCGATCGTCAACGTGCCGGGCTGCCCGGTGCAGCCCGACGCGTTCATGGAGACGGTGCTCTACCTCCTGCGCCAGGCGGCGGGCCAGGCGCCGATGATCCCGCTCGACGACGCGCTGCGGCCGCGCTGGCTGTTCGGCCAGACGGTGCACGAGGGCTGTGACCGCGGCGGGTACTACGAGCAGGCCGACTTCGCGGCGGCGTACGGCTCGAAGAAGTGCATCGTCAAGCTCGGGTGCTGGGGGCCGGTGGTCCTGTGCAACGTGCCCAAGCGCGGCTGGATGAACGGCGTCGGCGGCTGCCCGAACGTGGGCGGCGTGTGCATCGGCTGCACGATGCCGGGGTTCCCCGACAAGTTCATGCCGTTCCTCGACGAGCCGCCGGGCGCGAAGATGTCGACGGCGGCGGTCCTCATGTACGGCCGCACGGTGCGCGCGCTGCGCAACTTCACGCGGGCCGCCCTCGACAAGGAGCCGCCGCGCCCCGCGCCGCGGCCGGCCGGCAAGATCAGCAAGGAGGACGCGTGAGCCTCGTCGAGATGAGCTGGGACCCGATCACGCGGATCGTCGGGAGCCTCGGCATCCACACGAAGATCGACTTTCCGAACCGCCGGGTCGCGGAGTGCTACTCGACGTCATCGATCTTCCGCGGCTACAGCGTGTTCATGAAGGGCAAGGACCCGCGGGACGCGCACTTCATCACGAGCCGGATCTGCGGCATCTGCGGCGACAACCACGCGACGTGCGCGGTCTACGCGCAGAACATGGCGTTCGGCGTCCGGCCGCCGCACCTGGCCGAGTGGATCATCAACCTCGGCGAGGCGGCCGAGTACATGTTCGACCACAACCTGTTCCAGGACAACCTGGTCGGGGTCGACTTCTGCGAGCAGATGGTGCGCGAGACCAACCCGTCGGTGCTCGCGAAGGCGGAGACCACGCTCGCCCCGGGCTCGGCGGTGCACGGCTACCGCACGATCGCGGACATCATGCGCGCGCTGAACCCGTTCACCGGCGCGCACTACCGCGAGGCGCTGCACGCGAGCCGCTACACGCGCGAGATGTTCTGCCTGATGGAGGGCCGGCACGTCCACCCGTCGACCTTGTACCCGGGCGGCGTCGGCACCGTGCCGTCGGTGCAGCTGTTCAATGATTATCTCGTGCGGCTCGTCCGCTACGTCGAGCTGATGAAGCGGTCGGTGCCGCTGCACGACGACCTGTTCGACTTCTTCCTCGACGCCCTGCCGGGCTACGACCAGGTGGGCCGGCGCCGCGTGCTCCTCGGCTGCTGGGGCTCGTTCCAGCGCCCCGAGGCGTGCGACTACCGCTACGAGACGATGGCGGCGTGGGGCCGCGAAATGTACGTCACGCCCGGCGTGGTCGTCGACGACGCGCTGGTGACGACGGATCTCGTCGACATCAACCTCGGCATCCGCATCCTGCTCGGCAGCTCGTTCTACGAGGACTGGGTGCCGGGCGAGCGGTTCGTCGAGGCCGATCCGCTCGGCAACCCGATCGATCCGCGCCACCCGTGGAACCAGACCACGACGCCCCGGCCGCAGAAGCGCGACTTCAAAGACAAGTACACGTGGGTGATGTCGCCGCGCTGGAGGCACCCGCAGACGGGCGAGCTGCTCGCGCTCGACACGGGCGGCGGCGCGCTCGCGCGGCTGTGGGCGACGGCGCTGGCCCGGCGCGTCGACGTGGGCTACGTCCGCGCGCTCGGCCGCTCCGTCGAGATCAACCTGCCGAAGACGGGCCTGCTCCCCGAGGTCCGGCTCGAGTGGAAGATCCCGCGCTACGCGAACACGATCGAGCGCGATCGCGCGCGCACGTACTTCCAGGCGTACGCGGCGGCGATGGCGCTGTACTTCTGCGAGCGGGCGATGGCGGAGGTCCACGCGGGCCGCACCGAGACGTCCGTGCCGTTCCAGGTCCCCGACGAGGCGATCGGCTGCGGCTTCCACGAGGCGGTGCGCGGCGCGCTCTCGCATCACATGGTGATCCGCGGCGGCAAGATCGCGAACTACCACCCCTACCCGCCGACGCCGTGGAACGCGAGCCCGCGCGATATACACGGCACGCCGGGGCCGTACGAGGACGCGATCCAGAACACGCCGCTGTTCGAGGAGAACGATCAGGCGAGCTTCAAGGGCATCGATATCATGCGCACGGTGCGCAGCTTCGATCCGTGCCTGCCGTGCGGCGTGCACATGTACACGGGCGACGGGCGCGTGATCGAGGTGCGGCACTCGCCGACGTTCGGAGCGCATGTCCGATGAAGCCGATGAAGGCGATGAAGGCGACGAGGGCGCGGTAAGGCATGTCCGGCGCGGCCGCGGAGATCGAGCGCCTGCTCGCGGAGGCGGATGAGCTGCCGGATCCCCGCGCGCGCGCGCTCGCCCGGTCGCTCGCGGCGGCGATGATCGAGCTGGTCGGCGACGGCCTGCACCGGATCGGCGGGATGGGCGGGCCGGCGCTCGTGCGCGCGATGGCGGATGACGAGCTGGTCGGCAACCTGCTCGTCCTGTGCGGCCAGCATCCGGATCCGCCGGCGGCCCGCGCGGCGCGTGCGCTCGAGGCGGCGCGCGCGGAGCTGGCGGCAGCGGGGGTCTCGCTCGAGGGTGTCGACGTCGACGAGATGGGCGGCGGGGTCCGCGTGCGGCTCGGGGACGCCCGCGGCGGCGCGGCGGAGGTGAGCGCGGCGCGGGCGGATCGCGTGCGCGCGCTGGTCGAGGCGATCGTCGTCGGGCGCGCGCCGGACGTGGAGGCGGTGGAGGTCGAGCTCGGCGGGGCGGTGCTCGCGCCGCCGGGGTTCGTGCCGCTGGCGCGGCTCCGGGGCGCGCCGTGAGGCGGCTGTACCGCGCGGCGCGGCGGGCGCCGGACGCGGAGCGCTGCGAGCTGTGCGCCGCGCCGCTGCCGGCGAGCCACGATCACCTCTACGCGCCGCGCGAGCGCGAGCTGCGCTGCGCGTGCCAGGGCTGCGCGCTGATCGTGCCGACGGCGGAGCACGCGCGCTACCGGCGCGTGCCGCGGCGCTTCGAGCGCGTCACGCTGCCGCCGGGGCCGTGGCTCGCCCGCCTCGGCGTGCCGGTCGGCCTCGCGGCCGTGCGCGTCCGCGACGACGGCAGCGCGGTGGCGGGCTACCCGGGACCGGCGGGCCTCGTCGAGAGCGAGCTCCCGGCGGCGGAGTGGGACGCGCTTCGGGCCGCGGTGCCAGCGGCGGCGGCGCTCGCGCCAGAGGTCGAGGCGCTCGTGTGCGCGAGCCTCCCGGGCGGCGGCGCCTGGGTGACCGGCATCGACGCGGTGTTCGCGCTGGTCGCCGAGCTGCGCGGGCGGCGGATCGGCCCGGGCGGCGATCCGGCGGTGCCGGCGGCGCTCGCGCGCGTCGCCGCCCGGCTCGCGGGAGGCGCCTTATGAGCCAGACGAGCCAGACGAGCCAGACGAGCCAGCCCGAAGACGACGCGCTCGATCGCCTCCTGCGCGCCGTCCTCTACGAGGGCTACGCGCTGTACCCGTACCGCCCGTCGGCGCTCAAGAACCAGCGGCGGTTCGCGTTCGGCGTCGTGTACCCGCGCGCGTGGGCCGCGCGCGCCCGCGAGGCGGCGCGCGTGCGCGTCGAGGTGATCGCCAGCGCGCCCGCGTCCGCCGCGATCTCGGCGCGCGTCGTGTTCCTGCGCCTCGCGCGCGGCGGCGGGGCGCGCGAGGCGGCGCTCGAGGTCGCGCCGCGCGCGGCCGGCGACACCGGCGCCCGCGTCGCCGCGATCGAGCGCCCGCCGCTCCAGCTCGAGCTCGAGACGGAGGTCGCCGCCGCCGGGCCGGGCCTGTGGCGCTACTCGCTCGAGCTGCGCAACGAGACCGCGCTCTCGCCCGACGCGGATCGCGAGGCGGCGATGGATCACGCGCCGGCGTCGGCGCACGCCGTGCTCCGGCTCGCGGGCGGCGGCGCGTGGATCTCGGCGATCGATCCGCCGCTGTACGCGGCCGCGGCTGTCGCGGCCTGCCGCAGCAGCGGGCTCTATCCGGTCCTCGCGGGCGGCGGCGCGATGCTCGCGTCGCCGATCATCCTGCCGGATCGGCCGGAGCTCGCGCCGGAGAGCCCCGGCGACTTCTTCGACGCGACCGAGATCGACGAGCTGCTCACGCTGCGTGTCCTCTCGCTCACCGACGCCGAGAAGCGCGAGGCGGCGGCCGCCGATCCCAGGGTCGCGGTGCTGCTCGCGCGCACCGAGGCGCTGGGCCTTGGGGCCACGGCGCGCCTGCACGGCGCCGTGCGCACGCCGTGGCCGCGCCCGGGCGCGCGCGTGCGCCTCGCGCCGTCCCGCCGCGCCGATGCGTTCGACGTCCTGCTCCGCGGCCGGCTCGCGACGGTGGCGGCCGTCGAGCGCGACCTCGACGGCAACGTCCACTGCGCGGTGACGCTCGACGACGACCCGGGCGCCGACCTCGGCGCGGACGGCCTGCCCGGACACCGCTTCTTCTTCGCGCCCGACGAGCTCGAGGTGATCGCGTGAAGATCCTCGTCGCGGGCATCGGCAACGTGCTGCTCGGTGACGACGGCTTCGGCCCCGCGGTGATCGCGGCGCTCCGCGCGGGCGGCCCGCGCACGCGCCCCGATGTCGAGATCGCCGACTTCGGGATCCGCGGGATGGACCTGGCGCTCGCGCTGACGGGCGGCGTCGACGCGGCGATCCTCGTCGACGCGGTCGCGCGCGGCGGCGCCCCGGGCACGCTGTACGTGATCGAGCCAGCCGCCGGCGCGCCGCCGGAGCTCCTGGCGCACGCGATGGATCCGGCGCGGGTGCTCGCGTACGCCGCCGCGATCGGCGCGCCGCCGCGCGTCGTCCGCGTGGTCGGCTGCGAGCCGGCGCGCCTGGGCGATGGCGAGGGCGATGGCGATCGCGAGCTCCTCGTCGGGCTGTCCGAGCCGGTCGCGCGCGCCGTCGCGCCGGCCGCCCGGCTGGTGGGCGACCTCGTGGCCGCGCTCGCGGAGGGAGCGTGCACGAGCTAGGCATCGCGCTCGAGATCGCCGAGCTGACCGTCGAGCGCGCCGCGGGCGCGCGGCCCCGGCGCGTCGTCGTCGAGGTCGGCCGGCTCACGGCCGTCTTGCCCGACGCGCTCGCCTTCGCGTGGGAGGCCGCGACCCAAGGCTCGGTCCTCGAGGGCTGCGCGCTCGAGATCGCGGAGGTCGCCGGCCGCGGCCGGTGCCGCGCGTGCAGCGCGGAGCAGGCGCTCGACGTGCCGTTCGGCTGGTGCGCGTGCGGCGCCGCCGACCTCGAGCTGATCGCCGGCCAGGAGCTCGTGATCCGCAGGCTGGAGCTGGAGCCGCCGGTCTCCCTGCCGGGGCCGGAGGAATGAGCCTCGACGAGCGAGACGAGGCGGCGCTCGCGGCCGATCTCGCCGCGCTCGCGGCGCTGGCCGAGGCCGAGGAGCTGATGTCGCAGCTCGCCGCCGCCGTCTTCCCGGACGGGCCGCCGACGCTCGAGCGCGCCACCTGGCCGGACGTGCGCGAGCAGGCGAGCTCCGCCCCGGGCGCTCGGGCCGACGACGCGGAGGCGCGGCTGCGCCACGCGGAGGCGCGGTTCCGGACGCTCGTCGAGCAGATCCCGGCTGTCACGTTCATGGCGGTGCTCGGCGAGGGCCAGAACGAGGTCTACGTGAGCCCGCACATCGAGCAGCTGCTCGGCTACACGCAGGCGGAGTGGCTCGAGGATCCGTTCCTCTGGTACCTGCGCCTGCACCCCGACGATCGGCCGCTGTGGAACGAGGAGTTCGCGCGCGGCTGCCGCACCGGCGGCCCGTTCCGCGCCGAGTGCCGCTTCCTCGCCCGCGACGGCCGCGAGGTCTGGGTCCTCGGCGAGGCGCGCCTGGTCCGCGACGCGCTCGGCCGCCCGCTGTTCCTGCAGGGCGTCGCGTTCGACATCACCGACACCAAGGCCGCGCAGCGCGTCCTCCTCGATCAGGCGGTGCGCCGGGCCCGGCACGAGGAGGAGCTCGAGATCGCGCGGCGCGTCCAGACGCAGATCCTGCCGCCCCGGCTCGAGGTCCCCGGCTACGCGCTCGCGGCGGCGATGCACCCGGCCGCCGAGATCGGCGGCGACTACTACGATCTCCTGCGCACGCCCGAGGCCGCGTGGCTCGCGATCGGCGACGTCTCGGGGCACGGCCTCGACGCCGGCCTCGTGATGATGATGATGCAGGCGGCGATGGCGGCGATCGTGCGCGCGCGGCCGCGCGGCTCTCCGCGCGAGCTGCTCGACGTGCTGAACGAGGTGCTGTTCGACAACATCCGGCTCCGCCTGCACGCGCGCGAGCACGTCACGTTCACGCTGTTCCAGCTCGGCCCCGAGGGCCGCGTCGTGTTCGCGGGCGCGCACGAGGATCTCCTCCTGTGGCGCGCGCGCGATCGGTGCATGGAGCGCATCCGCACGCCGGGCGTGTGGCTCGGCGCGCGGCGCGGGATCGGCGACGTGCTGATCGACACCGCGGTGCCGCTCGAGCCGGGCGACCTGATGGTGATCTACACCGACGGCATCACCGAGGCTCGCGACGCCGCCGGCCAGCAGCTCGCGCTGACCGGCTTGATCGCGATCCTCGAGGAGGTCGTCGACCAAACGCCCGACGAGATCCGCGATCACGTCATCGCGCGGATGCGCGCCTTCATGGCGGAGCAGCTCGACGACCTGACGCTCGTCGTCGTGCGCAGGACGGGCTAACGCCCGGCGAGCGCCCGCGCCGCGTTACGCTACAGCCCCCGCCATGAGCGCCACGATCGCCACGCTCCTCGACGACTTCACCGCCGCCTTCAACCGCAACGACCTCGACGCGGTGATGGCCGCGTTCGCCGACGATGCCGAGTACCACCCCGGCGACGGCGGCGTCCACCGCGGCCGCGCCGCGATCCGCGCCGCCTTCGCGCCGCAGTTCGGCGGCGCGTTCGGCGCGATGCGCTTCGACCTGCTCGATCGGCTCGTCGACGAACCGGGGCGCAAGGCGACGCTGCGCTGGATCTGCCGCCACGACCTCAGCGGCGCTCACGGCCGCCGGGCCTCGCCCGTCCTGCGCTGGCTCGTCCGCGCGCGCCACGGCACGCGCGTCGGCTGGCACGGCGTCGACGTCTTCCACTTCGACGCCGCCGGCAAGATCACCGGCAAGTACACCTACGCCGCGTACACGCGGCCGCGGCTCGAGCGCGCGCTCGGCGTCCCGCTCTGAGCCCGCGCCGATCGCAGGTCATGATGATGCGCACGCGCGACGAGCTCGAGACCGCGATCCTCGCCGACCCCGAGGCGCGCGCCGCCTACGCCGTCTACGCCGACTGGCTGCTCGAGCGCGGCGACCCCGACGGCGAGCTCGTCGCGGTCCAGCTCGCGCTCGAGGATGCCCCCGGCGACGCCGCGCTCCTGGCGCGCGAGCGCTGGCGCGCAAGCTATCCTCGATCACGCCGACGCGTTCCGCCACCTCGCGACGCTGGACCTCCGCAGTAGCTACCTGTCGCCGGCCTCCTGCGAGGCGCTCGCCCGGCTCGGCCCGCGCGTCGAGCTGTCCGGCCAGCAGCGCCCCGAGGACGGCGAGCGCTACATCTCGATCAGCGAGTGATCGAATTGAACGCGGCCAGATCTCGTGACATCGCACAGCCCGGCGCATCTTGTACGATCCCGGTCGATGAGGTTGCGCGACGACAGGCGACGGCAGCGCGGGACGAGCAGCGTCATCCGGCTGCGGTAGAGTGCAGCCGATGCGCCCTCGCGATACCAGCCCGGCCGCCCACGAAGCGCAGCTTCGCTGCTATCGCCGGATGTCGGGCGCGGAGAAGGTCGCGCTCGCGGCCCAGCTCTCCGAGGATGTTCGCGCTGTCGCGAGGGCGGGGATCCGCACGCGCCACCCCGAGTACAGCGATCGGGAGGTCTGGTACGCGCTCCAGCGGCTCCTCTTGGGTGACGAGCTCTTCGATCGAGCCTGGCCCCTCGCTCCGCGACTCGCACCGTGAGTGCGGGCAACTTTCTGGCTCGGTTGGTGGCACTCCTGGAGGCTTCCGAGATTCCGCACATGGTGACAGGCTCGTTCGCGAGCACGTTCCACGGCGTCGCACGCGCCACGCAGGATCTCGACGTCGTCGTGGACCCGACTGGTGCCACGCTCGACACCTTCCTCGCGTCGCTCGATCCAGACGTGTACTACGTCGATCCGGACACGGCGCGCGATGCGCTCCGACGCCGCTCGCAGTTCAACGTGATCGACATGACGACGGGATGGAAGGGGGATCTCATCATCCGCAAGGCGCGGCCGTTCAGCATCGAAGAGCTCGCACGCCGACAGCCCGTCGAGCTGATGGGGACACAGACGTACGTGGCAACCGCCGAGGACTCGATCGTGGCAAAGCTCGAATGGGCGAAGCAGAGCGACTCGACGCGCCAGCTACGCGACGTCGCCGGTATCGTCGCGATGCGCGCGAACACGCTCGATACCGATTACGTCGAGCGCTGGGTCACGGCGCTCGGCCTCGAGGCGGAGTGGGCGCGAGTCCGCGCCGGTGACGCCTTCTGATCGGGCGCTCCCTCAGCTCACGAACGGCAGGCGGCACTCGAGCTCGGCGACCAGGCCGTGGACCTGGCGCTCGAGCCAGAAGCCGAACGGCTCGATCGCCGACGGCTCGATCGGCTGCACCGGCATGAGGTCGCGCTCGGCGATCGGGGCGCCGTCGGAGAACGGATAGATCGGGTGCTCGCCGGACTCGCTCGCGACACGCGTGTCGAGGATGTAGCCGGGGCCGGCCCAGCCGCCGTGGAAGACACGGCCGCGCTCGTAGCCGCGGCCGGGGTAGGCGTCCTCCACGCCGGAGGTGTCGCGGGCGAGGTCCACGAGCTCGAGGCAGCACCAGGGACCCGAGCTCGCGTTGCCGCTGTGGAACATCGGCAGCCCGTCGGAGATCACGCGGCTGACGACCCAGGTCATGGAGCCGTAGCGCGCGAAGAAGTAGGCGAGCGACGAGCCGGTGCTCAGGACGTCCGGCAGCGTCGCCCAGCGGCCGAACCGGGCGCGGTACAGCTCGAGGAACGCCTCGTCATAGCCGTGCTCGCGCACGCGCTCGGCGTCGGCGGGGCGTGCCGCGGGATCGAGATCCTCGACGAGGAAGTGCCCGCGCGGCTGCTCGCGCGCCAGGCGACGCGCGCGCTCGACGGCGGCGTCGACGGCGGTGTACGGGTCCGCCGACGGCGCGAGCGGCGGCGCCTCGCATCGGCGCGCGGCCTCGAGCAGCTCGATCACCCGCACCCGGAAGCCGGCGCGCAGGTGGTTCGCGATCCGATGCTCGGCGATCGCCATCGCCGCCTGGGGCGAGCCGCACCCGTCGCGGCGGCGCTCGTCGGACCAGCGCTTGCCGCCGGACTCGCACAGGACGTCGCCGTCGATCGAGATGACCCGGACCTCGCGCCCGCGCATGTACTGGCGGTGCACGCGGCCGAACGGCTGGGCAGACCACGGCGGCGTCTCGCGGAAGCCGAGCTGGCGGTCGCGCGCGAGCTCGCGCTCGAGGTCGAACGTCCCCGGCGCCTCGTGCGACTCGAGCAAGGGGCCGCTCAGCATCGCGCGCCGGACGACCATGCAGTCGTCGTGGATCTCGCGCTCGATGACGAGCTGGCGCGCCAGATCGAGCAGGAGGTGGCGCCCGCGGACCAGCGACAGCCACGGATCGAGCCGGGGCTCGATCACCTGGCCGTCGCGCCACACGACGAGCCGGTACGCGAAGCGATCGAGCACACGCGCCCACACCTCGTTGGGGCGATCGATGAGCGGCGCCACGCGCGCGACCTGGGTCCCGAACAGCGCGTCGAGCTCCTCCCAGGTACGTCCCACGCGCCCGAGTATGCAACGAGCCGGCGCGCGAGTCATGCGCGTGCGCCGGCTGTCACGCACTCATCACGGCCGGGACTGGCGAGGCGCTACGTCGTCACGCGCCGGATGCCCTCGCGGACGCCGACGCGGGGGCGCCAGTCGAGCAGCGCGGCCGCCTGCTGGCTCTCGTAGTGCAGGCGCGAGAGCGCCGACTTGAGCCGGTACACGGCGACGGGGCTCTGCCGGCCGAGCGCGCCGAGCGGGTACTCGCTCAGCTTGCCGAGCGCGAACACGATCGGCCGCGGCACGCGCAGGATCGGGCGCGCGCCGCCCGCGAGCCCCAGCACGTCCTCCTGCGTCAGGTGCTCGGGATCGATGATCTGGATGATCTCGCCGCGCACGAGCCGCTTCTTCACCGCCGCCAGCATCGCGTCGACCACGTCGTCGATGTAGACGAGCGGCAGCTCGATCTTGCCATCGCCGAGCACGAGCCAGCGCCCGCCGGCGTTGCGCGCGACAGCGCCGTTGATGAGCGGGATGCCGCCGCCGAAGATCTGCCCGGGGCGCAGGATCACCGCCGGCAGGCCGGCCGGAACGGCGTCCACGACGAGCTGCTCCGCCTCGAGCTTGGCGCGCGTGTACGCGCCGCGCTCGTCGGGCCGCGGCTCGACCGCGGCCGCCTCGGTCACGGGCCCGCCCTGATCGTTGCCGGCCCAGTCGATGACCGACATCGACGAGATGTGCACGAGCTGCCGGACGCCGTGCTTCTTGCACGCGTCGATCACGTTCTGCGTGCCGGCGACGGTGCCGCCCTTGTGCTCGGGCCAGCCGCCCTTCATCGAGGCGCCGCAGTGGATCACGATCTCGGCGCCCTTCACGGCGCGATCGACGGCCGCCGGATCGCCGAGGTTGCCGAACGCGTACTCGATGCCCTCCTGCGGCCGCTCCGGGATCCGGCGCTGGAACACGCGCACGCGGTGGCCGTCGGCGCGGAGCCGCGCGACCGTGGCCTTGCCGAGGAAGCCGGACGCGCCGGTGACGAGGTACGGCACCTTGTCCGAGAGCTGGAACTTGCCGAGCTTCTGGCGGTGATCCTCGTCGGCCGCGCGCGCGACCTTCTCGACCCAGCGCACGACGGCGCCCGCGTCGCTGACGGAGACCGGCGGCTCCTCGCCGGCCGCGAGCCGGCGGTAGAACTCGGCCACGAGGTCGCGCAGGCCCTGGTACGCCTGGATCTCCTTGCGCACGAACTTCCACACGTTGATCGGGACATCGATCAACGGCTGGATCGAGTCGGCGAACGCGTTCACGAGTCGCTCGGCCGCCTTCGGCAGCGGCGTCGACGCGCGCTTGCCGTGGAACATCGCGAACAGGTCGACGCGCAGGACGCCCTTCGTGCCGTGGATGATGAGCTGGCTCTGCATCGGCCGCGTGTTCCACGTCAGCTGGAACTGGCCGAGGCCGCGCGCGCAGCGGACGAGCGCGCGCCACTCGTCGAACGCCAGGTTCGGATCGCCGCCGAGCGAGCGCCACGTGGCCTCGACGTCCTCGATCGGTCCGAGCAGCTCCTGGATGAGGTACATGCAGTGCACGCCGATGTCGCGGAACGGGTAGCCAGCGTCGCGGTACCACGGCGGCAGCGGCCCGCCCTCGTACGGCGGGTACTCCGAGCCGCGCAGGATGTCGACGGAGACCACCTGGCCGAGCGCGCCGGCCCGCACCGCGTCGAGCGCGCGCTTGACCTGCGGATCGTAGAGCAGCGAGTGGTTGACGCTGACGGTGAGCCCCTTCTGCTGCGCGAGCGCGCCGATCTTCTGCGCCTCGTCGGGGTCCTCGGTGATCGGCTTCTCGATCAGCACGTGGCAGCCGCGCTCGAGCGCCGCGATCGCGATCTTGCCGTGCACCGCGGGCGGCGTCAGCACGTGGATCACGTTCGCCCCGGCGGCGATGAGCTCGTCGAGGCTCTTGTAGGCGGTGGTCCCCCACTTCTCGGCGTTCGTGCGCGCGCGCTCCGCGTCCAGATCGGTGATGCCGACGAGCTCGACGTCCGGCGCGAGCTTCTTCACGGCGGCGACGTGGAACTCGCAGATGTTGCCGGAGCCGACCATGCCGGCGCGAAATCTTGCGTTGCTCATGCTGTCCTTAGGGTTGCGATTGTATACGGCGGCCGCGCCGCCTAGCCTCGGGGAGCCCCCCGCCGCGCGCGTTTCTCCACCGCGATCTGGTCGATCACGCGCGCCACCTCCGCGACGCGCGCCGACCAGGTCTCCGACCGCATGGCCTCCGAGCGCGCGAGCCGCGACGGGCGATCGCCCTCCTCGAGCGCGCGCTCGATGCCGGCGACGAACTCGTCGGGCGTCCGGGCGATCCGGCACGCGTGCGCGTAGCGCAGGACCTCCGGCACCGCCGTCGACACGACGGGCAGGCCAGCCGAGAGGTACTCGCGCATCTTGAGCGGGTTCACGAACGTCATCCGCTCGTCGATCCGGTACGGGATGATGCCGACGTCGAACCCCTTGCAGTACGCCGGCAGCTCGGCGTGGCGCCGCTGGCCGAGCAGGTGGATGTTCGGGATCCCGCGGATCGCCGACAGATCGCCGAGCTGCTGCCCGATCAGCACGATCGACCAGCGCGGCCGCGCCCGCGCGACGTGCGCGATCAGCTCGAAGTCGACCCAGCTCTGCAGCGTGCCGTAGAAGCCGATCCGCGGCTTGGGGATCGCCTCGAGGTCCGCGGGCACGGCGGTGGCCTCGTCGAGCGCGCGCGCGAACAGCTCGTGATCGACGCCGTGCGGCGAGACGAACGTCGCCGGGCACACGGCGCGCTTGGCGTCGGCGAGCGCGTGGTTGATCGCGAACGTCGCGTCGACCCGCTCGAGCAGCCGGCGCTCCGCGGCCACCGTGGCCTCGCGATCGAGGTACGAGAACATCGACCACTCGTCGACGCAGTAATAGATCGCGAGCTCTTCGCCGAGCGTGCCGACGTAGTCGCCGGTGTTCGGCAGGAACGTCCACAAGTGGAAGTCGCGGATGCCGAGCCGGAGGCGCAGCGTGCGGATCGTCGCGCGCAGGAGCTGGCGGTTGATCGCGCGCGCCGCCGGGACGTGCGGCAGCGGCAGGACGAGCGGCGACATCACCCAGAGATCGTTCTCGACGTTGACCGGCCCCTTCGCGAACTCGCTGAGCTTGCGCCGGATCTTGCCGAGGTCGCGGCTCGACGACAGGTTCGGCGTCCGCGTCGCGAGCGAGTTCAGCCACAGCACGCGCCGCGTCCGCGCGAGCTCGCGCAGGACGTGGTGGTTCGAGGTGGGGTCCTCGTGCCAGTCCTTGGCGAATGCAACGATCGGTGTGGGCACAGCCGATGCACGATAGTGGGCCAGGCGCGTCGCTGGCAACACCGCCCGCGCGGGCGATCGAGCAGCGCGCGTGAGGCGAGCGTCGGGACGTGCGGCGGGGTACAGCGCGGCGAGGTACATTGCCGTACAGCGTGCGCCGCACCCAGCATTTCGCTGAAGAGGCGCCCCGCCACGACCGCTGCGGCTGGGTGCTGGCACTCCCGCTCGCGGCGGCCGCGGGGCTCGCGTGCGGGCGCGCCGCGCCGCTGGCACCGGAGCCGGAGATCGCCGTGCTGGGCGAGTCGACGCGCCTCCGCCTCGAGGATCGGCTGCCCGACGCGACGCCGTGGTTCGACGGCGCGCAGGTGACGCTCGTCGCCGCGCGCGGCGAGACGCTCGGGCTCCAGGTCGTGCAGCGGCGGCCCGGGCCGGTGACGCTGGAGATCACGGGCCCGGGGCTCGCGATCCATTACTACGCCGTTGAGGCGTTCTCTGTAACGCGGCCGTCGACGCGGCTCTACGGCGGCAGCCACGGCGCCGGCACGTACGCCGACGCCCTGACGGAGGCGGCGGCGCCTGCGACGAGCCCCGCGTACCTCGAGCTCGAGGTCGCGGCGGACGCGGCGCCCGGCTTCCGGACCGGCGCGCTCACCGTCGGCGGGCGCGCGTTCCCGGTCGCGCTCGAGATCGCGCGCCCCGTCCTGCCCGCGCCGCTGCCGCTCGGCGTCTGGGCCTACGCGGATCCGCGCGAGCTCGGCTGGGCGATCGATCCGGCGGCCCCGCCGCGCGATCGCACGGTGCCGCAGCCCGACGAGCGCGCGTGCGCCGCGCGGTTCCGCGCGCACGGCGTGCTGCTCACGCCGGACCTGCAGCTCGCCTGGTGGCCGCACCGGCGCGAGCTGATCGCCGGCTTCCCGCACGTCCCCGTCGTGATCCCGAAAGATCCCGCCGCGGCCGGCGACGCGGTGCGCGGCTGGATCGAGGCGACGCGCGGCACCGGACAGACCCCGTTCTCGATCCCGATCGACGAGCCGCGCACCGCCGAGGCCCGCGGGCGCGTGCGGGCGCTCGCCGACGCGGCGCGCGCCGCCGGAGCCGGGCCCGGGCGGTTCCACTTCGCCGTCACCGCCGAGCCGCACCCCGAGCTCGGCGGCGCGATCGATCTCTACATCGGCCTGCGCGCCGCGCACCTGGCGGGGGATCCCTCGCCGCGCTGGACCTACAACGGCGCGCCGCCCGTCGCTGGCGCCGTGGTCCTCGACGCCGCGACCCCGGGCCCACGGACGTGGGGCTGGATCGGCTGGCGCTGGGACATCCCCGTCTGGTACGTGTGGGACGCGCTCTACTGGCACGATCGCTACAATCGCCGCGGCGCGCCCCTGCCCGGGCGCCCGCTCGATCCGCGCGCCGATCCGGTCAGCTTCGACGACGGCGGAGATCGCGGCAACCTCGACGGCGTGCTCGCGCTCCCCGCGCCCGGCAGCTGCCAGCCGACGCTGCGCCTCGCCGCGATCCGCCGCGGCCTGCAAGACCGCGCGCTGCTCGAGCTCGCGGCGCGCTGCGCCCCCGGCGCCACGGCCCTGCTCGCCACGATGATGGTGCCCACGGCGCTCGGCGACGCGCCCCGGTCTGGCCCGCCGTCGTGGCCGACGGACGAGGCCGCGTGGGAGCGCGCGCGGCGCGCGCTGATCCAGCTGGCGAGCTGCCGCCCCTGAGCCGGGTGCTCGCGACCCCGGGTCCCCCCGAACCGGCGACCGCGCTAGCCGGCAGCGCGTGTTGCCTCCGGGGAGGAGCGCCCGCGCGGCGCACGAGAGGTCGCGAACCTGTGCGGGAACACCGGTTGCAAGGAGGCAACCCGATGCAGTCTCGTGCGCTCGGTACGACGGGCCTCACCGTCTCCGAGATCGGGCTCGGCGCGGGCCCGCTCGGCGACGACCACCTCGACGACGCCGCGGCGGCGCGGCTGATCCGCGCCACCCTCGATCTCGGCATCACGCTGATCGACACGGCGCCGAGCTACGGCCGCTCCGAGGTCCGCATCGGCGCGGCGCTGCGCGGGGAGCGGTCGCGCGTGCTGATCTCGACGAAGCTCGGCTACGGCGTGCCCGGGATCCCCGACTGGACGGGGCCGTGCATCACGGCCGGCATCGACGCGGCGCTCGCGCGGCTCGGCACCGCGTGGCTCGACATCGCGCACCTGCACTCGTGCCCACGCGAGGTGCTCGAGCGCGGCGATGTGATCGAGGCGCTCGAGGGCGCCGTGCGCGCCGGCAAGGTCCGCGTGCCCGCCTACTCCGGCGACAACGACGCGCTCGCGTGGGCGATCGACAGCGGCCGGTTCGGCGTGGTGCAGTGCTCCGTGAACCTCGCCGACCAGCGCGCGCTCGACGGCGCGATCCCGCGCGCGAACCAGCGCGGCATGGCGGTGCTCGCGAAGCGGCCGCTCGCGAACCTGGCGTGGCGCCACGAGGCGCGGCCCGAGGCGCCGGATCGCGCGACCTACTGGGAGCGCCTGCGGGCGATGGGACTGCCGCCGCCCGATGCCGACGCCCCCGAGCTGGCGCTGCGCTTCGCGCTCGCGCAGCCGATCGCGGCGGCGCTCGTCGGCACGACCGACCTCGGCCACCTCCGGGCCGCGGTGGCGGCCACCGCGCGCGGGCCGCTCGACGCCGCGAGCGTCGAGCAGGTGCGAGCCGCGTTCCGCAGTCACGACCGCGGCTGGGACGGCGTGATCTGAGCAGCGATCGCGCGCGCGACGCGGATCCCGTCGAGCGCCGCCGAGACGATGCCGCCCGCGTAGCCGGCGCCCTCGCCGCACGGGTAGAGCCCGGCCGCGTCGGGTGACTCGAGCGACGCGGCGTCGCGCGGCACGCGCACCGGCGACGACGTGCGCGACTCGACGCCGACGAGCACGGCCTCCTCCGTCAGGTAGCCGCGCATCATGCGATCGAACACGGCGAGCGCCTCGCGCAGCCGCGCGGCGAGCGGCAGCCCCGTCGCGTCCAGGACGGCGCCGACGTCGCCGGCGGCGAGGCCCGGCTGGTAGCTCGTGGCGGGCACCGACGACGACGCGCGGCCGGCGGCGAAGTCGGTCGCGCGGGTGGCCGGGGCGCGGAGCGCGCCGCCGCCGGCCGCCGCGGCCGCCTGCTCGAGCCGGCGCTGCAAGAGGATGCCGCCGAGCGGCGGCGGGAGCCCGAGGCGCGCGAGGTCCGCCACCTCGATCGAGACGACGAGCCCGGAGTTCGCGTACGGCGAGTCGCGCCGCGACAGGCTCATGCCGTTGACCACGACGCCGTCCTGCTCCGTCGCCGCCGGGACGATCCAGCCGCCCGGGCACATGCAGAACGAGAACGCGCCGCGCGCGCCCTGCGCGTCGCGTCCGCCCCGCGCATCATCGGGCGTGTACGCCAGCCGGTACGCCGCCGCCGGCAGCCGCGCGTGGCCGGCGAAGCGGCCGTACTGGATCCGATCGATCAGCGGCTGCGGGTGCTCGATCCGCACGCCCATCGCGAACGGCTTGGCCTCGAGCCGCACGCCGGCGCGGAGCAGGAGCTCGTGCACGTCGCGCGCGGAGTGCCCGGTGGCGAGCACGACCGCGCGGCCGATCAGCTCGTCCCCGTCGGCGAGCCGCACGCCGACGGCGCGCCCGCCGCGCACGACGAGCTCGGTGACGCGCGCGCCGAACCGGAGCTGCGTGCCCACGCCCTCGAGCCGCTCGCGCATCGCGGTGATCACCTTCGGCAGCTTGTTCGAGCCGATGTGCGGCCGCGCGTCGACGAGGATCTGGCGCGGCGCGCCGTGCAGCGCGAGGATCTCGATCACGTCGCGCACGTCGCCGCGCTTGTGCGAGCGCGTGTAGAGCTTGCCGTCGGAGTACGTGCCCGCCCCGCCCTCGCCGAAGCAGTAGTTGCTGTCCGGATCGACGCGGCCGTGCTGCGTCAGGCCCTTCAGGTCGCGGCGGCGCGCCTGCACCGGCTTGCCGCGATCGAGGACGATCGCCGCGATCCCGGCGCGCGCCAGCTCGTACGCGCAGAACAGCCCGGCCGGCCCGCCGCCGACGACGATCACCGGCGGGCCCGCCACCTCCGCGAGCGGCGCGCCGCCGAGCGGCTGCTCGGGCCCGAGCGCGTCCCCGAGGGCGCCGACCACGAGGTGGAACCGCACGCGCCCGCGCCGCGCGTCGATCGAGCGCTTGCGCAGCTCGAGCGGGGGCAGCGCCGCGACCGGCACCTCGAGCATCGCCGCGAGCCGCGCGGCGATCGATGCCGGATCGTCCGGCTCGTCGAGCGCAAGCTCGATGCTGAAGTCCTGATCCGGATCGAGATGCACGGGCGAGAGCCTAGCGCGGGTCGGGGCGATCGACTCCGGGTCGGCGGCGTACTACCTTCCGCGAATGCGCAAGATCTCGGTGGTGATCGCGCTGCTCGCGCTCGCGGCGTGCGGCAAGCAGGACAAAGACGCAGGCGGCAAGCAGGGCAGCGCGGAGGGCAGCAGGGAGGGCAGCGGGGTGAAGGCGGAGGCCCCGCTGACGTGCCCGCCGGGCAGCGCGATCGCGAACGGCGCGTGCGTCGCGGTCGTCACGCCGCAGAAGGTCGCGGCCGTGGCGCAGGAGAAGTCGCGGATCGACGAGCTCGTGCAGCTCCTGCAGAAGGTCGACACCGTCGGCGCGCCGATCGAGGTGATGAACGGCCTGCGCCAGATCGATCAGTGGAAGGCGCTCGTGGCCAAGAACGAGCGGCTGAAGGTGTTCGACGACGTCGTGGCCACGCTCGACGGCGCGGTGAAGAAGCTGCGCACGTTCAAGGGCGACCTCGACCAGGCCTCCGCCGGCCTGGGGAACTTGCAGGGCGAGCTCGATCGGCTGCTCACGGAGACCGGCGCCGCGAAGCGCATCGAGGAGGTCCGCGCGCGCGTCTCGAGCCAGATCCGGACGACCATCGAGCCGCTCGCCAAGCAGGTGGCCGACACGGTGCAGAACGCGCTCGCCCCGCTGGAGGCGCGCTTCGCGGACGCCGGGAACCTCGTGACGCTCGGGTGCGCGGCGATGGCGCTCGGCCGCGCGGGCGAGCAGTCGAAGGCGCTGTGCGATCGGGCGAGCGAGGCGTTCGCCCAGGGCAAGAAGTTCCTCGAGGAGGTCAAGGCGCGCCCGGCGGCCCTGTTCCAGGAGGTCACGACGAAGCTCGAGACCGAGCTGGTCGCGCTGGTCGACGAGCAGACGAAGCAGCTGCTCGACACCGCGCAGGCGGCGGTGAACGACGCGCTGAAGCTGCCGCCGGGGGCGCCAGCGGCGCCGGCCGGCCCGGGCGGCGCGGGTAGCGGCAGCGGCAGCGGCGCGGCAGCGGCAGCGGCGCCCTGACGAGACGGATCGATCGATACGCCTTGCACGCGCGGCGCGTGCACGTGTAGAGCGGATCGTCGGCACGGGCAGGCGCTGACGGATCGATCGATACGCCTCGCACGCGCGGCGCGTGCCACGTCGCAGGAGGTCAACGGCGGAGGCGAGATCCAGGCACGGCGGTCAGTTCGTCTCGTCGTCTCCGCCGCGCGGCTCCGGGGCCGAGCCGCGGCACGCTGCGAGCGCGGAGGCCGCGGCCGCCCGCGTCCGGTCCTGGTGCGACTCGTGGGCGGCGGCCAGCTGCGTGAGCGCGGGGACGGCGGCCGGATCGGCGATCGCGCCGAGCGCTGAGGCCGCCGCGGCGAGCAATGCCTCCTGGCCGGTCGGGCCGAGCGGCCCCTCGCTCGGTGGCTCTTCGAGGATCCGGATCATCGCCGGCACGCTCGCGCGATCCCGTAGCGCGCCGAGGATCCCGACGGCCGCGATCCGCCGGCGCTCGCCCTGCTCCGGCGTGGCGAGCAGCGGGCGCAGCGCGTCGGCCGCGCGGACATCGAGGAGGCCAGCTCGCGCGCGAGCGGTCAGAAGCTCGCCGACGTACGCCGTGATGTGGCGGCCGTCGTCGGCGTCATCAGCGTCGTCGGCGGCGTCGGCATCGTCAGCGTCGTCGGCGTCGTCGGCGGCGTCGTCGGCGTCGGCCTCGTCAGCCTCGTCGTCATCGGCCTCGCCCTCGCTGTCTTCGTCGTCTTCGTCGTCTTCGTCGCCGACGTCCTCGTCTTCGGCATTCTCGCCCCCGTCGCCGTCGTCGGTGTCCTCGTCGGCGTCCTCATCGGCGGCGACGTCGTCCTCGTCCTCCGCCTCGTCCTCCGCCTCGTCCTCCGCCTCGTCATCGGCGTCCTCGTCGCTCGCCGCGATCCGCTCCGCGAGGTCGCGCAGCATCTGCGCGACCTCCTCGCTCGACCAGTCGACCTGCTCCGCGATCCACCGGTCCACGCCCGCCGCCCTGCCCGCCCTGTAGATCGCGAGCAGCGGGTTGCCGCCGAGCACGAACGGCTCGCTGGTGTCGCCCACCACGCGGCCGTACTTCTGCGCCATCGTCGCGCCGCCGAAGCGCGCGTGCAGCACCGGCGTGACCTCGTGCAGCTTCGCGATCACCCACAAGAGGTGGCCGACCTGCTCCTCGGGCGCCGACGGCACGGAGAACCGATCCACCCACAGGAGCGCGGCGTGGTGACGCCGATCGATCGTCACCGACGTGTTGCGGTACCGCTCCGCGCCGTACGGCGCCAGCCAGAGCGCGTGGAACCCAAGCAGCACCGTGCTCTCGCCCGGCGTGAATGGACCGGCGAGCTTGAACGCGATCCCGAAGTCCTCCAAGTCGCTCCCGCCGAGGATCGCCGGATACCCGTCCACCGGAAACGGTACGGTGAACTGCTGCTGCGGCGGCCCGTGCGACCACGCCACGTGCTCGCCGTCGTCGTCCTCCTCCTCGTCCTCCTCGTCCTCCTCGTCCTCGTCGTCGTCGTCGTCGTCGTCCTCGTCCTCGTCGTCCTCTTCGCCGCCGGCCGTCGGCAGCGCCGTCCCGGTCTGGAAGAACCAGGCCTCCTCCACACCTCGCGCCGCGGCGCGCTCGATCAGCGCGCGCTGCTCGTCGAGCTCGTCCGGCGCGGGCGGCAGCCAGGGCAGGCCCACCAGCTGCATCGTCTCGGTCATGTCCTCGGAGAACGCCTCGAGGATCCGGTCCGCGTCGGGGATCATCGACGCCACGTGGCGGACCACCTCGACGAGCGCCGCGCGCTCCATCGGCCGCGCGAGCCGCAGCACGAGGAACGCGAACGCGGTCTCGCCCTGCCTCGGCTCGAGCCCGTGGATCGCGATCGGGTCCTGCATCAGTTGCCCTCCTGGCGAGCGTGCCAGTCGCGGAACAGCGCCTTGAACTCCGGCCGCTCGAGGAGCGGCCCCAGATCGCCATCGACCTCCATCTTGCTCAGGTGCTCGTAGCCGTGCCTCACCGCCAGCTTCACCTGCTCGAACGCGCGCTCGAGCTCGCCGGCCGCCGCGTACGCGCACGCGGCCGCGTGATAGAGGTGCGGGTTCTCGTGCGCGACCGGCTGCACACGGTCGGCGATGCGCACCGCCGCGTCGTACGCCCTCGCCGCGTGCGCCTGAACGCACGCGTTGTTCATCGCGCGCAGGTAGTCCATGCGATCCTCGCCGTCGTCCGGGATCGGCAGCGCGAGCAGGCGATCGTAGAGCGCGAGCGCGCTGTCGCGCTGCTCCGCCGCGAGCGACTTCTTCGCGAGCTCCGCCAGGAGGCTCACGCCGTCGGGGAGGAGCGGCACGAGGCGCGCCATCTTCGCGGGGACGTGATCGAGGATCTCGGCGCCGAGCTGGCCGAAGACCTCGTCCGCGATGTCGCCGAACGACATCATCACGGCGCCGTCCCCCATCGTCGTCGACGTCGCCGCGAAGATCTGCGCCGGCAGCGCCTCGCCGAGCGCGATATCGACCGCCTCCGAGAACCGCGCGTGCGCGCGCCGGCCCAGGTACACCGCCACCTGGACGCGCACGTGCGGCGCGAAGCGCGGCAAGAGCTCGAGCAGCTCGGCGGCCGCGCCCGGCAGCCCGTCGAAGTCGGCGTCGAGCAGCAGCGTCGCGTGCGTGAGCTGGACCTGCGCGTCCGCGGGCGAGAGCCCGAGCGCGCGCCGCGACATGCCGAGCGCCGCGGCGAGCGGGCCGCGCGGCGCGCCGTCATCCGCGCCGTCATCCGCGTCGTCGTCCGCGTCGTCGTCCGCGACCGCCGCCGCGTCCTCGGCCGCCGCCTCCACCGCGAGCCGCGCGTTCTCCGCCGCGACGAGCCGCCGCACCTCCTCTGGATCGGCGACGCCGCGCACGTCGATCGCCTGGCCGGCCTGGTTGCGGATCAGGCTCGGCACCACGACGATCTGCAGCCACGTCCCGAAGCGGTACGTGCCCGCGAGCCCCGGGCGGAGCTGCGCCTCGAGCTCGCGCGCCAGCTCCTGCGTCAGCTCGAGGACCACGCCTTCCTCGTCGCGGCGGTAGCCCGCGCGCTCGGCCGGCTCGAGGCGCAGCGCCGCGTCGCGCCCGCTCAGCTCGTAGCTGCGGCCGTGGCGGATCCGACCACGGATCGCGCGCGGCAGGGCGGCGGCGTAGAGCGCGCCGAGCTCGATCGTCAGCGTGCCGTCGTCGATCTGGAGCCGCAGCTCGCCCGCGGACGCCATCTGCTCCGACGAGCCCTCCTGCGCGACGCGGCGCTCGATCTCGGCCGCGATCTCCGGATCCGCCAGCACCGGCGCGCGCCCGAGGTCGGTCACGAGGGACGGCAGCCGCCGCGCCAGGACCTCGAGGAGGCCCGCCGTCGACCACTCCTGGACGAGCGCGTACTCGTCGTCGGTGATGCCGACCACCTGGAGGAAGCGAGCCGCGCCGTGCTCCGACGTAAATTCGCCGAGCTCGGGATCCTCAGCGAAGCAGACCGCGGTGATCTGCGTGTCGTGCTCGAGCGCGATCGGGCCGTTCAGCCCCATCTTGTGCCCGAGCGCGAACCGGTTCCCGGTGCCGAACACGTAGCGGCCGAGGTTCTGCAGGAAGTTGAGCGCCCACGACGGCGGCTCGTCGCCGACGCCGGCCGGATCACGCGCGAGCCGCAGCGTCAGCTCGAAGCCAAAGCCGCTGACCTCCGGATCGTCGGTCTCCTTGTCGAACAGATCGGTGAACCCGTACGTCACGAAGTGCCAGTGCGGCACCGGCGTCTCGCGCCGGTACACGGAGATGCCGTGGAGCGGGTCATTGCCGCCGAGCGCGTACGGGATCACCGTCCCGTAGTGCAGCGGCTCGACGTCGCCGTAGATCGGCGCGAGCGCCGCGTCGATCGCGTCCCAGCCCGGCGCGCGCTCGCCCGCGTCGCCATCGTCGTCCTCGTCGTCCTCGTCGTCGTCTCCGTCGTCCTCGTCGTCCTCGTCGTCCTCGTCGTCGTCCTCGTCGTCCTCGCCCGGCCCACCGAAGAAGCCGGCGAGCGGATCATTGCGCACGAGGCTGCCGACCAGCACCGCCTCGAGCTCCGGAGACAGCTCCGCCGCGAGCCGGGGCAGCGCGGTCGCGCGCTCGTCGTCGCCCAGGCTGTCGAGCGCGCCCAGCGCGGCGAGCTCGGTCGCGCGCGGCGGCGTCCGCTCCAGCCGCTCCAAGAGCACGCGGTGCGCGGCGCCGTCGCCCAGCCAGCGCCACGCCAGCTCGGGCCACCGCTCGGCGGGCGTCTTGTCGAGCGCGGCGACCACATGCGCCTGGTGCGCGGCCTCCGCCATCGCGCGCGCGTCGGCCTCTGCCTTGCGCTGCGCGGCGCGCCGCGGATCCAGGCCGAGCGCGCGCAGCTCGTGCAGGTACGCGCGCACGTCGCGGATCGTGCCGAGCTCGTTGCGCCCGGCGGAGAGCTCGTCGATCAGCCGCGCGGCGTCGCGCACGAGGCGCGCGGCGTGGCGGCGCCCGACCTCGAGGTAGCGCCCGAGCTCCGGCTCGTCGAAGAAGTACGCGCGCCACATCGAGTACAGCGCCGTCGGGATGAACCTCTCGCACGCCTCGATCCGCGCCGGCAGCTGCTCCGGCGAGATGACCTGGTTGAAGTCCGCCATGAACAGATCGCGCAGCTCGCTCATGCGCGTCACGCCGTCGTGCTTGAGCAGGGCCGTGATCCAGCGCGAGCGATAGAAGAAGAACTCGGCGTCGCGCCGCGTCGGCTCGAAGTGCTCGAAGCCCTCGTTGTCGATGTCGAAGTGCCACGTCGGCGACACCTTGCCGTGCAGCTCGTGCAGGCCCGCCTCGTAGATGTCCTCGGAGATCTTGCGCTCCGTCCCCGCCTTCGTGAGCGCGGCGAGGTACACGAGGCTCTCGAGCGAGTCCGCGACGAACTTCGAGATCGAGTGCGTCTCGCGATCGAAGTGCAGCACCTGCCGCGGGCCTTCCCACTCGTACAGCTCGAGGTGATACGTGTCGCCGTTGCTGAGCGACCCGACGTGGAAGGCGCCGCAGAACGCGCCGGCCAGATCCGTCCGTCCGGACACCTGCTGGTTGCGCCGCACGAGCAGCTCGAACAGGTTGTGCTCGCCGACGTCGGGGAGGAGCCGCGCGTCGAGCAAGAGCTCCCGGAAGCTGCCGCGCGGCGGGCACCCGGCCACCTTCTCGAAGAACGCCTCCGCCTCCGGCGGCAGCGGCATGCCGTAGCTCGCGCGGAACGACGCCGCGTCGCCCGGCGCGCCCAGGAGCGCGCTCGCCTCCGCGTCCCCCGCCTCGCCGCCGCTGGCGCCCTCCTGCGCCGCTGCGGCTGCTGCGGCTGCTGCGTCGTCCGCGTCCGCCGCGCCGCTGGCCGCGATCTCGGCGAGGTAGACGTCGAGGCCGTTCTCGAGGAAGCCCTCCGCCCCCATCGAGAGCACGTCCTCGAGCGGGGACACGTCGAAGCTCTCCACGCGCTCTCGCCACGTGGCGTCGTCCGGCGGGGCGAGCCGCGCGACGAGCCCGCCGTCGCCGCCGATCAGCACGCCCTGGCCGAACCGGCCGATCGACCACAGGTGGTGGCGGCCGAGCTGATGCGGCACCTCGCTCCAGGTGAGCGCGTCGTCGATCGAGCGCAGGATCGTCCCGCGCCCGCCCACGGCGACGAGCGAGCCGTCGGGGAGCGCGCAGACCGCCTCGAGGTCGACCTCGACGCCGGCATCCACGCGCGCGTATCGCAGCCCGTCTGGCGAGCGAGCGATGAAGCCGCCGTCGCCGACGACCACCCACGTGCCCTGCATCGTGATCGCCAGTCCCGTGAGCGGCTTTGTGGCGCCGCACGGCACGGCGACGACCTCGCCGGCCCGCCACCGCCGGACCTGTCCATCGAAGCCCAGCGCCACGATCTCGTCGCGCACCGCGCGCACCGCCGTCAGGCGCGTGGCCGTATCGAAGTCGACGCGCCGGACGCGTGGGCCCAGCACGCGGGCCGCGTACCCCTGGTCCCCGACCACCCACAGCGCGCCATCCGCCGCGAGGGCGAGCCCGAACAGGCACCCCTCGGTGCCCGTCTCGATCAGCTTCCAGCTCCCGCCGTGATCGCGAGAGGTTGCGAGCTGGCCGTGCTCGCCGCACGCCCACAGGGCGTCCGCGACCGCGAGCGCCCCGCGCAGCCCGTGATCTTTGGGGGCCCGGCGCTCCACGAAGTCCCGGGCGTTGGAGCTCGCCATCACGACCGGCGCGCGGCCAAGACCGCCCAGCGCCACGATCATCTCGTCGGTCACCGCGAACCCCGCCACGTACCCGCGTCCGTCGCTCGCAGGCGAGAGGACACCCATCTCCAAGTCCGCGCTCATCGGGCGCATTCTCACCCACGCGATCCCGAGCGCGCCTCCGGAGTGGCCGGTGATCGCTTGGTTCCCGGCGGGTTCCTGACCGCGGGGCTGCCCCGAAAAAACATCGGCGCGACCGACCTGCTGGAGAGGAGGAGAAACAGGTCGGTCGCGCCTACACGGGGAACCACCGCGGTGCGTTTCCGCGGCTTGAGACGACTATCCGCTATCGCGGAGACAGCGTCAACCAGAAAATTATGCCCTCTCGTCCAAAAAGTGCCCCGGGCCGGGCCCCGCGCGCGCCGACTCCCGCCGCGCCGCGCGCCGTCCCTGAGTGGCGCCCGCAGCGCTCACCAGCTGTGGCGAGCCTCGCGACGCCCCTTCCGCGATCCAGCTCGTGTGATGTCCGTGAACGGGCGATCGTAAGCTGGGCTCGCGCTGAGGTTCAGCGAACCGTGTCGATCAGAGCCCGATACACGAGAACAACCCGGCGTTGGCCGCCGGATAGCGATACAGGCCGCTGAAGCACATCTCCTTGTCGGAGCTCTCTCCGAATCCGACGCTACTGCCCGTGGTGTTCACCCAGGTACACGAGACTCGGATCTGGTCCCCCTGCATCACCTGCACCTCTGGCGCCTTCAGATAGTATTTCTGCTCCGTGAAGTTGTAGGCGAGGTCGTGGAGCACCGTAGGTGTTCCGCCGCGAATCAGCTCGACCTTCTGGTGGGTCGCGAGCTTGTGCATGTGCGGCCAGACCGCGAAGAGCCTGTAGGGTGAGCTCACGTTGCAGCTCGTCGTCTTGGTGTACGGCTGGCTCCCGCTGGGGATCTGGAAGTTGCCCGTGCCGGCGAACACCATCTCGGCGAGCATCGGAGGAGGTGTCGATTGCGCCTTGACCAGGATCGCCGAGTCACCGCTGAGCGTCTGGTCACTTGCATTATAGAGATGAAGATTGAGGTGGACCTGAGTTCCAGCGGCCACCTTGATCCCGACATCAGCCGGGAAGTCCAGCGGCGACGTGCCCACGCCGGAGGCATAGAGCATCACCGTACCGAGCGTCCCGGCATTGCAGTCTTGCTCCCCATCCGCGCCAGCGGCACTGCCGCTCGCTATCGAAAGCACCGTGTGGTGTGTCCCGAGCGGCGCCTGCGCCAGGATGTTCGTGATGTACGTGTCCTGCGGGATCGTGACCCGCACGCAGCGGTAAACGTCCTGCTGGCCCGATGGGACCGTCCAGGTGCGACCGACCAGCCGCGTGAAGCCCGGCGGAGGCGGCGGCGAGTCGGGCGTCACCGACGCGTCTGTGGGAGGCGGACTGTCGTCCCCGCCTCCATCCATCTGGTTGCCGCCACCGCAGCCGACCGCCGCCGCCGCGAAGAGAGCGAAGAGCACCGACTTCTGCATGAGCGCGAGCATCGTCGATTCAGATTCGATTCGTCGAGGACCAAGCTGAAGCTACCTAACCCTTCTTCAGAGATCGTTGCCTGGATCACAGAGACGCATGTAAGTTCGATGCTTACTCATCCCCTATATCTCGCGCCCTAAGATTCAGGGATTTCCGGAAGGTTCACGGGCTGCGCAACGCTTGGGACAGGAGCCCATTCCATCAGCCGGCTTCAGGGCACCTCGTAGGCTCCGACATCGGGCATCGTCCCCAAGGGTGCCGGCCGCGCGTTGCCTTCGATATCGTTCGGGGTGAGCCCTGGTTCGCCGAAGCCGATCGCCGGACTTTTGGGGGTCAGGTGGAAATCACCAGCCTGCCTCCCCCTGAAAAACGTCCCGATCTCCGCGGAGCGATTGCCGACTCCGCGGCTAACCTCCTGCGCCGCCGCAGTATCGAACAACGAATATCTCGCCACGCACGAGACCGGGCTCGTGCTGTTGTAAGCGATGATATTGCTCGTTACGTCTACTCCGTCGTCGCAGCCGATCGCGATCGCACTACCCAGGACGGACGATCTGTTGACGACCGTATTGAAGCGGAATGTACTACCAGATGCACCGCCGATGAACATCAGGTATGTCTCGACGCCACTTCCGATGAAGACGTTGTTCTCTATGAGTTGCGAGGACTCCCCCCTGAAGAGGGCGGCCGTCGGTTGAGCACCCGACCTCGGCTCGACGCGACTTTCGGCCAGAACCAGCTTACATGATGAATCAACATAGACTTGCTCCAGATTGCTTTTTTTCAGAGCAAGCGTACCACCGAAATTACACCTGACCTCACCGCTCCTGAGCGTGATATTTACTGCATCGAGCACCCCTCCAGCCGCTATCTCGATGCGACCATCCTCGATGAGGAAGTGAGACAGCCCCAGGCTCCCTCCTGCTATGATCTCGATCAGTGTCATGGATGCCTGGGTCGATGCCAGCCTCACTCCTTCGAGAATGCCAGCTCCGCCGACTGTGATCGCGGGCAATGATCCATACGTGAGTGTCGTGTCACTACCATCGATGGTAACCGCGTTACGCAAGTAAATTGAGTTATTGCCGAGATGGAACTGGCCGCCGACGATCCGGATGACGCTCCTGGCGGGACTCGTTAGCCCCATCGCGTACGCCAGCGTCTGGCACGGCGCGGCCTTCGGGCACGTGCCCGCGTCCGTCCCGGACTCCATCACGTAGATGATCGCGTCCTCCGCGGCGCAGGCGCCGGTCGCCTCGATGCACACGCCGCTCGCGCACTCGTCATCGGCGGTGCAGCCGCGGCACGCGCGCGCCTCGACGTCGCAGATCGATCGCTCGGCGGGGCACTGGTCGCCCGCCGTGCAGCCGACGCAGGTCGCGACGCGGACATCGCAGCGCGGCCGGCCCGCGACACCGGCGCAGTCGTCGTCGATCGTGCAGCCGGCGACGCACAGGCCGTCGAGGCACCGCGGCGCCTCCGGCGACGCGCAGTCTGCCGAGGTCGCGCACTCGGCAGCCACGCACGCGTAGGCATTGCAGGCTTGGCCGATCTCGCACGGGCGGAGCTCGTCGGTGAGCCCGGCGGCGGCGCAGGTGTCCGCGGTGACGCAGCAGAAGTCGGGGTCTCTGCGCGTGCAGCCAGCGGCAACGGAGAGGAGCGCGGCTGCGGCCAAGAGGAGCACGGCGGCGAGCGGCGGAGGGAGGCGCATGAGGCCAGCTTTCGGCCATCCAAACGGCGGTTGCTACCGTTTCGCGAGATTTTGGTCGTCTCGCGGGATGAGCCGGAGCGCGACGGTCTGGGTCACGGCCGACAACCGCCCGCAGGCCGGCCTCGGCTTCCCCTGGGCCGGCGCGGTCAGATCTGGCAGCCGGCGCTGGTCACCGTGCGCCGGATCGCGTCGTCGACCTGCTTGCACGACTGGGCGGTGGCCGCCCTGCGATCGGGCGTCACGCTCGCCCACGTCGCGCTGAGGTAGCTCCACGAGCGCTTGAGCGCGTCGCGCTGCGCCTGCGGGATCGCGCCGCAGGCGTCGACGGCCTTCATCGTCTGAGCGTACGCGTCGCACTCGGGGATCCCGATCTTCACGAACACGCCGACGGCGGGGAACCCCCACGGCGACGCGGACACCGCCGCCGTCGCGAAGCACGCGTCGGCGCCGCCCGCGACGATGCACGCGCGCAGGTTCGGCGCCCACTTGTCGTCGGTGCACGCCTTCGTCATCCGCGCGCGCGACTCGGCGATCACCTTCGCGCGCTCGGCGCCCTTCACGGCGTCCAGCTTGCCCTTCCACTGCGCGTCGGCGTAGTGCGCCGCCACGACCTGCCTGCAGTCGTAGCTCGCCGCGTTCCGCTTCACCGCGGCGACCTTCGCGCCGATCTTGTCGAGCTCGGCGAGCTTGTCGACCACGGCCTTGGCCTCGGGCGGATCGAGCTGCGCGCGGCACGCGTCGATCGCCGACGTGTTGCCCACCGCGCCCATGATCACGACGTCGCGGAAGCAGCTGCGCTTGCTCGTGTCCCAGTCCTCGCACAGCGCCACGAGCGCGTCCTTGCGCAGCTCGAGGAGGTAGTCCCGGTCAGCGCCGGTGAGCGTCACGGCGGGCGCGAAGCCGGCGGCGCTCGGGAGGGCGTCGCCGCAGTCGACGTACGTGTCCATGGCGGACTCGGCGAACTCCTCGAGGCTCGTCTCGAGCGTCTCGTCGGGGAAGCGCTCGTTCCACCAGGTGAGCTCCTGATCGTAGGCGGTGCGCTGCTCCGGCGTGAGCTTGTCGAGGCACGCCTTGGCATCCACCTCCCCGCCGACGCACTGAAGGAGCTCCGCGGACCACTGCTCGTACTTGCACGTGCGCGCGATCGCGGCCTCCTTCGCGGGGCCGGCCTGCCGCTGATCGTCGACCGTGCCGCGGAGCAGCACGCCCGCGTCGCCGCACGTCACCGCAGCCGGAGCCGGGGCCGGAGCCGGAGCGGGCGGCGCAGCGGGCGCGGCGACGGGCGCAGGCCTCGTGCAGCCGGCGGCGAGCAGCAAGAGGACCACGGGCAACGCGCGCATCTCGCCCGCTACGATGACATGGAACCTACGAGGGCGCGAACGCGGCGAGCGGGATGTCCAGCGCCGAGCGGTCCTCCCGCGCAATCATCTGCGCCTTCGCCATCACCGTCGGCAGGACGTTGAACGCGTAGTACTGCGCGGCGTAGCGCTTGCCCTCGTAGAACGCGCGATCCGGGTGATCGGCGGCGACCTTCTGCAGCGCCGCCTCGGCGATCGCGGCCTGCTCGAGGAGCAGCCAGCCGACCACGGTCTCGGACATCATCTCGAGGAAGCGGTTCGCCGTCGCGGGCACCATCTCCATGCGGCCGCCGCCGAACCACGCCATGAACTTGCCGCCGGTCGCGGTGAGCGCCTCCATCGCCTGCCCGAGCACGGCGACAGCGTCCTTGAGCGCGGGGTGCTCCTTGTGCGCGGCGACGAACGCGGCGACGTCCTTGCCGAACGCCTGCACGTTCGCGCCGCCGCGCTGCATCAGCTTGCGGCCGACGAGGTCCATCGCCTGGATGTGGTTCGTGCCCTCGTAGATCGAGAAGATCTTCGAGTCGCGGCAGTACTGCTCGACGGGCCAGTCGTGGAGGTAGCCGGCGCCGCCGTACACCTGGATCGCGGTCGCGCAGATCGAGAACGCCTGGTCGCTCGCGTACGCCTTGAGCAGCGGCACGAGCAGATCGACCTGGCCCTGGTGGTACTCGATGCGCTCCTTCTCGTCCTGGTCGCCGGTGCCGGCCTTCGCGAGCGCGTTCGCGCGATCGATGTGCATCGTCAGCTTCACGACGAGCGCGCGGATGCCCTCGACGCGCGCCTTCATGTCGAGCAGCATGCGCCGCACGTCGGCGTGCTCGATGATCGGCACGCGCGGCGCGGTGGCGTCCTTCCACTGCCGGATCGAGCTGCCCTGCTTGCGATCGCGCGCGTAGTCGAGCGCGTTCAGGTACGCCGACGACGCGATCGACAGGCCCTGGATGCCGACGCCGATGCGCGCGTAGTTCATGAGGTGGAACATCTGCGACATGCCGCGGTTCTCGGCCTCGCCGACGAGCTCGCCGATGCAGCTGCCGCTGTCGCCGAACACGAGCTGCGCCGTCGACGACGCCCGGATGCCCATCTTGTGCTCGATGCCGGCGACCGCGACGTCGTTCGGCGTGCCGTCGGGGCGGACCTTCGGCACGATGAACAGGGACAGCCCCTTGGTGCCGGGCGGCGCGTCCGGCGTGCGCGCGAGCACCATGTGGATGATGTTCTCGCTCATGTCCTGATCGCCGCCGGAGATGAAGATCTTCGTGCCGCGGAGGTCGTAGCGGCCGTCGGGGCGGCGCGTCGCCGTGGTGGTCGCGCTGCCGACGTCCGATCCGGCGTGCGGCTCGGTCAGGCACATCGTGCCGGCCCACTTGCCGTTGAACATGTTCGGCACGTACGTGGCCTGCTGCTCGGGCGTGCCGAACGCGAGGATCACGTCCGCCGCGCCCTGCGTCAGCGCCGCGTACATGTTGAACGAGGTGTTCGAGCCGCACATGAACTCCTCGACGAGCATCGCGAGCGTGAACGGTCCGGACTGGCCGCCGTGCTGCTCCTCGACGGCGAGCGAGCGCCAGCCGGCGTCAAACAGCGCCTTCCAGATCTCGCGGAACTGCGCCGGCACGCGGACCTGGCCGCCCTCGAGCCGGCAGCCCTCGGCGTCGCCGGCCGCGTTGTACGGGCCCATGTGCTTCTGCACCCAGCCGTACGCCTCCTCGAGCACCGCGAGCACCTCGTCCTTGCCCCAGTTGCCGTACGGCGGCTTGCCGAGCAGCTCCTCGAGCTTGAACTGCTCGAACAGGAGGAACGACAGGTCGCGAAGGTTGGCCTTGTAGTAGTTCTGGAACGACATCGTCGGCCTCGCGTGCGGTGAATGAATGGTCATTCAGTGTATGGCCGACGTAATGCGCCGCGTCAAGGGGCCAGCGCGGCTAGGGAACCCTCACCAGCCCAGACCCGAACTTATTGCAGCCGCGGCCATGGGCGGATCGGCACCTGATAGGGTCCCCGGCCATGGACAGCTCTCGGTTCGATGCACTCCTGCTCTTCCTCCAGACACGCGGTGTGGACATTGGCTTGCGGATTCTGGGCGCGCTCGCGATCTGGATCCTGGGCCGGGCGATCATCCGCGGCGCACTTCGGGTCATCGTCTCGGCGCTCGAGCGCCGCGGCACGGAGGCGACGCTGGTCCGCTACGCGCGATCGACCTTGTCGACGATGCTGTCGTTGGCGCTGCTCATCGCGGTGCTCGGCTTCTTCGGCGTCGAGACCACGAGCTTCGCGGCGCTGATCGCCGCGGCGGGCGTCGCGATCGGCATGGCGTGGTCCGGGCTGCTCGCGAACTTCGCCGCGGGGATCTTCCTCCTGGTGCTCAAGCCGTTCAAGGTCGGCGATTCGATCCAGGCGGGCGGCGTCAACGGCACGGTGCTGGAGCTCGGCCTGTTCGCGACCACGGTCATGACCGACGACGGGATCATGACCTACGTCGGCAACAACAAGATCTTCAACGACAACATCCGGAACATGACGGCGAGCACGCAGCGCCGCGTCGATCTCGTCGCGCAGCTCGCGCACGGCGTCGACGTCGAGGACGCGCGCAACCGGCTGCGCGCGCGCATCGCCCAGATCCCGAACGTCCTGCCCTCGCCCGCGCCGACCGTCGAGATCCTCGAGTTCAACGCGGCCGGCACCCTCTTGGCGGTCCGCCCGTTCGTCGACAACACCCACTACTGGGACGTGTACTTCGCCGCCAACGAGGCGATCCGGCAGACGTTCGGCGCGGCGGGCTACCCGACGCCGTACACGCTGCAGGGCCCGCCCCCGCCGCCGCAGCCCCGCGCGGCCTCCTGAGCGCCGCCGCGGCGAGGCGGGCCGAGGGCTACTTGCCCTTGAAGCGCTTGCTCGCCGGCAGGATCTGGTCCCAGAGGCCGAACGTCGCGGCGAGGATGTAGTCGAGCTCGCGCGTCCCCTTCGATCGCGCGAGGTCCGGCCGCTCCGGCAGGCAGTGCGCCGCGAGACGCGAGCCCTCGAGCTGGTGGAGCACGCCGCGCGACCAGCCGTGCCCGGCGTAGACGAGGCAGCCGGGCACCCAGAGCGCCGCGAGGTCCTGCAGCGCGTACGGGATCTTCTCGTCGGCGGTGCCGGTCACGTCCTGGTACTTGCACTCGATCGCGATCGCCTTCTGATCGATCGGGCGGTGCACGAACACGTCGATCTGGCGATCCTTGCCGATGATCGTCTTGCCGAGGTTGACCTCGCGATACACGACGAGGCCCTGATCGCCGTACTGCTGATGGATGTACTCCGCGATCAGATCGCGGTAGCCGTGGCCGGTCATCGAGCTCGCCATGGTTGCCTTACAATCGCCTCGCTGTCGCTCGCTGTCGCTCGCTTTCGCTCGCTATCGCCTCGCTACATCACGAGCCCGAGCTGGCCGACCTCGGGCGCCGCGCGCCCGCCGGCCACCTCGCGCCCGCCGGCTTCGCGCAGCCGCCCGCGCGTGATGTCCACGGCCTCGCCGCACAGGTCGTTGCCGAGGAACGTCCGGCCCTGCCCGATCGCCGCCACGCCGACGGAGCCGGAGCCCATGAACGGATCGACGACGAGCTGGCCGGGCTCGCTGCTCTGCCGGATCAGCACCTCGCTGACGCTCACCGGCTTCTCGGCCGGGTAGCCGCCGACGATCCGCTTGGCCTCGAGGATGTCGGCGATGCCGAGGTCGGACAGCTTCCGCTTGCCCTTCTCGAAGAACAGGATGCACTCGTAGCGCGCGCGGTAGTGGTACCCCATGCCGATCGTGCGCTTGTCCCAGATGAGCGGCTTCCAGAACTTGAAGCCGGCCTCCTCGGCCCTGGGCTTGGCGAAGAACATCGTCTCGGGATCGCAGAACAGGTAGAAGTGCGAGTTGCGGCGGAGGACGCGGTAGACCTCGGTGAACAGCTCGAGGAAGCGCGAGTTCGGGAAGATCGTGAACCAGTCGTTGCTCGAGGCCTTGCTGTGCTTGAGCCGCGTGGTGGTGCCGACGGCGCGGTGCTTCTCGAGCGACTCGTACGGTGGATCGGTGACGAACAGATCGACCGACTCGGACGGCCGCGTGCGCAGCCACGCGACCGCGTCGTCTTGGGAGAGCTGGAACGTCGGACCGTCCATGCGCGGGAACGTCGCATGCGGGTCTGACAATCCGTTCAGTGCCGACGAGACCAGAGCGCGCGGATCGCGCCGCGCCGCGGCGGCGAGGTAGCGAGAGATCGCGCCGCGCGTCGCTGCGAAAATCTCCTTGCACGAGCGCGGGGCATGCCTTAGCTTTCGCGGTCTGCCTCCGACGGAGGTGCGTGATGAGATGCCCTGCGTAGCGTCACATAGTTGCCTCGTTCCCGGGCGTCGCGGCTCGTCCGCACCCCGGTCCAGAGCATGATGAAGTGATCGGCGCGCCGTAAGGCCGCCGGATCCAGACGCGCGCGCCTGCGCGACGGCTCCTCGGGCGGGAGCAGTCGGGCGCGCCGCCCGGTGCTGCGTCCCCACCGCCAGCGGCACCTTCGGGCACCTCCCAGCGTCTCGCGCCATCTACCTCTGGCATCGCCGACCCGCGCCAGCTTTCACGCTGGTGCGCGCCGTCGGTGCTGCCAGCTCTGGACCGGCCGCGCGGCCGACGGGCACCGTGGCTCCGACGCGCGATCCGTGCGGCCCTTGCATGGATCGCCACTCCCTGGAGACACGGCGCCGGTCGGTCAGCGCGCGCGAGCCGCGACGCTCTATTTGTGTTCGATCATATGCTGCGCGCCGGCAGATCCGATGCGCGACCTCGAGCTGTGGCGGCGACTTGCGGCCGGCGACGCCGCCGGCCTCTTGCCGGAGCTCGCGGCGCTGGCCGAGCGGCCACCGGGCGCGCGCGCGCCGTTCCTCGGCGCGATCGCGCCGCTCGCCGAGCACGCCGATCCGGCGCTGCGGGCGGTCGCGGTGCGCGCCCTCGCCGGCGCGCGCGGCGTCCCGGGCCTGCGCGTGATCGTGCAGCGGCTCGACGATCCGGATCCGGACGTGCGGCGCGCCGCGCTCGCGGCGCTGCGCCAGACGGCGGCCGACGCGCCGAAGCGCTACGCGCACGCGCTGTTCCACCGGCGAGCCGATGTCCGGCTCGCCGCGATCGCGGACGCGCCGCGCATGGCGGAGGAGCTGGTGCCGTACCTGCGCGGCGATCCGGCCTGCGCGGCAGCCGCGGCGGAGGTGCCGTGGCCGAGCGCGCCGCTGCCGCTCGCGTTCGATCTGCACGCGGCGGGCGCGCTCGCCGATCTGGACCTGCTCCACGCGATGGCGCGTACGTCGGCGACGCTCTTGCGCGCGTTCTGCGAGGCGGAGCGCGGCCGCACGCCGGACGTGGTCGACGCGTACTTCGAGCAGGTGCTCGCCGCGCGGCGGTGGCTGCCCGCGCCGGGGGCCGATCCGATCGATCAGGTGTTCGCCGCGATCGACGCAGTCGCGAGCGCGGCCGCGGCCAGCGCGGCGGAGGCCGGCGCCGCGGAGACGGGCGCGGTGGAGGCCGGCGCGGGCGCGAAGGCGGTGACCGCGGCCCGCGCGCAGATCGTCGAGGCGGTGACGGGCAAGGGGCGATCGCTCGCGCGGCGCGCCGCGGCCGCGCTGCTCGCGTGCTACGCGCGCCGGGGCGCCGCGTCGCCGCACACGGTCGCGATCTGCTGCGCGCTCGAGCCGCGCGTGCTCGAGCTCGCGAGCTTCGATCCGGCGCACGCGGACACCGCCGCCCGGGGGCTCATCCAGCTGGGCTGGCCGGTGCGGCCACCGGCAGCGCACGTCGAGCGGCTGCTGCAGGGCCCGCTCGCGCGCGGGAGCCTCGGCCTCGCGGCGGCGCTCGCGGGGCTGTTCTCGGCGCAGCGGCTCACGGCGCTGGGCAAGATCCGCGGCGAGGACGCGATCGTCTCCGAGCTGCTCGCGTCCGACCGCGGCTGGGACGAGGTGTGCAGACTGCCGGCCGAGGCGCCGCCGCAGGAGCTCGTCTGGCTCGCGCGGATCGAGCAGGCGAGCCCGCGGCGCTACGCCGAGCTGGCGGCGCGCGCGCTGACGATCCTCACGGGCAAGCGGCTCGAGGCGTTCGTCGATCAGATCCCGGCCGCGCAGCGCGCGGCGGTGCTCCTCCAGCTCGCGGCGCGCGGCGAGCTGGATCCGGCGGCGCCGGTCGTCGGCACGGTGAGCCAGCTCGTCGCGGCGAAGCTCGAGCGCGCCGCGCTCGCGCACGTGCTGGGTACGCTGCTCGCGGGCGACGCCCGCGGCACCGCGTTCGCGCGGGAACTCGCGCGCGTGGCGCCGATCGTCGCGCTGGCGGTGGCCGCGCGCGAGCTCCCCGACGCGGCGGCCCTGCGGCTCGTGGCTGCCATCGACGGGCCGGACGCGCTGCCGCGCAACCGCGAGCTCGCGCTGGCCAAGGCGTTCACGAGCCGCGCCGAGCCGGAGCTCCGCGCGTGGGCGCTGCGGGTCTCGCACCCGCCCGCGGCAGCGCCGGCGGCGGCGCCGCAACCGGCCCGCGGCCACCGCGCGCTCACCGAGGCGGAGGCCGAGCGGATCGCGACGTGCGCGGATCGCGAGCTCGAGGCGGCGCTCGCGCCAGCGCTCGCGACTCCGGTGTCGGGCCTCGCGCCCGCGCTCGCCCGGCGCGGCGGCGGGTGCGAGAGCGTCGCGGCGTGCGTCGCGCTGCTCGGCTGCGCGGACCCGTACCCCGAGGTCGCGGCGCAGCTCGATCGGTTCGGCGCGCTGACGCGCGCGTTCGAGAACGCGCTCGATCGGCGGACGGGCACGTGGCTCCACCACGCCGAGCTGTCGCCGCTCGCGCACGCGTGGCTGTTCCGCTGGGAGGCGCACGACCTCGCGCTCGCGCGCTGGATCGATGCGGCGGGCGGCGTGCTCGCCGCGCTCGGCGCGGGGGACGTGCCGGGCGCGCTCGCGGCGCACCTCCTGTGGCGCGGGGTCGCCGAGGTCGTGGTGTTCCTGCGCTACCGCGAGCCCGAGGCGTTCCGCCGCCACGCGACGCCGGAGCTCGCGGCCTACGCGGCGGACCGGATCGATCGCCCGTTCGGCTGCGCCGCGGCGCGCATCCTGGTCACGCTCGTCGAGGGCGGCGCGGTCCCGCTGTCCGATGTCCGGACGAAGGTCCTCGATCGCGCCGCCCTCGCCGACGGCGAGACGCGCGAGCACCTGCAGCGCATCCTGCGGCTCGACGGCATGCCGGAGCCGCCGCGCCGCGCCGCGCAGGTCCCGGCGAGCGCCAGCGAGCTCGCGCAGGTGCGCCGGTGCAAGGACCCGGACGCGCTGATCGCGTGGTGCCGCCGGGGCCCCGCGGCGATCGTGGAGGAGGCGGCGCTGGCGCTCGTGCTCCGCGGCGCCGCCGGCCAGCTCCGGCTCGCGGCGCTGCTCGGCGAGCTGGCCGAGCTGCCGGCGCCGGTGCCGGTGATCGCCAGCATCGCGCTGTGGGACAGCGAGGACGCGCTCGACCGCGCGCGGGAGCTCGCCGGCTCGACCGCGCTGCCGCCGCAGTGGCGGTTCCACCTCGCGCTGGGCCTGGTCGCGCGCGGCGACCAAGACGAGCTCCCGCGCGCGCTCGACGCGGCGCGCGCGCCGGGGCCGGCGTGGTTCTCCCGCGACGACTGGGACAAGCTCGTCGAGCTGTCCGATCCGCGGACGTGCGCGCTCGCGCTCGCGGACGCGCCGCACCACTTCGCCTACCAGCCGGCGGTGCGGCTGCTCCTCGAGGAGTGGGACGCGCCGGAGGTGGCGGACGCGCTGCGCCGGTTCCTCGAGGCAGGCACGGAGCGCCCGCTGCACCTGCGGCGCGCGGCCGCGCGCCGGCTGGTCACCGACTACGGCGATCCGGCGGGGCTGCCGATCCTGATCGAGGAGCTCGCCGACGAGGGCGCGGCGCTGGAGCCGGCGCTCTGCGAGCGGCTGCCGCGCCCGGCGGCGCAGCGCGCGCTCGAGGCGCTGATCGACGCGGCGCTCCTCGGCGGCGATCGCGCGTGCACCGAGCGGCGGATGTGGAGCGTGCTCGAGCTCTTGCGCGACGGCGGGCGGGTCGACGCTGGCGCCCTGGGCGCGATCTACGCGCGCGTGCTCGAGGGCGCGTCGACGGCCGGCGTGCGCCGGGCTGCGGCGGTCCTCGCCACGGCTGCCGAGACCGCAACCGGGGCGATAAACGAGCGGCTGCGCAGCGTGGCCGAGGTGTTCGCGTGGGGCGTGCGCCGCGGCCTCGAGCTGACGGGCCGGCGGCTACGCGTCCACATGACGAGCAAGGAGCGCGACCTCGGCCACACGTTCCTGGACGGCGCGCGGATCTTCGTGTCGCCGCTGCCGATGCTGCGCCGCGAGCCGCACGGGCAGGACATCGTCGAGGGGCTGATCCTCCACGAGCTGGGCCACCACGTCTACCACCGCGGCGAGGCGGAGCAGGCGCTGTGGCAGCAGGCGCACAAGGAGGGGCTGGGGCACCTCCTGAACCTGGTGGCCGACGAGCACCTCGAGCGCAACCTGCGCGCGATCGATCCGGCGTACGGCGACAGGCTCAAGCGCCTGGGCGCGTTCGCGTTCCACCACGCGGCCGAGGAGATCGGCGTCGCCGTGCTGCTCGGGTGCCTGCGCGGCCACACGGCGCGCGCGCTGATCGCCGCCGAGCCGGAGGTCGCGTTCGACGAGGGCTCGCTGCGGCTGCGCCGCGGCGCCGTGCTCGCCGAGCTCGATCGCGCGGGCCACCCGCTGGCCCGGTTCTCCCGCGCGCTGCGCATGGGCCTCGGCAACCGCAGCGGCGATCCGCTGATCGCGGCGGCGCTCGAGCTGTGCGGCAAGGGGCTGCGCCGGCAGGGCATGCGCGGGCTCTACGATCTGACGCGCCAGCTCGCCGGGATGTTCGGCGGCGCGATCGCGGTGGCGCGCGTGTTCGGCGGCCCCGAGGGCATGACGTTCGGCGAGCGCGACCAGGATGTCCACGGCGCGGGGCTCGACGACGACATCTTGCAGCGCGAGGTCGAGCGCATCCTCGAGCCGCGGCGCGGCGGCGCGGGCCGGACGGGGCCGCGCGACCGGCTGTGCATCAACGTCGGCCCCGACGAGGAGTTCGATCGCATCGCGAGCGTCGTGCGCGTCCGCGGCGACCGCGCCGAGCACGCGCGGATCGCGGCGGAGGTCGCCCGCCACTCGCAGCGGCTGCGCGCGCTGCTCGACGACCTGGGCCTGCGCCGCGAGCCGGTAAAGGCGCGGCTGTCGGGGCACGCGCTCGATCGCGGCCGACTGCGCGCGCTCGTGACGCGCGGCGATCCGCGGATCCTCGTCGCGCGCACGCCGGTGCGGCGCACCGATCTGTTCCTGGGCGTCGCGATCGACTGCTCGGGCTCGATGAGCGCGGGCGACAACATCGAGCGCGCGCGCCGGTTCGCGATCCTCATCACCGAGGCGGTGCGCCCGCTGGCCGGCGTGGAGGCGCGCTTCTTCGGCTTCACCGACAGCCAGATCTACGACGCGGGCGACGCCGCCGACTGCGGCGTCACGGGCCTCCACGCCGACGGCGGCAACAACGACGCGGCCGGGCTGTACCACGCCGCGTCCGTGGCGGCCGCGTCGCGCAAGCGGGCCAAGGTACTCGTGATGATCAGCGACGGTCTGCCGACGCAATGCTCGGTGGCGGCGGTGCGCGGGCTCGTGACGACCTTGACGCGGCGGCGCGGCATGGTCTGCGCGCAGGTCGCGGTCCGGCCGCTCGAGGAGGTGATGTTCCCGCACTACGTCGTCCTCGACGACGACGAGCTCGACGTCGCGGTCGCGCGGTTCGGACGCATGATCGGCGGGCTCGCGCGCCGCGTGCTCGCGCCGTGAGATTGACATTGTATACGTCGACCTTTGTGTACGTCGACACGGCGCGCGCGCGCCGTCGTATAACCGCGGCCGTGCCGGCGAAGTGGACCCTCGAAGAGCTGTTGCCCGGGCGCACCGTCGAGGCGACGTTCTGGCCGAACCCGGCGGAGGGCTCGGCGTTCAAGCTGCGCGCGACGCACCTCGACGGGCGGCGCGCGCCGAAGGTGGTGCTGACGAGCGATCCGCGCGTGGTGCCGGGCGTGCCGTGCCTCGTGCGCGTCGTGGCGGTGCACAAGCCGGAGCGCGACGACCGCGGCCGGATCGAGGTCGAGTTCGTCGGGCCGGCGCCGTTCCGGATCGAGGGCGTCTACCTCGATCCGAACGTGAGCAAGAAGCTCCAGGTCTTGCTCGAGAGCGGGCTCAACATCCTGCTCGACGGGCCGCAGGGCTGCGGCAAGACGGTGCTCGCGCGCTCGATCGCCGACTCGCTCGGCATGGTGTTCGTGTTCTTCAACTGCGGCGCGGTGGTCGAGGCGAGCGACTTCTTCGTCAGCATCGCCGTGCGCGCGTCGGCGAGCGGCGCGCCGGTGACGGACTTCGTCAAGACCGACATCCTGATCGCGCTCGAGGAGGCGGGCGAGCACCCGGAGCGCAAGTACCTCGTCTTCCTCGACGAGCTGAACCGCTGCCAGGAGAGCGCGCGCAACGCGCTCATGCCGGCGCTCGACGCCACGCGGCGCGTGTTCCACCCGATCGAGAACACGTTCATCCCGATCCCGGACAACGTGCAGTTCATTGCCGCGGTCAACCGCGGGCGCGAGTTCACCGGCACGTTCGGGATCGACGCGGCGCAGCTCGATCGGTTCGCGCCGCTGCAGATGGACTACCCGCCGCCGAAGGCCGAGGTCGAGCTGCTCGCCAAGCGGCACCCCAAGGTGTCGGCGGGAAACCTCGAGATCATCGTCGCGGTCGCCGACGCGATCCGTAGCGCTGGCGACCTGCCGGGCAGCCTCTCGGTGCGCGCCACCGACGAGGCGTGCGTGTACCTCGAGCACCCGCTGTTCGCCGACGAGGGCAAGCGGGCGCTGCCCGAGATCCTGAAGAGCTCGTTCTGCGCCCGGTTCCCGGGGCGCTGGGACGACCTCACGACCGACGCGGGCACGGTGTGGGCGCTGGTTCGCAAGACGCTGGCGAGCCACCGCGTGCCGCTGCCGGACGACGGCGAGCCGGCGGCCGGGGGCAGCTCGGGCGCGGCGAAGCCGGCCTGACCCGCCGCCTCGACTCTCGCCGGGGGACGTGTCGATCCGGCCGATGCGTCCTGGTAGCGTCGGCCGCATGCTGAAGGACAAGGTCATCGTCGTCACCGGCGCGAGCCGCGGCATCGGAGAGGCCATCGCGCGCGCGTGCATCGAGGGCGGCGCGCGCGTCGCCCTCGCGTCGCGCAAGCAGGCGGACCTCGATCGAGTGGTGGCGGATCTGCCGGCGGAGCGCGCGATCGCGGTCGCGTGTCACACGGGCAAGGCCGAGGAGGTCGACGCGCTGCTTGCCAAGGTGGTCGAGCGGTTCGGGCGGGTCGACGGCCTCGTCAACAACGCGGCGACGAACCCGTACTTCGGGCCGCTGATCGACACGCCCGACGCAGCGATCGACAAGACGGTCGAGGTCAACCTGCGCGGCTACCTCTACTGCGCGCGCGCGTTTGTGCGGCAGGTGCGGAAGCAGGAGCCAGGCGGCGGCGCGATCGTGAACATCGCGAGCGTCGCGGGCACGCGCGCGGCGCCGATGCAGGGCGTCTACGGCATGACGAAGGCGGCGGTCATCAACATGACGCAGACGCTCGCGTTCGAGCTCGGCAGCTCGAAGATCCGCGTCACCGCGATCGCGCCGGGCCTCGTCGAGACGAAGTTCGCGATGGCGCTCATCAACAACCCGATGCTGCGCGATCACGTCGTCGGGCGGACGCCGCTTGGGCGCCACGCGCAGCCGACGGAGATCGCGGGAGCCGCGGTGTATTTACTGTCCGACGCGGCGTCGTTCACGACGGGCACCGTGCTCGTCGTCGACGGCGGCTTCACGGCGACCTGAGCTGCGCAGTTATAGATAATTGATCCAGACCGCGAGCGAGGTCCGGGTGATCTCGTCGAGCCACTGCTCGAATCGCTTCTGCTGCGCGGCGATCTCCTCGGCCGGATAGAGGACGAGTGGCTCTGCGTCCAGCGGAATCATTTCGGCAAAGAACTCTTCGTCCCCCGTAGGGCGGTGACTCATGATCGCTGCAGCAACGCAGGCTCCGGGCGAGGGATTGCCAATGAAGTGAAGCACCACCACAAAATCAGTGAGTCCCCCGTCGCGAAGCTGCAGCCGGACCCAATCCCACGGCTCCCGGAGATCGGCCCAGTACCCTCGCTTTCTAGTGAGCTCGACGATCTGCGCCCGAAAATAGTGAGCAGATGCAGTGGACGACCGATCCACAGATGCATGGCAGCCCTGAACTTTGTTCTTGACGTCCTCCGAAGTCCTGGCGAATTTTGTATTCACGATCTCGATGAGCTGGGCAATACGTGTACGCATCAGAGCGCGCTCACTTCTCTGATTCGTCTGGCGCTGGATGAGCTTCGAGCTGGCAGCCTCCAAGATCTTGTCCAACCCACCGCTCTGCTCGACCGCTGTCTCGGCGAGCGAGATTGCCCGTAAGGCGACGCGCTCCTCACGCCGATGAAAGAACTCGATCAGCTTGCTGAGATCACCAGCATCGGCACGCTCGAGCGCCGGGATGTACTCTGAAAACTTGTCCGAGCGCTCGACGAGCAGCGGGAACATACCGCTCCGAATGAAATCGATACTCGCCAGCGCACGAGCGACGCGTCCATTCCCATCTTCGAAGGGGTGAATGCTCGTGAAGGCGTGGTGCAGCCAAGCAGACCGAACCTCAGGCAGGTCCGCCGGCAGTTGCTCGTAGATGGCCACGAGCCGATCCATCTCCGCAGCTACATGCTCCGGCGGACAGTACTCGTGGATCGACCCATCGGCGCGCCTTGGACTGTTGGGACGTGTCTTGAACAGCCCCTTGGGGAGTGGGACCTTGACGTGCTGGCCAAGCTGTGTCACCGCATCGGCCGTCTCTTGATGAGCACAGATCAACGCGTGCAATTCCTTGATCCAGCCTACAGTCAATTTTCGAGATCCGCCGACGACATCCATCACCATGGCAATCGAGGATTCGTGATCCCGCAGGATCTGGACAACTTCATCCGCCGGTCGGTCCGATTCTCCGTGCGGGATCAAGCTCGCGATGAAGCCTTGCTCGATCAGGATCTCTGTAATACCCAGGCTGATGTCAAACACCCTCTCGATGACACCGGTCTCGACGCTCCACCATCGGACCATGCGCTGCCAGAAGTGAGGCCACGCGCGGTGCTTCTCGATGCGCTGGCGCTGGACACGCCACAACTTCTCGAGCGCCCGCAGCTCGGGTAATGCCAGCGCACTCGGGTCATGAGGTGCCTCGATAGGCTGCCAGCGGTAGGCTATGGGCGAGTCCGCCATCGGCGACACGATACCAAGCGTAAGATGGCACGGCGAGAGCAGTGGCCGCGGCCCACGCGCTTCGCGCCACGGTGGCACCGATCAGATCTGATGGTCGGCAGGCGACGAGGCGCAGCCGGCGGCGGTCAGTACTGGATCGAGATCGAGACCGACGTCGCCGGGATCGATGCGGGGTCGCGGAACGGGCCGCGCGGGTACGCGCGCTCGGCGACGCGGAACGGATCGACGTCGGTGCCGCCTTCGACGCGCACGGGCCGGGCCGCGGAGTCGATCTGGAAGTCCGCGCCGGGCTGCTGGTCGGCCAGGCCGTCGGGGAGCCGCGGCACGGCGATCGTCCCGGGCGCGACCGGAGCCGAGATGATGCGCGCCGTGTTCATGACCTCGTAGTTCGCGATCGGCTGGACCCAGTAGTGCTCGATCACCATGGCCTGCGCGCGAAGCGCGCCGCCGACGTCGTCGGCCGTCCAGGTCGGGGAGCCGGGATCGCGGAGCACCCACGGGGCGAGCACGTTCGCGAGGTCGACGGTCTGCGACGCGGTGGCGGGCAGGTGGACCGCGCCGAACGTGTGCGCCTGCCCTGGCGCGCGGAGCAGATCGACCTCGACGTACAGCCCGCCGACGAGCGGGAGCTGCGTCGTCGCGGTCTTGCCGGAGAGCATCGTGCGACCGTGCACGCCGAACTGGTTCATCACGGCGACGCGCGTGTTGGGTACGCCGATGGCGCCGCCGTCGCCCTGGAGCTGGAGCGTGACCTGATCGAGCGGGCGCCAGTCGGCGGTGGCGACGGTGAGCGTGCCGCCGTCCGTGATCGGCATCGCCGGGTAGTACGCGTACGCGTACGGATACTCGACCACGACGGGATCGAGCTGGTACGCGACGACGAGGACGTCGGTGGTCGCGGCGCAGCGGTCGTCGAACCTGGCGGGGCTCGATCCGCGCAGCGGGCTGCAGGCGGAGTGGACGCGCGCCACCACCGGATACGGGCCGCCGCCGGGCGGAGGCGTGGCGGACAAGGGCATCGTCGCGGTCGTCGCGCGCGGCGCGTCGGGGCCGAACCGCAAGGTCGCGCCGGGCTGGACGTCGGTGTAGGCGGTGAGCTGGTTGGCGCCGGTGCCGCTGGGATCGAGCTCGACGAGCCACACGCTGCCGCCCGGCTCGACGTCGCCCCCGGCGTGGCCGGCGTCGTCGACGTACGCCTCGCGAGACTGGCCGTCGCGATCGGCGAACAGCACGAGAGCCCCGGCGTACGGAGCGCCGGTCAGCTCCGAGTACGCGACGACGTCGACGCGGCCGCGCGCGACATCCGAGCCGCCGCAGCCCACCGCAGCGATGCACCAGACGACAGCGGAGAGGCCGCGGGACGGCGACATGGCCGTGAGTATACCCGTGAGGCCGGGTGTTCTATGCTCGGCCCATGACCTGGATCGAGCAAGGGCCGCGGCGCTGGGTTGCGGCCCTGGTCGCCACGGCCCTGGTGGGCGCGCTCGGGACCGCGGGCTGCATCGAGCGCGTCCGCCGCAAGGTGGCGCCGAGCCTCACCACCGTCGACAAGCAGGCGGCCTTCCTCAAGGTCCACATGCGCAACGGCGACGTCTACGTGCTGCGCCGCTGGGACGTCAGCGGCTCCACGCTCGCGGGCTACGGACAGCACCAGGGCGTCGATCGCCGCACGAGCGCCGAGCAGGCATTCCAGATCCCGCTGGCCGACGTGGCGCTGTTCGAGACCAACGTCGTCGAGAATTCGTCGGCGATCGCGGCGATCGCGGTGATCGGCACGGTCTCGGTCATCGTGTCGGTCGCGTGCCTCACGAACCCCAAGGCGTGCTTCGGCTCGTGCCCGACGTTCTACGCGCCCGACGATCAGACGGGGGCGCCGGTGCTGCAGGCCGAGGGCTTCTCCGACGCGATCGCGCCCTCGCTCGAGACAAACGACGTCGACGCGCTCTACCGCAGCAGCAGCAGCGGCGGCGCGTTCACGCTGCGGATGACCAACGAGGCCTACGAGACCCACGTGGTCAAGCAGGCGGATCTGCTCGCGGTGCCGCGGCCGCCGGGCGGCCGGGTGCTGGCGCGCGGCGACGAGCTGTGGGCGGCGAGCCACCTCGCAGCGCCCGCCGCGTGCCGCGCCGACGAGGGCGACTGCCTCGGGAGCCTTGTCGCCTTCGACGGCGCGTCGCGCCTCTCTCTCACGGATCCGGACGATCTCGGCACGCGCGAGCACATCGAGCTCGACTTCCGCGGCGTCCCGCCGGGTCGCCACGGCGTCGTGATCTCGACGCGCCAGAGCATGGTGACCACGTTCCTGCTCTACCAGGGCCTGGCGTTCCTCGGCGAGACGGTCGGCGCCTGGATCGCGGCGTTCGAGCGCGGCGATGATGCGGCCCGCACCGGCGGACGCGGCTGGCAGGCTGCCCTCGGGGGCATCGAGGTCCAGATCGCCGACGGCAACGGCTGGCGCACGGTCGACGAGGTCTACGAGACGGGGCCGATCGCGACGGACGTCCACCTCTTGCTCTTGCCGGAGGGGGCGTCCGCCGAGCGGATCCGCCTGCGGCTGGCGCGCGGCAACTGGCGCGTCGATCACGTCGCGGTGGCGACCTTGACGGGGCGGGCCAGACCGATCCGGGTCCGCCCGCACGCCATCCGGGGCACGCTCGGCGCCGAGTTCGCCGGGGAGCGCACGCCGGCGACGGGGTTTCCGATCGTCACCCAGCCGGGCGACGCGTACGTCTTCTCGTACCAGCTGCCGAGCGATCGGGGGCCGCTCGAGCTCTTCCTCGACAGCCGCGGGTATTACCTCGAGTGGATGCGCAAGGAGTGGGTCGCCGAGCAGGCGCCGCTGCGCGGGGTCCAGATGGTGATGGATCCGGCGAGCGCGCTGCGCCGCTACGCGCCCGCCTACAAGCGCGTCGAGCCGAACATCGAGCGGATGTTCTGGGAGAGCCGCTATGCGAAGCCGTGAGCTGGCGGCGCTGGCCGCCGCGTTGCTCGTGAGCGCGAGCGTGGGCGCGGGCGCGGGCGGCTGCCTCCACAACCCCGACCCCACTCCGAGGTCGATGGCCGAGGTCCAGTCCGACGCCCACGGCGGGTACGCGGTCGTGAAGGTGGGCGGGCAGGTCCACCAGGGAGAGCTGATCGCGATCGGGCCCGATGGGGTGTGGGTCCTCGTCGGCGGCAGCCTGGTCCACACGCCGCTCGAGCGCGCGTCCGGGATCGAGGTCCACCCCTACGATGTCTCGATCGCCGGCGTGGCGGGGTGGGGCCTGCTCGGGACCTTGTCGACGATCACCCACGGCTTCTTCCTGGTCTTCACGGCGCCGATCTGGACCTTGACCGCGGTCTTGACCGGCGCCAGCCACTCGCGGACCGCGCTCGAGGAGTACGACTCGCACAGGGACAACTGGCAGGATCTCGCGAAGTGGGCGCGCTTCCCGCAGGGGCTGCCGGCCGGGGTCACGGCGACCGAGCTGTTTTATGGCCGCTCGATCGTGGCGCCGCCGGGGCCGCCGTCGAGCGTCGAGCCGATCGGGCCGCCAGCGCCGGGGCAGCCGGCACCGGCACCGGCGCTGCCGCCGACGCAGCTGATGCCGCCGCCGGCACAGCCGCAGCCGCAGCCGCAGCCGGCGCAGCCGGCACAGCCGCAGCCGCAGCCGCAGCCGGCGCAGCCGGCACAGCCGCAGCCGCAGCCGGCACAGCCTGCGCCGCAGCCCCGATCGCCCTGATCACGCGCGCCGGTGCGACTCCGCCGCGCTCCAGTGCTCATGGAGCAGCTGGTTGATCTGCTCCGGGAGCTGGATCGGCGCCCCGTGCGAGGCGTCGGGGAGCTCGACGTAGCGCGCACCGGCGATCCCCGCCGCGAGCGTCCGCCCACCGGACGGCGGCGCGATGCGATCGTGGGCGGCGCTCACGACGAGCGTGGGGATTCCCGCGAGCTCCTGCAAGAAGGACGTCGCGTCGTACGCGCGCATCGCGGCGAGCTGCCGCCTCACGACGGGCGGCTGGTCGGCCAGATCGTGCCCGAACAGCGGCGCGAGCCGCTCGGCGAGCGCGTCCCGGTCGCCGCGCAAGAGCTCGCGCTCGGGCATCACCACCTCGAGGAACGCGCGGCGGCGCATGCGCCGGGTGCCGAGCTGCATGCGGAGGCCGATCCAGACGAGCCAGGGCGACAGCTGCGTCGGGATCCGCCCCGACGGAAACGTGCACAAGAGCGACAGGCTTCGCACTCGTGCGCGCGCCACCCGCGCGACGTGCACCGCGACGAGGCCGCCGAGCGAGTGCGCGGCCAGGTGCGCCGTCTCCCATCCCTCTGCATCCATCAGCGCCAGCACGTCACGGGCCATCAGCTCGACGGTCACCGCGTCGCCGAGCGGCTGGCTGGCCCCGAAGCCGCGGTTGTCGAAGGACAGGCAGCGCCAGCGCGCGCGGAGGCCATCGACCTGCGGCCGCCAGCCTGCGCCGCCGACGCCGACGCCCTGGATGAGCACGACCGGCGGCCCGTCTCCGACGACGAGATAGCTCAGGCGGCAGCCGCGGTGCTCGAGGTGCCCCGCGCGCGGAGGAGGAGACGTCATCGTGTCGCGGCCGGCAGCGACGATCGCGCAGCGCTCAGTTGCCGACGGTGATGCCGAGGTCGGCCTTCACGTCGTAGCCGCAGATGTGGCCCGAGTAGGCCACGGTGTCGGTGGTGACGGACATCGACAGGTCGAAGTCGCAGGAGGCCGAGTCGCCATTGCTGTTCGACCAGTCAAGCTCACCGTCCATCGTCGCCGAGAAGCTCGTGCCGCTGACGACCGAGGTCCAGCGCAGCTTGCCGTCGATGGTGCCCTGCGCCTCCCGGCACGTGCTGAACGAGGCCGTCATGTCGAAGGCGGTGCGATCGCCGCTGCCGGAGGCGTCGTAGCTGCCGGTCACGCCGACCGTGCCGCCGAGCGCGCACGGGCCGTTGAAGGCGAGCACGAGCTCGGCGGGCGCGCGGAGCGCTTGCAGCTGCTGCGCGTCGGTCACGGCGCGCGACTGCGCGGAGGCCATCGCGGTGCTCGCGGCGGCGAAGATCTGGAGCGACTCCTCCTTCGAGGCGCCGCTGCTGCACGCCGCGGCGGAGACGAGGGACGTTACGACGATCAGATTGAGGGCTCGCATGGCAGGCAGAGCATGCCCGAACGTCGGCGACGAGTGGTGCGGATCTGCAATGGCCAGCCCGCGCGATGAAGCGTACACGCCGCGCCTTTGTCGGAGAGCGCGCCTCTACGTTGATCGGGAGCACTCCTTCCACGAAGTCTCGTCAGCGGAAGACCAGCAGGCGGCGCGCCCAGAGAGCGTCAGCGGGCGCGCGAGCGCGGACCTTCGCGACAGCCTCCGCGGCGGGCTCGCCGCGCTCGAGCCGGCGGCGGAGATCGGCGAGCGCAGCGCGCGAGGCAGCACCTGCGAGCGGGGCGTCGGCGGCGATCACGGCGCGCGCGCCGGCGGCGAGGAACGCGTCCGGAAGCGCCGCGCGCGGGCGGAGGTGCGGCGCGGCCGGGGCGAAGCGCGCGGCGGCGAGGACGATCACGGGCGCGGCGAGGAGCTTCTGCGCGCGGAGCGCGCGCGCGGGTAATGCGTATGCGCCGCCGGAGCCGGGGCCGGGGCCGGAGTCTGAAGACAGCGCCAGGTAGGCCGCGTCGGGGACGAGGGCGGAGAAGATCGCGTGGACGTGCAGCTCGGCGTACGTCGCGGTGGAGAGCGCGCCCTGCACGCGCGACGGCGTGGCAGCGTCGCCAGCGAGCGAGACGGTGAAGGGCTCGCCACCTTCCGCGGCGGAGAGCGGCGGCAGGCTCGGATCCGGCGGCCGCGCATCGGTGACCGCGAGCGAGCGCGGCGGGCCGGGCCGCGGCGCCGCGCCGGGCGACTCCCCGGCGATCCACCACGGCAGGTGCGCGGGCAGGAGCTCGGCGCGGGCCTGGAGCGGCGGCCGCGCGATGACCGCGATCTCGTCGCAGCCGGCGAGCGACGCCGCGAGCGCGGCGGGGACGAGCGCGACGGCGCCGCGCGTGGCCGCGCCGAGCTCGCCGGGCGCGAGCCGCCGGTGGTGACCGGCCAGGGCGGCCTCGACGCGCGTGGCGACGGTGACCTCCTCGAGGTCGACGCTGACGACCAGCGCGCAGCGCGCCAGCGCGGCCGCGGGGCGCTCGCGGGCGGCGAGCTCGATGGCACGCGCCCAGTCTCCGCGCGCGCCCGCGTCGGAGATCGCGGTGTCGGCGGCCCAGGTGATCGCCTCACGGTCCTGCGAAGCCGCGGAGCTCCCGGGCCCGCCCAGCCAGGCGTCGAGCGCCACCGCCGCGCCAGGATCGCCCCCGCGCGAGATCCGCGCGAGCCCGGTGATCGCGAAGCCGTCCTGCACGGGGTGGCGGGCGCGCTCGATCCAGCGCCGCGCGACGGCGGCATCGCGAGGATCACCGGTGCGCCGCGCCAGATCGCTCGCCGCGATGAGCCCGAGCATGTCGTACTGCGCCGTGCAGCCCGCGGGCGGCTCGGCCGGCGGCAGGAGCGCGCGCCCCGAGGTCCACGCGCCAGCGTCGGCGGCGAGCCAGGCCTGACCGATCAGCGCCTGGCGCCGGAAGTCGCACTCGGACGCCTCGGACGCGTCGGACGCGAGCGCGAGCTCCTCGAGCTCGGCCCGCGCGCGGGCCGGCTGGCCGCCGCGCCGGTGAATGTCGGCGAGGAGGAGGCGCGCCCGCGCGAGCAGCGAGAGAGTGCCGGCCTCGAGGAACCGCGCCGCGGCCTCGCGCGCCCGCGGCTCGGCGAGGTCGTCGCGGCCGGCGCTCGCGAGCGCCTTCGCGAGATCGAACAGGAAGTTTCCACATCGCATCGACCACGCGGGCCCGGTGCAGCGCGCGACGGCGGCCAGGAGCGCTGGCTGCGCGCGGAGATCACCGGCGTCCCAGGTCGCCAGGATCCGATCGCGCTCGACGTACAGCTCGAACCACGGATCCTTCCACGGCGCGGTGATCGCCTGCAGCTCCAGGTACTCACGGGGGTCCGCGTGGCGGAGGTACGTGGACACGATCATCGCGCCGACGCGCAGGTCGTTTGCCCGCGGGCCCGCGGCGCGGAGCTCGTCGATGAGCTGCGTCGCGGCGGCGGCGGCGGGCGTGGCGTGGAGCTGCTCGCGATAGGCGGCGCCAAAGCGCGCGCCGAGCGCGGGGTCGGCGCGGTCGAGCATCGCCGACGCGCGCGAGGTGCCGCTGTGCGCGTCGAGCGCCGCGGCGAGCGGGCGGAGCGCGGCCAGGCGCGCGGCATCGGGGGCGGTGCGCACGGCGTCGAGGAAGTCGACGCGCACGGCGCCGGGCGCCGCCGCGACGTCGGCGGCGGTCAGCGGCGGGCCGCCCTCGATCATGGCGCGGCCGCGCGCGGCGATCTCCGCGGCGATATCTTCGACGGCGAGCTCGCGCGCGAGCACGGCGAGGAGCTCGCGCGCCGCGCCGGCCCGGCCGGGCTCGCCGGCCGCGGCGACGCGCTCGGCGGCCGCGCGCGCCACGCGCGGCAGGGACAGCTGGTGCGCCGCGAGCGCGAGGCTCCACTGCGCGGCGGCGAGCGCTGGATCGATCTCGACGGCCAAGTACGCGTGACGGATCGCGCGCTCGAGGTCGCCCTGGGCCAGCGCGGCGGCGGCGCGATCGGACTCGGCCGCCGCGGCCACCGCCGGCGGAACGATCGCAGCCTCGGCAGCGACCGCGGCCGCGGTGGCCGCGGCGACGGCGGCGATCGGGGCAGGCGAGCCCGGCGGGCGCAGGCCGATCCACAGCGCCGCCGCGGCAGCGATCGCCGCGGCAGCGACGACCGCCGCGCGCACGAGCCGCGCGCGCGCGCGGGGCCGCGGCCCGCCGCCGAGCAGGGCATCGATCCCGACGGCGTCGCCGAGCAGCGACTGACACGCGGCGCAGCCGGCGACGTGCGAGATCGCCTGCGCCTCCTCCGCCTCCGCGCGCGCGAGCGCGCCGTCGAAGCACGCCATCGTCCGCGCGAGGTGCTCGCACCCGGCGGGCGGCGGCGCCAGGGGCTCGCGGAGCTGCTGGCGCGCGCGCAGGACGCGCTCGCCGACGACGGCCGGGGCGATCCCGAGCCGCGCCGCGAGCTCGCGGTAGCTCGCGCCGCCTCGCACGATCGGCTCGAGCGCGGCGCAGAGCTCCTCGGGCAGCCGCGCGAGCTGCGCGCGCGCCTCCTCGGCGGTGAGCGCCTGCCACCACAGCGGCGCGCCGGGCGGCGGCCGCTCGAATTCGAGCGTCTCGGCCAGCTCGTCTTCGCGGGACGGCCAGAGGTGGAGCTTCTCGAGGAAGATCTCGTGCAGCGCGCGGGCGAGCGCGGCGCGCTCGGAGACGCCGGCCGGGACCATGCGGGGCGGCCGCTCGAGCACGCCGCGCACCAGCTCCTCGGGGGAGAGCTGCGAGCGGCACAGCTTGCGCGCGAGGCCGCGAAGATAGGCGCCGTGCTCGCGCTCGCGCCTGCGCAGCGAGGCGGCGGCATCGGCGGGCTCTCCCGGTGAGTCCTGGCGCTGGGGCATCGGCGACGCGTCCGGACGATAACGGCAGCAGGCCGGCGCCGCGGAGAGATTTTGGTCCGCTACCGCTTCGCCAGGCCCGCCGAGATCAGCGCGGCGACGGCGGGATCGTTCTCGATCACCGCGGCCCACGCGCGCGCCACCTCGAGGTAACCAGCCGCGTCGAGATCGAACTGGGCGAGCGCCTCGCGCGGCGCGAGCGCCGCCAGATCGCGGAGCAGCGCGACGTAGTCGCTGGCGCGGGCGACCTTGGCGCCAGGCACGACGACCCGATCGACGAAGGGCAGCGGCGCGTCAGCGGCGCTGGCAGCACTGGCGGGGACCGCGCTGCCCCGCGCGCGGAGCTCGCGGTGGAACGCGTCGCGCGAGAGCCGCTCGCCGAGGCGCGGCACGGGATCGCGCGCGAAGTGGGCCTGCTCGCGGATCTCGAGCGCGATCACCCGGCACAAGAGGGCGTCGCGGTCGGCGGCGCCTCCAGGCGCGGCGGGCCGCGAGCTCCCGCTCGAGTCGGCGAGCGCGGCGAGCGCGGCCGCCCGCGCGCGCGGCGTGACGTCGTGGTCGTTCTCCGAGGGCAGCCGGAACCGCGCGGCGACGAGCGCGGCGCGCCGGAGCCGCCAGGACGGATCGGTGACCCGCGCGGCCGCGGCCGCGACATCGCCGGCCTCGAGCTGCGCGAAGCCGGCGTCCTGCGCCGAGGCGAGGCCGGGGGCGAGGCCAGGGACGAGGCCAGGAAGGCCGCGCTCGGGCCGCGCGCGGCCCCGCGCCTGCTCGAGCGTGGCGGTGATCGCCTCGGCGCGATCGGGCGCGTGCCGCTGCGCGAGCGGCAGCGCCTCCTCGGCGAGCGCGGCGGCCTCGTCGAACCGCCCCAGGCCGAGGCGCGCGCGCGCGAGGTGGTGCAGCGCGCGCGCCTGCCACGCGGGATCCTCGCCGGCGACACGGCGGAGCTGCAGCGCCAGCTTCTCGGTGCCGCGGGGATCGCCGCTCTCGTCGAGCGCGCCGGCGTAGCCGTCGAGGTGCGGCGGCGAGAGCGCGTCCGGCTCCAGGCGCTCCGCGGCGGCGTACGCGCGAACCGCGCGGGCGGACGCCCCGGCGGCGCGCGCGGACGCGGCGAGCGCGAGCCACTGGGCGGCGCGCGTGAACCCCCGGCTCGCGTACGCGAGCACGGAGGCGGCCTCGGCGTGCCGGCCGGACTCGGCGAGCGCTTCGGCCAGGAGCTCCAGCGCCTCGTCGGGCGCGCCGCGCACGAGGTGGTGGAGCGCGTCGACCACCTTGCCCTGCCGCGCGAGCGCGAGGCCGAGGTTGCCGTGCGCGTCGGCGGAGGTGGGATCGAGCGCGACCGCCCACCGGCCGAGCTTCTCGGCGCGCGCCGGATCGTCCTGCTCGAGCGCCTGCGCGGCGCCCGCGGCGGCCTCCGCGAACGCGAACGGCAGGCCGGGCTTCGTGCGCCGCCACGCGTCGGCGAGCGCGGCGAGGTGCCGCGCGCGGAGCTCGGGGGTGGCGGCGGCGAGCCCCGCGGTGAGCACGGTGAGCGCCGCCGGCACGCGGCCGGCGTCGAAGAAGACGTGCGCCGCGTGCACGCACGGGATCGCGCTCTTGCCCTCGGCGAGGTAGCAGGCGGTGAGCAGGGCGTCGATCGCGTCGTCGGTGTCCTGCGTGCGCGCCGCGAGCTCCGCGACGGTCGCGTCCGCCCACTCCTCGACGCCGGCGAACCCGGTGTGGAGCGCGAGCCGGCCGGCCTGCGCGCCGGTGGCGGACTCCCAGCCGTCGGCGCGCTCGCGGTGCAGGCGCGCGACCGAGGCCGACAGCACCGCGACCTCCTCGGGGCCGAGGATGCGCGCCGCGACGGTCGCGGACTCGCGCACGAAGCCGGCGACGTCGCCGCCGGCGCGCTCGTCGATCCCGCAGCTCCGCTCGGCGGTGGCGAGCCACGCAGTGCCGACCCAGCGATCGACGCGGCGGAGCAGCGGCTCGACGGCGGCGAGCAGCGCGCGCGCGTCGCCGTCGGGGAGCGCGCCCTGGTAGCGGTGCACGAGCGCGAGCGCCTCGGCGGCGACGAGCCGCAGCGCGCCGGTCCACGGGCTCGGCGGCGCGGTGGTGGCGGCGAGGTAGCGGGCGAGCGCCTGCGCGGCGACGTACGCGGCGAGCTGCGCGAACGCCACCGGCTCGTCCTCGGACGCGTGGGCGTACACGGCCGGGAGCCAGTGCTCGACGAGCCGGTCGCCGCGCACGACAGGATCGCCGCCGCCGCCGCCGCCGCCGGGCTCGGCGAACAGGGCGTCGATCGCGCGCCGCGCGCGCGGCGGGACCTGGAGCGGCGCGAGCCAGGCCGGGTCGAACTCGATCGGCGAGCTGCGCGCGCTCTGGCCGAGCGCGCGCAGGACGATGGAGCTCTTCGCGGCGCTCGGAACGAAGTCGGCGACGTCGCGCGCCATGCGCCGCGCGAGCGTCACGGCACCGACGGCGAAGCGCGCGCCGAGCAGCGTCTCGGCGACCTCGATCGGCATGGCCGAGAGGAGCAGGCCCGCGCGCGCGATCGCCACCTGCTCGTCTCGCTCCGGCGCGGCGAGCTCGACGCGCCACAGCTCCTCGAGCCCGCGCCGCCACTCGCCCGCGGCGAGGAGGCCGCGCGCCGCCGCGAGCCGCGCGATCGGGCCGCCCTGCCCCGCGCCCAGGCCGAGCTGCGCCCACGCGAGCGGGACCTCGTCCTCGCGCCCGAGCGCGACGAGCGCGTCGAGGAGCATCGCCAGCTCGACCTCGCCGGCGGGCTCGGCGCGGCCGAGCCCCTCGACGACGCGCGCCGGGTCGCCGCGGAAGGCGGCCTCGCGCGCGTAGCTCCGCGCGAGAAGCCGCGGGTCCTGCCGCCAGCGGGCGAGCGCGCGGGTGTGGCGCGGCCAGGTGGCCTCGCGCGCGTCGAGCCGGCTCGCGCGTAGCGCGATCGCCTCGCCGAGGCGGCCGGCGGCGAGCAGCGCGTCGGCGGCGAGCAGATCGATCCGGATCTGATCGGGGTACCAGGGCAGGAACGGATCGGCGGGGCAGCCGTGCGCGCGCGCGGTGCGGTGCGCCTGGGCGATCCAGCCGCCGACGCGGCCGGTCGCGCGGTGGCAGCGGAGGAGCGCGACGTGCGCGCGCGGATCGCCGTCGTGCAGCCGCAGCGCGCGCAGGGCGAGCCGCAGCGCCTCGTCGGCGCGGCCGTCGGCGCAGAGGAGCTCGGCGGCGGTGACGAGGATGCCCTGGTGCCCGGGGCGGCACAAAGCGGCGATCCCGGCGCCAGCGACCGTCTCGAGGGCGGAGGGCGCGAGCGCCGGATCGCCGCCGTCGCGCACGAGCTCGCCGTAGGGCCGCGCCCAGCCAGGCGCCTGCTCGATCACGCGGCGGAGCAGCGCGTGGTCCCGGCCCTGGCCGGCCTTCGCGAGGTACTGCGCGAACAACGCGCGCGGGTGATCCGCGTCGACGGTGAGGATCAGGTCGCCGAGGTCCTCGCGGAGCGCGAGCTCGAGCGCGCGCAGCGCCGGGACGCGCAGCGGCGCGGGCAGCCGGTTCGCGAGCGCGCGGCCGGGCCGCGGGCGCACGAGCGGCGCGGGCGCGGCGCTGCCTGATGCGGCCGCCGCGGGCGCTACGGCCTGTGCGGCCGGCGCGGACGCGGCTGCCGGCGCAGGCGCGGCCGCCGCCGCGGGCGCAGCTGCCGCCGATGCGGCCTCGGCGGCCGCACATGCCTCGTCGCCGCCGTCGTCGTCGGGGATCGGCGCCACCGGCGCCACGTGCGCCGACCACTTGCCCGCGTGCTCGACGAGCAAGGGGCCGATCGCGCGGACCGCCGCCAAGAGCTCGTCGGCGGTGACGGCCTCGAACCGGCGCGGCAGCGGGCCCAGGCCGCGCGCGGACAGCCACGCGCCGAGCACGCCATGGATCTGCTCGCCGACGTTGCGGCCGGACGACTCGAACACCGCGCGCTCGCCGTCGCGCGCCAGCGTGTGCAGCCGGACCATCGGCGCCTTCGGCAGCACGAGCTCGAGCCACACGAGCTCGTCGCGCCGCGTCGACGCCCAGAACGGATCGGCCGGCGCCGCGCCGGGCGTCGCGTGCTGCGGCGCGAAGTGGCCGTCCTGCGGGAGCAGCGGCGTCGACTCGGGATCGTACACGGCGAGCCCCGGGTGCCGCTGGCAGGTCTCGATGCACGCCACCCACAGGAGCAGCGCCGCCTCGCGCGCGTACAGCGCGTCAGTGCCCTCGACAGTGAGGGCCGGCGCGAGGAGCGCGACCCGGTACGGCTTGCGAAGCGCGGGCACTAGCGGTCGCCCCCGGGTTCGCCGCCCAGCTCGTCGCGCAGGAGCCGCCGCGTGCCGTCGCGCAAGAGCCGCGCGATCAGGTGCGCAGGGCAGCCCTCGCCCTCGAGGAAATAGTCGGTGCCAGGGAGCGGGCCCGGGGCGAGCCGCGCCCCCGCCGCGGCGATCGCCGCCGCGATCGCCGCGCGCGCCGGTGGCGGAAGCTCGCCGGCGATGAACACCGTCGCGCCGCGCAGCGCGCGGGAGACCCGGCGCTCCACCGCCGCGATCGGATCGAGCGCCGTGGCGTCTGGCTCGGCGTCGTGCGGCACCGGGCGCGCGAGCGCGATCACCGCCTCCGCGCCGCCCGCGAGCGCGGCGAGCGCCGGCCGCGCGTCCGGCGCGCGCCCGATCAGCCACTGCTCGTGCGGCCCGGGGAACGCTGGCGGCGCGCCGTCCTCCACGAGCTCGGCCGGCGGCGGATCCGCGGCGAGCACGCGCTCGGCGAGATCGGGCCGCCCCGCGCGGTAGCACGCGAGCACCCGCGCGCACCCAAGCTCCGGCGTGTGGTGCCGCGCCGCCGCCGCGAGCTCGAGCGCCGCGAGCGGCCGGCCCCAGATCGCGAGGAGGAGCGCGGCCGTGTCGAGGCCGCCGAGCTCGTGCGCCGCGGAGACCAGCTGCGCGACGCGCCCGCGCCGCGCGAGGTCCTCGAACGACAGGTCGCGGACGAGCCGCTGCGACGCCGGGTGCGCGGCGACGAGCTCCTTGGCGCGCGCCGGATCCGCGGCGCCGCGGACCATCCAGGCCCACAGCGCGTAGACGTACGGCTCGGCGTAGCGCGCGAACACCGTCGGCGCGGCCAGATCGTCGGCGGCCTGGGCGCAGCGCGCGGCGCGATCCTCCGGCGGGATCAGCGCGCTCGTGCGCGCCACGCGCAGCCCGCGGATCGCCGGGATCACGCCGCGGTTCGCGAGGTGCCAGCCCGCGCGCGCGCGGACGAGGCCCACCTGCCGCACGCCGGGGACGGCGAGCGCCTCCTCGAGGCGCGGCAGGTGCGCCTCGCCGCCGCACGCGATCGCGAGGAGCAGCATCTCGAGCCGCAGCTCGGGCTCGGCCGTGCGCGCGCGAGAGAGCAGGAGCGGCACCGCCTCCTCGCCGAGGACGGCCGCGATCAGCCGCAGCGCGCGCAGCCGGTGCCGCGGCGGGATGTCGTCGATCGAGACGAGCAGCACGCGCCCGAGCGGCGGCGTGGCGAAGCACTCGATCGCCTCGCCCCACAGCCTCGGCGCGCGGGCGAGCACGGCGGCGAGCGCATCGGAGCTCACGTGGCGCAGCGCGTGCGGCAGCCGATCGCTGCCGAGCTTGCCCTCGGCGGTCGCCGCGTCCGCGAGCCGGAGCAGCGCCTCGTCGGCGAGCTGCACCGCCTCCGCCGGCCACCGCGTCTCGGGGTGCAGCGCGCGGAGCTGGCGGCAGCCGAGCGACGCGATCGCCTCGTCGCGCACCGGCGGCGGCGCGGCCGGATCGAGCGCGACCGCCGCGAGCCGGCGCACGCTGTCCACCGACGGGAACATCGCGAGCCACTGGCAGCCGCGCCGGCGCAGCTCCGGCGCGCGTCCGGCCTCCGTCATCCACGCGCCGATCTCGGCGAGCGCCGGATCCGCGCCGAGCCACGGCTCGCCGTCCTCCAGGAGGCGCGCGAGCCGCTCGGCCGCCGTGCCCTCGAGCGGCGCGCCGTCGGTGGGGAGCTGCGCGAGCACCTCGCGCACGCGATAGCGGAGCGCCGGCGGCACGGCCGTCGTCGCCGCGGGCAGGACGGGCAGCTCCCCCACGACCGTGGAGCATAGGGCAACCCCGAACGCGGCGACCACCGCCCCCGGAGAGGAATGCGCGGGCGGGCCGCCGATCGACGGCCCGCCGCCGGGCGGCCGGCCCCTGGTACACATGAACAACCCCGCGCGCGCTCGCGTCGAAAGGCCCACATGCCCCGCCCCGCCCTCGCCCTCCTCGCCAGCTGCCTGGCCGGCGCCACCGCCGCCGCGCCCGCGCCCGCGCGCGCCGACGCGCCCAAGCCCGCGCCCAAGCAGCCCGCGCCGAAGCCCGACGCGGCGGCCGGCTCGATCCGGGGCACGGTCATCTTCGAGGGGGAGGCTCCGGACCAGAAGCCCCTGGTGCGCGACAGCGATCCCTACTGCCACAAGACCCCGAAGCTCGCCGAGGACGTCATCGTCACCAAGGGCAAGCTCAAGGACGTGCTCGTGCGGATCAAGAACGGCACCGGCGGCAAGCACGCGGCGCCCGCGCAGCCCGTGGTGCTCGATCAACAGGAGTGCATGTACCGGCCGCGCGTGGTCGGCATGATCGCCGGCCAGCCGATCGTCGCGCGCAACAGCGACGGCACGTTCCACAACGTGCACGGCACGCTGAACGGCAAGCTCCTGTGGAACAAGCCGCAGGCCGCGCAGGCGGCGGACCTGACGCTCCAGGCCGCCGCGCAGCCCGGCGACGTCGTCGAGATCGTGTGCGACGTCCACCCGTGGATGCGCGCGTACGCGGTCGTGCACGATCACCCCTACTTCGCGGTCACCGGCGACGACGGGGCGTTCGAGCTCAAGGGCCTCTCGCCCGGCACGTACACGCTCGAGGCGTGGCACCCCAAGCTCGGCGCGAAGTCCTTGACGGTGAAGATCGGCACCGGCGCCAAGGCGAACGTGACGGCGCGGCTCTCGTACGCGCCATAGGGCCGCGCCCGGCCCGCTCACCAACAGCGGCGGCGCACGTCGCGGAGCCACGCCTCGAGCGCGCGGGCCGCCGGCTCCGGCGGCTCCGGCGGCAGCACCGACGCGGCCACCGACGCGTCGACCGCCGCGATCGCGGCCGTGAGCAGCCCGCGCCAGGCGGCGGCGCGCTCGGCCGGCAGCTCCTGCCGCTCGCCGCGCCGCTTCATCTCGAGCAGCTCGGGGAGCTCCGCCGGCAGGAACGGCTGAAGCCGCGCGACGTCGGTGACGATCTCGCCGTGCGCGAGCAGGTGGCGCCCGGTGGCCGCGGTGCGCAGGACGTAGAGCGCGCGCTTGGCGCTCGGCTTCTCGTCGAACGCGCGGAGCTGGCTCGTCGCGAAGCCGCCGTAGTGGCGCGCCGAGCGGCGCGACAGGAGCGGCCGCACCACGGCGCGCGCCTCCTCGAGCAGCGCGCGGTCGCCGCCGAGCACGAGGTCGCCGAGCAGCCGCTCGAGGTAGTTGCCGTTGCCCTTGAGCGCGCCGCGCAGGACGCCCGCGAGCTCGTTGCTGCCGTAGTCGAGCTCCACGCCATCGACGATCTCGATCCGATCCGGCGGATCGTCGGGCGGCGAGAGCCCGACGAGCTCCGCCGTCGGCGCGATGTGGACGCACTTGAGATCGAGATCGCTGTCGGGCGACGGGAAGCCGTACGCGTGCGCGCCGGACAGGTAGATCACGAGGTGGCGGCGGTCGCGCTCGCGCTCGGCGAGCCACCGCCGCGCGACCTCGGCCTGCGCGGGGGTGAGCACACTCCAGGGATCGAACGCATCACTCATCGCGCGACGGTACCTCAGTCGTACTTGGCTTCGGGCGGGGCGGCCGCGGCGGCGCCCCACGGCCCCTCCTCGCCGAGGACCGCGCGGCGCGCCGCCTCGGCCCGCGCCGCGCGCAGCACGCGCTCGGCGCGCCCGACGTCGGGGTGCTTCGGCAGGGGGCTCGCCTGCCGCGCGCCCTCGAGCTTCGGCGTCAGCTCGCGCGCGAGCGCCATCACGTCGGGCATCGGCACCTCGCCGCGCTTGATCGCGAGCAGGGTCGGCCGCAGCTCGTCCGAGACCCGGACATGCGGCGGCTCGCCGCGGAGCCAGCGGATCGCCAGATCGAGCAGCCGGATCAGGTTGTACGCGTTCTTCGGCCGCAGATCGCGCGGCAGCTCGAGCTCCGTCTTCGCCGCCTGCCGCAGCGACGACCAGTCGTTCGCCGCGATCAGGCCCTGATCGTACAGCGAGCGGTAGAGCTGCTTGATGTACTCCTTCGCGCGCGCGATGGCGTCGTGCTCCGACGGCGCCTTGATCTTCGCCGCCGCCGCGAGCCGGGCCGCCGCGAGCTCGAGGTCCAGGTCCGGATCCTTCTGGAGCCACCCGATGATCACGGTGCGGTGCTCGGCGAGGCGCTGGTTGTGCTCGAGCCGATCCAGCTGCGACAGCGCGTAGCGCCCGAAGCTGCCGTAGATCTCCTGCGACAGGAAGCCCGCGCGCATCGCCACGAGCTCCGCGCCGAGCGGGTCGGCGATCTCCGGCTCGGCGCACAGCATCTCGAGCGTGTTCGGATCGGCGCGCAGCGCCTGGCGGATCGCCTTGCCGATCTCCCAGTACGTCTGCGAGCCGTCCACCGAGACCAGAT
>Ga0247790_10000015_pt1 | contig 90744 bp, 78 predicted proteins | sample UWRJS171409R4_FD_179913 | JGI IMG/M metagenome (GOLD analysis project Ga0247790, IMG submission 179913) | Soil microbial communities from Arlington Agricultural Research Station in Wisconsin, United States - UWRJ-S171-409R-4 | ecosystem: Environmental > Terrestrial > Soil > Agricultural land...
CTCGAGGCCGTCTTGCGATCGCTCCACGACCTGACGGGCACTACGTTCGAGGTCGGCCAGTCCCAAACCTATCCGTTCGCGATCACGGAGCATGGGTTCCGCGATGTCGACGATCTGCCGACCCGATGGTGGGCCCCGGGCTCCTGAGGTAGTTGGGGACGTGCGGACGGCGCGCGTGATCATCGAAGCGGAGAACGCCATTGCGACGCTCGACCCTGCGGACACCGCGAGCCGGGGGGGCGATGGATGATAAGAAGACGCAAGTGTCCACGCCCCTGATTGATCGCATCCTGGAGGCCGAGCGCCTCATCCGACCCCACGTACGCGAGACGCTCGTCGAGAAGAGCGACGTGCTCGCGTCGCCGATCGCCGGTGACCCCGCCGCGACCGCGGTGTGGCTCAAGTGCGAGAACCTCCAGCACACCGGATCGTTCAAGCTGCGCGGCGCGCTGAACAAGGTGCTGTCGCTGCCGCCGGACGCGCTGGCGCGCGGCGTGGTCACCGCCTCCACCGGCAACCACGGCCGCGGCATGGCCCACGCGCTCTCCGTCGTGGGAGCGCGGGGCACGATCTACCTCCCCACCACCGCGCTGGCGGGCAAGGTGGCGGCGCTGCGCCGCTACCCGTCCGTCGCGCTGGAGCTCCACGGCGAGGAGAGCGGCGCCACCGAGATCTTCGCCCGGCGGACCGCCGAGGAGCGCGGGCAGGTGTACATCTCTCCGTACAACGACCTCGACGTCATCGCCGGGCAGGGCACGATCGGCCTCGAGCTGGATCGGCAGTGCCCCGCGCTCGACGCCGTCTTCATCTCTGTGGGCGGCGGCGGCCTCATCAGCGGCATCGCCGCCGCGCTCCGCGCTCGCCGGCCCGGGGTCCGCGTGATCGGCTGCTGGCCGGAGAACTCGCAGGCGCTGTATGCGTCGCTGCAGGCGGGCCGCATCGTCGACGTGCCGGAGCAGCCGACGCTGTCCGACGCCACCGCTGGCGGCGTGGAGCCCGGCGCGATCACGTTCGAGCTCGCGCGCGAGCTCGTCGACGAGAGCGTGCTGGTGAGCGAGGACGAGATCGCCGACGCGCTTCGCTTGCTCGTGGCCGAGCACCACCTCGTCGTCGAGGGCGCGGCCGCGGTGGCCGTGGCCGCATACCGCAAGACCGCGGCGCGCCACGCCGGCCAGTCCGTCGCCATCGTGCTGTGCGGCGGGAACATCGCCTATCCAACGCTGAAGTCGGTGCTCTGTGGCTGAGCCGCCGCTGATCCTGTCGCTCGATGCGATCCAGCGCGCCCTGCAGCTCGACGTCCTCCTCGGCGACCTAGAGCGCGGCTTCCAGTGGTACTCCGAAGGCAGGACCGTGGTGCCTCCGGTGGGCTACCTCGCGTTCGATCCTCCGGCGGCGGGCGACGTCCACATCAAGTACGGCTACGTCCGCGGCGACGAGCTCTACGTCGTGAAGATCGCCTCCGGCTTTCCGGGCAACCTCGCCCGCGGGCTGCCCGTGGCCAACGGAGTCATGCTGCTGTTTCGCTCGGGCACCGGCGAGCTGGCCGCCGTCCTCCTCGACGAGGGCTACCTGACCGAGGTCCGGACCGGCATCGCCGGGGCGATCGCGGCGAAGCACCTCGCCTGCGCGCCGGTGACGCGCATCGGCATCGTGGGCACCGGCGGGCAGGCCCGCTTCCAGCTGCGCATGCTGCCGCTGGTGACGCCGTGCCGCGACGTGATCGTGTGGGGCCGGAGCGACGACCGGCTGGCCGCGTTCTGCGAGGACATGACGCGCGAGGGGTTCACCCTCGAGGCGACACGCGATCTCGGCGAGCTGATGCGGACGTGCAACCTGATCGTGACCACGACCAGCGCGCGGGCGCCCTTGCTCGACCGGGCGTCCATCCGCCCCGGCACGCACATCACCGCGATGGGGGCCGATGCGCCCGGCAAGCAGGAGCTCGATCCGCAGCTCGTGGCGCGCGCCGACGTGGTCGTGGCCGACAGCGTGGCGCAGTGCGTGGACCACGGCGAGATCGCCGCCGCGGTCCGGACCGGGCTGCTCGACCCTGGGCGCGTCATCGAGCTCGGGCGCGTCATCGCCGATACGGCGCTCGGTCGCACGCGACCGGACCAGATCACGATCGCCGACCTGACCGGCGTAGCCGTGCAGGATCTGCAGATCGCCGCGCACGTCCACCGCTACGCGACGCGGGCGCCTGCCCGGATCAGCGCCCACTCACTCGCGGATCGTTCGTAGCCGCCAGTTCCGCACGATCGATAGCCGCTACGCGATCGCGACGACCCCGGACGCGATAACCATGTGACCAGGCAAGTGGTCACATGGCGCGTGCGGGGCTGTTCGTCGCTGCCGGGGAGCGGCCGCGGGAGGCTCAGCCCGGGGAGTACTCATGAGGTCACGGGCTCTCGAGATCACTGGCGCTTACGAGCATAGCTCATTGTTCGTCAACTCATTTGCGAACACGAGCGCGATAATAATCAGGATGGACGATCGTCGTCGAGGGCGTGCCGGCCGAGCTGGCGAAGCACCCTGCGTCGCTGACCGGCGTACGTCGGCCGTACGTCAGGGAGCTGCCGCGCGCAGGCTGTGATCGAGCTCCTGAATCACCTGGACCTCGAGATCGCGGAGCAGGATGACGCGGGCCGTCTCCAGCATCTTGTCCTCCTTGTCGAAGATGCCGTCATTCGCCTTGTACCGGAAGCCGAACTCGACCGACTCACCGTTCATGGCGTCGAGCGGGCCGACGCAGATGATGCGCTGCTGGCTGAACGAGTAGACGTACGCCGTGCCGACCAGCCGGCCCGGCGTGTACTTCAGCGCCTCGCTGGTGCCCCGCGCCACCGGCGCAGTATCCTGCGTGACGATCACGATCAGCGACGTGTCCTTGAGCCCGCGGACCTGCGTCAGCTCCTCGCGATCCGCTGTGCCCGCCTCGAGCTTGGCGGCGATCTTGCCCAGCTGCTCGAGCTGCGCGTCGATGTCGAGCGGAGGGATCGGCGCGCCCGCGGCGTGGCGCCGGAAGAGGCCGTCCCGGTAGTAGTTGGACTGGGTGCTGCCGTACCGCGCGTAGCTCGCGGCGGTCTGCGCCGTCTTCTCGTTGACGCGAACGCCGCACGGCCCGTCGCCTGGCGCGACGGCCGCCAGCGCCTCGGGCGTCACGTCGCGCGTCCACGCTCCGCGCGCCACGCCGAGCCGCCCCTGCACCGCGGCGAGCTCTGACCGCAACGCCGCGCGCTCCGCCTCGGAGAGCCCGCGCGGCTTGCGGTTCGCTTGCCGATGCGACTCCTCGGCGGAGATGGCGGAGATGGCGGAGTAAAAGCGCCATCCCAGGTACCCGCACGGCGAGAGGAACAGGGCACCGAGCACGAACAGGCGGGTCCAGAGCTTGCGTTTTCGCGCGCGGGCGAATGCCTCGACGTTGTCGTCCATCCCCTGACCCTATCGTGTTCGGACGCCCGGCCACGCGCCGCTCGTCGCCTCGGGGCGCACGGTCCCGGGCAGGAAGCGCGCGCACTCTCGCCCGCTCGATCCGCGGCGGGCGCGCGGATCAAGATCGGCTCGAGGCGGCACCGACGCTGGGTGCCGGGCGCTGGAGCACGCCGCGGAGCGGCGGCCGAAATGGTGGGCGCTGCAGGGATTGAACCTGATCGGGCGTCCGGCGAGAAGGTGAGCGGATCCGGTGACCAGCGCGATTCCTCGTCGGAGAGCGCCGCCCGGGCCGGCACCGTTCGTGATCACTCGCGATCGGTTCGTGATCGTTCGTACCCGGTCGTCCTGCCAACAGGCTGCCAACAGGTCACGAACCAACCAACCGCTACGTCGGGAGCTATAAGGTCCGCGAGCACCGGCAAGGTCGACATGGAGCAGCCCTGGGGCATCGACTTCGCGGCGTGGAAGCGCCGGCTCACAGGGCAGGGCATCAAGGGTGATCTCGATTCGATCCTCCAGCGCGCCAAGGGAGGCGATACGGATGCCCTCGCCGCGCGAGGAGAGCTGCGGGCAGCCGAGCGAGCTCGCGCGCGGGGGCATGATGTCGAGATGCTCGAGCGGCTCGAGGGTAAGGATGCTCAGGGCGTGAAGTCGCCGGATGCCAAGCTCACGCGTGGTGGTGAGGAGCGACGGCTGGAGGTGAAGACGGCGACGGCTCCGCCTGATTCGAACACTTGGAACAACCACGCGAAGGGGGCGACCAAGCAGGTCAGGAGCCGCAACACGCCCGGCGAGATCACGTTCGACTGGACCCAGGTCGATATCAGGGCACCCGGCAGCAGCTTCCCGGACCAGGCTTCGATCGAGAGGTTCATCAATGGCAAGATGACAAAGGACCGCATGAGATCGATCCGTTACTTCGAGATCGTCTGGATGGACGTCGACGGCAAGATCGTGGTGACCTCGCGAACCCGCGCCGCCGATGGAACGCTCGGCCCGGTCACGTCGGTGAAGCGATGAGCAGGACCTACGGCTACTCCTCGCAGGTCGGCGAGTGGATGGGCGCGGCCTTGCTCGCGGAGTCCGAGCGCGCGCCGGTGCCGGGGGTTCGAAGCGTACTGCAGCGATTGCGCGCGGCGCTCGAAGCATCGCATCGTCCCTCCGAGCTGCGAATCAGCTGGACCGAGTACAGCGCGGAGGAGGAGGAGCTCGCGCATCACGAGCTCGAGGTCTACCTGATCGCGAGCTGGGATGAGATCCTCGCGCAGATCGAGCGGCTTCGATCGACCACGTCGCATCAGTTCGCCATCGCGGACTTGTTCCTCGATCTCACGACGCGCGTGATCGAACCCACCGGCGACGTGTGGCTTCCAGGATCGGGAGAGCTCCAGCTCTCGATCGAGCAGCCCGAGCTCCATCCAACGACCATCGGGGTAGCCTATAGGACCTATATCGACGCGTGGCTGTCGACGACGTACGACGAGAGCCATCAACCTCGGAGCAATCACGAGGTCGCGCGCGCGAATCGACCGGCGCTCGAGGCCGTCTTGCGATCGCTCCACGACCTGACGGGCACTACGTTCGAGGTCGGCCAGTCCCAAACCTATCCGTTCGCGATCACGGAGCATGGGTTCCGCGATGTCGACGATCTGCCAACCCGATGGTGGACCCAGGGCTCCTGAGGTGGTCAGGGACGTGCAGACGGCGCAGCGCGCGGGGCTCATCCCCCTCGATCGCGAGCCACTCGCCCGCATCCGTCCCGACGACGATCCGCTCGCCGGCCACGAACGCGACCACCGGCATCGCGCGCACCTCGGTCCTCACGCGGGCCACCGCGAGTACGCTGTCACGAAGCTCTCCGCCGCTGGCTCCAGCCGGGAGTGCTCGTTTGGGCGCCGCGGCCTCGCGATCACGACACCCAATAACGCGCGGCGCCCCGGCGACTCCGCCGCCGTCGAGCATCGACATCAGTGCGTCCAGCGCGACCGTCCCGCTCGAGTAGTGGCCTGAGCCCGCCTCACGGGCACGTGCGCGATCAGCGCGACCATCGCAACAGGCGCTCGATCGAGTTGTCGTAAAAGCTGGCGCTCCGACGCCTACAGAGAGGGGAGACGCAGCGGGGGCCGCCTGGGGCTCTGTGCGGCTCTCCGGGAGGATTGGCATGTGTAATCGCTGGAAGCTCATTTTGCTGTGCCTCTGTTCCGCTGCCGCGCTGGCAGCCTGCGCGTTCGAGCCGACAGAGCCAGACCTGGCCGCCGCGCCGAGCGAGCTGCGGACGGCGGGTTCGTTCCCGATGCCCGGCTGGATCGTGAAGCTCGTCGCCGACCCGCGGGGCTCCTTCGTCTACGCGCTCGTTACGGGCTCGCACTCGCAGGTCATCGTCATCGACACCAGCCAGAAGCAGGAGCTCGGGCGCGTCACGCTGCCCCCGTACACCGAAGATCTCGACGTCTCACCGGACGGATCCTACCTCGTGGCCCCCCACCACTCGGCGCGCGCGATCAGCGTCATCGACCCCGCGCGCCTGCGCGTGACCGCGACCATCCCGACCACGCCGGGCCCGTACACGATCGAGATCGCGAACGACGGCACCGCCTACTACGTCATGACCGATGAGACCGACCTGAAGACCTACATCTACCGCGTGGCGGTCGGCGGCGGCGGCGGTAACACGAGGATCCCCGCCTGGCACATCTACGGGGGAAACATCGAGCTCTCGGCCGACGGGCCCTTCCTCTACATAGCGGATTGGGCACCGGCCCTCCACCTTACCAAGTACGACGTCTCGGGCGCATTCGCGCAGCTGGTCGACTTCACCACCTGGAGCCAAGGCCCGGCCGCGTACGACTATCGTGTTTATCTGGCGCCAGGCAGCAAGCACCTCTACTACGCCGGTTATCAGTTCGACGCTCACAATCTCGCCTTCGTCCGCGGCACCACCGGAGAGGCCATTCACGCCGAGGACGTGACGGGGACATTCGCCGTCGGTGAGTCTCACATCTTCGACGCCGAGCTGGTGCGCCCCGTGGCGACGCTGCCGCACCGCGCCTCGGCCGCGGTGATCCCCGCCAGCAGCGACGAGATCTGGTACTACAGCAGCGACACTGGACAGATCTACTACGCGAACGCGCACGATCTCATCGGCGACGCACACCTCGGGCAACGCGAGATCGAGCCCGGGCCGCTCGCGTCCTACCACTTCGTCGAGCTGATTCACGATCCGGCGCGCCCCCGGCTCTACGGCCTGGACGCTGCGCAGGGCGCGGTCGTCGCGATCGATGCGGTGACCCTGCAACCGACGCGGACCATCCGGGTCGGCACCGCCCCGACCGATCTCGCCGTGAGCCCGGATGGGAGCACGCTGTTCGTCGGTAATGTCGATGCCCAGGCGTTCATCCGGATCGATCTCGATACCCTGACGTTCAGCGGGCTCGTACAGTCGCCGACCCTCGCGGCTCGCCTCGTGGCGGTCGCCGACGATCGCCTGGTGACGATCGATGACCGGCTATCGGCCAACCCGATGCTGGTCGATGCCGACACCGGCGAGACCCTGTCGCAGGCTTACGGCGGAACGTCCGGCAGCGCCCTGAGCGCGACCGCTGATGGCAAGACGGTCTTCGTCGGCGCGTCGTCCTGGTTCGCACAGGCGATCCGCTTTTCAGTGGACGGAGACGAGATCGTCCGGGTAGGCGACAGCGAGGAGGTGGAGGTCACGACGCCGCGCTCGATCATCGCGCTCCCCGACGGCAGCGGCGTCTACTACGCGGGGCGCCTCCTCGACGGCAACGACCTGAACCACGCGCGCTATTCGCTCCCCGAGCCGATCTTGGCGGTCACCCCCGACGGCCGTCTGGCGTTGTCGGACCAGAGCATCTACGACACCGGCACGGGCACGTATCTGCGCTCGCTGCCGGCGAGGGCCGAGGCCCTGGCGATCAGCCCCGATGGGGCGCTGGTCTTCCTCGCCGCGAACGGCGGTATCCGCCGCGTGCGCCTGGGCGACCTCTGATCGCGCCCCCGGGCGCAGGCCGGTAGGCGCAATGACGCCCCGGTTGGTAGCCTTGCCGGGTGACCGCCCAACTCCGAGCGATGATCGAGCAGGCCAAGCGCCTCACGCCCGAGGAGCGCGCGGAGCTGATCAAGGCGCTGAACGAGAACGCGCCGCCCGCCAAGCCCGCGCGGAACATCGTCGGCCTGTTCGCTGACCAACCCGAGGTGATCGACGAGGCGATGGAGCACATCGAGCGACTGCGGGCCGAGTGGGACATGCGCCCGCTCCCATGATCCGTTCGCTGCTCTGTTCTGGCTCGATATCGACATCTTCTCGGAGGTGATGAAGGGGCGGAACGCGAACGTCGTGCAGGCCGCGCGCGAGTACACGCCGACGACGGTCACCCGCTTGCCCTCGTGCGCGCTGCACTGGGCCATCGTGGTGCACGTCGGGATGTTGTCGTCGGACATCTTCTGTTGCACTCCGTTCGCACACGCGGCCGAGGCGGCGAGCGCAAGGATCGAGGGGGGGATGCGCATCGTTTAGCGATCGAACTCTACCGTGGTGTGGTACTCGGCGCCGTCCCGCCCCGGTCATTGTCGTGGACACGTGCATGGACTCAGATCAGATCAGAGCCGAGTTCAAGCACTGGATTGGTATCTACACGTGGAACGGCGTGGACCGCTTCGCGTCGGAGGTGCTCAAGGGCCTGCGGCGCGGCGACCACGAGCCCGTCGCCAAGCGGCTGATCGCCACCCACCGGTGGCTGTGCAAGTATCCCGAGGTGAAGCGCATCATGGACGAGGGATGGGGGCGTTCTCTGGACTGACCCGCCCGGAGCGAGATCGCCTGTCGCTCTACGTCATCGGCTCGGGCTTCGGCGAGAGCAGCGTCATCGTCCTGCCGCGTGGCGGCGCCTCGCGCGCGCCCGTCATCGTCGTGGACACGTGCATGGACGGCGACGTACACCTCACGCTGCCCAATGTACACGCGACGCCCTGTATTGGGATTCAATCAAGATCGGCTATCCTAGGGGTGGTAGGCACAGAAATCACCCCAAAGAACTGTACCAAACACCATACGGAGTCTGAAAGTAGTGCTACAGGCGATGGCTCGACACGAACCCGTAGCGCCGCTCAAGCTCGCCTTCTTCGTCGAGGGCGACTCCGACAAGGACTTCCTCGAGGGGGTGGTCCAGCGCATCCTCGGGCCGGGCGCACACGTGCGGGTCGTGCGGGTCGGAGGCAAGGCCGCTTTCTCCTCGACGTACTTCGAGGCGCTCCAGTTCCTGCAGGCAGGCTACGCATCGATCTTCCTCGTGATCGATGCAGATACGGCGATCCCTGAGGAGATCGAGCTCCAGAAGCAGCGCCTCAAGGAGGTTTTCGAACGTTACGGGATCGAGGATCGTGTCCAGATCTGCATGGCGGTACCGATGCTCGAGGCATGGTTGCTCGCGGCCTACCGAGCGGACCCGGAGCGAAGTAGGCATCCCAAGCGAGAGCTCGCGCGGTACGCCGGCACGAATGCCTACGATGTCCGAGCGCTCGCTGCCAGGCTCCCGATCGACGTTGCTCGACAGCGCTCCCGGAGCTTCGACGATCTCGTCACGGCCCTCGAAGTATTTGCCCCGAACGCGAAGCGCGCGGCCGGTCGCGCTCGAAAGGCTGCGCCAGCGGTCAAGACCGGCTCGGGGCGGCACCGCCGCTCAGCGCCGGCTTCACGATCGACGTCAGCTTCACGCTCGACATCACAGCGGTCGTGAACGCAACCATGGCCGAACTGGTGGGCGCTGCAGGGATTGAACCTGCGACTTATTCCGTGTGAAGGAATCACTCTCCCGCTGAGTTAAGCGCCCGGAGTGAGGGCAAGGAATTACCGCCGGTCGGGGGCGCTGTCAACCCATCTGGTGGCCACCGACGGTGAGCGCGGCTGGCGGCGGGGCGGCGGGCGGGGGGATCCGGGGCGGCGCGCGACGTGATACGAAGCGGCCATGCAGCGAAGCATCGTGCGGACGGCGCAGGCGCCGGGGGCGATCGGGCCGTACTCGCAGGCGGTCGTGGTGCCGGTCGGCGACGGCAAGCGGATGATCTTCTGCAGCGGGCAGATCGCGTTCGATCCGGCGACCGGCGTGATGGTCGAGGGCGACGTCGCGGCGCAGACGCGCCAGGTGATGGCGAACCTCAGCGCGGTCCTGGCCGCGGCGGGGGCGAGCTTCGCCAACGTCGTGCGGACCACGATCTTCCTGGCCGACCTGAACGACTTCGCCGCCGTGAACGAGGCGTACGGGGTTCACTTCCCGAGCGATCCGCCCGCGCGCGCCACGGTGCAGGTGGCGCGCCTGCCGCGCGACGCGCGCGTCGAGATCGACGCGATCGCCATCGTCTGAGCTGATCTGGAGGACGCATGTCGGAGACCACGTCGACCTCGTCGACCGCATCGATCGAATCGGTCCTGACCGAGTCGCGCAGCTTCTCGCCGCCGGCGGCGTTCGCGAGCGCCGCGCGGGTCAAGAGCCTCGCCGAGTACGAGGCGCTCTACGAGCGCGCCGCGCGCGACCCCGAGGGCTTCTGGGCCGAGGTGGCCGGCGAGCTCGAGTGGGCCGCGCCGTGGCAGCAGGTGCTCGACTGGAAGCTGCCCGACGCGCGGTGGTTCGTCGGCGGCAAGCTGAACGCGAGCGTCAGCTGCGTGGATCGCCACGCGCGGTCGTGGCGCAAGAACAAGGCCGCGATCCTGTGGGAGGGCGAGCCGGGCGACACGCGCGTGCTCACGTACGGCCAGCTCCACCGCGAGGTGTGCAAGGCGGCCAACGCGATCGCCGCGCTCGGCGTGGGCGCGGGCGACTTCGTCGCGATCTACATGCCGATGGTGCCCGAGGCCGCGATCGCGATGCTCGCGTGCGCGCGGCTGGGCGCGCCGCACACGGTCGTGTTCGGCGGGTTCTCGGCGGAGGCGCTCGCCGACCGCATCGGGGACTGCAAGGCCAAGCTCGTGATCACGGCCGACGGCGGGTGGCGCCGAAACCACATCGTGCCGCTCAAGGAGAACGTCGACCGCGCGATCCAGGGCACCTCCGTCGAGCGCGTGCTCGTCGTCAAGCGCTGCGGCAACCCGATCACCTGGACCGAGCGCGACGCGTGGTGGCACGAAGCCGTCGACCGCGCGCCGGCGCGCCACGAGCCGACCGCCTGGGACAGCGAGCACCCGCTGTTCTCGCTCTACACGAGCGGCACCACGGGCAAGCCGAAGGGCATCCTGCACACGACGGGCGGCTACCTGACGAACGTCGCGTACACCACGAAGCAGGTGTTCGACCTGCGCGACGACGACATCTTCTGGTGCACGGCCGACATCGGCTGGGTCACGGGCCACAGCTACGTCGTCTACGGGCCGCTCGCGCACGGCGCGACGGTGCTCATGTACGAGGGCGCGCCGAACGCGCCGGGGCCGGATCGCTTCTGGGACATCATCGCGCGGTGGGGCGCGACGGTGCTCTACACGGCGCCGACGGCGATCCGCGCGTTCATGCGGTGGGGCGACGAGCACCCGGCGAAGCACGATCTGTCGTCGCTGCGGCTGCTCGGCTCGGTCGGCGAGCCGATCAACCCCGAGGCGTGGATGTGGTACCGCGAGAAGATCGGCGGCAACCGCTGCCCGATCGTCGACACGTGGTGGCAGACCGAGACGGGCGCGATCATGATCTCGCCGCTGCCGGGCGCCACCCCGACGAAGCCGGGCTCGGCGACGCGGCCGCTGCCGGGCGTCGCCGTCGACGTCGTGCGCAGGGACGGCACGCCGTGCGGCCCCAACGAGGGCGGGTTCCTCGTGATCAAGCAGCCGTGGCCGTCGATGCTGCGCACGATCTTCGGCGATCACGAGCGGTTCCAGCGCACGTACTTCGGCGAGATCGCGGGCTGCTACTTCGCGGGCGACGGCGCGCGCAAGGACCCGGACGGCTACTTCTGGATCATGGGCCGCGTCGACGACGTCATCAACGTCGCCGGGCACCGGCTGTCGACGATGGAGGTCGAGAGCGCGCTGGTCTCGCACCCCAAGGTCGCCGAGGCGGCCGTCGTCGGGCGCCCGGACGATCTCAAGGGGCAGGCGATCGTCGCGTTCGTGACGCCGCGCTCCGGCGTCAACGCCGACGATGCGCTCGCCAAGGAGCTGCGCGAGCACGTGGTCGCGCAGATCGGCGCGCTCGCGCGGCCGGAGGAGATCCGGTTCGCCGAGGCGCTGCCGAAGACGCGCTCGGGCAAGATCATGCGGCGGCTCCTGCGCGAGGTCGCGTCCGGATCGAAGGCGCGCGGTGACACCACGACGCTCGAGGATCAGGGCGTGCTCGAGCGGCTGGCGCAGTCGTTCGCGCAGGAGGAGTGAGGTGGCGCGGAGCGGCCGCGCACCGGGCGGGCTCGCGGAGCTGGCGCTGGCGCTGGCGGGGCTGGCGGGGCTGGCCGCACTGGCCGCGCTGGCCGGGCTGGCCGCGTGCGAGCCGGCGGCCGCGCCGAGCTTCGCGGCGACGTGCGAGCCCAGCGCCACGATGGAGCAGGTGATCTGCCGGGTCCATAACCATGGCAAGCGGGCGGGCCGCGCCTGCTTCACGGCGCGCGTGCAGCCCGAGTCGGGCCCGCCGCTCGTCGCGCAGCGGATGTGCACGGGGATGCTGGAGCCGGGGCGCTCGCTCGAGGCGACGCCGAGCTTCGAGCAGCTCGATCGGGCGCGGCGCGGCAAGACGGTGCCGGACCGGTGCGTGCGGCAGGGCCGGTGGACGTGCAAGGTCGACGTCGTCGAGACGGCGGACGAGCTGCTCCAGAACCAGCCGTAGCCGAGCCCTGGCCGAGCCCTAGCCGAGCTGGCCCAGCCGGCGCTCGAGCACGTCGACCGCGCCGAGGACGCCGGTGCGGCTCTCGCGGAGCCGGCGCGCGACGAACCCAAAGCCGAGCCGATCGTAGAGCCGCCGCGCGCCGGTGTTGGTGGGGACCACGGCCAGGCGCAGCGCGGTGCCGCCGCGCTCGCGGGCGTGCGCGCACAGCGCCTCGATCGCGCGCGTGCCGAGCCCCTGGCCGCGCGCGGCGGGCGCGACGATGATCAGGCCGAGGTACCAGGTGCCGTCGTCGGGGAAGCCCTCGACGAGCGAGAGCAGCGCGGCGGCGCCCCCGGGCTGGCCCGGCGCGGGGGCCTCGGGCTCGAGGAGGAAGTTGTACTTGCGCTCGGGCGGCACGCCGGGCGGGAGCTCGGTGATGACCTCGAGCGCCTCGTCGGGGCGGAGCGGGGCGCCCTCGAGGAGCTCGAAGCTCTCCGGATCGAGCTCGAGCAGCGCCTGGACGTCGGGCGCGTCCTCGGTGGTCACGCTGCGGACGCGATACCCGTCGACGTGCACGGGCGGCTCACCTCGGCTCGAGCGTCTCGGCGTCGAGCTTGGCGTCGTACTCCTCGCTGGTGACCTCGTCGCCGGCCTTGGCGTCGTCGGCGGTGGCGGGCCTGGCCGCGGGCGCGATCGCCGGCGCGGGCGCCGGGGCGGGGGCGGGCGGCGCCGTCCGCGCCAGGTACTTGCAGATCTCGGCGATCACGAGCTCGTGGGCGCGGCGGATGTACGGCTTGGGTAGCGGCGCGTCGGAGTTGGTGACGAGCGCGAAGACGAGCGGGCGCTGCGGATCGACGTCGAGCACGCCCGACAGCGCGATCGCCGTCGCGAGCGTGCCGGTCTTGCCGAAGATGCGGCCGGCGGCGCTCGTGCCGCGGAACCGGCGCGCGAGCGTGCCGTCGGTGCCGGCGACCGACAGCGAGCGGAGCCACGCCTCGGCGAGCGGCGGGCTCGTGTCGCCGTCGCCGTAGCCGGCGGCGCTGCGCACGATCGACGCCAGCTCCTGCGAGCTGATCTTCGTGTTGTAGGACAGCCCCGAGCCGGTATCGATGACGAGGTCCTGCCGGCCGAGGTGCGGGTGGCGCCCGAGCCAGCCGTACATCGCCTCGAGGGCGAGCTCCATCGACGGCGGCTTGCGCGCCACGAGGGCGGCGGCGGTCATGATCAGCCGATCGGCCAGCCAGTTGATGCTCCACTTGTTGACCGTCGCGGCGATGTCGGCGACCCGCCGCGACTCGCGGCGGCCGAGCTCGACGGGCAGGGCGCCCTTGCCCACGGTCTCGCCGACGAAGTCGCCGAGCTCCAGCCGCTTCATCTCGCCGCTCGTGGCGATGCCGCGCGCGCGCAGCGCCGCCATCATCGTGTACGCCGCGGCGGCGGTGCGCTGCCGCGTCCACAGCGGGTACGTCGTCGACGCGCCCTTGCCGATCACGCCGCCGATCGTGAGCGTGATCCGCGGCTGGCCGCGCTCGTTCGTCGAGAGCTCCTCCTTGTAGGTCAGCCGCGCGCGGCCGGGCCGGGCCGAGGTGGTGGCGGTGACCTTGACGGAGACGAGCTCGAGGCCGGGCGGCGGCGCCGCCGTGGGCGGCTTGCCGGGCTCGCCGGCGGTGATCTCGATCGGGAGGATCGCGCGGTACAGGCCGTCGCGCGTCGGATCGTTGCCGACGACGAGGTCGCCCTCGATCGCGGTGACACCGCGCGCGGCGAGCGCGTCGGCGAGCTCGGTGAGATCGCCCGCGGTGAGCGTGGGATCGTGGCTGCCGAGCAGGTAGACGTCGCTCTTCACGACGCCGCCGACCGGCGTCGCGCCGAGCAGGCGCGTCGGGTAGCGGAACTCGGGGCCGAGCAGCTCGAGCGCCGCCGCCGTCGAGATCATCTTCACGTTCGACGCCGGGTTCAGCGGATCGGCGGCGTTGACGGCGAACAGCGGCTCGCCGCTCCGGGCGTCGGCGACGAACAGGCCGGTCACGCCGGCGCGCAGCGGGCCGCGCAGGAGCTTCTGGATCTGCGCGGCCGTCTCCTCTTCGGGCGTCAGCGCCTCGGCGCGGCGGCCGGCGGCCACCGGCTCGCGCGTGGGGCGGAGCTCGCCGGCGCGGCCGAACGCGACGCGCGCGAACGCGCCGCGCTTCTTCGGATCGCGCGCGGCGGTGAGCGGCAGCGGGGCCCGCTTCGGCGCGCCGGGGCGCGGAGCAGCGGCGGCGGCGGCGCGAGGCTGGGCGACAGCGGCGCGGGGCTGGGCGGCGGCACGGGGCTGGGCGGCTGCGGCGCGGGGCTGCGCGACGGCGGCGCGGGGCTGCGCGGCTGCGGCGCGGGGCTGCGCGGGCAGCGGGGCGGCCGGCGCCTCCGCCGCGGCGCCGAGGAGGCCGCACGCGAGGAGCGGCAGGAGCAAGCGCTTGCGGCCGGCGACCGTCACGCGGCCCCCCGCAGCGCCAGGTACGTCGCGCCCTCGCCGCCGTCGGCGGGCACGGCCGTCGCGAGCGCGTGGACGAATCCCGACAGCGGGCCGAGCAGCTCGGCGAGCACCGCCTCGCGCAGCGGCGCGCCGTGCTCCGAGTGCAGGCCGCGGCCGTGGACGATCAGCACGCAGCGCCGCTGGCGCGCGGCAGCGGCGATGAACTCGCGCAGGCGGGCGAGCCCGGCCTCGACGGTCATGCCGTGCAGATCGAGCGTCTCCTCCGTGCGGACCTTGCCGCTGCGGAGCTCGCTCGCCTGCGCTCGCGACACGCCGGGGGCGCGCGCGGTGTAGGACTGGCCGTTGCCCTCGACGGTGAGCTTGACCTTGGGCGGCAGCTCGACGACCCGCACCGGCGACGGCGGCGGCGGCGGCACCGCGATACGATCGCGGCCGTCCAGCGGCTTCGTGCCTCCCACCGCGGCGAGGAACATCGCCTGATCCTCCGGTGAGATCACCGGCCGCCGCTTACCAGCCATTCCTTAGATCTTGTACGCGCACCCCCCGGGCGATTCCAAGAAAAGCTTTACCGGCGAGCGTTGCCGGCGAGTGTTGCTGGCGAGCGTTGCGGCAAGGTGGAACCCGGTCGGCGCTCGGTCGGCTCTCGGTTGGCTCTCGGTTGGCTCCCGGTCGGCTCTCGGTTGGCTCCGGTCGGCTCCCAGCTGGCTCCCAGTCGGCGCTCGGCTGGCGCTCGGCTGGCGCTCGGCTAGCTCCCGGCCCGACCCCGCGCAGGGATTGCGCGGGCCGATCTCGATCCCCCGGTCGCGTCCGGACGCCGAGATCGCGACGCGTTGTATTTGGCAACACTGGCGCGGGTTTGCGCCGCGTTCGCTTGCGGAGCCGCGGCGGCGCAAGGCACGTTCTGGCCGATGTCGTCGTTGCCTCGCGTCGCGTACTTCTGCATGGAGTACGGGCTCGACTCGTCCTTCTCGATCTACGCCGGGGGGCTCGGCATCCTCGCAGGCGATCACATGAAGTCGGCCGGCGATCTGCGCGTGCCGGTCACCGGCGTCGGCCTGTTCTGGGACGAGGGCTACACGCGGCAGGTAATCGGCGCCGGAAACGTAGTCGAGGACCTCTACCCCAAGACGCCGCGCGACGCGGTGCGCCGGGTCAACGCGCGCATCGAGGTCACGATCCGCGGCAAGCGCGTGCCGCTGCGCGCGTGGAAGGTCGAGCGGTACATCAGCTCGGACCTCTACCTGCTCGAGCCGGAGCGCCTGGAGGATCAGTGGATCACGCAGCGCCTCTACGGCGGCGGTGCCGAGGACCGGATCGCGCAGGAGATCGTCCTGGGGGTCGGCGGGGTGCGGCTCCTGCGCGCGCTCGAGCTGCCGATCGACGTGTTCCACTTCAACGAAGGCCACGCGGTGTTCGCCGGGCTCGAGCTTTTGCGCGAGCAGCGCTACGGCGGCGCCACGCTCCCCGAGCGGATCGAGCGGCTGCGGCGCCACGTCGTGTTCACGACGCACACGCCCGTGCCCGCCGGCAACGAGGTCCACGATCTGCCGCTGCTCCGCAAGATGGACGCCGACCTCGGCTTCGACGATCAGGAGCTCACCGCGATCGGCGGTGACCCGTTCTCGATGACGGTGGCCGGGCTGCGCATGTCGCGGCTCGCCAACGGCGTCGCCGAGCTGCACGGGCACACCGCGCGCGGGATGTGGCGGCACGTCGAGGGCGCGGCGCCGATCATCTCGATCACGAACGGCGTCCACGCGCCGACGTGGCAGGACGCGCGGATCCGCGCCGCGCTCGTCCCCGGGAAGTCGCGCGAGCAGCAGGACGCCGCGCTGTGGACCGCGCACCAGCGGATGAAGGCCGAGCTGATCGACGAGATCGCGCGCCGCACGAAGGTGCACCTCGCGCCGGATCGGCTGCTCGTCGGCTTCGCGCGGCGCGCCGCGGCCTACAAGCGCGCCGACCTGATCCTCGGCGACGAGGCCGCGCTGCACCGCCTGTTCGAGCGCGGCGTGCAGATCGTGTACGCCGGCAAGGCGCACCCGCGCGATCACGCCGGCAAGGCGCTCGTCGGGCGGCTCGTCGCCGCGGCGCAGCAGCACCCGCAGCACGTCGTCTTCCTCGAGAGCTACGACATGCGGCTCGGCGCGCTGCTCACGCGCGGCACCGACATCTGGCTCAACAACCCGCGCCGGCCGCTCGAGGCGTCTGGCACCTCCGGCATGAAGGCCGCCATGAACGGCGTGCCGAACCTGTCGATCCTCGACGGCTGGTGGCCCGAGGGCTGCGAGCACGGCGTCACCGGCTGGAAGATCGGCGACGCCGATCCGAAGGACGACGCGTTCAACGATCACGACGCCGCGCGCGTCGATCTGCGCGATCGCGAGCTCCTCTACCGGGTGCTCGATCAGGAGGTCTTGCCCGCGTACGCCGATCGCGCGCGGTGGGTCGCCCTCATGCGCGCGAGCATCGCGATGGCCGAGTGGCGGTTCTCGTCGGACCGGATGATCGAGGAGTACGTCGAGCAGGTCTACGCGCCAGCGTCGTCGCGGTAGAGCACCTGGCGGCGCTTGCCGCGCCACACGAGGACGAGGTGGTCGCCGATCTGCTCGACCGTCGCCTCGTCGAGGTGGCGGCGCGGCGTGGCGCGGAGGCACGGGTGGGCGCCCGGCTGGGCCGCGATCTCGAAGAGGTGCCAGCCGCCGCCGCTGCTGCCGCCGCTGCCGCTGCCGCCGCTGCTGCTGCTGCCGCCGCTGCTGCCGCTCGCGTCGCGATCGCGCGACAGCTCGACGACGTAGGCATCGTCGAACGTCCAGCTCGGCGCGCCCGCGCACGCGAGCTTCGCCGCGCCGTCGGGGCTGCGCACGGTGACGCGGCGGCGGTACGTCGCGTCGAGCCGCGTCTCGCTCCGGCGCGTGATCTGCCACTGCTCGCGCTCGTCGTGGACGTTGCCCGCGTCGTCGTACGAGGAGGCGTCCCACCGCCAGCGCCCCGTGATCGGCGGGGCCGCCGGCCACGGATCGCCGGGGAGCGGCGCGCGCTCATCGTCGATCTGCCACAGCGTCTGCTCGCCGCCGTCCCAGCGCAAGACGAGCCGCTCGCCGGCGCGCTCGGCCGCGTAGCTGCCGAGCTGGCGGGAGCCCGTGTCGCACGGCGTCGGCTCGGCGCGGTGGGCGATCTCGCGGATCGCAAAGCCCGTCCGCGTGATGTCGACCTCGACGTCGAACACCGCGCGCTGCCGGTACCACGGCCGCTGGTTGCAGCGGAACGGGACGCGATCGTCGCTGCGCACCTCGACGGTGCGGACGTACCGGCCGGCGAGCCGCGTCGGGGCGCCCGGCATCGGCAGAAGCCGCCACACCTCGTCCTCGATGCGGGTGGTGCCCGCCTCGCTCGTGCGGTGGAGCCAGCGCCAGCCGCCGACGAGGCCGACCAGCGTGTACAGCTGCGGCGGCGGGGCCGGGCGGGTGCCCGCCGCGCTGGCGCCCGATCCGCTGCACGCGGCGCCCGCGCCTGCGCCCGCGGCCGTCGCGAGCGCCGCGGCAAGCGACGCCCAGATCGGCGCGGAGATCGGCGCGGAGATCGCGAGGCGGCGGGCCATGCCGGGGCGTCAGCCCGGGCGGCGGGCGTACGCGTCCGCGACGATCTTCGCGATCGCCTGATCCGACAGCGCCTCGGGCCGGCGGTGCGCGCCCTGGCCCGAGTAGGCCGACGTCTGCTCGAACTCCCAGGCGCAGCGCTGCACGAGCCGCGCGGTCGCCTCTGCCTCGGTGTACCCGAGCCGGCAGAGCAGGCTGGCCCGGTGCGCGAGCTCGGTGCACGCGACACGGGCCCTGCGCTCGTGGCCGTTGTCGGGCGGGCGCGTCGGGGAGAGCCACTCGAACGGCTGTGCGGGGTTGTGGCGGGTCGACGGCTGGGGCGGTTGCTTCGGTCGCCCCTCGGAGGAAGACATGGCGCGAGTATACTCGCGCCGTGAGGGTGCTGCTCTCTGCGTGCGCGCTCGCGATCGCGGTCCTGGCCCCGCGCGCGGCCGCGGCCGACGGTGCGGGCGTGATCGCGGCCAGCGGCCCCGATCGCGCCGCCGTCGCCGAGGCGATGGCGCGGGCGCTCGCCGCGGCCGGCCGGGTCCGCGTCACCGCCGACGCGGTCGCCGACGCGCGCGCGGCCCTCGCGGCCGGCGCCGTGCCCGCCGATGACCTGGCGCGGTTCCGCAGCGTACGCGAGCAGATCGACCTCGGCTGGCGCGCGTACCTGCGCGTCGCCGTCGAGAGCGCCCAGCTCCGGCTCGTCGGCGCGCGCGCCGAGGCGGAAGGCTTGCTCGCGCTCCCCGGCGGCGCCGAGCTCTACGCCGACCTCGCGCTGCGGCTCGGCGCGGTCCTCGGCCACCTCGGGCGCAGGGCCGAGGCGCAGGCCGTGCTCGCGCTCGCGCTCGCGCTCGATCCGGACCGGCCCATCACGCTCGCCGAGTTCTCGCCCGACGTCATCGACGCCGTCGACGCCGCGAAGCGGGCGCCCGCGCCGATCCGGCGGCTGCGCATCGCGACCACGCCGCCCGGCGCGCTGATCCGCGTCGACGGCGCCGACGTCGGCCGCGCGCCCGTCGACGTCGAGGTCGTGCGCGGCCAGCACGTCATCGTCGCCCGCTCGCCGCTGCACCGGCCCGCGGTGCGCGGCGTGGCCGTCGACGACGCGGCCGTCTCCGTCTCGCTCGAGCTCGCCCCCGACGAGGACGCGCTGCGGCTCGCCGCGGGCGCCGAGCGCGGGCTCGCCGAGCCCGCCGCGCAGGCGCTGATCGACGCGGCGCTCCGCTTCGCCGATCTCGACGAGGTCATCGTGGTCGCCGACACCACGCGGCGCGGCGCGCCGACCTTGCTCGTCCAGCGCTGCGCCACCCCGCCCGCGCCCGCCGCGGCGGACGCCGGCGTCGCCCCGACGCGGGCGCGCTGCAGCGCCGTCGTCGAGCTCGGCTACGGCGACCGCACGGGCCTGGCCGCCGCCGCCCGCGCCGCGTGGGACGCTGCGCGCACCGGCGAGCTGCGCTACCCGCCCGTCGTCCTCGGCGAGCGCGGCGGCCGCACCGGCCCCGAGCGCTGCAAGCTGTGCCGCAGCCCCCTCCTGTGGACCGGCGTCGGCGCCGCCGTGGTCGCCGGCATCGCGCTCGTGGTCGTCGCCACGTCAGGCGCGAAGCCCGCGCCGATCGTGGGTGTCGACCCGAGCCAGTTCTAGCCGCGGCCAGGCGCTCCCCGAGCGACCTGATGTCCATCGACGAGCGCGAGCTGTTCGAGGGCCGCCTCGTCCTGGACGAGCCGACCACCTTGCCGGAGGGCACCGAGGTCGAGCTGGCGTTCATCGAGGACGACCTCGACGACACGGACCGCGCGCGGCTCCACGAGGCACTCGACGCGGCCGATGACGAGCTTCGCGCCGGCAAGAGCATCCCCGGTGCACAGCTCATCACGGCGCTGCGGCGCGGCGCGCTGTGACAGAGCTCAGGATCGCGCCGCTCGCCGAAGGACTACCGCGAACCTACGGCAGTGCTCCCCGAGTCTTCTGACTCGGGGTACGATCGCCGCGATGCCCGAGGACGTGATCGCGACGCTCGACGTGGTGATCGACGCGCTGAACACGGCCGGTATCGCGTACGCGCTGTGTGGCGGCCTCGCTGTCAACCTGCACGGGCACGTCCGCGCGACACGAGACATCGACATCTTGATTCCGCGCGAGGAGCTCGATCGTGTCCGATCCGCGGTCCGTCCGCTCGGGTTCGACATCGACGCCGGACCGATCCCGTTCGGCATCGGTACGCCGAACGAGCGAGTCCTTCACCGCATCTCGCGGATCACCAACGGCCAGCTCGCGACGATCGATCTCATGATCGTGACGCCTGTCCTCGAGCCCGCGTGGGCATCGCGCGTGTGCGCGAAGTGGCGCTCCCGCGACGTCTGGACGGTCTCGCTCGAAGGGCTCGCTCGCATGAAGCGGCTTGCCGGCCGTCCCCAGGACCTGGCAGATCTCGACAACCTCGGCCTGGAGCGCGAGGGGGGCTCGTGACAGACCGCGCGCTGACTCCTGAGCTCGTGGAGCGCCGGCTCGCCGAGCTCGCGCAGCTCGCGCGGCTGGGCTCCAGCTTGCTCGAGGCCGAGCTGCCGCCACTCGACCGCGGCGTGCTCGAGCGGCGTAGCTTGCGCATCGAAGGCCGCGCCTCCGGGGCGGCGCTCTCCGATCCGCGCGACGTTCGGCTGCTCGTCTCGCCCGTAGCGGTCGATCGCCAGCTCGGCTGGATGCCGGATTGCTGGGTCGATCCTGCTGATGGGCGGGTCGTGGCCGGTGGGCTCGCCGTGCTGGTGGCGGCTTCGATCGATGGCGCCCGCTCGCTCGACGCGCTGCCGCGCGGTCACGCAGGCATCGTCACGCTGCGCTTCCTCCTCGGCCGGCCCGCGTGCATCGATGCGCTCCCGCTGCTCGATCGCCACGACGGCCGGCCGCGCCTCTGGTCGTGCATGGCGCGCGATCGGGCGCGGACCCGCTGGCCGTGACGGCCTAGATCGCGCGGAGGTTCGCCTTGCGCGCCGCGACGCGCTCGGGCTCGGCGGGCCAGTCGGGGTGGCGGAGGTACTGCCAGAGGCCGGCCGCGAACCCGGCGCCGTGGGAGGCGTGGAGGACGGGGAAGATGGCCCAGATCGTCGGGAGGGCGCGCGCGCCGAGCTTGTGGCCGACGCGGACGGCCTCGGCGCCCGTGGCGAGGGCGTACGTCGCGAAGGCCGCGGGCGCGAAGGGCCAGAGCGGCGGCACAAGCAGCAGGGCCGTGGCGCCCGAGACGAGGAAGAACGGCAGGAGCGGGCGCAGCGTCGGGAAGCGGCCGAGCTTGAGCAGCGTGCGGGCGCGGCCGCGGCCGTAGCGGAAGTACTGCTTTGCCAGCGTCTTGATCGAGTCGCGCGGGAAGTAGTGCACGACGATGTCCTTCGACAGGTAGATCTGGCCGCCCGAGTCGAGGATGCGCTGGTTCAGCTCGGCGTCCTCGTTCGTGATCGCGCCGGGATCCCACAGGCCGACCGTCTCGAAGACCTTGCGGCGGAACGCCCCGAGGAAGACGGTGTCGACGAAGCCCTCGGCCTCCGCCGAGCGGTAGCGGGCGCCGCCGACGCCGAGCGGGCTCGCGAGCGCCGCGCACAGCGCCTGCTGGAACGGCGTCTTGGCCTTCGCGCGCTGCGCGCCGCCGACGTTGTCGGCGCCGGTGCGCTCGAGCGTCTCGACGCAGCGGCGGACGTAGTCGGGCGCGTACTCGGCGTGCACGTCCATGCGCACGATGACGTCGCCCGTCGCCTCCTTCACGAGCAGCCCGAGCCCCGCGGCCTGCAGGCGCGCCGGGTTGTCGACCATGCGGATCCGCGGATCAGCCTCCGCGAGGCGGGCGAGGATCTCGCGCGTGCGGTCCGTCGAGCGCCCGTCGGCGACCAGGATCTCGATCAGCTCCGCCGGGTAGTCCTGCGCCTGGACGCTGGCGATGCAGGCCTCGATGTAGTGCTCCTCGTTGAACGAGGGCATCGCGATGGTCACGCGTTGCATGGTGGATTGCGCATCCTAACGCGCCTTGCGCACGACGTGGATGCCCGCGCCCAGCACCATCGCGCCGCCGAGCGCCGCCGTGGCGTGGAGGGGCTCCTCCCACACGAGCGCGCCGACCGCCACGGCGACGAGCGGCTCGGCGAACGTCAGGATCGCGGCCCGCGCGGCGCCGATGCGCGCCAGCCCGACGATGAAGACGACGCCCGACAGCGCGCCGATGCTCACCGCGCCGGCGACGATCAGGGCGAGCGCCTCGCCCGAGACTCGATCGAGCCGCGGCAGCACGAGCGGCGCGGTCGCGGCCGCCGCGATGAGCGAGTGATACGACATCGCGCGGACGGCGCCGATCCGCGCGGTGAGCCGGCCGATCACGAGCACGTTGCCGGCGTAGAAGAACGCCGAGGCGAGCCCCAGGACAGCGCCCGCGGCGGCACCCGCGGCCGGCGCGCGCCACGGCTCGAGCACGATCGCCAGGCCCGCGAGCGCGACGGCGGCCGCGGGCGCCACGCCGCGCGCGGGGACGCGATCGATCCGCGGCGCGATGATCGCGACGAGGATCGGCGCCAGGTAGTGCGTGAGCACCGCGAGCGCGACGGTGGTGCGCTCGATCGCGCCGAAGAACGCGAGGATGTTGAGCGCGTCGAACACCGTGTAACCGGCGAGCAGCGCGAGCGTCGCGCGGTCCCAGCGCGCCCGCGGCGCGCGCAGCGAGGACGGCAGCAGGAGGAGCCCCATCACGAGGAAGATGATCGGGCTCGAGATCGTCGCGGGGAGCCCGGTCGGCCGCAGGAACAGGCTCCACGTGCCCCATGACGCGGCGGCGAGCGTGACCATGAGCAGGCCGGCGACCAAGGCACGGCAGGGTAGCGCGCCGCCACGCGCGCGGGCAGCCTTCGCGGCGCGCGCGGGGATCGCGCCGGGGTATCGTGCCGCCGTGGCCGAGCGGAGTGCCGAGGCTCGCGCGCGCGAGGCGTTCCTGCGCCGCTTCCACGCCGCGCGGCCGGGGTGCACGTCGGAGGCGCTCGCGCGGGGCGGCACCTACCACCGCCTCGCGGCGCTCGTGCCGCCCGGCGCGCGCGTGCTCGATCTGGGCGCGGGCGATGGCTACCTGTGCGAGCTCCTCGCGGCGCGCGGCGCGCGGGCGGTCGGCGTCGACTTCTCGCACGACGAGCTCGCGCGGTTCGGCGCGCGCGTCCGCCGCCTCGGCGCGGCCGCCGCGCCGGCACCCGTCGGCGCGCCCGTCGCCGTCGCCGCGCGCGCGCAGGAGCTGCCGTTCGCCGACGGCGCGTTCGACGCCTGCGTCTCCCACTTCGCCCTCATGCTGATGGCGGACGCGCCCGCCGTCGTCCGCGAGCTCTGGCGCGTGCTGGCCCCCGGCGGCCAGCTCGCCGCGCTGCTCGGCGGCGGCCCCGTCGCCGGTGCGCCCGCGGGCGACGCGTTCCACCGCTTCCTCGAGATCGCCGGCCCGCGCCTCCGTGCGCCGGCCCTCGTCGAGCCCGGCGCCCGTTCGGAGCGCGGCTTCCGCGCGCTAGTCGCCGGCTGGGACGCCGTCGACTACGAGCGCTGGGAGGTCGACCTCGGCGGCTCGTTCGACGAGGTCTGGTGCTTCCTCGGCGCGAGCTACCAGCTGCCCCCCGAGGACGCCGCCGCCGTGCAGGCCGCGCTCGCCGCGTCGGTCGCCGAGCTCACCGACGCCGAGGGCAGGGTGCCGTGCCGGATGGTGGCGTGGCTCGGGACCGCGCGCCGCCCGCCGCCCGCTACACGTTGAACAGGAAGTGCATGATGTCGCCGTCGACGACCTCGTAGTCCTTGCCCTCCATGCGCAGCTTGCCGGCCGCCTTGATCGCCCCCTCGTTGCCGTACTGCTCGAGGTCCGGCAGCGTGTACACCTGCGCGCGGATGAAGCCCTTCTCGAAGTCGCTGTGGATCACGCCCGCCGCCTCGGGCGCGAGCGCGCCCTTGCGGATCGTCCACGCGCGGATCTCCTTCTCGCCGGCCGTGAAGTACGACTGCAGGCCGAGCAGGCGGTAGCACTCGCGCGCGAGCGACGCCAGCGCCGGCTCCGCGAGCCCGTACGACGCGAGCAGCTCGCCGCGGTCGGCCTCGCCCAGCTCGGCGAGCTCCGCCTCGACCTTGCCGCACAGGATCACGACGCCAGCGCCCTCCTTGGCGGCGCGCGCGCGCACCGTGTCGCTCCACGCGTTGCCGTTCGGCAGATCCGCCTCGCCGACGTTGCAGCAGTAGAGGACCGGCTTGGCCGTGAGCAGGCCGAACGTGGCCACCTGCTTGCGATCGTCGTCGGAGAGCGCGAGCGAGCGCGCCGCCTTGCCCGCGGAGAGGTGCGCGTAGACCTTCTCGGCGAGCGCGAGCTCGATCTTGCCCTCCTTGCTGCCCGTCTTCGCGGCGCCCTGCGCCTTCTTGACGCGGCGCTCGGCCGTCTCGACGTCGGCGAGCGCGAGCTCGAGATCGATCACGTCGATGTCGCGCATCGGATCGACCGAGCCCGCGACGTGGATGACGTTCGGATCGTCGAAGCAGCGCACCATCATGAGGACCGCGTTCGTCTCGCGGATGTTCGCGAGGAACTTGTTGCCGAGCCCCTCGCCCTGCGACGCGCCCTTCACGAGCCCCGCGATGTCCACGATCTCGACGATCGCCGGGATCACCTTCTGCGTCGCGATGTGCTTCTGGATGCGGGCCAGCCGCGCGTCTGGCACCGGCACCACGCCCACGTTCGGATCGATCGTGCAGAACGGGTAGTTCGCGGCCTCCGCCTTGCCCGCAGTGAGCGCGTTGAAGACCGTGCTCTTGCCCACGTTCGGGAGACCTACGATGCCGACGGACAGCGCCATGAGGCCGAATGCCTACCCTGGAAGTCCGCGTGATGGCAAGGCTCCGCTCCGGGCCCGCCTGCCTTCGCGCGCAGGTTTCGCCGAAATGCCCGCGGGTCCGCCGCCCAAGCCGTGGCACGCTGTCTCGCCATGCTCCGCCTCACGGCTCCTGTGCTCCTGGGGCTCTGCTTCGCCAGCCTCGCTGGCCTCGCCGCGTGCGGCGACAACGACGCCGAGGCGCCCGAGGACGTCGGCGCCAAGCTGCGCGCGCTCGACGGCGTGACCGTCGAGGAGGTGCCGACCTCGAACGCGCCCTACCATTACTACGTGCTGCGGTTCACGCAGCCCGTGGACCACGGAGCCTCCGGCGGCGCGACGTTCGAGCAGCGCGTGTCGCTGCTCCACGTCGATCTCGACGCGCCCATGGTCGCGCTCACCAGCGGCTACTGGGACTACTACGGCGACAGCGCCTACGAGCTGACGCAGCTGCTCGGCGCCAACCAGATCTCGATCGAGCACCGCTACTTCGGCGAGTCGCGGCCGAGCCCCGCCGACTGGGCGCACCTCACGATCCGCCAGATGGCCGACGACCAGCACCGGATCATCGGCGCGCTGCGCACGATCTACCGCGGCGCGTTCCTCACGACCGGCGGCTCCAAGGGCGGCATGACCGCCACGTACCACCGCCGCTTCTACCCCGACGACGTCGACGGCACGGTGCCGTACGTCGCGCCGATCTCGTTCGCGGCGTCCGACGCGCGCTACACGCCGTTCGTCGACACGCTCGGGCCGCCCAGCTGCCGCGCCGCGCTCCGCGCCGCCGCCACCGAGATGCTGCAGAACCGGCGCGCCGCGCTCCTCGCGCTCGCAGAGGCCCAGGCCGCCGAGGACGGCCACGCCTACACGCGCATCCCGCTCGGCCCCGCGCTCGAGTCCGCGATCGTCAGCCTCGAGTGGGCGTTCTGGCAGTACTACGGCGTCAACTACTGCACGATGGTGCCCGCCGCGGGCGCGAGCGACGCCGACCTGTTCGCGTTCCTCGACAAGATCTCGCCCGTCACCGACAACGACGACGCGCAGATCGGCCGCTTCGATGCCTACTACCACCAGGCCTACGCGCAGCTCGGGTATCCCGACAGCGGCGCCGCGTACCTCGATCCGTACGTCCTCTACACCGACGCCGACTACGAGCGCGCGCTGCCGGCCGGCGTCCCCGCCTACGACGGCGGCGCGGCGATGCGCGACATCGACGCGTTCATCCAGGGCCAGGGCGCGCGCCTGCTCTTCGTCTACGGCGAGTGGGATCCGTGGACCGGCGGCAAGTACACGCTCGGCGGCGCCGCCGACTCGCTCCTGCTCGTCCAGCCGCAGGGCACTCACGGCGCGCGCCTGGGCCGGCTCGCCGAGGCCGATCGCGCGCTCGCGTTCGCGCGGCTCTTTGCGTGGACGGGCGTCGCGCCGGCCTTCCCGCAGCAGCGCGCCGCCCGCGCGGCCGCAGCTCCCGCCGTCCGCGAGCCGCGGCTCCCGCCCGCGATCGCGCGCGGCCTCCGCGCCCGCCGGCTCCGCTAGCCGCGGCCCTCGGGACCGACATCGAGGGCGAAGATCGAGTCCAGATAGCCCTCGAGATCATCGGTCAGCCACGACTCGCCGTCGCGCCGGCGAAGGCTCTATGATCTCGGTCAGCATGTCGCGCTGCGCGACGAGCGCGCGCATCGAGGCGTTCATCTGCATCACTTCTCTCCCAGCATGTTCAGCCCCTTCTCGAGGGTACGAGTTCGAAGATTCTATAGATCGTATATAGATCGTATATAGATCAGATATAGAGTGCGTGCTGGTACTGGTCTCCTGCGTTTGTGCCACCACGCGCGTCGGGCTTGTGCCGACTTGTGTCGACTAGCGACGGAGTGCTATGGGGCAGATCCATCGGGGGAGGATCCATGTCGGATGGGCGGGGCAAGCGAAGCGGCGACGGCGGCGACGACAGGACGGGAGGGCCGGCGCAGCACACCGGGCTCGTGCCCGGCAAGCGGACGCTCGTCGAGATGGCGTCTCCGCCTGCTCCGCGCAGCGTGAGCCGTCGAGCGGCTTCGGGCCCAGCGGGCTCCGAACCAGCGCCGTCGCGGCTCGACGACTCGAGCGCGCGGCAGGGAGATGTGCTGCCCGATCGAGCCGGCGGCGTGCAGGCCGATGGGGAGGCGTTGCGCGCCGCGATCGTCGCTCGGGACGCGAAGTGGATCCTGGTGATCCTCGCGCGCAACGCGAATCCCGAGTCCATGGCCGTGCTCTGCCAGACCGCGGGGCCGGGGATCGCCAATCGCCTCGAGTCGATCTTGGATGGCCACGAGTGGGCGCGCGCACGCGCGTATCTCGGCGAGCAGGTCGCGCTCGATCGCCAACTCGCGACGCATGACAAGGACGCGATCTTCCGCGACCTCCATCAGCTCAGCGATCGCCGCGCGCTCGACCTGCTCAGCGGCGCAGCCGAGACGGTGTTCCAGCCGCTGACGCTCGATGCCGCGCAAGGAGCTGCTGGCGCTGCTGCGAGCCCCGTGCCGGCGGCGACGACGCTGGCCGCCGTCCAAGCGGTGCTGCGAGCGAAGCTCGCGCCGGACGACTATGCCAGGGCGATGCGCCTCCTCCTCGACAAGGCGGAGCGCGCGCAGAAGGCGAGCCAAGCTGCCCAGGCGCCGCCGCCGGGGACCCAGCTGGGCGACTTCACGGTACGTCTCGACGATCTCTGCGTGAGCCCGGCGGATCCGACGGGTGGCGTCATCGCCTTGATCGGCGGCGGTAAGCTCGATCCGGTCTCCGCAGCGCGGGTCGACTTCGTCGAGGCGCGGATCCGCGCGGCGGACGCGCGGGGGAACAGCGCCGAGGTGTACCTCAGCTTGGCCGATCTCGACGCAGGCGAGCGCAAGGCGCTCGCGCTGCGGCTCGCGGACCGGCCGCTGGTGCAGACTGCCGATCTGGCGGCGCTCGCGAGCGAGACCGACGACGCGACGGCGATCCACGCCGCGATCTTGCGCGCGCAGTATGCCGCCAGCATCACGCAGCAGGCCGCGGCGGGTGCCGATCTCGAAGCAGCGGTCGCGCGGATCGGCGAGCTCGTGCGCGCGGCACGTATGAAGCTTCAGCTGCTGCCGCCGAGCGCGCCCGCGGCCGAGCGCGAGCAAGCGCAGGCCGAGCTGCTGCGCCTCGAGCAGATGTTCTTCGGCGACCGCGCCGAGTCGCTCCCGATCCGCGGGGCGCTCGAGACGGCGGCCCGCGACGATCCGCGCGCCTACGCCGAAAAGCTGCGCGCGCTCGGCGCCGACCCGGTGACCGTCGGCCGCGAGCTCCTCGGGATGGTCAGCGCCACCGACGTCGACGGCCTGTTCGACGTACTCGCGCTGATCCCGGCTCCGCATCGCATCGCGGCGCTCGAGGCGGCGGGCCGGCTCGCCGACATTTCAGCGCCGTGGTTGCCGCAGGACAAGCGCGAGCTGCTCGCTGCGTACTTCGAGCAGGGGATGCGGCACGGTCCCGTCGATCCGACGACGCCGACGCTGAACATACCGGTGCCCCGGGTCGGGCCGCGCCCCGAGGCGACCATCGCGCTGCTTGAGATCCTCGCCGGGATGGACCGCGGCCCCGCCGCAGCGTACGCGGTGCTCGCGCGGCTCGAGCGCCTGAGCGAGGCCGATCACGCGGCGGTCGTCTCGGATCCGCGGTTCGAAGCCAAGCTCCAGCGGCTGCCGACCGGCAACTTCGACGAGAGCGACTTCAAGCACGCGCTCACGAACGCCAGGGGCGGCGTGCGTGCGACGCAGGTCGAGATCCTGCAGTACCCCACGGGACCCGAGACGCCGGGGCAGCGCGTCCGGCTCGAGGCGATCCGGATCAGGACCGAGGAGGCGGGCGGCCAGGCGGCGATGCGGCGCGCGTACGTGCTCGCCGCGCAGCTCGCGGCAGACCCGCAGAGGAAGGCGCAGCTGTCGCCGAAGGACAAGCTGCTCCTCGAGCAGCTCCACGCGCTCGCGGCGGACAGACCCGCGCTCGGCACCGCCGAGGAGCGCGCCGAGGCCGACGACATCATGCTCGGCCAGCCGCAGCTGACCGACACGCCCGACGCGCCGCTCGATCCGAACGCCGAGGCCGAGTACATGCGGCTGCGGCTGCGCAAGGCCGCGCACATTCCGGACGGCAAGCCGCTCGCCGAGTGGCCGCACCCGCGGCCCGCGGTGACCGAGGCGTTGACCGCATTCGAGGCGCTGTACACCGAGGCGCGCCCGGCCGGCGTCAGCCGCGGGCACCTCGCGCAGCTGGCCGAGCGCTACTACCGCGCGACGGACGCGCTCGAGGCGTGGCGCCGCGCCCGCGACGAGAACGAAGGGCTGGCGCAGCTCGCGTCGATGGTCGCCGGGGTCGTGGTCGCGGTCGTCGTCACGGCCGCGACCGGCGGCGCGCTCGGGCCCATGGCGCTCGCCGCGCTCGCGGGGATCAGCGCGGGCACCGCGTCGGCGATCAGCGGCGCGGCGGTGCGCTGGGACGACACGTCGGGGTCGGTCCTCAAGGACTTCGGAGCGGGCGCCGTCGAGGGCGTGGCGTCGGTCGCGGGGGCGGGGCTGGCGTCGAAGATTGTGCGCCGCGCCAGCGCGGGCCTGTCCGCTGGCGAGGCTGTGGCCCAGGCAGGCGGTCACGCCGCGCAGGCGGGCGGCCGCGTCGCGGTCCAGGTCGCCGAGAGCGCGATCGATGGCGCGGTGGGCGGTGCCGCGGGCGAGCTGTTCCAGACGGCGGTGGACGAGGCGACCTGGGATCGCGGGATCGCCCGGGCGCTGGCGTCGATGCTGGCCGCGCTCGCGCGGGGCGGCGCGATCGGCGGGGCCGCGGGCGGGGTGGTCGGCGGGCTGATCGGCGGCCTCGGCCGGCTCGCGGCGCGCGCGGGCGACGAGGTCGCGCATGGCGTCGGCCACCTGCTCGATTCGTCGGGCGTCGGCCGCAGGCTCGCCGACGATCTGGCGGATCCGGCGCAGGACGAGCTCGCGCACGCGTTTCAGCTGATCGAGTCGGGCAGGCTCGAAGAAGCGGAGCGCGTCCTCCACGGCATCGACGGCATGCCGGCGAAGGCGCGCGTGATGCTGATCGAAGCCGCGCGGGGGCGCGCCGCGGTTCGGAGCTCCGGCGCCGTAGAGGCGATCGACCTCGACGGGGAGTCGTTCTGGCCGCGCATCGTCTCTGACAAGGAGTTCAGGTCGCTCGTCGGCGGGAAGCGCGCCGACGCGGTCCTGATCATCGAGGGCGGCAAGCCGCAGATCATCGCGCGCCGAGGCTCCGCGCCGTCGGCGATCCGGGAGGAGGTGGTCCACCTCCACCAGTGGCACGGCGATCTGGCGATGCGCCAGAAGATGGAGCGCCTCGGCGAGGACAAGCTCGGCAGCTGGGCGGCGCTCGATCCAAAGCAGAAGCTCCAGCTCCACATCGACAAGCTCGAGGTCGAGGCCGACGCGCAGCGCCGGTTGATCGCGCAGCTCGAGCATGCCGCGGGCGGCGACCCCGAGGCGGCGATGCGCCTGATGGATGCCGAGGAGACGCTGTTCCTCCTCGAGCAGCGGCTCACCACGCTCCAGGGCGCCGGGCGCGCCGGATCCGCGATCGACCTCGCGCAGCTCGGGCTCGAGGACGTGCCGCGGCTCTACGCGCGCGGCGCCCAGTCGCCGACGAAGATCACGGGGCGGAGCGCGGATCGGGCGCGGCGGACGTTCGTCGGTCGATCGATCGACGAACCGGGCATCGAGGAGAAGCTGACCAGCCAGGGCTACAGCGTCCACCGCGACACGCGGACCGACGAGATCTTGCGGATCGCGCGGCTCCCGGAGCACTCCGCCAAGCTGCCGCACCTGCAGATCAAGGCGGACCGCACGATCGGTCTGGGCGAGGGCGTGTCGACGTTCGCCGCGCGTAAGGCCAGGGCCGCCGGCGAGTGGACGGCGACTGGCGCGAACTTGCGGACGCTGGAGCAGCAACTCGCTGGCGGCCAGCTCGACGCGAAGACCGCGCAGGAGGCGCGCGTCTACATCCAGGCCCGGAGCCCGCGCGTCCGGGCCGAGCTCGAGCGCCGGGTCGTACGGGGGGACATCGACGAGGGGACGGCCGGGCTGGTCGCCAAGTGGGGCGCGGTCGCGGAGCGCCTCGAGACCGACAGCGCGGCGGGCGCCGGCAAGCAGCTCCAGCCGTTCACGATCGGCGAGCTCCTCGACCAAGTGCCGAAGGGGCCCTTGACCAACGCCCAGAACGACCAGCTCCGGCGCTATCTTCGCGAGCGCACGCTGCAGTACATCGAGTCACTCGAGCGCCCCAAGGACCGCATGGAAGCGCTCCACACGATGCTCGACGTCCAGCCCGACCCGGGATCGAAGGGCGAGCTGTTCCACTCATTCCGCGCGCGCTTCATGAGCGCCGCGACCGACGAGGACGGCCAGGTGATCTACGACGTCGCGCAGGAAGCGCCGGCGAGGTTCAGCGGTGCGGGGCTCGCGAGGCCACGCACGCCCGATGGCGTCGTGACCGTGAAGCTGCAGCCCGACGTCGAGCGGCACCTGCCGCCCGGCAAGTACGCCATCGAGGACAAGGCCGGCCAGGGCGCGTTCAAGCTCGACCAGGCGCGGGAATACGCCAGGCGAGCCTACGAGAAGGCCGGCGGGTTCAAGCTCACGCCGCACGCGAAGGAGGCCGAGTACGTGGGCTTGGTCTACGTGTTCTCGCGCGAGAGCGAGGCCAAGGCGGCGCTCAAACAGATGGACCAGGCCCCCGAGATCAAGAAGCTCCTCGGGCGTCACCCCGCCGGGATCCATGTCATGTTTTTCCACGGGGCGACTGGAGATCTCGTCAGGGCGACCCCGCTCGTATCCGTGAAGAGAGGCCGCTCATGACGCAGTGCTTCCCCGACGAGATCCAGCTGGTCGCCGGGCACGCGTTCTCGGTACCGCTCGCCGAGCTGGTGCTCGCATACGCCGGCGCCGTGAAGATCGCTGGCGGCGGCGAGGTCGTGCGGTTCGCGGCATCGGAGCTCGGGATCGAGCCGGGCGAGACGAGGCGGGGTTCGCTGGCCGCGTTTCGCGCCGCGCTCCCGAAGGCGGGCAAGACGCCGCACTTCGCGCTGTTCGTGACGAACCAGGATCTCGAGCTCGCGATCTACCGCGGCGATGAGATGTACGAAGTCTCGCTGTGTTATCCGCCCGAGACCGAGCCGCGCGCCACCTGGGTCCACACGATGGTCAAGGTCGCGCGGCGCGCCCTGGAGCTCCCCGCGTTCGCCCATGCCGCGGTGAAGCGGATCGCCAGGGGCTTCACGAACTTCGTGCCCCTGCCGCCGATCGCGCAGGCCAATCACTTCGTGATCACGACCGAGGCCGAGGTCGCCGATGCCTACGACGATCCCGAGGCGTTCTGGTGCGCGTGGCAGACGATCGACATGATCGGCGAGCGCCGGCTGTGCACTCGCGGGCTCGCGGACCTCGACGAGCACTCCTGGCTCGCACGCACGTTCGAATCCACGATGGATATGGCGCGCTCGGCGAAGGCCGACCTGACCACGTACTACGCCAAACCCTACTGGAGCGAGGAGTTCGCTCCCTGGTGGGAGTTCGGCGACTACCAAGCCGAGAAGGCCGGCTACCCGGCGCTCGCCCCGCTTGGCTACGACCCCGACACGCGGGCCTTCGAGCTGATGGGCTTCATCACCAAGACGCCGCTGTCCGCCGGCGGCTTCGAGCCGCGGCACGTGCTGATCCGCGAGATCTACGAGCTGCGCAAGCTCGCGCGGCGCAAGCAAGTCCGCGAGGGCCAGCCCCTCGACGCGGTGAACGTGATCTGGCCGGAGCGGTGGATGGCCCAAAGCGAGCGGCGCCCGCTGCTCGATGTCGGCGCGCACGTGTTCTACCTCGATGACAACAAGCAACGCGTTCCGGTCACCTGAAACGAGATGGCGCGACCGCCTGCCCCGCCCAGCGTGGGCCGATCGCGTATCCTCGTCCACGCTGCGGCCCCTCGGCGACGCGGCGAAGGCTCTCATGGCGATCACGGCAGCTCCGGCCCCGAAGATCATCTCGCTCTCCGAGCTGGACGCCGTGCTCGATCAAGCCCGCGCCGAAGGCTGGCGCGAGCTGGCACTCCACGGGCCCGGGGGAGCCGAGCTGCGGTCCCGGGGAGTGCCCAACGCGCACAAGGTCTATCTGATCGAGCCGCTCGGCACCGCGATACGAGCCCGGAGAGCGCCCAAGGCGCACAAGTTCTATCTGATCGAGCCGCTCGGCACCGCGATCTCCAAGCTGGCTTCACTCACAGACCTGACCTGTCTCGACGTGAGCGGCAACCTGCTCGGAGACGAGGGCGCGCACGTGCTGGCGTCCCTCACCGGACTGACTTCGCTCTCCGTCTCCGCCAATCGGATCGGACACGAGGGCGCGCGTTCACTGGCCACGCTCACCAACCTGACCTTCCTCGACGCGAGCGCCAACCTGCTCGGGGTCGAAGGCACGCGCGCGCTGACCGCGCTCACCGGCCTGACCTCCCTCGAGCTGTGGGGCAACCAGATCGAGGATGGCGGCGCGCGCGCTCTCGCCGCGCTCACCAGCCTGACGGCCCTCGACGCGAGCGCCAACTCGATCGGGGAGGACGGCGCGCGCGCTCTCGCCGCGCTCACCAGCCTGACCACCCTCGACCTCCTGGGCAACCAGATCGGGGCTGCCGGCGTGCGCGCGCTCGCGAGCCTCGCCGACCTGACCTTCCTCGATCTCGGCGGCAATCGGTTCGGCGACGACGGCGCGCGCGCGCTCGCCACGCTCACGAACCTGACCGCCCTCCACATGAAGCGGGGCCACATCGGCGACGACGGCGCGCGCGCGCTCGCCACGCTCACGAACCTGACCACCCTCGATCTGAGCGACAACCAGATCGGGGCCGAGGGGGCGCGCGCGCTCACCGCGCTCACGAACCTGACCACCCTCGATCTGGGCGACAACCAGATCGGGGACGAGGGCACGCGCGCGCTCGTCGCGCTCACCGGCCTCACCCACCTCCGGTTGAGCCGCAACAACATCGGGGACGAGGGCACGCGCGGGCTCGCCGCGCTCACCGCGCTCGTCACCCTCAGCCTGAGCCGCAACGACGTCGGGGACCGCGGTGCACGCGCGTTCGCCACGCTCGAGAACCTGACCTCTCTGGTCCTCTGGAGGAACCGGATCGGTGACGCGGGCGCGCGCGTGATCGCCTCGCTCACCCGGCTGACCTCGCTCGATCTGGAGTCCAACGAGATCGGGGACGAGGGGGCCCGGGCGCTCGCCGCGCTCACCGGCCTGATCACGCTCCGCCTGGCAGGCAACCGGATCGGTGCAGCGGGCGTGCGCGCGCTGCTCGACGCCTGGTGTGATACGGCGCTCTCCTCGCCGCTGATCATGCTCGACCTGCGCCGCAACGAAGACATGGCGTCGCTCTTGCCGTCCGAGGTGCTGGAGTCGCAAGACGCGCCGTCGATCCTCGCGGCCTACCGGCGCTACCGCGAAGCGCAGCTCCAGCCGCTCAACGAGGCCAAGCTCGTCGTCGTCGGCAACGAGGCGGTCGGCAAGACGTCGCTCATCCGGTACCTGGTGCACGGACAGCCGCGCGACCCCGACGAGCGGAAGACGCCTGGCGTGGCGATCCACGAGAAGATCGAGGTCAGCGCGTGGTCGGTTCGGTCGCAGGTGCGGCTGAACGTGTGGGACTTCGGCGGGCAGGAGATCATGCGGGGGACCCACCGCTTCTTCCTGACGGAGCGGAGCTTGTACCTGCTCGTGCTGGAGGATCGCCGCGAGGACGATCGCTCGATCTACGAGTGGCTCGAGATCATCGCGCAGCACGGCGGCGACTCGCCGGTGATCGTCGTCGTCAACAAGAGCGACGCGCCGGTCTCGCAGCACCAGCTCGACGAGGCCGCGCTGCAACGCGCGTACCCGGTCATCGCGGGGTTCGCCCGCACGAGCTGCAACGCCGGCTTCACTGCCGCTGCCTCCATCGCCACCCTGCGCGCGCAGATCGCGGCGACGCTCACCGAGTCAGCGCGGCTCAAACACGTGCGCGATCCGATCCCGCAGTCCTGGCTGCGGGTCAAGGACTCCATCGCCGCGCTGGCGCGGGCGCGCTCGGTCCTGCCGGTCCGCGACTTCGAGCGCCTGTGCGAAGGCGACGCGGCAACTCCTGCATCCGAGCGCATCACCGATCCCGACGAGCAGCGCGCGCTGCTCAGGCTGCTGCACGATCTGGGCACCGTCGTCGCGCACGGCCTGCGCGGCGACGCGCCGGCCGTCCGCCGGGAGATCACGGTCCTCGATCCGAACTGGCTCACTGGCGCCATCTACGCGCTGATCAACAGCCCGACGGTGCGCGATCAGAAGGGCGAGCTGCGCCACGACCAGCTCGGCGAGCTGCTCGATCCCGCCCGCTACCCGCCTCGCTGGCACGAGCTCGTCGTCAGCATGATGCAGGAGCCCGCGCTGGGCCTGTGCTTGCCCCTCGCCTCCTCCGGCTCGCCGCGCTACCTGCTCCCTGACGCGCTCCCCGTCAGCGAGCCGGACTACGGCGGCTGGCCGGACTCGCTCCGGTTCCGCTTCCAGTACAGCCTGCTGCCCACCGGGTTCATCCCGCGCTTCATCGTCGAGGCGCACCGCAGCCTGACGGACAAGCCCACGTGGTGGCGCACCGGCGTCGTGCTCGGCGCCGAGGGCTGCCGCATCCTGGTGCGCGGCGACACCGCGCGCAACCGCGTCGAGATCCACGTGGCGGGCACCGTCGGGCAGCGCGCCGCCCTCAGCGTCATCCGCAACTACTTCGAGGCGGTCCATCGCCACTACGCCAAGCTCACGGTCAGCGCGCGGGTCCCGCTCCCCGATCAGCCGGACGTCGACATCGGCTACGACCACCTGATCACGCTCGAGCTCGAAGAAGGGCCCGAGCACGCCTTTCGCCCCGAGGGCGCGCGCCGCAAGTACACGGTGCGCGAGCTGCTCGAGGGCGTGCGCCACGACGAAGCCAGACATCGCCGTCACGATCGCGACGCCCCTCCGCGGCCCGGCCCCGACGATCACGCGCGCCGGCCCTCCGCCAGCCCGTACCGGGGCAAGGTCGACTTCGGCATCCTGACGATCCGCGAAGACGAGAACGCGGCTGTCTTGCGCCGGTTCCCCAAGCTCGCCACCGAGGAGCGGCAGCGCCGCTACCGGATCCGCAGCCTCGCGCTCCCCGGCGGCGGCGCCTACACGCTCGCGGTGCTCCGCTGCCTGGAGCAGGGCAACACCGACGCGCAGGCGGCGGCGCACGCGCTGCTCGAGGATCTGGCGCCCCGCTTCCTCCTCGTGATCGGCATCGCCGGGGCGGTCCCCTCGCACGAGCTCACGCTCGGCGACGTGGTCGTCTCGAGCCGCATCGCGGACTTCTCGGTCGAGGCGATCGTTCGCGACCACCAGCCGGAGTACGCGCTGGGGGGCGGGCCGCTCCACCCGCACGCCGGCAAGCTCGCGGCCGACGTCAGCGCGATGGCCATCGACGGCGAGCTCGAGGACTGGCCGGCCTCCCTGCCAACCCGCCCCCCGGTCCTGCTCACCGACGATCGCTTCTACGGCACGGACGCCTGGCAGCGATCCACACATGAAAAGCTGCACCGCCACTTCGCCCAGCCGCGCCCGCCGCACGCGATCACCGGGGCCATCGCCTCGAGCGATCGGCTGATCAAGGACGACGATCTGCTCTCCGTCTGGCTCAAGATCGCGCGCCAGGTCGTGGCGGTCGAGATGGAGTCGGCGGGCATCTACAAGGCTTCGCACGAGCGCAACGTTCCGTTCCTGGCGATCCGTGGCATCAGCGACGTCGTCGGCTTCAGGCGCGACCCCGACTGGACCGCCTACGCTTGCGAGACCGCCGCCGCGTTCGCGCACGCGTTCCTGCGCGCCCGCCCGGTCGAGCCACTCGCTCGCCTCTGAGCGGACCGACCACGGCGGACCACGCAGAATTTGCGCCGCCCGCAGCCCTGGCGCTGCTCGTGCTCTCGTCAACGCGCGGCGCCACGCGAGCCGGTCCTCCTCGGAGAGCGGAGCCGCGCGCGCGGGGGTCCCCTGGGCTCACCGGCCGTGCGCGCACCGGCGCTCGCCGTGGCCGCGAGCACAAACCTCGCTGCGGAGCAGTGAACGCCCGGGGGCGCGCGCGCGGCGTAGCGGATCCGAGGAGGCCGCGAGCCAAGCGCCGCGCGTCCTCGCGCGAGCACCACCGCTCGCGTGAGCACCACCGCTCACTCTCTCGCGCTGCTCGCGCGCTCGGCCATCGCATCGCCCTCGACAGCATGTAGAATGATCGTCCGCGGTGAGGGTGCCCACGGCTCGCGAGCTGTATCGGCTCATCGATCGATCCCCCATCGGGATGCTTCGATCGACGGAGCACGGCCGTATTCTGTACGCGAACCCCGCGCTCGCGCGGATGCTCGGCTACGGCTCCGTCGAGGAGCTGCTCGCGGCGAACATCTCCGTCACGGACATCTACCAGGACCCGGCCGCCCGCACGCGCCTCATCGACGAGCACCGCGCGAAGGGCATGATCGACGGTGTCCGCGCGCACTGGCGGACCCGCGACGGCCGTCCGCTGATCGTGCAGCTCTTCGGCTACGTCCTCGACGACAGCGCGCCCAGCGCGCCCAGCGAGCCCAGCGCGCCCAACGCGCCCAGCGCGCCCAGCGCCGGCGAGCCCGGCGCGCCCGGCGAGGCTGTGTTCGACGTCTCCGTCGTGGACGTCACGCACACCGACGCCGCGGGCCAGCAGCTGCGCCAGCAGCGCGAGGAGCTCGAGCGCACGGCGAGCACGCTCGACCTCGTCGTCCGGCAGATGCCGGCGGTGTACTGGCTCGTCGACACCGAGCTCCGCCTCCTGCTCACCGGCGGCGCGCACCAGGAGATGTTCGGGTACCCGTCGGAGCGCTGGGTCGGCCACATGCTGCACGAGCCGGTCGCGGCCGACGCCGGCGTCGGCGCCGCCGACGTGATCCCGGCGCACGCCCGCGCGCTCGCCGGCGACACGGTGACGTTCTCGCTCGAGTACCGCGGCAAGCAGCTCACCACGACGCTCGCGCCGTACCGCCGCGACGGTCAGATCGTCGGCGTCATCGGCACGGCGATCGACGTGACCACGTCGCGCGCGCTCGAGCGCCGGATGGTGGACGCGCAGCGCGCCGAGAGCCTCGGCGTGCTCGCCGGCGGCCTCGCGCACGACTTCAACAACCTCCTCGTCGCGATCATCGGCAACGCCGACCTCGGGCTGCGCGACACGCCGCTCGGCGCGCCCGGCCGCAACTCGCTCGAGAACATCCGCAACGCGGGCCTGCGCGCCGCCGAGCTGACCGATCAGCTGCTCGCGTACGCCGGGCGCGGCGGGATGGCCTCGATGCGCATCGATCCGGCGGCCGTCATCGGTGAGCTCCTGCGGATCTCGGCGCCGACGATGCCCGCCAACGTAGACGTGCAGGTCGATCTGCCGCCCGGGCTGACGATCCGGGGCGACGAGGGGCAGGTGCGGCAGGTGATGCTGAACCTGATCGCGAACGCGCGCGACGCGCTGACGGGCCCCGGCGGCACGATCTGGATCTCCGGCGCCACGTGCCACCACCGCGGGATCCCCGATCCCGACGACGTCGTCGCCGCGCCGTCCGGCGCCTACGTCCAGATCGAGATCACCGACGACGGGCCGGGGATCGATCCCGAGACCCGCCGCCGCATCTTCGAGCCGTTCTTCACGACGAAGCCGAGCGGCCACGGCCTGGGGCTCGCCGCCGTGCTCGGCATCGTCCGCTCGCACCGCGGCGGCCTCCGCCTCATCACGGAGCCGGGCGCCGGCGCGCGGTTCCTGGTGCTGTGGCCGGCGACCTCGACGCCGGTCGAGCAGGTGGCGGTCGTGCCCGTCCACAAGACGGTGCTCGTGATCGACGACGAGGATCTCGTCCGCGAGGTCGTGGCCCGCATGATCGAGGATCTCGGCTACGCCGCGCTGACCGCGCCCGACGGGCCGACGGGCATCGAGATGCTCGATCGCGAGTCGATCGACGCGGTGATCGTCGATCTGACGATGCCGCGGATGAACGGGGTCGACGTGATCGCCGCGATGCGGGCGAAGCGGCCCGATCTGCGGATCGTGCTGTGCACGGGCTTCGACCGCGACCGCCGCGGCCCGGTCAAGGCCGACGCCTACCTGCCCAAGCCGTTCCGCATCGACGCGCTCCAGCAGACGCTCGCCAAGCTCCTCGGCTGAAGAAGTGTGAACCCCCGCGCGCCTCCGCCGGGCGGCGTGCTCTACTTTGCCGACCGTGACCGCGACGGACCCGGCGCTGCCCTCGATCAAGGTGCTCCTCGTCGAGGACGACGCGCGCCTCGCGCAGCTCACCGCGCGGTACCTCGAGAGCCACGGCGTGCTCGTCACCATCACGACCGACGGCATCGAGGGCCAGGCCGAGGCGCTGCGCCGGCAGTACGACTGCGTCGTCCTCGATCTGATGCTGCCCGGCCGCGACGGCATCGAGGTGACGCGCGAGCTCCGGGCCCGCACCGACGTGCCGATCCTCATGGTGACGGCGCGCGGCGAGGAGGCCGACCGCGTGCTCGGCCTCGAGGTCGGCGCCGACGACTACGTGACGAAGCCGTTCTCGCCGCGCGAGCTGCTCGCGCGGATCCGCGCGACGGTGCGGCGCGTGCGCGGCCAGGCCGGGCCGGCGAAGCAGGCGATCCAGGTCGGCGGGCTGGTGCTCGATCCGCAGCGCATGACGGTGACGCTCGACGGCAGGCCCATCGATCTGACCGCGTACGAGTTCTCGATCCTGCGCGCGCTCGCGCAGCGGCCGGGCCACGTCCTGTCGCGCGAGCAGCTGCTCGATCTGGCCAAGGGCTCGGCCGAGCTGTCGTTCGATCGGTCGATCGACGTCCACGTGTCGCGGCTGCGCGCCAAGCTCGGCGACGACAGCCGGAGCCCGCGCCTGCTCAAGACGGTGCGCGGCGTCGGCTACCTGCTCGCGGGCGGCGAGTGATGGAGCACGAGCACGAGCACCCGCATCCGCACGAGCGCCAGCGCCACCGCCAGCGCCGCCTGCGCCTCGCCCTGCGCGTCTACGCGTTCGCCGGGGGGCTGGCGATCGCGATCACGGCGGCGCTGCTCATCCTGCCGCGCTACACGCGCGGCGCGCGCTACCTCGAGCCGCAGGCGGCGCTCCTGCAGTACATGGTCGAGCGCTGGTCGCTCAAGGACCGGACGCAGTTCGCCGAGATCATGGGCCGGATCGAGCCGCGGCTGCGCGGCAAGCTCTCGCTGTACGACCTGCACGGCAACCTCGTGCGGACCAACATCGAGCCGGCGCTCCCGGGCCCGACGGCCGCCGAGCGCGACACCCTGCGCGCCGAGAGGTGGGCGCTGTCGACAGGCCGGATCGTCGTGCGCAGCGACGACGGCACGATGATCGGCGTCTACGCGCCGAACCGGCCGGGCTTCCCGTGGAGCTACGTCCTGCCGATGAGCGCGCTCATCCTCGTGCTCGTCGGCGCCGCCTCGGTGTGGTTCTCGCGCCGGCTCGCGCGGCCGCTCGATCAGCTGGCGTCCGCGGCCCGCCGGTTCGGCGCCGGCGACACCGCGGCGCGCGCGCGCCTCGATCGGCTCGACGAGCTGGGCGACGTCGGCCGCGCGTTCGACGAGATGGCCGATCGCACGGCCGCGATGCTCCACGCCCAGCGCCAGCTCATGGCCGACGTCTCGCACGAGCTGCGCACGCCGCTCGCGCGGATCCGCGTCGCGCTCGAGCTCGCCGCCGAGGATCCGCTGGCGGCGCGGGACGTGCTCGCCGACGTGGGCATCGATCTCGACGAGATCGATCAGCTGATCGAGGACATCCTGACGACGGCGCGCCTCGACACCGAGCACGCGCGGCTCGATCGCCGGCCGGCGCGGCTCGGCGAGCTGGCCGCGCGCGCCGCGCAGCGGTTCACCACGCGCCACCCGGGGCGCAGGCTCGAGACCGAGGTCGCGGCCGATCGCGAGATCGACTGCGATCCGGTGCTGCTCCGCCGCGCGATCGACAACCTGCTCGACAACGCTGCGAAGTACTCCGAGCCGGGCACCGCGGTGAAGCTGGTCGTGGACGAGGCGGTCGGGCCGGCGGGCCCGCGCGCCCAGTTCGCCATCGTCGACCGCGGGATCGGCATGTCGGCGGAGGATCTGGAGCGCGCGTTCACGCCGTTCTGGCGGGCGGACGGCAGCCGCACCCGCAGGACGGGCGGCGTGGGCCTGGGCCTGGCGCTGGCGCGGCGCATCGCGCGCGCCCACGGCGGCGACGTGACCCTGTCGTCGGCGCCGGGCGGTGGGACGACGGCGCGCATCGACGTGCCGTCGGCTGTGGCCTAACCCTTCGAGATGATTTGCAACAAACTGCAATGCGCGGGCAACGCGGGATTCGAAGGGAAGTAACACTCTGCAGGTACCGGCAGCCTTCCAGCTGCCGGATCTCCCCGGAAAGGTGAACCGTGAACGTCAAACGCTGGATCCCCAGGATCGTGGCGATCGCGCTGGTGGCTGGTGGCGTGGCCTTCCTGGTCATGAAGAAGCCGTGGGCCAAGACCGCGACGCAGGTAAGCTTTCAGACGGTGACCGTGGGCCGCGGCCCGATCGCCGCCCAGGTGACGGCGAGCGGCACGCTGTCTGCGCGCGGCACGGTGCTGGTCGGCGCCCAGGTGTCGGGGCGCGTGCTCGAGATCTTCGTCGACTTCAACTCGCCGGTGAAGAAGGGCCAGATCATCGCCAAGCTCGACGAGTCGCTGCTCAAGGCGCAGATCGACCAGGCGCAGGCGGCCTATGACCTCGCGGTCGCGAACTCGCGCAAGGCCAAGGTCTCGCTGGAGGACGCCGAGCGGCAGTACAAGCGCCAGCAGTCGCTGCAGGAGCAGCAGCTGGTCGCGGGCGCCACCGTCGAGACGGCGCAGACGGCGCGCGACACCGCGGCGGCCTCGCTCGTGGCATCGAACGCGCAGGTGAGCCAGGCGGCGGCGAACCTCAAGCAGGCGCGCACGAACCAGTCGTACGCGACGATCATCTCGCCGACGGACGGCGTCGTCCTGTCGCGCGCGGTCGACGTCGGCCAGACGGTCGCCGCGTCGCTACAGGCGCCGACCCTGTTCACGATCGCCGAGGACCTCTCGCGCATGCAGATCGACACGGCGGTCGCCGAGGCCGACGTGGGCCGGCTGACGGAGGGCATGAAGGCGACGTTCACCGTCGACGCGTTCCCGGGCAAGACGTTCGAGGGCGTGGTTCGCCAGGTCCGCAACGCGCCGACGACCACGTCGGGCGTCGTGACGTACGACGCGGTGATCGACGTCGAGAACCAGGACAAGACGCTGCGGCCAGGCATGACGGCGAACGTCACGTTCGTGCTCGCGCAGGTGGCCGACGCGGTGAAGATCCCGAACGCGGCGCTCCGGTTCAAGCCGAGCCGCGAGCAGCTGACGGCGCTGCGCGAGCAGTTCGGCGGCGGCAGCGGCGGCCGCGGGTGGCGCGGCTCGGGCGGCTCCGGCGGCTCGGGCGGCTCCGGCGACCCGCGCGGCAACCGCGAGGGCGGCGGCGCGAGCGGCGCAGGCGGCGCAGGCGGCGGCAACCGGCGCGACTACGGCGACAAGAAGCCGGTCTTCAAGCTCGAGGACGGCCGCCCGAAGATGGTGCTCATCAAGCCGGGCCTCACCGACGGCTCGTCCACCGAGATGCTCGAGGGCGACCTCAAGCCGGGCGATCAGCTGGTCACCGAGATCAGCGGCCTGCCGACGACCACCCGCCGGGTCGGAGCGTTCTGATGGCGGCCGACGGGGAGGAGCGCGCGCGCGAGGGCGACAATGGCCCGCCGCTCGTCGAGATGCGCGGCATCGAGCGCACGTACGTGATGGGCGACAACGAGGTCCGCGCGCTGCGGGGCGTCGACCTCGTGCTCGAGCGCGGCTCGTCGGTCGCCATCATGGGCACGTCGGGCTCGGGCAAGTCCACGCTCATGAACATCATGGGCTGCCTCGATCAGCCGACGAAGGGCAGCTACCACCTGAGCGGCAAGGACGTCTCGCGCCTGTCGCGTGCGCAGCTCGCCGACGTGCGCGGCCGGATGATCGGCTTCGTGTTCCAGAGCTTCAATTTGCTGTCGCGCACGACCGCGCTCGAGAACGTCGAGATGCCGCTGCTCTACCAGGGCGTCCCGGGCGGCGAGCGGCACCGGCGCGCCCGGACGGCGCTCGAGAAGGTGGGCCTCCGCGGGCGCGAGGATCACCACCCAAACCAGCTCTCCGGCGGCCAGCAGCAGCGGGTCGCGATCGCGCGCGCGCTCGTCGGCGAGGCGCCGATCATCATGGCCGACGAGCCGACGGGCAACCTCGACACGCGCACCTCCTACGAGGTGATGGCGATCCTCCAGGGGCTCGTCAGCCAGGGCAAGACGGTCATCCTCGTGACCCACGAGGCCGACATCGCCGCGTACGCGTCGCGCGTGATCACGCTGCGCGACGGCCTCATCATCGACGACCGCAAGCAGACGCCGATCTCGGCGCAGGAGGCGCTCGCCGCGCACCCGCCGCCGCTGGCGGCCCCGGCCGCGGCGGCGCCGCCGGCTGCTGCCAACCCGAACGCGGGAGCCTCGCCGTGAGCATCTTCTCGACGTTCAAGCTCGCGCTGCGCGCGCTGTGGCGCAACAAGGTGCGCTCGCTGCTCACGATGCTCGGCATCGTGTTCGGCATCGGCGCGGTGATCGCGATGGTGGCCGGCGGCCAGGGCGCCCAGGCGGCCGTCAAGGAGGTGTTCGCGGCGCTCGGCACGAACGTGCTCGTCTTGCAGAACAACGCGCAGCGCACGATGGGCGCGTCGGCGGGCGCCGGCGGCGGCGCGTCGCTCACGTGGGACGATCTGCGGGCGCTCGAGGCCGAGATCACGACGGCGCGCTGGATCGCGCCGGTGCTCGAGTCGCGCAGCGCGCAGATCGTCTCGGAGCAGTCGAACTGGAACACGGGCGTCGTCGGCACGACGGCCACGTGGTTCAAGATCCGCAGCTGGGACGCGGCCGAGGGCGCGGTGTTCGACGAGGACACCGGCAACAGCAACGCGAAGGTCGCCGTGATCGGCAAGACGGTCGCGACGCAGCTGTTCGGCGGCTCGAGCCCGATCGGCCAGACGGTGCGGATCAGCGGCCAGCCCTACGAGGTGATCGGCGTGCTCGCGGCGAAGGGCCAGGGGCCGCGCGGCGACAACGACGACACGATCGTCGTCCCGATCAAGACCTACCAGCAGAAGATGGAGAAGGGCCTCGCGAAGTACATCCGCGGCACGGTCCTGATCTCGACGCAGTCCGAGGATCAGGCCGAGCGCACGATCTCGCAGGTCACCGCCCTGCTCCGCGACCGCCACAAGCTCGACGGCAACGAGGAGGACGACTTCCGGATCCGCAACCCGGCCGAGTTCGCGAAGGCACAGCAGGACTCGACGGAGCGGATCTCGACCTTGCTCGCGATCGTCGCGGCGGTGTCCCTGTTCGTCGGCGGGATCGGCGTCATGAACATCATGCTGGTCAGCGTGATCGAGCGGACGCGCGAGATCGGCATCCGCATGGCGGTCGGCGCCAAGCCGATCGACGTGATGACGCAGTTCCTCGTCGAGTCGCTCGTCCTCGCCGCGGTCGGCGGCCTCCTGGGCCTCCTGCTCGGCTACGGCGCGGCGCACTACATGGCCGGCTACTTCGGCTGGAAGATGTTCTTCCCGGCGACCACGGCCGCCGTCGCGTTCGCGGTGTCGGGCGGCGTCGGGGTGGGGTTCGGTCTGTATCCGGCGGTCCGGGCCTCGCGGCTCGATCCGATCACGGCTCTGAGGTACGAGACATGAAGTCGTTCCAAACATTGCGATCTGTATTCACGCTCGCGCTCGCGCTCGCGCTCGCGCTGTCTGGCGGCGCGGCCTCCGCAGAGCCCTCCGGCGCGCAGGAGACCATCACGCTCGATCGCGCGGTCGAGCTGGCCATGCAGCAGCAGCCGCAGGTCCGCCAGCAGAAGGCGGCCGTCGAGGCGGCGCTCGGCCGCGCCGATCAGGCGCGCGTGGCGCTGCGCCCGACGGTGACGTTGGCGGCGTCGGCGACGGTGGGCTCGAGCCGCGTCTCCTGCGACGCGGCGGGCGCGTGCAGCGGCGGGTTCCTCGATCCGACGGCGGGGACGGGCCTGTCCGCGCGCGCCGACTGGCTGCTCTACGACTTCGGCCAGACGCGCGCGAGCATCCGCGCCGCCGAGCTGTCGGCGGAGGCGGCCGCGGCGACGATCGGCACGACGGGGCTCGACGTCCGCACGAACGTCGAGGTCGCGTACCTCGAGGCGGTGGCGCGCCAGCGGCTGGTCAAGGTGGCGGAGGCGACGGTCAAGAGCGAGGAGGTCCACCTCGATCAGGCGAAGCGGTTCGTCGCCGCGCAGGCCAAGGATCCGATCGAGGTCGCGCAGGCGCTGGCGCGCGCCGCGAACGCGCGCTCGTCGCTCGCGCAGGCGCAGAGCGGCCTGGCGATCGCGCTCGCGAACCTGCGCGCCGCGATCGGCTGGCTCGACGCGACCCGCTCGCCGGTCCCCGATCCGGCGTGGCCGATCCCGCCCGAGCACGCGCCGCCGGACCTCGGCACGCTGGTGCAGACGTCGCGCCAGCACCGGCCGGAGCTCGCCGCGCTCGACAAGCAGATCGCGGCGGCCGAGGCGAATCTGCAGGCGGTGTCCTACGGGCGGCGGCCGACCTTGTCGGCGACGGCGTCGACGCAGTGGTCGCCCGATACGTCGGATCTGACGCCGGAGCCGACGTGGAGCGCGGGGGTGGTCCTGTCGTGGCAGGTGTTCGACGGCGGCCGGGCGAAGGCGGAGCAGCGCATCGCGCGGGCGAGCGTCGCCAGCGCGCAGGCGCAGCGCGACGCGCTCCTGGTGTCGCTCACGTCGCAGCTCGAGCTGGCGCGCTCGCAGATCGACGCGAACCGGGTCAACGTGCAGGCGTCGGCGGAGGCGGTGACGGCGGCGCGCGCGCAGCTGCAGCTGGCCGAGGCGCGGTACACGCAGGGGCTGGGCAGCCAGATCGAGCTGGCCGACGCGCAGACGGCGATCACGACGGCCGAGGGCAACCTCGTGCAGGCGCAGTGGCAGCTCGCGGAGGCGTGGACGCAGCTGCGGCGCGCGATCGGCGAAGCGGTCGGCGGGAGCGCGGCAGGCGCCGCGGGCGGCGCGGCTCCGGCGCCGGCGACCGCTCCGGCGCCGGCGACCGCTCCGGCTCCGGCGACCGCTCCGGCGCCGGCGACTGCGCCGGCTCCGGCCGGCACTCCGCGGCGGTGAGCGTCAGCAGTCGTCGTCGAAGACCTGGCTGAACACCTTGTCGTGCCCGAAGCCGATGTCGAAGCCCCACCGGAACCGTCCGGACCAGGCCCGGTAGCCGAGCGACGCGACCGCGTTCCGCGGCGCCTTGGCCGCGAGCGCGCGCTTCCATAGCGCGGCCGCGGTGCACCGCGGCGACGGCACGGCGACGTTGCGCTTGCAGTCGAACCCGCTGATCGGCCGGAGCTGCACGCCATCTGGCTCGGCCTCGATGCGGAACTCGCACGTCTTGCCCTGATCGGGCACGCCGATCGGCAGGCTCGGATCGGGCTTCGCGCGCGCGGGCGAGAAGAACCGCAGATCGAGGCTGCCGTGCTTGGACGCCAGCGTCGGCAGCTCCAGGTTCGCCAGGCCGTCCGGACCGACGCCGCTCACGTCGACGCGGAACAGGACCGCGTCGGGATCCGCCTGCTTCGCCTCGGCGATCGCCCACCGGAGGAACGCGCTGACGTCGAGCCGCTTCGGATCGAAGCCCGCGAAGGCCAGATCGCGCCGCACAACCCACGCCCCGGGCGGCGCGCCCGACGCCGCGGCCGCGCCTGACTTCGGCGGCTTCGCGCCGGTTCCCGCGCCGGTGCCGTCGCCGGTGTTGATCCCGTCGACCGCCTCCAGCGCCCCGACCGCTTCCATGGCCTCGGCGAGCCCGCCGGTCAGATCCGGCATCGCGCCCTTCATCTGCCGCAGCTTCGCGAGCCGCTCCTTCGGCGGCAGCTTCGTGAGCTTCTTCATCTCCGCGAGCCGCTTGCGCACCGGGGCCGGCAGCTTGCGCGGATCGACCGACTCGAGCGTCTTGAGCGCCGCCTCGAGCGCCTGCAGCTCGGCGGCCTCGTCGCCGCCCGCCTCGGCCCCAGCCTCGTCGCCGCCCGCCTCGGCTCCGGCCCCCGCCTCGGCCCCGGCCCCGCCCGCCTCGGCCCCGGCCCCGCCCGCCGAGCCGGCCACCGCCGCGCCGGCCACCGCCAGCCCGCTCGCCTCGCCGCTACCGCCGCCACCGCCGCCACCACCGCCACCGCCGCCCGTCGCCGCCACGACCGCGACCACGCCGCCGACGATCGCCACTGCGCCGAGCCCGAGCCACAGCCCCCGCCGCGACCGCCCCTGCGGCCGCGGCTGCTGCCCTTGCTGCTGCGGCGGCTGCTGCGGCTGCGGCGGCTGCCGCTGCACCTGGCCCGAGCTGCCGCTCACCGTCGACCGGTCCCCGTACATCTCGGCCCACGCGCGATCCTGCATCGTCCGCGGCGCCGGCCCCGGCGCGCCGCCCGTCACCGGCTGCGCCGACTCGCGCGCCCGCACCGCGCTCGCGCTGCTCGCGCTGCTGCCGCCGCCCCCGCTGCCCCCGCCGCTCCCGCCGCCCCAGCTCACCGGCGGCGTCGGCTGCCACCCGCCGCTCGGCACGCCGCGGTGCACGCCGGTCCCGGTGATCGGCACCCACTGCTCCGCCCCCAGGTGCGCCGTCGCGTGCTGCAGCGCCATGCTCATCGCCTGCGCCGACGCGAACCGGTGATCCGGCGACTTCGCGAGCGCCGTCAGGATCACGCTCTCGACCTCGGCCGGCAGATCCGGCCGCAGCCCGCGCGGCGACGGCGGCGGCACCTCGATGTGCTTGCGCAACAGCTCGAACAGCGACTCGGCCTGGAACGGCTTCTGCCCCGTGGCCGCCTCGAACAGGATCACGCCGATCGCGTAGACGTCCGCGCGGTGATCCACCGGCTTGGCGGCCGCCTGCTCCGGAGCCATGTAGTGCGGCGTCCCGAGCAGCGAGCCGGTGCGCGTCGCGCTGCCGGTGCCGAGATCCGTGAGCTTCGCGATGCCGAAGTCGAGCACCTTCGGCCGCCCCGACGGCGCCACGAAGATGTTGTCCGGCTTGAGATCGCGGTGGACGATCCCCTTTGCGTGCGCCGCCGCCAGGGCGTCGAGCACCTCGACGGCCAGCCGCGCCAGCCCGCCGATCGGCAGCGGGCTGCCCGTCCGCACCGCGTGCTCGATGACCGACGCGAGCGGCGCCCCGTCGAGGTACTCCATGATGATGTAGGGCCGGCCGTCGGGCAGGGTCGCCAGATCGAGCACGTTCACGATGCTCTCGTGGCGGATCAGGTTGACCGCCTTGGCCTCGGAGAAGAACCGCTCGACCAGATCCCGCTGATCGGTGCACTCGCGCGACAGCACCTTGATCGCCACGCGGCTGCCGATCGCCGGGTGCACCCCCTTGTAGACCCGCCCCATGCCGCCGACGCCGAGCAGCCGCGCCACCCGGTAGGCGCTGATGGTGGTCCCCAAGAGCACGTCCTCGCCGCGCGGCGAGAGCGGCGTACCGTCCCCGGGACACTTGCCCTCGATGGGCTGCGATGCCCCGCACTCCGAGCACACGAACATCGCCCGAAGATAGCACGGCCTTGCACGGTTTCCTCGTCGATACTGGCTCCTGCACAATAACACTCCGCTCTGCGTATTAAATAGCCGGGAACCGCCCGTTCATGGTTGTCCGTCGCGGATTGGCGACGCGCCATGCACTACTCGAGTTCAACGGTGCCAACGGCTCGCCGCCAAAAGCAGCTCCGTGCAAGCGATCGATAGTGCGTCGAGCTTAGAGGCGGCGTCCTGCCAGCGCGTGTTGCGGCCGGCTCGCACGTGTTGCGTTGCCCACGAGGTCGCAGACGGGAGCGAGTCGCCCGAGCACGTCCCCAACCACCTCAGGAGCCCGGGGGGCCATCGGCACGCGCTCGGACTCCGCGAGCTCGACGGAGCCAATCCACTCCCCGACCCGCGCGTGGTACCCGTAGGTCTTGCTCATCGCTTCACCAACGTTGGCGCTCTTGACCTGATGATTCGCTGTGGCCGCATGGTCACTCCAGGTATTCGCGCTGGGCAGAGCCGTCGCCGTCTTCACCTCTACGGCAAGTCGTCGACATCGCAGAATCCAGAGTCAGTGATCGCGAACGGATAGGTTTTGGACTGCCCGACCTGGAACGTGGTGCCCGTCAGATCACGGAGCGATCGCAATACGGCCTCGAGCACCGGGCGATTTGCGCGCGCGATCTCGTGATTGCTCTCAGGTTGATGGCTGCTGTCGTACGTCGTCGACAGCCACGCGTCGATATAGGTCCTATAGCCGATATCGATGGTCATCGGATGGAGCTCGGGCTGAATGATCGAGAACCGGAGCTCCGCCGACCCCGGAAGCCACACCTCGCCGGTCGGTTCGATCACACGCGTCGAGAGATCGAGGAACAAGCACTCGATGGCGAACTGATGCGACGTGGTCGAGTGAAGCCGCTCGATCTGTGCCACGATCTCATCCCAGCTCGCGACCGGATAGTCCTCGAGCTCGTGAAACGCGAGCTCCTCCTCCTCCGCACTGTACTCGCCCCAGCTGATTTGAAGCTGCGAGGGACGGTGCAATCCTTCGAGTATCGGGCGCAGTCGTTGCAGCACGCTGCGAACCCCAGGCATCGGCGCGCGCTCGGACTCTGCGAGCTCGACGGAGCCGATCCACTCGCCGACCTGCGAGGAGTAGCCGTAGGTCCTGCTCATCGCTTCACCGACGTGACCGGGCCGAGCGTGCCATCGGCGGCGCGGGTTCGTGAGGTCACCACGATCTTGCCATCGACATCCGTCCAGACGACCTCGAAGTAGCGAATCGATTTCATGTGATCCTTCGTCATCTTGCCATTGATGAATCTCTCGATCGAGGTCTGGTCCGGAAAGCTACTGCCAGGTGCCCTGATATCGACCTGGGTCCAGTCGAACGTGATCTCGCCGGGCTTGTTGGTGCTCTTGATCTGTTTGTTCGCGTCGGTCGCATGGCCACTCCAGGTATTCGACGTGGGCGGCGCTGTCGCCGTCTTCACCTCCATCCGGAGCTCCTCACCACCACGCGTGAGCTTGGCATCCGGCGACTTCACGTGCTGAGCATCCGCTCTCTCGGGCCGCTCGAGCATCTCGACATCGTGCCCGCGCGCCCGCGCCCGCTCGGCCGCGCGCAGCTCTCCTCGCGCGGCGAGGGCATCCGCGTCGCTTCCCTTGGCGCGCTGGAGGATCGAATCGAGATCACCCTTGATGCCCTGCCCCGTGAGCCGGCGCTTCCACGCCGCGAAGTCGATGCCCCAGGGCTGCTCCATGTCGACCTTGCCGGTGCTCGCGATCGAGCGCGCCTCCGCCGCCCACGGACGCGCCCTCGCCACTTTCCCTTGAGGGCCTGTCGTCAGATCGGCGAGCCAACCGTCGAAGCTCTTCACCTTGCCAGACCGCGCGTGCTTGGCGAGCTCGTCGAGATCGTCGAGGAGAGCGCCCTTGCCCAGCTGCTCGAGGACATCGCTGGCAATCGTGGCCGCGCGCGTCGGTGGCACCTTCGCATTCCTGAGGTGGACAGTGAGGCGCTCGCTGTTGGCGAGGCTCACACCGGCGTCCATCGCCTTGACGCGCATGATCGCGAACCGCAGCTCGTCCGGCGTTCCGGACTTCATCAGTGGCAGCGCCCGCGCGAGCCGTGACTCGGCCTTCAGCGAGCTCATGAGTGCCGGCTCGGCGCGCAGCGCGCCGGCGAGCTTGCCGAGGTCGGCGGCTTCGGCGGCCTTGAGCGTCTTGAGCGTCGGATCGTCGAGCATCGACAGCGACAGCGCGACATCGTCCTTGAGCTGCCCAGCGAGTGCATTGCCGAGCCCGCTCTCCACCTTGCCGCGCAGATCCTTCATCTGGCTGGCGGACACGGCGAGCAGCGCGCCCGTCATGACGAGGTTCGTGATGATCCGGACGACCGCGGCCCGCTTCTGCTCCGGCTTCAGCTTCTCGTCGTCGAGGATCTCGCCGATCTGTTGAACGCCTTCGGCGCCGATCAGTAGTCCGCTGACTCCGTCGGCGATGAAGCTCGTCCATAGCAGGAACCTCGTCGCGCGATTCGCGACCAGCACGGCGGGCCCGGCTCGCAGCGCGCGCACGGCGCCACCTCCGCTGATGAGGCTGCTCGCGATCGCGATGATGTCGAGCGCGACACCGGCCTTGGAGACCTCCGCGTTCTGCAGGCGCTCGTAGAGGCTGACCGCAGCTCCCGACGCGGTCAGCGCGCCCGACAGCACGAGACCGACCTGGAGTGACCTTCCGCGCGTGATCGGCGCGGCGAGGATCCCGAGCCCGAGCGCCACCATGCCACCGGTGCTGAGGTTCGAAGAGAGGCGGTCGAACGTGTTCTGGCCGGTGGTCTCCTGCTCGTGCAAGTGGACATCGATCCCGAGCGAGTTGCCCGCGGCCTCGAGCCGGAGGCGGCCCTGGGGATACTTGTTCTCAGCGATGAACGCGTGGATCGCGCCGTCACCTGTCGAGCCCGTGTACTCGAGGCGGTTCGACTTCGGCTCGAGCCCCGGCGTCACGTCGACGAGGATGAACGTCCCGGGCGCTCCCTGCTTCCTGCCGACGAAGAGCCGCATCTGCGTCGCGGCGCCCGTGGCGCTCGATACGTGCACGCCCTTGAGCGGGACCTTCTCGCCCTCGATCTTTCCGCCGAGCTCATCGAGCCTGTCCATGTACTTGTCGTGCTTCGCGAGGGCCTGCAGGTCGCTCTGGCCGACGATCGCCTGGAGATAGCTCGCCTCGCCGACGCTGGCACCCTTCGCATCCATGGCCTGGTACCAGACGACCCAGGAGCCCGCGTGCTCGGCTGGCATCTGGATGCTCATGGACGTGCCGAAGTCGTAGCCAGTGCGGCCACCGACCGTGACCATCGACTTACCGCCGAGCAAGACCGGTGGCGTGCCCTGTGTCTGCGGCGAGACATACCAGCGATACGTGAGCGGCTTGGACTTGTCCGCGCGCGCATCCTCGGCTGCAAACGGTATCGTCGATGCGCCGGCCGGCGCCGGGTTCGGAGCAGCGGTCCTGATCTTGTGCTCGTGACCCTTGCTCTGCTGATCCGGTGCGCCCGGCCGCAGTAGTGCGGTCTGGACGTCCATCGTGTCGTGGAGCTTCTTGAAGCTCTCGGTCTCCGGGCCGAGCTTCCGCCAGGCCTCGTGCGTCGCCCGGTGCAGATGAGTGACGTCGATCTCGTGGTCGATGTGGAGCTCGTAACCTTCGAACACGCCACCGTTGTCCACGCCCGCGCGTACCCACGCGCGCGTCTTGTAGGTCCCCGCCTTGGACAGCGGAATCGTCGTCGAGCCGACGTTGTGCGCATTGATGAATGTTCCGTCGGGGCTGACCGCAGGAAACGGATCCGGCCGGCTGACCCCAATGAGCGACTCCATGTGGAAGCCGTCGGGCCCGTCATGCCTCCACTGGTGCACTCCCAGCGTGGTAGTGCGTGTCCGTACGCCGAGCACGGTGTACTGGACGTGCGATCCGACGATCGCCTTGTGCTGGTCGGAGTAGTCCGGATCTGTGACGAGCCTGCCGCCGAGATCGAATAGCTTCTGCTCGGCGGCCTTGCCGTGCAGCTCGATGATCTTCGTCGGCGTCTGGCGGCGCTGCAGCTGCAGTCCGGTCTTGCCCGCTCCGCCGGAGCTTGCACTGCCGCCCAGGCCCGCCAGCCCTGCATCCTGCTCGAACGCGCCGTCGACAGCCTTCCCCGGCCCGAGCCTCGCTTCTATATCCTCGAGCGAACCGAGGTCGGGATTTACTGCCTCACCAGAGCGTTCGTGCTCGACAGCGGGTGGTGCTACACCACGGTCCGTCGGCCGCCGATCCGGAACGGCTCTCCGCGATCCACCAGGACCTGGCGCGAGGTGCTGCGTGAGAGTTTGTTTCCCTGGTGCGACCGGCAGCCGCCCGCCGTGCACCGAAGCCGCCCCGATAGTCCCGCCTGTTGTTCTCGAGCCTTTCCCCGGTTGCTCCCCGCCTCCACCCCGCCTCATGCATGGGACCCTATCACCCAATGTCGACAGACGCGATCTCGGACGCCTGCTGGCGCCAGAACGTGCGGGCGAACCTGCCGACTTGACGCTGCTCCTCTCGGCGGTCGAGCCGCCGGTCGCCCGCGCGGCCTTGTCGTTGCTCCGGCACAAGCCGGGAGGCGCGCCGAACCCGGTCTTGTCCGGTTTTCGGCCAAGGCTTGTCCGGTATCCGGCCACGGCGATCTGCATGTCTGCAGATTCACTGGCGCGCGGCGCTGGTCTGCGCCTTGCTGTGTCGGCCCCCCGCCATGTACCCGACGACGCCCCCTCCCATCCACGACGCTCCCGAGCTCCCTCGCGAGCGCCTCCTCCGCACCGGCACCGTCACGCTCGGCGACAAGGAGCTGCTCGCGCTCCTCATCGGCACCGGGGTCCGCGACCGCCCCGCCGTCGAGGTGGCGGCCGACCTGATGCGCCGCGCCGGCGGGATCTCCCTGCTGGCGCGCGCCTCCCCCCGCGAGCTGTCGCTGATCAACGGCATCGGCAGCGCCGGTGCCGCGCGGATCGCGGCCGCGTTCGAGCTCGGCCGGCGCGTCGCCGACCTGGCGCACCACCGCCACACCCTGGGCAGCCCCGAGGACATCTACCGCCTGCTCCAGCCGCGCTTCGCGGGGCTGACGCAGGAGCTGTTCCTCGCGATCGGCGTCGACCTCCGCAACGGCCTGCTCGACATCACCGAGATCGCGCGCGGCAGCCTCGCGAGCGTGGAGGTCCACCCCCGCGAGGTCTTCCGCCCGCTGATCCGCATGGCGGCGGCAGGCGCGGTGATCGTGCACAACCACCCGACTGGCGATCCTGCGCCGTCGCGCGAGGACATCGAGCTGACGCGCCGGCTCCGTCAGGTGGGCCGGGTCATCGGCATCCCGATCGTCGATCACATCATCATTGGCGATCGCCAGTACTGCTCGATCTGCGAGTGGCTGGGAGCGTCGCTCGACCGCGACTGACCGCGCCGGGCGCGCTCAGTGGTCGAAGAACGGCTCCCGGCCGCCGCGTGCATACGGCGTCCGGTAGCCGGACTGCGCCTGCAGCGCCTGGTGCTGCGTCCACCACGCCTGCGCGGTCTCGGAGAGCCGGCGCATCGCGATGTCCTTGCCGACCCGCACGCCGAGCGCCACGAGGCCCGCGAGCGCCGCGCGCCCGAGGCTCCGCGGCTCGACGCCGACGCCCGGCTCGCCGCCTTTGCGCGGCTTCCCCCCTCCAAGACCGAGGAGGGCGCCGAGCGCGAACGCCACGCCGACCGCTGCGAGCGGCCGGGCGGCGATGCGCGCCGGTACGTCGAGCTGCGCGCGCGCGGTACGGAACCGCCGGCCGAGCTCACCGAGGTGCGCGACGAGGGACTCGCGCGCGTCCTCGATGTGCCGATCCGGATCGGTCCTTGGCGCCGTGGGCGCCGTGGGCTCCGTGGGCTCCGTGGGCTCCATGGTCGCGCTCCTAGCGGCGGAAGATCCGCATCCCGACGTAGCCGACGCCGAACGCGATCGCGACCGACTTCAGCGGGTTCGCCTGGATGAACGACGTGCACTGGTCGAGGAACTGCCCGCCGCGGGCCATCGCCTGGTCCTTGGCGTCGACGACTCGGTGCTTGATCTCATCGACCTTCTCGCTGCCCTCCTCGACGAGGCGGCTCGCCTTCTCCTTGATCGCGTCGAGCTTGTGCTCGATGTTCGCGCCGAGGTTCTGCGAGCCCATCGAGGGCTCATTCGATCCGGTGAAGCTTGTTCCGTTCCTGTTGGTAGTCATTTCAATATCTCCTGTGGCGAATGACAAGCTCTGCAGAAAGCACGCGGCGTGCCTCCACGCGCGCGCCGTAAGTCATCGGGGTCTCAGACGATCACCGTGCGCGCGGACCACGTCGTGCGTGGCCGCCGCGCGCTACGACGCAGACGGGCGCCGCTTCTCGAGGAGGATGACCTCGCCGCCCTCGCCGTCCTCGCCGGCCACGGCGGGGCCGAGGTCCGGCGTCCAGCGCGGCTTGCGCACGACCGGGAGCAGCTCGGTCGTGCCGAGCTCCAGCACCTCGGGGCCGGCCAGGTACAGCTCGGCGTCGGGCAGCTCGACGCGCGGCGGCCGGAGGCGGGCGGCGGCCGGGCGCGGGTCGCGCCGCACCTCGATCTCCTCGTACGCCGAGGCGGCGAGCTCGAGCGAGATCGCGCGGGCGACCTGCCGCAGCTCGAGCGCGCACGGGCGGAGCGTCGGATCCTTGTCCAGCATGCGGTGGACGAGGTTGCACAGCGCGACGGGCGCGTCGCACCGCTCGCGCAGGGGCGGCGGCTCGCCGGCCATGTGCATGCACACGACCTCGGCGAGCGTGCGGCCGTCGAACGGCGGGTGCCCGGTCAGCGCCTCGTACGCGATCACGCCGAGCGCGTAGATGTCGCACGGCGGGCCGATGTTCTTGCCGGTCGCCTGCTCGGGCGACATGTAGATCGGCGTGCCTGGCGTCAGCCCGTCGAGCGTCAGCCGGCCGAAATGGCCGAGCCGCGCCACGCCCCAGTCGATCACGCGCAGCGGGAAGTCGCGATCGGTCGGCGTCAGGAGCAGGTTATCGGGCTTGAGATCGCGGTGCACGATGCCGCGCGCGTGGACGGCCGCGAGCACGTCGCCGACCTCGGCGAGGAACGTCGCCACCTCCGCGGGCCCGAGCCGCGTCATGTAGTGCAGGTGCGCGCCGAGCGTCTCGCCATCGACGAACTCCATCGCGATCCACGGCCGGCGATCCTCGAGCAGGTTGCACTCGTAGACGCGGACCACGCCGGGGTGGCGGACCTCTTCGAGGATCGCCGCCTCCTGCACCATGCGCGTGGCCATCCCGGGCTGCCGGCGCAGGTCGCCGTGCATGATCTTGATCGCGGCGCGGCGCGGCAGGACATTGTGTACGGCCTCGTAGACGATGCCCATACCGCCTCGCCCGATCTCTTTGACCAGGCGATACGAGCCGACCACCGAGTCGGTGCCCAGCTCGAGGACACGTTCGAACGCCATGCACCGCAATGCTGCACGAAGCTTGCCGAGCCGAGTGCGCGTCAAGCTGGCGTAGAGAAGCGTTCTCAGCGTGCAGCTCGTGGCGCGTTCGCACGCGTCGCTGCGCGGCGAGCGGGCTGGCACGCAGCGTGCTCATTGTTCCCACCACTCATGGTGTCCTCGCAGGCGAAGTCGCCGCCGGCTGATCGTGGAGATGGTCTGGTCCGATGCGGCGATCGGATCTCGGTGTACCGGATCGATCACATGATCGGCACCGGCGGAATGGGCTCGGTGTACCGGGCCGAGCACGCGTTCCTCCCTCGAGAGGTAGCGCTCAAGATCATGCGGGAGGATCAGATCGGGCAAGAGCGCTCGATCGACCGCATGATGCGCGAGGCAGCCACGCTCGCTTCGATCGCGCACGGCGGGACCCCGCGGTTCTTCGAGTGCGGCATGCTCGATGATGGGCGGCCCTGGATCGCGATGGAGCTGGTCGCCGGCGCGTCGCTACAGTCGCGCCTGGCGCGCGGCAACGTCCTGCCCGCCGACGAGGTGATCGATCTGGTCGCGGACGTCGCCGAGGTGCTCGCCGCGGCGCACGAGCGCGGCTTCACGCACCGCGATCTGAAGCCGGACAACATCTTCCTGGTCCCCGGCGACCCGGTGTTCCCGGTGCGCGTGATCGACTGGGGCATCACCTTCCAGGCGACCGGCACGCGCCTGACGAGCATGAACGAGGCGATCGGTACGCCGACGTACATGGCGCCCGAGCAGGCGCGCGGCGGCCCCACCGACGGGCACTGCGACGTCTACGGCCTCGGGATCGTTGCGTATCAGGCGCTCGCCGGCCGGCCGCCGTTCATCGGCGAGACCGCCGTCGAGATCCTCGTCCAGCACCTGAACCGGCCGGTGCCGCCGCTTGCCCCGCGCTGCCCCGATGCGCCAGCGGCGCTCGTGCGCCTCATCGAGCGCATGCTGCGCAAGAGCTTCATCGAGCGCCCCTCGGCCGCGGAGGTGTGCAGCGAGCTCCGCGCGATGGCGCGCGAGGCGGCGCCGGTCGAGATCCTCGACGGCGACCAGACGGGCGTCGCGGGCCACGCGCGCCGGCCGCTCGGAGAGCGCGGCGAGTAGCGGCGCGGCCGCGCACGCGCGCGTGCGCAGGCGGAGCGGCGCGGGCGGGAGCCGCGCCGCCGCTGCGTGCTCACACGTTGGGGTTCTCGCCCTTTTGCGCCTCGAGCTCGTCCTCGAGGTCGGCCATCTCGAGGATGTCCTCCTCGGCGATCTCGGCCTCCTCGGCCTCCTCGGCGTGGCTCGTGACGTTGCGCTCGCGTTCGAGGGAGACGCCCTCGACGTCGCGATCACGCTCGCGATCGCCCGGGCGCCCGCGGTCGGGATCGCGGGCCGGATCAGTATCGAAGTCTTGTGGATAGCGCGGCATGAGACGTGGCCACAGCAAGGAAAGTGCCAGTACCGATTCGCGATTTCGGGATAGACCTCGGACAACACGCCCACGCGCGTCCTCGCCCGTCGTGACTCTCACGCACACGCGCGTCATGCACACGCGCGTCATGCACCGCTCAGCGTGCGCTGCGATGCAGCCGGTCGCGGACACCCTCGACCGAGCTCACCACCCATTCGAGCAGGCGGCCTACCACGGTCTCCAGCAGGATCTGGTCGGAGCTCCTCGTCATGGAGCCCTGAACGAGAGCAGGGGTACGGGTGTGCGTCGAGACGGCCATGCGGTCCGACCGAGCACACGTCGTGCCAACGCGGCTCGCCGCTGATGCAACGCGCCGCTGACGCCGTGCGTCGCTGATGCCGCGCTCAGCTGACGAGCGGCAGCGTGAACGAGAACTCGGCCCCCTCGCCCTGCTTGCTGGCGACGTCCAGGCGCCCGCCATGCGCGTCCACGATGCCCTTGGCGATCGAGAGGCCAAGCCCCGCGCCGCCCTTCTTCGTGCGGCCGTGCCAGTAGCGATCGAACACGTGCGGCAGCTCGGTGGAGGTGATGCCGGGCCCGCGATCGCGGACCGCGATCACGGCCTCCCTGGCGTTCCGCCGCAGCTGGATGTCGATCGGCGTGCCGCGCGCGTGCTTGAGCGCGTTCCCGATCAGGTTGCCGAGCACCTGCAGCACGCGATCGCGATCCGCCTGCACGAGCGTCGTTTCGGGCGGCACGCTCGTCGTGATCTTGCCGCCCGCCTCCTTGGCCGCCAGCTCGTAATCGGCCGCCGCCTGGCGCACGATCGCCGCCGCGTCCACCGGGTGGCGCGAGAGCGTGAGCGCCCCGTTCTCGATGGCGCTCGCCTCGAGCAGATCGGTGATCAGGCGCTCGGCGCGGTGCGACGCGCGCTCGATCATCGCGATGTAGCGGACGGCGTCCGGCGGGACGTCGCTGCGCAGCGAGTCGCACGCGAGGCCGATCGAGTGCAGCGGGCCGCGCAGATCGTGCGAGACCACCGCGAGGATGTCGTCCCGCGCGCGCGCCGCGCGCGTCGCCTCGGCGAGCGACTTCGCGAGCTGCGCCTCGGCGCGCCCGATGCGGATCGCGAACCGGATCCGCAGCGCGAGCCGGTGCGGCGAGAGATCGCCCTTGGGGAAGAAGTCGGTCACGCCGGCCTCGACCGCCCGCTGCAGGAGCTCCTCGTCCTGCTGGCCGGTGACCAGCACGACCGGCGTCAGATCGCCGGACGCGCGCAGCTTGCGCGTGAGCTCGAGGCCCGACAGCCGCGGCAGGTCGTGATCGAGCAGCAAGCAGTCGACGGGGGCGGCGCCCACCTTCGCGAGCGCCTCGTCCGCGTCCGCGACCTCCTCGAGGTCGGCCTTGAGGGCGCTCTGATCGATCGCCCGCCGGATGGCGAGGCGATCGACGAGGTCATCGTCGATCACGAGGATTCGTACACGTTCAGTCATGTGTGGCTCACGAGGCTACGAGCGGGTGCGGGGCGAACTCGGCCGCCGACCAGTAGCTTCGCATAGCATCCATGATCTGGCGAAAGCGACCCGGCGCCGCCGGCTTTACGAAGTAGCCGGCGGCACCCAGGGTAAAGGCCGCATCGCGATCCTGCGGATCGTCCGAGGTTGTCAAGATGACGGCCGGGATCCGCCTGAGCTGTGCGTCAGCGCGCAGCTCCCGGAGCACCTCGAGGCCCGACATCCGAGGCATCCGGAGATCGAGGACGATGACGAGGCGCTCCTGGGCGAGGTTTCCGGCGCGCAACACCTTCAGCGCCTCCACGCCGTCGCGGCAGACGGTGATCGACGCGATCTCGGCTGCTTGTCCGAGCGCGCGGTGGACGTTCATCACGTCCAGATCGTCGTCCTCGACGAGCAGGAGGTGAAACTGTTGCGGTCGCATGGTCTGTCGTCTCCGCCCGGGAGCCGGGCACCAGGGATCCAGAGCTCCGGGCGCTAGGCTTCGCCCGGGTGGCCGTTGTCGGCGCTCGGGCCCGCGCCTGCGGCAGGCGGCGGCGGCGGGTGGCCCACGACGGGGCTGTGGCCGTTCGTGGGCGGCGGCGACGTCGGCATCGCCTGGGGCCGGGCAGGCGGTGGCTCCGCGGGCTTCTGCTCGTGGCGCGGCTCCTCGAGCCGGCGGTACAGCGAGCGCCGATCGATGCCGAGGATGCGCGCGGCGTGCGTCTTGTTGCCGCCGACGGCGTTCAGCACCTGGCGGACGTAGCGCCGCTCCATCTCGTCGAGCGTGATGAGCTCACCCGGCGACTCGGTGGTGATGACGATCTTGCTGCTCTGGTGCTCCTGCACCTTCGCCGGCAGGTCGTCGACCGTGATCTCGTCGAGGCGGCACAGGGCGACCGCGCGCTCCATGCAGTTCTCGAGCTCGCGGACGTTGCCGGGCCAGTCGTAGTCCATGAGCAGCCGCGCGGCGGGGCCGGAGATGCCCTGCACCGGCTTGTTCGTGCGGTTCGCGATCCGCTTGAGGAAGTACTGCGCGAGCAGGAGGATGTCGCCGGCGCGCGAGCGGAGCGGCGGCACCGGGATCGCGACGACGTTGATGCGGTAGAAGAGGTCCTCGCGGAACCGCTTCTCCTCGACCTCGGTCTCGAGGTCGCGGTTCGTCGCCGTGACGACGCGCGCCTCGAACGGGACCTCCTCGTCGCCGCCGACGGGGCGCACCTTGCGCTCCTGGAGGACGCGCAGGAGCTTCACCTGCATCTCGATCGGCATCTCGCCGATCTCGTCGAGGAAGATCGTGCCGGCGCCCGCCTGCACGAACAGGCCGGCGCGCGAGCGCTTGGCGTCCGTGAACGCGCCGCGGACGTGGCCGAACAGCTCGCTCTCGAGGAGCGGCGCCGGCATCGCCGCGCAGTTCACGGCGACGAATGGGTGCTCGCGGCGCGGCGACAGGTTGTGGAGCGCGCGGGCCACCAGCTCCTTGCCGGTGCCGCTCTCGCCGGTGACGAGCACCGTCGCGTCGCTGTCGGCGACGCGGCGGATCATCTCGATCGTCTCGCGGATCGCGGGGCTGCTGCCCGCGATGCCGTCGATCGGCATGTCGCGGTTGACCTCGCGGAGCCGCCGCACCTCGCGGCGCAGCGACAGGTGCTCGAGCGCGCGGCCCACCGCGATGGCCAGCGCGTCGACCTTCACCGGCTTGGTGATGAAGTCGTAAGCGCCGGCGCGGATCGCGGCGATCGCGGTGTCGAGGCCGCCCTGGCCGGTCAGGACGAGGGGGAGCAGGTCCGGGTAGCGCTGGCGCAGCTCGGCGCACAGCTCGATGCCGGACATCCCCGTCATCTGGACGTCCGTGACGACGACGTCCGATGGATCGGTCCGCAAGCGCTCGAGGCACTGCGCGGCCGAGTTCACGGCGTCCACGTCGAAGCCGCGCTTGCGCAGGCTGTCGCGCAGGAGCACGGCGGTGTCTTCGTCGTCGTCGACGATCAGGATGGTTCCGTTCACAGCGAGGTCTTGCCTTTCTGCCGCCTTGTGAGCCTAGGTACGTTAGGTACGTTTAGACTCCGGGGTCTCGCTCATGCGGCGGTCCGGCGACCCGCCACGAAACTGACGGTCGCCAAGATGAGCGCGACGATGAAGATGATCTTCGCGATCCCCACCGCGCTGGCCGCGAGGCCACCGAAGCCGAAGATCGCTGCGATGAGTGCAATGACGAAGAATGCAATGGCCCAAGAGAACATTGTTTAACTCCTTAGGGTTATGCATTTCCGCGTTGCACCCCATATGCCAGTACAATGCCGAAACCAAAATCGCGCAGGTCTGCGATTCATGGTCCGAGAGCCGCTCCAAACCGTGCGTTCGGGCTCAGTGTGCATTTTCGCGCGGCCAGGTGCGCGCAGGGGCTCAGAACGGCAGTGAACTGGCGGGCTCTGGCGCTCGTCGATGCGCAGCGGCGCTCGGCGGCGCTCGGCGGCGCTCGGCGATGAGCAGCGACGTGTAGTGAGGCGCAGCGGCGCGTGGCAGCTCAACCTACATGGGTGCGGTTATCCAGAGTGTCTACACCGGGGACATTGCGTACAACCGCATCGATGCGACGCCATGTGTGCATATCGGCTACTGCGCCACGCAGGGTGACGCGTCCGCCGTCGATATCAATAGAGAGGTGATCGGCGCCGATCTCGCGCAGCGCTTCCTGGACCGTCGCGGCGAGCTGCTCGTCGCGAGGAGGCTCGACGCGCGTGAGCGCATCGGCGCGCTGGTGCGCGTTCGGACGGAACGAGCTGTCCGGATCGGGGACGGTCTTCGCGATGATCTCGTCGTACGTCCTGTGGGCTGGCATGTGCCACCTTGGTGCAGGGGAGGTGCCACGGGGCCGCAGCGGGGCACCCGGCGCGAGCTGCCATGGTGATCGGGAGCCGCCCGGGCGCCTTCGCGCACCGTGGCGCTCGCGCTCGCCGAGATCCGCTGGAATTGATCTAGCCTCGCGGTAACTACCCGAATTCGAGCGCCGCCTTGGTTGGTATCTCGTGTGCAAATCAGTCGGGCATGCTGAGCAGGAGCGAGGCGATGGAGGCGAAGCGCTAGCTCCTGACCAGGTACCACGGTTCGCTCGGCGACCTAAGCTCGTGTTCCACCCGCGCGAGCAGGACGCCACTGACCCCCGCGTGAGCGGGTCCCGCCGGCAGCTCTCCCCAAAGCTGCCGGCGGTTTTTTTTTCGGCGGGCTTTGGGCGGGCTTTGGGTGGGATTGGGGCGGGATTTCAGCGGCCTTCCGGCGCTTTCGGCGCTCGCGAGCGCTCGCTGAGCTCGGCGAGCATCACGTACGTCGCGAGGACGGCGGGGACGCCGAGCGCGACGATCGCCGGATCGGCGGGCGAGAGCTCCCCGCGCCAGATCTTGCGCCACAGCGCGTGCAGCACCCGCTCGGGCGGCCCACTCGCGTCCGGCTGCGATAGGCCGGCGACCCACGCCAGGTCGTCGCCGAAGAGGTCGAGCAGAGCGCGATCGCCGGGCGGCGCGTCGCCGAGCGGCGGGATGAAGCCGAACAGCGCGGGCCGCGCGCGCGTGGGCGCCGCGATCGAGAGGATCGCGAGATCGGCCGCGCGGAACCGATCGAGCAGACCGGCGGCGCGCGCCGCGAGATCGAGCCGCGCGTAGCTGCCCTCGTAACGCGCGCGGCCGAGCGCGAGCGCGATCGACTCCCGCTCGCCGATGGGCGTCCGGTAACGCGCGGGCGGCGGCACCGGCGCGCCGGCGGCGGGCGGCTCGGCCAGGAGCTGGAAGCCGCGACCCCGCGGCAGCGCGCGCCGCGGATCGAGCCGGCCAAGCGACGGCGCGTCGGCGCCCGCGATGCCGCCGCGGCGCAGCGCCTCGACGACGACCTTGTCCGTCGGCGGCGCGAGCTGCAGATCGGGGCGGGCGCCCGCGATCCGCTGCGCGTACCGGATCGCCACCTCCGGCGCCGGGCGCGTCGCGACGAAGACGCCGGGCCCGGGCGGCAGCTCGCCGAGCAGATCGGTCGCCAGCCGCGCCGGCGAGTCGCCCGGATCCTCGGCGATGGGCGCCGCCCCGGCCGCCAGCGCGGCGAGGACGAGCGGGACCCCGGCGACCAGCGCCATGGCGTGGCGCCGGCCGCTCGCCGCCGCGGCCGCCGCGGCCCGCACGACGGCGCCGGGCACGATCGCGGCGCCGACGGCGAAGAGCGCGAGCAGCGCGGCCGGCTCGTGATCGAACGCGATCGCGTGCCCGATCGCGACGGCGATCGCCGCCGCGAGCCAGCCGGCCCGTGGCAGCCGCGTCGCCGCCGCGAACGCCGCGCCGAGCAGGCCCGCGCCGACGACCACGCCGGCCGCCCCGCGCCCCGACGCGGCGACCACCGCCGCCAGATCCGGATCGGCCGCGGGCAGCGGGCCGCGCGCGCCCGCCCACAGGACGACGAGCAGGAGGCCGAGCCCGCCAGCGCACGCCGCGAGCACGTCGCGGTAGTCCGCGCGCGCCCGCCCGAGCCCGAGGACGATCCCGATCGCGAGCAGGGCGCCGAGCCACGGCGCGGCGCCGATCGTCACGCCCGCGCACAAGAGCGCGCCCGCGGCGCGCCGCGGCGATGGCTCGCGCGCCGCGCCCGCGGCCACCGCGATCGCCCACACAGCGCCACACGCGGCGAGCATCGCCGGCCCCGCCCGGCCCGCGGCGTCGCGGAACGGCGGCGCGAGGAGGAGCAGGACCGCGGCGACCGCGCCCGCCACCGGCTCTTTCGGCAGGAGCGCGCGGGCCGCCCGCATCACGCCGACGAGCGCGAGCGCGCCGAAGGCCGCGCTCGCCGCGGCGAGCCGAAACCCCGGCTCGCCGACCGGGAGCAGGTACGCGACGGCGCCCGCGACGATCCCGTACAGCGGCGCGCTCCCCCGGCGCTCGAGGCCCGCGGCGAGCACCGCGTCCGCCGACTCCGCCGTCCAGCCCGGCCCGCCGGCCGCGCCCCCGACGAGCACCACGAGCGCCACGCCGAAAACGCACCACGGGAGCCACGCCGCGCGATCCCCCGGCGCGGCGCTCGCCGACGCGGCCGAGACCGCGGCGGCCACCGAGGCGACTACGGGAGCATCCGGCGCGCCGCTCGCGGGGGCATCCGGCGCGCCGCTCGCGGGGGCATCCGGCGCGCCGCGCGCGGGCACGGCCGGGACCGCGGGCGCGGGCGCGGCCGCGGCCCGCTCGACCACGGCCCGCCTCGCCCGCTTCCCCCGCTTCCCCGCTCGAGTCATCGGGGCACAGCCTGCCACAATCGGCGGCACGCGTTCCGCCACCGGATGCGATAGAATGAGCGCGCTGGGATGGCCACGATCCGGATCGTCGATGACTGGCTGCGCAGCCCTGCCTCTGCCCCGAGCCATTACCGCTCGGTCATGGTGATCGCAGAGAAGTGGGCCGAGCAGCGTGTGCTGATGCGCGCCTACGCCGAGAGCCGCGATCAGACGTTGCCCACGATCATGCTCCACGGCGTCGAGCTCGCGATCGGCCCCGCGGGCCTCGACATCAATGGCTCGTGGGGCGTCCACGTCGGCGATCCCGACCACGGCCGCGCGCAGCACATCAAGGAGCAGCTCGAGGCCGCGGCCCGCCGGCTCGCCGGCTCGAAGGGCAACCCGCCGCGCCTCCAGGACGAGGAGCCCACGTTCGACCGCGAGCCGACGGCGAACTGGGGGCCGGGCGCGCCGCGCATCTTGCCGAAGCAGCCGCATCACCACGCGCCGCCGCAGGTCGACTACGTCGCGCCGAGCGGCGTCGGCGCCGCGTGGGTCCCGCAGGCGCAGCCGGCCACCTATGTGCCGCAAGGGCAAGCGCAGGCCGTGCATTACCCGCCGCAGCCAGTGGCCGCCGCCGCGCCGTCGAACCCCGAGCAGCGCACCGCGCCGCTCCCGCGGGCGCGGCGGCCCACGCAGCGGCCGCCGTCGAACCGGACCGCGCTCGGCTATACGTCGGGCTCCGGCGCGCAGTCGGCCGTCGTGCGGCTCGGCCTGGCGGTGCACATCTCGGCGCGGCTCGGCCGCCTGGTCGATCGGTCGGTGCCGCCGGACTTCCACATCGAGGCGCGCGAGCGCCGCGTGCTGAACGCGCTCGGCGACGGCGAGCTCACCGCGCGCTCGATCGGCCTCATGATCGACGTCGCCGACCCGGTGGCGTTCATGGAGAATCTCACGCGGAAGCTCGAGAGCTACAACCTCGATCTGGTCGAGCCGGGCGAGCCGCTGGGAGGCGAGCCCACCTACCGGCTGCGCGGCTGATCGCTCCCGCCGCGCGGAGCTGCCGCGTGCGGGTCGTAGTCCTTACGCGGCGGGCGTCGGTGTGGTAAAGCCGCCCGACCCATGCAGGTCCGGATCGAAGAGGTATCTCCCGTCGAGAAGAAGCTGTTCGTCGAGGTGCCGTGGGAGACGGTGGGCGACAAGCTCGGCAACGCCTACCGCGAGCTCGGCAAGGGCGTCGCGCTGAAGGGGTTCCGCAAGGGCAAGGTGCCGCGCACCGTGCTCGAGCAGGTCTACGGCGGCCGCGTCAACGCCGACGTCGCCGAGGAGCTCGTGCGCGAGGCGTTCGTGCACGCCACCCAGAAGCACCAGCTCGAGGCGGTCGCGCCGCCGCGGGTCGAGAAGCTGTCGCCGATCAAGAAGAGCCAGCCGTTCACGTTCGAGGCGATCGTCGAGGTGCGAGGCACCATCGTCCCGCAGGACTACAGCGGCCTGCCGATCGAGCGGCGCCGGCTCGCGGTGCCGGAGTCCGCCGTCGACGAGCAGCTCGCGAACCTCCGCCGCGAGCACACCGAGCTGCGCCCGATCGAGGGCCGCGAGGTCACCCAGGTCGGCGACATCGTCGGGCTGTCGGTGAGCGGCACGATCGGCGAGCACCAGATCAACCAGCCGCAGTTCGCGGTGGACCTCGAGGACGAGGAGCGCGAGCCGCTGCCCGGCATGCGCCAGGCGCTGATCGGGCTGCCGATCGACACCAAGGACAAGAAGCTCGAGCTGACCGTCCCCGAGGACCACAAGGACGAGAACCTCCGCGGCCGCAAGGCGGACCTGACGATCTCGATCCTCGAGGCGCGCGCCAAGGACGTCCCGGAGCTCGACGACGAGTTCGCGAAGGACACCGGCAAGGCCGACACGCTCGACGGCCTGCGCGCCGCGCTCCGCAAGGAGCTCGAGGAGCGCGAGTCGACGACGATCGACCGCGAGGCGCGCGAGGGCGCGCTGCGCGAGCTGGTCAAGAAGAACCAGATCCCGGTGGCCGGCTCGCTGATCGAGCGCGCCGTCGAGGTGCAGTACCAGCGCCTGCGCCAGATGCTCGGTATGAAGCCGGACCGCAACAACCCCACCGCCGGCCTCACCGACGAGCTGCGCGAGAAGATGCGCCCCTCCGGCGCCGACGAGGTGCGCGGCCAGCTCCTGCTCGAGGCGATCGCCGAGAAGGAGAACATCGCGGTCACCGACGCCGAGCTCGGCAAGCACGTCGACGAGACCGCGAAGCAGCGCAACATGCCGGCCGCGAAGCTCCGCGCCGAGTGGCAGCGCGACGGCCGCCTCGAGGGCATCTCGTACTCGCTCCGCCAGGAGAAGGTCCTGAAGTTCCTCGTCGAGAAGGCGATCGTGACGGAGGTCGATCAGCTCACGCAGCCCACCACGCCGGTGCCAGATGAGCCGATCTCCGCGCACGGCTCCGCGCACGGCGAAGAGGGCCATGTCCACGGCCCCGACTGCGACCATGACCACTGAGCCCTGAGCGCCAGCGAGGCGGCAAGCGCGGGCCTCAATTGCGCGCCGTGCCCGTCGCTCGCGTCGCTCGCGCCGCTCAGCGGACCGCGAGCTCGCGCATCTCGTACGAGCTGCCGCCCGCCGTGATCGCGGCGAGATCGCGGTCGAACGAGCCGGCGGGCTCGGCGATCCCCGCGGGCATGATCACGAGCCGGTACTCGCCGGGCAGCGCGAGCACGTGCTCGGCCCGGAGGCCGCCGTCCTCGCGCGCGCACTCCGCCGTCTTCGGCGTGTCCGCCGTGCAGCGCAGGAGCAGCCGGTCGCCGCGGTAGATCCGCGCCTCGTCCGTCGCGCGGACCCGGACCCGCACGCGATCCCCGATGCCGGCCGCGGTCGATCGCATCGCGATCTCCGACGGGACGATCTCGATGCGCGGCCGCTCGGTGTCCGCCGGCTCGCCGCCGCGGAGCCGCGGGACCGCGACGACCGCGACGAGGCAGGCGGCCGCGAGCGCGCCGGCCCACGCGTACCAGGGGGCCGACGGCTTCTCCTCGATCGCTCGCAGCACGTTCGACTGCCACCGCGGGTTCCCGCCGCGCGCGCCCACCAGCTCGAACGCGCGCACGAGCTCGCCGCGCGCCTCGTGCTCGCGCCGGCAGTCCAGACACTCATCACGATGCGGATCCGGACGGCCTTGCTCGACGAGCAGGACGCCGTCTTTCCAGTAACGTTCACACCTCATGGCTTCCTCCGTTCGCGGGGCGGTCACGCAGCTTGGAGTCGACGCAGCGCCGGAGCACCGGCAACGCACGTCCGACTCGTTGTTGCAGCGTGCCCGCGAGCTCGCCGGTGATCTCGGCGGCCTGTTCGTACGCGAGCTCTTCGATGTAGCGCAGGACCACGGCCTCGCGCGCCCGCGGCGCGAGCTTGGCGAGGCACTCGTGAAGCAGCCGCGCGATGCGGCTCTGATCGAGGTCTGGAGGTTCGAGCTCCGGCTCGTCCGGCGGATCATTCTTGAACCGCCGCCACCACCGGCGCTGGATCTTGGAAGCGTCGAGACAGCGGTGCCGCACGATCCCGAACAGCCAGGTGCGCAGCGACGACCGCCGCTCGAAGCGCGCGAAGTCGCGGAACGCCTCGATGAAGACCTGCTGCCGCACGTCCTCGGCCTGCGCGGCGTTCCGCGTCATCGCGTGCGCGAACCGGTACACGCGTTCGCCGTACCGCTCCATGAGCCGCTTCACGGCGTCCTGATACTGCCCGCGCTCGATCAGCTGCTCGATGTCGGCGTCCTCGCGCGGGGCCTCGGGGGCCGCGCTCCTGGCCGGAGTGTTCACCATCGACGAGAGAGGCGACGGCGTTCCCTCCACCACGACATGAATCCAACACTCCCGGCGCGACATACTGTTCGCCTCCGATTTATCCCGAGATCGATCCGCAAAATCAGGGAGTTCGCGGCGCGGGCGGAGCGCGGCGCGCTCGGGCGAACAGAGCGGCGCCAGATCGGCCACGAGATCGGCGCCATCGACGGTGAGCTCGAGGAGCGCGCGCGCCCGCCAGCGCGAGCGTGCGACAGCGTGTCGCGGTCGCGGCGCGCCTCCTCCTCACGGCTGTAACGCACGCGCGTCTCGGCGCGGAGCCCGGGCTCGCGCGCCAGCTGGCGCGTCGTGTCGCGCGCGGCGAGCTTCATCCACGGCGCGAGAGATCGATTCGTCGCGGACGATGAACTCGAAGCCAACGCCGCGCGCGCGCGGCGTGCGAAAGCTGCACACGGACGCGCGCAACCCCGGCGCGACCCCATCCTCGGCGGCGCGGGCGCGCCGTGCACCGTATGCTCGGAGGGGCATGGCCGGCAGGGACAGGGCGGCGGATGCGTTGCTCGAGGCGTGCCGGTGGGCGCCCGACGACGACGCGCCCCGCCTCGTGTGGGCCGACGCGGTCGGCGGCGAGCGCGGCGAGCTGGTCGTGATCCAGTGCGATCTGGCGCGCGGCGATCTCGCGCCGGCCGCCGCCGCGGCCCGGCGGCGGCGCGAGCGCGAGCTGCTCGAGGCGCACGGCGCGGCGTGGGCCGGGCTCGCCGGCTTCCCGTGCGAGTTCGAGCTCCGGCGCGGCTTCGTCGAGGCGATCGTGATCGACGCGCCCACGTTCACGCGCCACGGCGAGGAGCTCTTCGATCGCGCGCCGCTGTTGCGCTCGCTCACCGCCATCGGGCTCACCGTCAAGTCCGGCGATCCGCTGCACGAGCTGCGCGCGCTGTTCGAGTCGCCGGCGTTCTGGCGGCTGCACGCGCTCGACCTGCACCGCGTCGGCGTCCAGTCGCAGGCGTACGACTACGACCCCGGCTTCGAGGGCCGCGGCGACGACGCCGCGCGCCTCCTCGTCGACTCGGGCGCGCTCGCGCACCTCGACGGGCTGGGCCTGGCCTTCTGCGGGCTCACCGCCGCCGGCGCGCACCACCTCGTGGCCTCGGGCGAGCTCTCGCACCTCGAGCAGCTGTGGCTGCGCGAGCACGATCTCGGCGTCGACGCGATCCTCGACGTGCTCGGCCGTGTCCCGCGGGTGCGGTCGCTCGATCTGTACGGCGCGACCGCGGTCGAGGAGATCCTGCCGGCGCTGCCGCCCGTGGTCGAGCTGCACCTGTCGGGGGCCGGCGACCGGGCGCTCGCGGCCCTGGGCCAGAGCTGCGCCGCGCCCACGCTCGAGAAGCTCGGGCTGTCGATCGGCACGCTCGAGGGCGCCGCCGCGTTCGGTGCGCTGCCGCGGCTGCGCGAGCTCGACCTCCGCGACATGCGGCTCGACGATCCCGAGCGCGCCGCGCGCGATCTGGCCGCGGCGGCGCCGGCCCTGCGGCGGCTGCGGCTGCCCGCGGACACGCCCGCGAGCGCGCTGCGCCTGCTCGCGCGCGCGCTCGGGCCCCACCTCGAGGAGCTCGACGTGCGGCACGGCCGGCACGCGCCCGGCCTGGTCGGCGAGCTGGCCGCGCACGTCGCCGGCGTGGTGCGCTGGGATCTGCACCACCACGTCGAGCCCCTGCTCTAGCTCCTGCGGGGGGACCTTCTGCGGCGGAGAGAAATAGATAGAGTACGAACATGGAGCGCGATCCGACGGAGATGTCGATCACGACCGAGCGGCACCCGAGCCTCGCCGAGCTCAAGGACCCGTCGCACCCCAACATCGCCGAGCACCTCGCGCGCTGCGCGATGTGCCGCTCGGTCGTGATCTCCGACGAGTCGCTCGACGCGCCGATCCCGCTCGAGCTGCCGAAGGGCCTCGTGAGCGATAACGCGTTCCGCTGGCCCGCCGATCCGCTCGCCCAGGGCGGGATGGCGCTGATCTTCCTCGGCGACGATCGCCGCCTCGGCCGCAAGGTGATCCTGAAGGCCCCGCGCGAGGGCGACGACCTGCCCGCCGGCATGGCCGACATGTTCCAGCGCCGCGTCACCGCCGAGGCGCGGATCCTCGCGAAGCTCGCGCACCCGTCGATCGTGACGATCTACGAGCTCGGCAAGTCCACGGCCGGCTGGCCGTTCTGCGTGCTCGAGAAGGTGGACGGCGCCTCGCTCCGCGATCGGCTCGACGAGCTCGCCCTCGCCGAGCGCGACGGCGTGCCGCGCACCCGCGAGCGGCTCGAGCTGCTCGCGAGCGTGGTCGCGATCGCCGAGGCGCTCGCGTACGCGCACGAGCGCCGCGTGGTCCACCGCGACTGCACGCCGAACAACATCCTGCTCGGCAAGCGCGGCGAGGCCACGCTGATCGACTGGGGCATCGCGCGCGACCTCGACGCGCCGAGCGGAGCCGAGAGCCAGCTCCGCGCCGACGAGGCGTCGCGGACCGGCCGCGGCGTCACGATCAGCGCCGGCACGCCGCCGTACCTGCCGTACGAGCAGAGCCAGGGCCGCGCCGCCGATCCGAGCTACGACGTGTACAGCTTCGGCATCACGCTGTACGAGATCGTCTCCGGCCGGACGCCGTTCGACTGGAAGGTGACCGAGAGCCAGAAGGAGCGCCTCCGCCAGCTCGACGAGTTCCTCGCGTGGCTCCAGCGCGACGAGCCGGTGCCGCCGGCGATGGAGCGCGATCCCGAGCTGTCGGGGATCATCGCGCGCGCGATGGAGCACGACGCAGCGAAGCGGTTCACCGCCGACGAGCTGGTCCGCGCGCTCAAGCAGTACCTGACGGGCGACCTCGTGTTCTCGCACCGCTACTCGGTGACCGGCCGGCTCGCGCGGTGGGCGCGCCAGCACCGCGCGGCGTCGGTGGCGATCCTCTCGGCGATCGCGTTCGTGATCACGGGCGCGCTCGTCTGGGTGCAGCTCGAGCGCGCGGCGAAGGAGAGCGCCGATCAGCGCGCGCTCGCGGCCGACGCCGAGGCGTTCGCCGCGCGGAAGGCGCACGAGGCCACGCAGGCCAAGAGCGACGCCGACGCGGCGAAGGCGCGCGCGGAGCAGGCGGTGCGCGAGGGCCGCGACGCGCGCGAGCTGCAGCGCGAGGCCCAGGAGCTGGCCACGAAGGCCGAGGACAAGCGCAAGAGCGCCGAGTCCGCGGCGGTGTCGGCGAAGAGCGCCGAGGGCGAGGCGCAGCGCAAGTTCCAGGACGCGATGAAGAAGAAGGAGGAGGCCGAGCAGGCGCGCGAGGCGGCGAAGACGGCGCAGGCCGCCGCCGAGAAGGAGCGCGAGGCGGCGAAGACGGCGCAGACCGAGGCCGAGAAGAGCCGCGAGACGGCGAAGACCGCGCGCGAGGTCGCCGAGAAGGAGCGCGACACGGCCCGCACCGCGCGCGAGGCCGCCGAGAAGGAGCGCGACGCTGTGAAGGCCGCGCAGGCCGAGGCCGAGAAGGGCCGCGACATCGCGCGCGACGGCCAGGCCGCCGCCGAGAAGGAGCGCGACGCCGCCGTGGCCGCGCGCGTCGCCGCCGAGAAGGAGCGCGACGAGGCGCGGCGCCGGATCGCCGAGCTCGAGGCGCGGCTGCCGCCGTCGCCGCCGCCCGGGCCCGGGCCCTGAGCCGCGGGCGCCGCGGGCGCCCGCGGGCGCCGCGGCGCGGCTACCAGCCGCGGCCCTTCGTCGGGGGCGGCGGCAGCGCCACGACCGCGGCGGCCTTCTCGGCGTTCATGCCGCCGAGCACCTGGCTCGCGGCCTCCGGATCGCGCCCGATCAGCTCGAGGACGGCGAGCGCGGCGCGCGCGCTCGCGAACCGGTCGCTCACGTCGCGCGCCATCAGCTTGCGCGTGAAGCGCTCGAGCAGCGGATCGACGTCGACGGCCGCGCGGTCGGCGATCGACGGCGGATCCTTGCCCATGTTCGCGAGCGCGACGTCGACCGGCGAGCCGGAGAACGGCGTCATGCCCGCCAGCATCTGGTAGACGATCACGCCGAGCGCGAACAGGTCCGCGCGGTGATCCACCGCGTCGAGCCGGGCCTGCTCGGGCGCCATGTACAGGGGCGTGCCGATCATCTGGCCGGTCGCGGTCAGGCGGGTGCCGCCGAACATCTCGTCCTGATCGGCCAGGACGGCGATCCCGAAGTCGACGATCCGCGGGATCTCGGCCCCGTCGGCGCGCGCCTCGACGATGATGTTGTCCGGCTTGAGGTCGCGGTGCACGAGGCCCGCCTCGTGCGCGTGCTCGAGCCCGCGCAGGATCTGCCCGACAAGCGAGATCACGCGCGGGGCCGGCAGCGGCTCGCCGAGCAGCTCCGTGAGCGGCCGGCCGGGCGCGAGCTCGAGCACGATGAGCTGGCGGCCATCGGCCGTCTCGCCGACGTCGAGCACGCCGGCGACGTTGATGTGCGCGAGCCGCGCCGCGAGCTCGGCCTCACGGCGGAACCGCTGCAGGATCTTCGGCACGTGGAGCAGGTGCGCGTGCAGCACCTTGATCGCGACCGGCCGGCGCAGCGCGGCGTGGTAGCCGCGGTAGACCGAGCCGAACGCGCCCTTGCCGAGCTGCGCCTCGATGACGTAGCGCTCGATCACGAGCTTGCCGAGCAGCTCGTCGCCGGGCGCGCGCACCTTGACCGAACCGGCCTGGCCGACCCCGAGGATCGTGCTGCTGCTCGCATCGCCGGGCAGCGTATCGTCCGTCACGAGCCCCAGCATACTCTCCGGGCGCGCGCGCGGCGAGCACGCGCCCCGCGCGCGATCCGGACGGCGATGTCGTCGCCGGCACGCTGCGCGTGGTCGGCGCCGCCGTCCACGAGCTCCTGGCCGGCTCGATCACGGTACGGTGCCGCCGTGAGAGCATCTCCGAGCCCAGCCCGATCGGACGCTGGCGTCCCGCCGCTCGGCGATTCCACGACGCGGAAACGCCTCGACGTCCCCGGGGATGCGCCTGGCCATACGAGCAGCTACCGCATCATTTATGCAAACGAGATCCCGCCAATCCGGCGCAAGATCTATTCCTCGGCTACCCTGAGGCGCTCCGTTGGGTGAAAGAGGTTCGCGACGACGAAGGCGGTTCGCCGGTCGCTTCGATATCTAGCCGTGATGCAGAAGCTCCGTCCCGTCTCCCGCGCGCTCGACGACGAGGGCGGCTGGGCGTGACCGAGACGGATGGCCCGAAGGGTTCGGAGCGCGTGTTCAGCTTCTGTTGGGGGCGATGTCATGCGGCGGCGCCCTACAACGGCGCCTGGCACGACTATCGACGGTGAAAGCCGGCCCGAGGTGACGCGGCGCCCCAGCTCGAGTGATACTCCGGCGCGGAGGATTCTGGATGAACAAGAAGATCCTCGTCGCAGGTCTCGGCAATGTGTTCAGCGGCGACGGCGGCTTCGGGCCGGCCGTGACCTTCGCGCTGCGTGAGCGCACCTGGCCGAACGGCGTCGAGATCGTCGACTTTGCCGAGCGCAACCGCGATCTCGCGACCGCGATCACCCGCGGGCTCGACGCCGTCATCCTCGTCGACTCCATCTCCCGCGGCGGCACCCCCGGCACGCTGTACGTGCTCGAGCCGGAGCCCGGCATCGCGGTGCTCGAGCTGGCGGCAAAGCTCGGCGAGACGCCGCGCTACATCCGCCTGGTCGGGTGCGAGCCGGCCTCCCGCCCGGCCCCGGACGAGATCGCCCACGGCCTGTCCCCGCTGGTGGAGGCCGCCGTGAAGCCGGCGACCCAGCTCGTTGCACAGCTCGTGCGTGAAGTGCAATGCACCTAAGGGATCGCCGCGGACAGCGACCCACGCTACGATAGGGCTGCCGAGGAGACATGCAAGCTGAGCGCGAAGCCCGCAAGCTGCTGCTGATCGACGACAGCGAGATCGTGCTCGCCGTCGAGACGGATCTCCTCTCGAAGGCAGGGTTCGACGTGCGCGCGGTGAGCTCGCTGCAGGCGTTCCTGAACGCGCTGATCGACTGGAAGCCGCACATCATCATCACCGACCTGTACATGCCGGAGATGTCCGGCGCCGAGCTGTGCCAGTGGCTGCGCCAGCAGGTGAACACGGCCAAGATCCCGATCGTGCTGTACTCGAGCATGTCGCCCGCGAAGCTCGAGGAGGTCGCGCGCTCGGTCGGCGCCGACGCGTTCATCTCGAAGGTGTCGGGCCACGAGGCCCTGCCCGTGCGGATGCACGCGCTCTGCGACGAGATCCTCTGGTAGGCGCCGCGGCGGGGGAGCTGTCAGATCGCGAAGATCACACAGATCGCGATCGCTCCAAGGTCGCGATCGCTCAGGTCGCGATCGCTCAGGTCTCGACCGCGACGACGTCGGTCGCGAAGCAGGACAGCGCGCCGAGGCTGCGCCGCTGCCAGCGGATGAGCGGGTTCGACTGGAACTGGATCCGGTAGCGCCGCTCGGGCGGCAGCTCGTTGATCAGGGAGAGCCAGCCAACGAGCGCCGTGAAGGACGCGGCGCTCATGAACTCGAGCTGGCGCAGATCGACCCGGACCTTGCCCAGGCCCTGCGCCTTGAGCTGGCCGTGCAGCCGCTGGATCAGCGCCTCGAGCGGCACCTTCGTCGACATATCGGCGCTGCCGGAGAGCCGCAGCTCGAGCGGATCGGTCTGTGCGACCTCGGCGACAAAGTCCGGCTCGCGGATCTCCCAGGCTGCGTACGCCGCGGTCATCCGCGCGCAGTATTGCGCGAGATCCGAGGGGCGTCGAGCGCCCCACTCAGGCAGTCGGGGCTCGCAGCAGGCGCGCGCACAGGACGATCGCGAGCGCGATGACCAGCGTGACCAGGAGGAACGCCTCGGTGCTCACCGACGTTTCGGCGCCGAGGATCACGCCCGTCAGGAGCCCGGATCCGCAAGTCACGACCCACGCGCTGGTTTCGGAGTACGCCACCATGTCGTCACGGCGTTGTGCATCCGGCATGCCCGGCGTGGCGCGCAGGTAAGCGCGCGAGACGCGGGGGCGCCTCCGCCGTCGGGTGCAGCCCGAGCGACTCGCGCTGCCTACCGCGGCCCGCGATCGCGGCGCGGCGCGCGGCGCGCTGGTGGCGCGCTGGCCGGTGGCCGCGACGGCCCGTGGCCGCGACGGCCGGTGGCCGCGACGGCCGTGATCGTCGCGATTGACCGGACGGCGCCGAGGGGCGATGGTGCGCCATGCTCCGGGCGTGCGGATTCGCGGTCGCCGCGAGCTTCGCGAGCATCACCGGTGGCAGCGAGGCACGCGCCGAGCAGGATCGGGTCGAGGAGGTCGTCGAGCTGCGGTACACCGCGCCGCCGGGCTGCCCGACGCGCGACGCGACCGTCGAGCTGATCCGCGAGCGGACGGCCGCGGTGCGGTTCGCGCCCGGGGCGCGGCGCGTGTTCGAGATCCGCATCACCGCGGGCGAGCAGGGCTACACGGGCGCGCTCATCGTCGACGCGGCCGCCGACAAGCAGCTCGCGGCGCAGCGCTGCGACGATCTGGTCACCGCGCTCGCGCTGGTCCTCGCGCTCGCGATCGATCCGGCGGCGGCCGCGGGGCCGCGCGATCCGCCAGCCGCTGCCGCCGGGGGGGCCACGGGTGGAGCGGCGGCGGCCGGCCCGCCGGATCCCGCCACGGCGGTGGCGGCGGCCGGCCCGCCGGGTCCCGCCACGGCGGTGGCGGCGGCCGACCCGCCGGGGCCTGCCGGGGCGGTGGCGGCGGCGATGGCGCGGCCGCGGCGGCGGGTGGTGCTCGACGGCGCGATCGGCGGCCTCGTCGGCGCGGGGCTTACGCCGGATCCGCTCCTCGCGGGCAGCCTCGCGGCGCGCGCGACCTGGCGCGCCGTCGCCGCCGAGCTCGCGCTCGTCGCCGGCCGCGACACGACGGTGGCGGCGGACGGGCGCGCGTCGTTCCTGTGGATCACGGCGCGGCCCGCGGCGTGCCAGCTGTGGCGCCGCGGTGGGCTCGAGCTCGGCGGGTGCGGCCACGTCGAGCTCGGGCTCGTGCGCGCGGCGGGCGAGGACATCGTCAACGCCCGCAGCCTGTACCGGCTCTGGGCGGCCGCGGGGGCCCACGGGTCGCTCCGCTGGTCGGCGACCGGGCGCCGTGGTTTTGCGCAATTGCAGCTCGGGGCAGCGGTGCCGATCACACGCGATCGCTACTGGTTCAAGCCCGGCATCATCCTCCACGAGACGCCGCCGGTCACCGCGTGGCTCGGCCTGGGCGTGGGGCTGCGCTTTCCGTGATCAGGACCGCGGCCGCCGGCCATTTCCCAGGCGCGATGACCGACGTGACCGCCGAGCGAGTCCAGGAGGGCGGCGTCCGCCTCGGCGAGGCGGTCAATTAAGATGACCGAGGCGAGGCTGCCGCTGCCGCTCGCCATGGCGGGCCTTCCGGCCGCGCGCGAGGCGATCGTGACCTCCACCGATCGGTTGACGGGGCTGTTCCACGACTACTTCGATCTGGTGTGGCGCACCGTGCGCCGGCTCGGGGTCCCGCCCGAGGCGCTCGACGACGCCGCCCAGGAGGTGTTCGTCATCGCGGCGCGCCGGCTCGCGGCGATCGAGATCGGCAAGGAGCGCGCGTTCCTGTACGGCACGGCCGTGCGCGTCGCCTCGACGGCGCGCCGCACGAGCAACCGGCGCCGCCGGGTGCAGCCGCCGCCGGAGGACGGCAGCGCGCTCGACCCGGCCGACACCGCGCCAGCGCCCGACGAGCTCGTCGAGCGGAAGCGCGCGCGCGAGCTGCTCGACGAGCTCGTGGCGCGGCTCCCCGACGACATGCGCCCGGTCTTCGTGCTCTACGAGCTCGAGGGCCTGACGATGGACGAGATCGCGACCTGCCTCGAGGTGCCGCCCGGCACCGTCGCCTCGCGCCTGCGCCGCGCGCGCGAGGCGTTCCAGGCCGCCGTCGGCAAGATCGATCGAAGCAGCGCGCGCAAGGAGGCACGCCGTGGCTGATCCGCAGCGTCTCGTGGACGACCCCGACGCCTCGCCGCTCGCGCGCAGCCTGCTCGCCTCGGCGGACACCGACGCGCCGACCCCGAGGAGCCGCGCGGCCGCCGCCCGGCGGCTCGGCATCGCGGCGGGCCTGCTCGCCGCGGGCGGCGACGTCGGCGCCGGCGGCCTGGCCGGTGCGCTGTGGTGGAAGGTCGGGCTCATCGTCGTGGCGCTCGGCGGTGCGATCACTGGCGGCGCCGCGCTGCTGAGTGATTCGGAGCCGGCACCGGGCCGGGGTTCGGCTCCGATGGTGGCGCCCGCGGCGCCCGCCGTCACGCAGGCCGCGCCGTCCGCGCTGCCAGAGCCGCTGCCAGAGCCGGCGCCCGCGCCGCCGACGCCCGCGCCCGCCCCGGCTCCCGCGCTCCGCGATGCGCCGGTGCCGGCGGCCAGGCCCGCGCATCGCGCGCCGCCGCCGCCCGCGCCGCCCACGCCGCCCGCGCCGCCCGCGCCGCCCACGCCGCCCACGCCGGCCGCGGCGCCCGCGGCGCCCGCGGCGCCCACGCCGCCCGCGCCGCCCGCGCCGGCTATCGACGCGCGCCGGCTCGCCGCGGAGGTCGCCGTCCTTGACCGCGCCCGCGCCGCGCTCGGCCGCGGCGATCCCGCCGCCGCGACGGCCGCGCTCGACGAGCACGCGCGCGACTTCGCCGACGGCGCGCTCCTGGCCGAGGCCGAGCTCGTGCGGATCGAGACGCTCATCCGCGCCGGCGACGCCGAGGCCGCCCGCGCCGCCCAGGCCCGCGCGCGCGACTTCCTCGTCCGGTTCCCGCAATCGCCGCTCGCCCGGCGGCTCCGTTCGCTCGTCGATCGCGCCTCCGCCCCCGCCCCTGCCCCCGCCCCCGCCCCCGCTCCCGCTCCCCCGAAGGAGTCCCCATGAGCTCGCGCCTCCTGCCCTGCGCCGTCGCCGTCGCCGTCGCCCTCGCTGTCGCCGCCGCCGTCGCCGCGTGCGCCAGCAACGTGGCCCTCGGCGGACCGAACACGCTCGTCCGCATCGACAGCGAGCCCGACGGCGCGAACTGCCCGGGCGGCGGCGCGGCGATCCACACCGGCCTCGATCACGACGGCGATCGCTTCCTCGACGACGCCGAGATCGTGTCGACGCAGTACGTGTGCAACGGCTCGACCTCCGTGCAGTGCTCCGGCGGCACGATCCTGAACGGCACGATCGCGGTCCGCAGCGAGGCCGAGCTTTCGCAGCTCGCCGGTGTGAGCTGCATCGACGGCGACCTCCTGATCGCCGGCACCGACGCGCCAGACCTCGAGGACCTCGTCGATCTGCACGCGATCACCGGCGACCTCGTCATCGCCGGCAACCCCGCGCTGGTCTCGCTCGACGGGCTCCGCAACCTGCAGGAGCTTGGCGACACCTACCTCGTCCAGGGCAACGACAAGCTCACCGACATCGGCGCGATCGGCAGCCTCCGCCGCGCCGGGCAGATCTCGATCATCGGCAACGACACCCTGCCCGATCTCGCCGGCCTCGAGAGCTTCGTCAACCTGCACACCGTGCTGACGATCGCGAACAACGCGAGCCTCACGAGCCTGCGCGGCCTCGACAACCTCACCACGACGAACCGCACGATCACGATCCGCGGCAACCGCAGCCTCACGTCGCTCGCCGCGCTCGATCGCCTGCGCGCCGGCGTCCTGATCGAGATCAGCGGCAACACGTCGCTGCCGCGGATCGCGCTCGCCGCGCTCCAGAAGGTCGACGGCCGGATCCTGATCAACACGAACGCCGCGGCGACGACCGTCGAGCTGCCGGAGCTCACCACCGTCGGCGACTTCATGCAGCTGAACGGCAACGCGGCCCTCGCGTCGATCCGCGCGCCGTCGCTGCTCACGATCGCCGGCCTGCTCGTCACCAACGCGACGTCGCTCACCACCCTGAGCGCCGGAAGCCTCGTGTTCGCCACGACGAACGTGGAGCTCCAGGCCGTCCCGCGCCTCGCCGACGTCGACCTCCGCGAGCTCGGCTCGATCGGCGGCTCGCTCCTCATCAGCGGCGCGCCGATGCTGCCCGACCTGCGCGGCTTCTCGGCGCTCCGCTCGATCGGCAACGCGCTCACGGTGACCGCCGCCGGCGCGCTCACCAGCTTCTCCGGCCTGGGCGCGCTCGAGGTCGTCTCCGGCGATCTGACCATCACCGGCAACGCGCAGCTCTCGAGCTTCTCCGGCCTGGGCGCGCTGACCGAGGTCGGCGAGGACCTGACGATCTCCGGCAATCCGCTGCTGCCGCGCCCGACCAGCCAGGCGTTCGCGGGCAGCATCACGGTCCGCGGCACCGTCACGATCAACTGAAGATCTGACTGTCTGGAAGTGTGTGCTTAAGCAGCAGCTAGGCGCATTTACTCGACTCTTCGGGCAGATAGGCGAGCGTAGGATACTGTATGTGCCGCAAAGCGACATGCGCCTCCACGCTCGCCGATCGCCTTTCACCCCCGAAAATGAAAATCTTTGCTTGCGAAGAACAGCCAGGCTGTAGTTTTATTAATTCTTGATGCTCAATTCGAAGACCGTGACCATTGCATTGTCCCTCAGCTTTGCATTTGCCGCGGGCGCGGCAGTCGGCAAAGAAACCAAGCAGGCCAGGTACATCACCCGCGATGAGATGAAATGGGTCGAGCTCATGCCGATCCTCAAGGTCGCCGTTTTGAACGGCGACAAAGACAAAGGGCCCTACACCGGCCTATTTACGCTCACCAACGGCATCGAAGCACCGTGGCACAGCCACACTGGCGACTATGAAGCAGTCGAGATCCAGGGCACCACGAAGCACTGGATGAAGGGCGAGGACGGCGCGAAGGCCAAGCGGATGATCCCCGGCTCGTACTGGTTCATGCCCGGGGGAATCGATCACATCACGGCCTGCGAGAAAGGCCCCGACTGCGTGATGGTGATCTGGCAGAAGACGAAGTTCGACTCGCTCCCTGGCAGGGACAACAAGGGCGCGGGGCCAGCGGCTGCGCCGGTCGCGCCGCTCGCCAACAGCGTGTCCCCGGTGACGGCGTCCGCCGCGAACGCCGCGCCGCTGCGGCCGCCCGCCTCGGTGCCGTGAGCCGGGCCGGTCGGGCCAGCGCCGACATGGCTTGCGCTAGACTGCGGCGTGGCCTCCGACTCGAAGAAGAAGAAGAAGCACGCGCCCGCGGGCGCGAGCGCGAAGGCAGGCGCGGGCGCGAAGGCGGCCGCGGCCGCGCGCGAGACTGCGAGCGAGAGCGAGAGCGCGCGCGAGAGCGAGCGCGAGACCGAGGCCGAGGCCGAGACCGCGACCGCGACGACGGCCTCGGACGAGCCGCAGGCCGCGCCGCCGCAGCTCGGCGGGATCAAGCGCAAGAACCTGATCATCATCGCGGTGATCCTGGCGCTCGCGTGGGCGTTCACGATCAACACGGGCTCGACGGTGCTGATGATCATCGTCGGCGTCCTGACGGCGCTCGTCCTGGGCGTGCTCGTGTGGGCGTTCCGCGCGATCGGCAAGCAGCAGCGCATGATCAAGCTCCTGCAAGGCGCGACCAACGCCGACGCGCGCCGCCAGGCGCTCGCGGCCCTGTCCGAGGGCAAGGACGCCGGCACGCCGCAGAACGTGTTCGCGCGCGCGCAGCTGCTCGCGTCCGACGATCCGAAGGCGGCGCTCGCGATGATCGAGTCGATGGAGCTCCGCACGTTCCCGGCCGCGATGCAGGACGACGTGGCGCTCCTCAAGACGCAGCTCTACCTCGGGTTCGGCCGCACCGCCGACGCGCGCAAGGTGGCCGACTCGATGAACCTCGACAACCCGACGCGCAAGGAGGTGCGCGCGCTCGCCGCCTCGATCGTCGCCGAGGCGTGGGCCCGCACGGGCAAGTCGAAGGACGCGCTCGCGCTGCTCGACACGATCGAGGTGCCGAAGCAGAACGCCGAGCAGATCCGGGTCCAGATGCGCGTCGCGCGGGTGTTCGCGAGGTTCGCCGGCGGCGCGCGGCAGGCGGCGCGCAACGAGCTGTCGGCGCTCGCAGGCGAGGACGTGAACCTGCTCTCCCGGTTCCTCGCGCCCCAGTTCCGCGTCCACCCCGAGCTGCAGAAGCTCGCCCGCAGCGTGCTCGAGGGGCACCCGGCCGCGCGCAAGATGGCGAAGTCGCAAGGGCAACGGCGCGGCCCGGCCTGAGCCCCGAGCGAAAGCGAGGGGCGAAGCTCGGGGTCGACGCGCCGAGCGCGGCGCCGACGCTGCTCCGCGGCGCTCCCGCGCCACGTGCGAGTCTCCCGGAACCGAACCAATCGGCCGGTTGTCGTAGCGCCGTGATTCGCCGCCACGTGCTCGCCGCCCTCCACGCCGGGGTCGCGGCCGGTGACGATGACGCCGCCCGCGCGGCCCTGGCCGGCACGGACTGGATCCTGCGCGGTCCCGCCCGCCGCCGCCTCGAGCTCGCGCTGATCGACGCGTCGCTCGCCACCGGCGTGCTCGATCCGGCCACCCCCGACGAGGCGCGGCACCGCCTGCGCGCCGCCGCGCTGATCGCCGGCGGAGCCAGCGGCGGCGCCGCGGCCGATCCCGCCGACGCGGGCGCCGTCGCGCGCGCCTACGCCGAGCTCGCGCCGCCGCGGCCCGCGCGCCTCCCGCTCGCCACGCTCGCCGCCGCGGTCGCCGCCGCCGCGCTGATCGCCGGCATCCTCGGCGCGTCGCGGGGCATCGTCGCCGCGGGCCCCGGCCCGTTCGAGCGGCCGGCCCCGTCGCCGCCGGCCGGCGTCTTCCGCGACGGCGGCGCGCCGGCGCGCGACGCGGCGCTCGAGCAGGTGCTGGCGGTCGATCTCCCCGCGGTCGTGAGCGCGGGTGCCGCGCGGCGCCCCGAGGCGATCGCCGCGCTGCGCCAGCACGCCGCGCTCGCCGGCCACGGCGCCGCGCTGCAGGACGCGTGGCGCGGGTTCGTCGACTGCCTCGATCGCTGGCTCGCGCTCGATCCGGAGCGCGCCGGCTACCGGCGCACCGCCGACGAGCTCCGCGCGCGGGCGCTCGCCCTGTCCGAGCGCTTCGCCGCCGCCGAGCTCGGCTACTACCTCGACGCCACGCTCCTCCCCGAGCACGGCCGCCGCGCGCCGGGCATCGCGACGTACCGGATCGACGACGTCACGTTCGTGCGCGCGCGCACCGAGCGGATCCGCGTGCTCGGCCTGCGCCGGCTCGATCGCCCCGACGATCTGGCCGCGCTCGGCCGGGCCAGCGACGAGCTCGACGATCCGGTGGTCCTGCTCGGCCCCGTCGAGGACAAGGTCCGCGATCAGATCCTGCCGGTGCTCGGCGGCGCAGACTTCCCGATCGGCGACGACGGCTGGGCCGGCTCGCGCCGCGGCCGCGACCTCGCGCGCACCGCCGGCGCCGCGATCCGCCGCGAGCTCACGGCCGCGCTCGGCCCCGACGTCGAGTCTGCGGAGCGGGCCACCGCGCGCAGCCGCCGGATCGTCGCGTCGTCGGTCGGCCGCCACGAGGCGCAGCACGGCCTCGATCGCGCCCGCGGCGAGCTCCCGAGCCCGCAGCCGCTCGTCGCGGTGCTCGGCCGCGCGTCGCGGACGTTCGCGCTGCGGGCGCGGCTCGAGCTGTCGGCGTACACGAGCCAGATCGCGAGCGACACCTGGGTGCCGCAGCTCGTCCTGTGGAACCTCGCGCGCCACGCGTTCCGCGCAACCACCGTCGGCAACGAGGAGTCGTACGTGGCGGTCGTGATCCTCGAGGGGCTCGCGCGCCGCTTCGGCGAGGTGCCCGCCGGCCCGCTCCTCCGCGTGGACGGCGAGATCGATCGCGACCGGCTCGCCGCGCTCGTGGCGCCGCTCGCCCAGATCGGCACGCTCGAGCTGCGCACCGCCGCCGCCGCGCTGTGGGCCGAGCTGTTCGGCGCGCCGCTCGTGCGGATCTACGACGACCTGTAGCCGCGCGCCCGCGCCGGGTACTACGACACCTGATCCTGCGCCGGCCGCGCCGCCTGCGCGATGCAGCGCCGGAGCTGCTCGTGGCTGATCGGCTTGGCGATGTGATCGTCGAAGCCAGCCTCGAACGCGCGCTCGCGGTGCTCGGGCGAGCCGTAGCCCGAGAGCGCGACCAGGCGGATCGGCCGCGCGGCGCGCGCGCGCAGCCGCCGCGCCACCTCGTAGCCATCGATCGTCGGCAGGCCGATGTCGACGAACGCGATGTCGGGCGCGCCCTCGAGCGCGCGCTCGACGCCCTCGGGCCCGTCGGCGGCCTCGATCACCTCGTGCCCGCCGAGCTCGCACAGCGCGCGCAGCATCTCGCGGCCGTCGTCGTTGTCGTCGATGACGAGCACCTTGCACGGCGGCGGCTCGCCGGCCGCCGCCTGCGTCGGCGCGGGCGCGTTCGCCTCGGCCTCGACCTCGACCCCGAGCGGCAGCTCGATGCGGAACGTCGTGCCGCGACCGGCCCCCTCGGACGCGGCGGTGATCGCGCCGCCGTGGAGCTCGACGAGCGCCTTCACGAGCGTGAGCCCGATGCCGAGGCCGCCGCGCGACCGCGCGAGCGACGTCGGCGCCTGCGCGAACAGCTCGAACACCGCCTCCAGCGCGGCCGGATCGATGCCGATGCCGGCGTCGCGCACGACGAGCACGGCGCGCGCGCCCGCCACCTCGAGCGCGACCTCGATCCGCGTGCCGGGATCGGAGTACTTGCTCGCGTTGTCGAGCAGGTTCGTCAGCACCTGATCGAGGCGGTTGCCGTCGCCGCGCACGGGCACCGGCCCCGCCGGCACGGTCACGACGAGCTCCTGATCGCGCGGCGCCATCGCGCGCGCGCGCATGCCATCGCAGGCGCGGGTGACGAGCTCGGCCAGATCGAGCGGCGCCAGGGAGAGCTCGATCCGGCCGCGGGTCACGCGGGAGACGTCGAGCAGGTCGTCGACGAGCCGGACGAGCAGGCCGGTCTGCCGGCGCACGATCTCGAGCGTCTGGGTCTCGAGCTCGTCGCGCGGCGGGAACCGGGACAGGATCGGCAGGCCCATCTGCACGGCGGCGAGCGGGTTGCGCAGCTCGTGCGCGAGCATCGCGAGGAACTCGTCCTTGCGGCGGTCGGCGGCCACGAGCGCCGTGTTGCGCTCCTGCAGATCGATCTCGACGTCGCGCAGCCGGATCAGCGCGCGCACCGTGGCGACCAGGTCCTGCGGCTCGAACGGCTGCGTCAGGTAGCCGTCGGCGCCAGACTCGAGGCCCTCGACCTTGCTCGTCGTCGACACGAACGTCGCCGACGTGTGGAGGACCTTGATGTCCTTGGTCCGCGAATCGGCCTTGAGGTAGCGGCAGACCTCGAACCCCGACATGTCCGGGAGTCGGACATCGAGCACGACGAGCTCGGGCTTCGGCTCGGCCGCCAGCGCCGCCGCGAGCGCCTCCTGGCCCGTCCGCGCCTCGAGCACGGCGAAGCCTGCGTTGCGCAGCATCTTCGAGACCATGTACAGGTTCGCGACGTGGTCGTTGACGTTGAGCACGAGCGGTGGGCGCCTCATGACACCTCCGGATCGTCGGGTGGCTGGATCAGGGGCGAGGAGCCAGACCCGGGGCCGCCGACGCGCGCGGCATCGCGCGGATCGCGCTCGCGGATGCCTGCGTTGCGCAGGGCGTCCCGGATGCGGTTGATCGCGAGCTCGCGCGACAGGTGCTCCTTGGACAGGATCGCCTCGGCGTGCTGCGCGAGCCGCTCGCGGTCCGCCGGCAAGAGCGCGTGCGAGGTGACGATGATGACCGGGATGAGGCGCGTCCGCGGATCGGACTTCAGCACGTCGATCACGTCGAACGCCGTCATGTCCTCGAGCAAGAAGTCGAGCAGGATGACGTGCGGCCGCTCCTGGCGCGCGAGCCGGAGGCCCGACGGCCCGTCGGCGGCCTCGAGCACCGAGTACTGCGTGCCGCCGAGGCACTTGCGGATCAGGTAGCGCGCGGCCGCGTCGTCGTCGACGACGAGCACGCGCGCGCCCGACGGCGCGGCGAGCGACTGGAGCTTCTTGACCAGCTTTTCCTGATCCACGGGCTTGAGCCAGAACTCGTCGGCGCCGAGCGCGCGGGCGCGCGACTCGCGGTTCATCACCGTGCACACGAGGACCGGGATGTCGCGGGTCTCGGGATCGCGCTTGAGCTCGGCGAGGAAGTCCCACGTGTCCTCGCCCTCGAGCATGACGTCGAGCAGGATCGCGGACGGCGTCAGGTCGCGCAGCACGCGGCGCGCCTGCTGCGTGGTCCGCGCGGGCACCACCTGGAAGCCAGCCATCGCGAGGTAGCGCTCGTAGACGAAGACCGAGCTGCGGTCGTCCTCGACGACGAGCACCGGCGCGCGCGTCACATCGAGCGTGCGCGCCGCGTGCTCGATCCGCCGGAACTCGCCGATCTCGGGGTGCTCGAGCGGGACGATCAGCGTGAACGTCGAGCCCTGGCCCGGCGCGCTCGCGACGTCGATGCGCCCGCCGAGCGTGGCGGCCAGCTTCTTCGAGAGCGGCAGCCCGAGCCCGGTCCCGCGCGCGCGGCGCTGCAGCGCGCTCTCGATCTGGACGAACTCCTCGAAGATCCGCTGCTGATCGGCCGGCGCGATGCCGATGCCGGTGTCGGTCACCGCGAGCTGCAGGTGCTCGCCGTCGACGGTCGCGGTCACGCGCACCGAGCCGTGCTCGGTGAACTTGATCGCGTTCCCGACCAGGTTGCGGACGATCTGGCCGAGCTTGCCCTGATCGGTCTCGAGCGCGACGTCGGGCACCGGCGCGAACACGAGCTCGACGGCGCGGTCCTCGCGGAGGAGCGGCCGCATCGTGCCCTGGACCGCGGCCAGGAAGTCGCGGAGCTCGAACACCGCCGCGCGGATCGGCGCGCTGCCGGCGTCGAGCTTCGCCAGATCGAGCATGTCGCTCACGAGGTTCGACAGCTCCTCGGCGGAGTCGCGGATGAAGCGGACCTGCGTCGCCTGCTCCGCGTTGAGGGCGCCGTCGGACTCGTCGAGGAGCAGGCGCGACAGGCCGAGGATCGAGTGGAGCGGCGTGCGGAACTCGTGGCTGACGCTCGCCACGAGGCGGCTCTTGACCTCGCTCGAGGAGCGCAGCCGGTCGGCCTGCTGCGCGAGCTCCTCGTGGAGCTGGCGGATGCCCTTGTTCGACTCCTCGAGCCGGGCCTTGCGGCGCGCGAGCTCGCGGTTGACCTCGACGATCTCGTGGATCGCCCGGTTCCCGGCGGCGACCGCGTCGGCGTACTCCTGCGGCACGATGCTGCCGACGAGCGCGGTGCCGCCCGAGACTGGCTGCCCGGCGAACACGATCGTCACCGGCTTGCCGTCGAAGATGTAGGGCAGCTCCCAGCCGCGGACGACCTCGGCCACGGCGCGGCGGCAGAGCTCGGCGGCCTTGGCCTCGCAGCCAGGCACGCAGCCGGCCGAGAACGGCGCGCCCGGCGAGAAGCCGAAGCGCGTCGCGCGCGCGTCCGCCCACGTGACCGCGCCGGAGGCGTCCACCACGACCGCCAGCTCGCGGCTCAGCGCGTCCAGCACCGCTGTCACTTCGAACGGTGCCGTCACCTGCCCTTTTTGCCGCGCCCCGGGGCGCGTGTCCAGGGAGGCTCCCTCCGAACACCCCGCAGACCGCGGTGCTTGACCCGGCCGGCGGACCGGGACACGTTGCTCCTGGATGCTGGGTCGATCGTCACTCCGCCGGCTCAAGTCCGAGACCGCGGCGCTCCACGCGCGGGCCGAGCAGTACGTGCGGATCCTCGACGCGGACGCGACCGCGGCCGACTACCACCGCTACCTGGTCGCGATGCACGGCTACCACGCGCCGCTCGAGCGCGGGCTCGCCGCGCACGAGGGCCTGGCGGCGGCAGGGTTCGAGGCGCCGCTGCGCCAAAAGCGCGCGCTCCTCGAGCAGGACCTCGCGCAGCTCAGCGCGGGGCGTGGCCAGTGTGCCCATGACTGCCCGCGGCTGCCCGCGCTCGGCTCGCTCGCGCGCGCGACCGGCGTGGCCTACGTGCTCGAGGGCTCGACGCTCGGCGGCCGCTACGTCCTGGCCAAGCTGCCGCCCGCGCTCGCCGCGCTGCGCGGGCGCGCGACCGCGTTCCTCGAGGGCTACGGCGACGCGACCGGCGCCCGCTGGCGCGCGTTCGGCGACGTGGTCGCGCGCGCGATCGGCTCGCCCGCTGATGAGGACGAAGCAGCCGAAGGCGCGTGCGAGGCGTTCGCGCGGCTGATCGACTGGCTCGCGCTCCACGAGCGGCCGCTGCCGCGCCCCGACGTCGTGACCGCGCGCGCCGAGCTGGCCGCGCGCCGGGGGGCGCCGTGACCGGCACCGGCATCGGCATCGGCACCGGCATCGGCACCGGCGAGCGCCGCGTCGGGCTCCCGACGGGCGAGCTGCGCGAGCGCTACCTCCGCGCGCAGCTCGCCGGGGATCGGCGCGAGGCGGTGCGGCTCGTCCTCGAGGAGGGCGTCGACCGCGGCGCCTCGGTCGTCGAGCTGCAGTCCGACGTGATCCAGGCGGCGCAGGACGAGATCGGGCGCCTGTGGCAGCTGAACCTCGTCACGATCGCGCAGGAGCACATGGCCACCGCGATCTCGCAGCTCGCGCTGTCGGCGCTGTTTCAGCACGCGCCGGCGCGCAAGGCGCACGGCAAGAAGATCGCGATCGCGTGCGTCGAGGGCGAGCAGCACGATCTGCCCGCGCGCCTGGTCGCGGACTACCTCGAGCTCGATGGCTTCGAGGTCCGCTACTTCGGCGCGAACGTGCCCCAGGACGAGCTCGGCGCGATGATCCGCGACGAGTCGCCCGACGTCATCGGGCTGTCGGTGACGATGAGCTTCAACATGCCGGCGCTGCGCGAGGCGATCTCGCGGCTGCGCACGATCACGACCGCGCCGATCCTCGTCGGCGGCCACGCGGTCGAGCTGTCGCGCCAGGCCGCAGCGGCGCTCGGCGTCGAGCTCGCGGGCAAGCGGCCGGACGAGCTCTGCGCCGCGGTGCGCCGCCTCGCGGGGGTCGCGTGAGCGAGCCGGTCGAAGATCACCCGAGCGCGCACCCGAACGCGAGCCTGAACGCGCGCCTGGACGATCGCCTGCTCGCCGACCGCCTGCTCGCCATCGCCGAGGAGCTCACCACGAGCGTGCTCGCGGAGATGTACCGCGATCCGTTCTGGTACGCGCGGTTCGGCGCGCCGCGCGCCGCGCGGCACGGCCGGCAGGACGGCCACTTCCACCTCTCGTACGTCGCCGAGGCGCTGCGCGCAGGGGACGCGGGCGTGATGGAGCGCTACGCGCGCTGGCTCCAGCAAGTGCTGACCACGCGCGGCATGTGCACGCGGCACCTCGCCGAGAACTTCGATCGCCTCGGCCAGGCGGTCGCCGCGCGCGGCGTGCCCGACGCAGCGCGCGCAGTCGAGCTCCTCGCCGCCGCCACCGCCGCGCTGCGCTACGACGGCGGGCCGGCCCGCGCGCTGCAGGATCGCGCCGACGCGATCGCCGGCGGCGACGCCGAGCTCCTCACGCTGATCTCGTACCTGGCCGATGCCGTCGCGCTCGCCCGCCCGGCGCTCTTCGCCGACCACGCCGGCTGGTACGCCGGGTTCGTCGAGCAGCGCGGCGGGACCCGCGCCGCAGCCGGCGCGCTGATCGATCGATTGCGCGACGCGGTCCACCGCGAGCTGCCGGAGCACCGTGAGACCGTGGCGCCAGCGCTCGATGCCGCGGCCGACGCGGTGCGCCATCCACGCTAGTCCGAGCAGAGTGCGTTACTTTGGTCGCCGCCCTCACACGAGGTGGCACGGCGACCCGAATTGTTCGCGCTCCCGCACAAAAATGCGGATATGCTCCCCTGCGATGAGGTCCTCCCACCTGGTCCTCCACGCCGTCGCGATCTGCGCTGCATTCCTGGCAGCCTGCGCGTCGGGCCGCTCCCCCGCGAACCCTCCGGATGCCGGTCCGCACGAGGTCGACGCCCGCCCCGGCAAGCCGCTCAAGGACTTCGCCGAGCCATGCCTCGATAACGACGAGTGCAAGAGCAACATCTGCATCCTCGTCGGCACGTCGGGGCAGTGCACGCGGGTGTGTCCGCCCGAGTGCCCGAACACGTACGGCTGCCTCGGCGTCGACGGCATCGTGATCGAAGGCCAGGTCTCGTTCGTGTGCGTGCCGACGTCGAACCAGCTCTGCACGACGTGCACGCAGGACTCCGAGTGCACGCTGATCGGCATGGACAAGTGCGTGACGTACCCCGACGGCGATCGGGCCTGCGCGCGCGACTGCGACACCATCACCTGTCCCACCGGCTACGCCTGCAAGGACATCGCGATCGGCGGCGTCAGCTACAAGCAGTGCATGGCGGAGAGCAACGCGTGCGACTGCACCGCGGCGACGCCCAACGCGGTGCAGGCGTGCAACATCACGACGCCGTGGAACGTCTGCGTCGGCTCGCAGTCGTGCGGCGGCGCGGCCGGCTGGGGCGCGTGCCAGCCGCCGTCGCCCAATGACGACCCGGACGGCACGTTCACCGACTCCAACTGCGACGGCATCGATGGCGACCGCTCGCGCGCGATCTTCGTCGCGCAGGGCGGCGTCAACTCGGCGGCGTGCGGGATGGACTACAACGACCCGTGCCAGACGATCGCGTTCGCCATCCAGCGCGCCGTCGCGGCCGGCCGGCCGCACGTCTACGTGCAGAACGGCATGTACAGCGGCGGGCTCACCATGGTGAACGGGATCTCGGTGTTCGGCGGCTACAACTTCAACTGGCGGCGCAACGCGTACTCGATGGCCGGTCACACCGTCACGATCACCGGCGGGATCCCCACCGTGCGCTTCGACGCGATCACGCAGCCGACGTGGCTCGACAACGTGATCGTGCGCAGCGCCAACGCGGGGACCACGGGCGGCAGCTCGATCGCCGTCCTCGTGACGGGCTCGCAGATGGTCCAGCTGCGCGGCGTGCTCGTCGAGCCGGGCAACGGCGGCCCCGGCATGGACGGCACCGACGGCGCGGTCGGGGCGAACGGCGGCAGCGGCGGCCAAGGCAACCCGGGCTGCGAGAGCTCCACGAACGTCGGGTGCTCGAGCTGCGGCCGCCCGCCCGGCGGCGTCGGCGGCGCCTCGGCGTGCGGGCGCAGCGGCGGCACCGGCGGTGCACCCGGCCGAGGCTCCAGCTTGGGCGGCCCCGGGTTCGAGGGCGAGATCGGCACGCCCGCTGGCGCGGGCGCGGGCTGCGGCGGCAACGCGAACTGCGACGGCCAGCCCGGCTTCAACGGCGCGGCCGGCACCGGCGGCGCGAACGGCGCCGGTGGCGCGGCGATGGGCACGTTCGGCGGCACCATGTATTCGCCCGCGAACGGCAGCACCGGCACGAGCGGCACGCACGGCAACGGCGGCAGCGGCGGCGGTGGCGGCGGCGGCGGTGACGACAGCTGC
>Ga0247790_10000016_pt1 | contig 88386 bp, 63 predicted proteins | sample UWRJS171409R4_FD_179913 | JGI IMG/M metagenome (GOLD analysis project Ga0247790, IMG submission 179913) | Soil microbial communities from Arlington Agricultural Research Station in Wisconsin, United States - UWRJ-S171-409R-4 | ecosystem: Environmental > Terrestrial > Soil > Agricultural land...
CGGATGGACAGAAGGGAGGGGGATCCGGCAACTGATCTAGGTCATGCGACGGCAGGAACTCGGGGGGGAAAGGTTTTGAGAAGGCAGGGTCCATAGCAGCTGAGAGCCGACACGCCCGGTTCGGCCGTCTCGACCGCAGTGGTCGTGCCTCGCTCGCATCTCGTCGCAGGAGCCTCGCTCGGCGCGATGCCGAGCCGGCGGCGCCGTGGACGGCTCGAGCTGCTCCGACGGCTCGAGCTGCTGCTGCGGGGCCGCTTGCCCAGCCTTGCCCAGCCTCGCCCAGCCTACCGGTGCGCGTGCGCCGCGCGGCGCCGCTCGAGCCAGCCCTTCGCGCGCGCCGGGTACTCGACGTGGCCGTCGGCCTTGTGCCACGTGCACGGCGCGCCCGGGGCGTGGCCGTGCGCCGCGTGATCGTGCACGCGCGGGCAGTGCTCGCCCGCCGTCATGCCGGACACCGCGCAGACCTCGATGTCCTCGATCGCCGCCGGGCGCGCCGGCAGCGTGAGCTTGCCGCCGCGGCCCGCGACCGCGAGCATCGCGTCACGCACGAGCGGCGCCGCTGCGTCCATCGCCACGAGGCCCTGCGTCGGCGTGCCGTCGAACGTGCCCGCCCACGCGCTGACGATCACCTCCTGCGTCGCGCCCACCGCCCACGTATCGGCGAAGCCGCGCGCCGTGCCGGTCTTCGCCGCGATGCGGAACGGCAGCTCGAGCGGCACCTCCATGCCGAACGCCGGCCGGCGCGCCTCCGGATCCGCGAGCATGTCCATCACGAGCCACGACGTCTCCGGCGTGAACACCCGCCGATCCGGCGGGCGCGGCGGCGACCACCGGCCGCCGTCCGGCGCGGCCACCTCCACGATGCCGCGCGGCGTGCCGACCATGCCGTGCCGCACGAGGAAGCCGTAGCCCGCCGCCAGATCCACGAGCCGCACCTTCGCCGCGCCGAGCGCGAGCCGCGGCCCGTAGTCGTCCGGCGTGCCCAAAAGCTCGGCGACGCCCGCCTTGCGCAAGACCGTCATCACGCGCGCCACGCCGAACTCCTCGATGACGTCGATCGCCGCGAAGTTGTACGAGCTCCCGAGCGCCTCGCGATAGCGGACCGGCCCGTGCTCGGCGCCCGACGGCGCGAAGTAGTCCGCGCGCGCGTCGCGCACGTCCCACGCGATCGACGCCGGCGACGCGCCGTGCTCGATCGCCGTCGCGTAGACGAAGGGCTTCAGCGCCGAGCCCGGGTGGCGCCGCCGCGTCGTGATGTTGATCTGGCCGCCCGGCCGCTCCCAGCCCGTCGAGCCGATCATCGCGCGCACCTCGGTCGTCTGCGCGTCGAGCACCACGAGCCCCGCCTGATCGAGGTTCAGCCTCCGCAGCGACTCCACCTGCTCGGAGACGCGCACGGCCAGGACGCGCTGCAGCCGCAGATCGAGCGACGTCTGCACCGTGCCGCCCGCCGCGCGCACGTCCGCCGGCAGCTGCTCGGCGATCCAGCGCGCGAAGTGCGGCGCCTCGTTGTGCGCCGGGTGGCGCGCGATCGCGAGCCGCGTCGCCCGCGCGGCGCGCGCCGTCTCGGCGGTGATCGCGCCGCGCCGCACCAGCATGTCCAGCACGTAGTCGCGTCGGCGCAGCGCCGCCGCCGGGTGCACGAGCGGATCGTACGCCGTCGGCGCGCGCGGGATCACCGCGAGCAAGGTCGCCTCGCCGTCGGAGAGCGCCGCCGCCGGCTTGCCGAAGTAGTACCGCGCCGCCGCCTCGAACCCGACCACCTGGTTGCCGAAGTACGCCCGGTTCATCCACTGCTCGAGGATCGCGTGCTTGTCGGCGGCGCGCTCGATGCGCAGCGCGAGCAGCGCCTCGGTCAGCTTCGCCGGCAGCGTGCGGTGGTGGTGGCCCAGCACCATGCGCGCGACCTGCATCGTCAGGGTCGACGCGCCGTAGCGGCCGCCCTGCAGATCGAGCCACGCGGCGCGCGCCACCGCGATCCCGTCGACGCCGCGGTGATCCCAGAAGTGGTGATCCTCGGACTCGACCACCGCCGCCACCGCGATCGACGGCAGATCGCCGAGCACCGTCCACCGCGTGCGATCCGCGCCTGCCGCCGGCAGCGTCGCGATCTCGTCGCCGCGCACGTCGATGAGCACGAGCGGCGCGCCCGTCGCCGCGAGCCCCTCGCGATCGTACGGCTGTGCGAGCACCACGACGATCGCAGCCTCGATCGCGATCAGCGCCGGCAGGAGCGCCGCGACCAGCCCCCAGCGCGCGATCCGCCAGCTCCGCACGAGCCCCGAGGCGAGCCGGCGCCCGAGGCCGCGCGGGCCGCGCGCGCTGCGCGGGCGCTGCGGGCGCTGCGGGCTCGACGGGCCATGCACTTCGCGCGGACCCGCCGGGGTCCTCCCGAGATCTCGAAGTCGCGCGCGCCCCGAAAGCTGCCCGAAGTGCCGGAGCCGCGCGACGCCCGGGAGGAGGCGGCGGAGGCGGCGGAGGCAGCGGCGGAGAGAGCGCACGCGCCTCTCACGTTCAAGAGCGGTGCCGCCGACGGAGGCAATTGTCCCGCGCAGTTACCCGTCGCTGTGGGCGGAGGGACACGACGCGCGGCGCTGCCCCGCCGACGCCGGAGCGGCGTTCACGCGGGTGCCTGCGCGGATTGCCTCCGCGGCCGCGCAGGTTCTCCCTGCATGCTCCCCGAGGCCTGGCTGCGCCCGCGCGGCGCACGCGAGCACCTCGCGCGTGCGTTCGCCGCCCTCGCGGATGGCGCGCGGCGCGCCGTGCGGTTCTTCACGGACGTCGTCGGCGCCGTGTTCGGGGTCTAGGCGCCCGGGCGCGCTATGCTCCGGCCGGCCCATGCCCGAGCCCGAGCCCGCGCCCGAGCGCATCGGACGGTACGACGTCGTCTCGCACCTCGCGACCGGAGGCATGGGGCAGGTGTTCCTCGCGCGCTCCGCCGGGCTCGGCGGCTTCGTGCGCCACGTCGTCATCAAGACGCTGGATCTGCCCGGCACCGACGAGGACGAGGCGATCGCCATGTTCCTCGACGAGGCGCGGCTGCTCGGGCTCCTCCACCACCAGCACATCACGCCCGTCTACGAGGTCGGCCGGGACGACGACGGCATGCTCTTCCTCGTCATGGACTACGTGCACGGGACCACCGCGCACGACGTGTGGCAGCGGACCAACGTGCTCGGCGCCGCGCTGCCGATCGACTTCTCGCTGACCGTCGCCGCCGCGGCCGCGTCGGGCCTGCACTACGCCCACACGCGCCGCGACGCCGGGGGCCGCTCGCTCGACATCGTGCACCGCGACGTCTCGCTGTCGAACCTCATGATCGGCTTCGACGGCGCCGTGAAGCTCATCGACTTCGGGATCGCGAAGGCGGCGAACCGCTCCACGCAGACGCAGGCCGGCTTCATCAAGGGCAAGCTCGGCTACATGGCGCCGGAGCAGCTGCGCGGCCTCGGCGTCGACGCGCGCACCGACGTGTTCGCGCTCGGCATCGTGCTCTACGAGCTGACGACGATGCGGCGCGCGTTCCGCGACGAGTCGGATCAGGTGACGATGGACCGGATCCGCAACGGCACGTTCGCGCCGCCGCGCTCGGTCAACCCGGACTACCCGCCGGAGCTCGAGCGGATCGTGACCCGCGCGCTGCGCGCCGAGCCGCGCGATCGCTACCCCAACGCCGAGGCGATGCGCCGCGATCTCGATCTGCTCGGCCACCAGCTCGGGCTCGTGCTCGGCGACGCCGCGGTCGTCGAGGTGATGTCGCAGCTGTTCGAGCACCGGGACGAGCCGTGGCAGGGGCCGCGCCCCGAGCGCCCTCCGACCCAGCTCGACGCCTCCGAGCTGCGGCTCCGGCCCCCAGCCCCCGAGGATGACTCGCGCATGACCGAGCCGCAGCACACGCTGCGCGCCGCGACCGCGGCCCACGAGGCGCTGCTCGATACTCCGCCGCACGGCCTGCCGAAGCGGCCGTCGGCGTTCTCGATCGATCGCGGCTCCAGGCAGACGCTGCCGAACATCACCGAAGGCGTGACGATCGTGCCGGGCGATCCGGAGGCCGCGGCGATCGCGGCTGCTGCCACGGCGGAGGCGAAGGTGCGCGCGCCGTCGGTCGCGCACCCGGATCTGGAGGCAGCCTCGCGCGCGATGCGAGCCTCGCGCGCGGCGCGGCAGCCGCCCGCGCGGCTGCCGACGCCGGCGTGGTCCTTGTCCCGCGCGCGCCGCCGCCGCCGCACCGCGATCTGGATCGTGGCGCTGCTGCTCGCCGCAGGCGCCGGGGCCGCCGCCGTCTATTTCATCCTCGGCCCCGGCGGCGCGGCGGAGCCTTCCGCCGGGGCTGCCGGGCGCAGCGGCGCCGTCACGCCGGCCCCGCCGAGCCCGCCGCCCCCGCCGCAGCCGGCCCCGGCCCCGCCGCCCGGCGCGTCTGGATCCGCTGCGCCGACGCCCGCGGCCGCCGCCGCGCTGCCGCCCGGCGCGTCGCTCCAGCTCACCGTCAAGTCCACGCCGCCCGACGCGACCGTGCTCCTCGACGGCAAGCGCCTCGGCCGCACGCCGTACACCGGCCAGATCGAGGCCGCGCCCGGGACGCACTCGCTGAGGCTCCGCAAGAAGGGCTACGCGCCTGTGTCGCTCGACATCGAGCTCACCGGCGATCTCTCGCGCGACGTCACGCTGCAGCGCGCCAAGAGCGAGGCCGGCTCGCCGTCGTCGTCGTCGTCGTCGTCCACGCCGCCGCCGCCGGTGCCGCCCGCCCCGTAGCCGCGCCCCGCCGCCGCGCCCGTCGCCGCGGCCCGGCCGCTACTTCGTGACGCTCACCGTCGCGCGCGCCGTGCGGGCGCGGACGCTCGGCTCGTACATCGCCTCGATCGTCGCCGGCATCGCCGTGAACGTGCCGTCGATCGTCGCGCGCGCCTGGTACTCGAGCTCGAACGTGCCCGCGTGCATCTGATCGGCGAACCACAGCACGCGGTCGTCGCGCATCTCCTGGTGGTCCCACGTCACCGAGTGCCAGTAGCTCGGGCGCGTCCCCGTCCCCGTCGCCGCCCCCGCCGCCCCCGCCGGCGTGCCGCCCGCCGCCAGCTTCGGGTTCACCACCTCGAAGCCCGCCGGGATCGGATCGACGAGCGCCACCCACCGCTGCGACCCGTGCGCCAGGAGCGTCAGCTTCACCGTGACCAGGTCGCCCGCCTTGAACGACGCCTGCGTGTGGCCCGACGCGTCCGTGTAGCGCCGCGTGATCGTGAAGCCATTGTCGACGGCCTCGCCCGCGTCGACGCGCGCCTCGATCACCCGCGCGCTGATGACGCCGCCCTTGTCGCTCGAGATCTTGATGTCGTCGCTCGCCAGGTCGCTCGCCAGGGCGCTCAGCGCGACCTTGATCGTCGCGCCGCCGCCCCCCACGACCTTCTTCGTCGCGACCGGCTTACCGCCCGCCGTGACGACGAACGTCGCGTCGCCGCCCGCGCCGCGCCGGCCGTACTGCGCGAGCGCCACCAGGGCCCACAGGTTGTCCTGCGTAGAGACCCACGTGCCCGCCTTGCTCCGCGCCGCCTTGAGGCCCGCCGCGAGCGGATCGATGAGCGGCGAGCCCGGCTCCACCTCGAGCAGCGCCGCGAGCGTCATCGCCGTCCCGCGCACGTCCGAGGACATGTACATCGCGTGGTCGAAGCCCGCGCGCTCCGTCACCATCGCGCGGCCGTCCTGCACCTTGATCGACGACGCGATCAGCTTCTGCAGCTCCGCGATCTCGGCCGCGTCCGCCTTCGCGAGCTTCATCGCGCGGAGCAGGAACGCCTGGCCCCACCGCGGCAGCCCCGCGCGCACCGCGTAGAGCCGCGCGTTCAGGCCCGCGTCCGCCTTGCCGCGCAGCGCCATCACGTACGCCGCCATCGCGATCGTCGCGCCGTCGCCGTCTGGCCGGAGGGTGCCCGCGCCGTTCGCCCACTTGCCGAGCCCCGCGAGGCCGCGATCGAACACGTCCGCCGGCACCTGCTCGCCTGCGCGCTGCGCGACGGTGAGCCCCCACAGCGCGTACGCCGTGAGGTGCGGGTATGGCGTCGCCTCCGGCCACAGCGAGAACTGGCCGTCCGCCTGCTGGTGGCGGAGCACCTTCGCGAGGCCCAGGCGGATGAGCTCCGCCGCCTTGCCGCCCTGCAGCGTCGGATCGTCGATCGTCTTCGCGAGGTCCTTCGCCGCGACCAGCGGCAGGAACCGCGACATCGTCTGCTCGAGGCACCCGTACGGGTACTCGACGAGCGAGCGCAGGCTCGGCGCCAGATCGCCGACGCCGCTGCGATCCACCGTCACCGCCAGCGCGCTCTCGTTGCGCAGCACGCCATTACCCACGCCATTGCCCACGCCATTACCCACGCCATTGCTCATCCCATTGCCCACGCCGAGCGAGCCCGTCCACGCCTCGCCCGCCCCCAGCCGCTGCTCGACCAGGAGCCGTTGCTCGATCACGCGCGGCCGATCGATCGGCAAGGTCACGCGCACCCCGTCGCGCTCTGGGCCCATCGCCACCGCGAACTCGAACGTCGCCGCCGCCTGCTCCGCCGCCTTCGCCGCGAACCGGACGCGCGCCGAGCCGTTCGCCGGGATCGCCACCGTCTGCGTCGCCGGGCCCGCAAGCGAGGCGCCGCTCGCCTTCGCCGTGACCGTCGCCGTGCCCGCCACCTCCGTGTGGTTGTGCACCACCACGCCCACCGACGCCGCGTCGCCTGCGCGCAAGAAGCGCGGCAGGACCGGCGCCGCCATCAGCGGCTTGTTCACCGTGAGCCGCCGCTCGCCCGCGCCGAACCGATCGCCCGCGTCGGCCGCCACCGCCATCAGGCGGTACGCCGTCAGGTTGTCGGGTGCCGTGAACGAGAACGCGATCTCGCCCTGATCGTCGGTGACCAGCATCGGCGCCCAGTACGCCGACGCGACGAACTTCGAGCGGATGCGCTGGCCGTTCAGCGTCGAGCCCGCGTCGCCGCCCACGTCCGGATCGCCGCTCTCCGGATCCGCCAGCCGCGCGACGCGGTTCCAGTTCGTGCCCGAGTCGACGCCCAGGCCGTACGCCGCGTAGAACGTCTTCATCGGGTTCGGCGTCACGTAGCTGATGAGCTGCAGGACGCCCTCGTCCGCCGCCGACAGCGAGACCTCGGCTTTGACCGGCGCGCCGCCGCTCGTGACCTTGATCTTGCCGCTGACCGGCTCGCCCGGGCGCACCACGTCGGCGTCGAGCGCGATGCCCACGTCCAGCTGCTTGTGCGCCGGCGACACCGCGAGCTCCACCATGCCCAGCTTGAACTTCGGCCGCTGCGCGTCGCCCGGGCCCTGGCGGCCCGAGACCAGCGCGACGCTCGCGTAGACGTTCGGCGCCCAGGCGTCCGCGATCGTGAGCTCCACGCCCTCGCTCGCCGAGCCCAGCTGCTTGACGCGCGCCTCCATGACGCCGTCGCGCTCGATCGTGATCAGCGCCGTCGGCTTCACCAGGTTCGCCTGCGCCACCAGCCGCGCCGTCTCGCCGACTTTGTAGCTCTGCTTGCTCGCGATCACGGTCATGCGATCGCCCTCGTCGCCGCTCCAGAACGCCTCGCCCTTGCCGATCACGTACAGCTCGCTCGCCGCCACCACCGTGTTGCCGCGGTCGTCCTTCGCCTCGAGCTTGACCACGTAGGAGCCCGGGTCCGTCGGGAAGATCCGCTCCGTGTGCGAGCCCGCGTTCGCGATCGAGATCTCGCGCTCGATCACCTTCTTCTCCGACGCCGTGCAGCTCGCGAAGCTGCGCACGCCCGCGTCCGTGTACGTGCAGATGTGCTCCGTCTTCGTGAACGTGAGCTTGGCCTTCGCCGCGGCGCGCGAGCCATCAGGCTTCAGCGCCACCAGGTTCACGCCGAACGGCATGCCCACCGCCTGCACGTACTCGTTCGCGAACAGGCCCAGGTAGAGCGACGTCTTGTGCGCCGTCACGATCATCGACTTGCCCATCGTCTGATCCGCCTCGTCCGTCACGTTCGCCGAGAGGATGTAGTCGACCGGGCCCTCGAACTTCTTCTCGTCGTCGCGCGCCGTGATCGTCAGCCGGCCCTTGGCGTCGGTCGTGCCTTCGCCTTCGGCGACGTGCTCGCCGTAGTCGCGGTCTCTGTAATGCCACCACCAGAAGCGCGGATCCGCCGTGAACGAGTAGCTCTCGTAGCCTGGGAACTGGACCGCGTGATCGCGCTTGCGCAGGTGCCACTCCACGCGCGCCTCGCCGACCGGCGCGCCGAACAGGTACTTCGCGTCGAGCTGGAACGCCAGCGCCTGGCCCGGCCGCGGCTGCGCCGTGCTGCTCCTGAGGGCCAGCTCGAACGTCGCGGCGCGGAACTCCTCGACGGAGAACTTCTCGCGGAACACCTGATCGCCGAGCTTGGCGCGGACGTAGTAGTCGCCCAGCGCCGCGTCCGCCGGCAGCGCGTGATCGAACGCGAAGCCGCCGAACGGAGACAGCTTCACCGCCTTCGTCAGCACCGTCTCGCTGCGGCTGTCCTGGATCTCGACGTCCACCTTCTTCGCCGCCGGCACGCGCGGCGGGCGGCCCATCGAGATCTCGCGCCCGATGCCCTTGAAGCTCACGCGCTCGCCCGGCCGGTACAGGCCGCGATCGCTCTGGATGAAGCCGCGGACCTTCGTCGCGCCGCCCGTGCGATCCTCCGTCACGCCGAAGTTCCAGGTCTGGATCCCGTTCGACCAGTTGTCGTCGACGATCGCCGTGTCACCCGCCTTCTCGACCACCGCGATCAGGCGCTGGCTCCGGTAGGTGTCCCAGTACTCGTACTCGTCCTCGGGCGCCTGGCGCGCCGGCTGCTTCTTCAGGACGGCGCTGCCCGGGATGCGCGCGAGGCCCTCGGCGTCCGTCGCGCCCGTCCACACCTGCTTGCCGCTCGGGTCGAACACCGTCACCTTCGCGTCCGCCACCGGCGTCGCGCTCGACAGCGAGGTCACCCACACCACGCCCGACGACGTGCCCACCTTGAGCAGGACGCCCATGTCGGTGACGTTCGCGAGCACGCGGTTTCGGCGCGGGCTCAGCCAGCCGCGCGCCTCGTCCGGCGTGATCTGATCGGAGCTCGCCTCGGCCAGGTACACGCCGCGGCCGCCCGCCGGGCCGCCGCACTGCGCGCCCAGATCGAGCTCGCTCAGCACCCACTTGTTGCCCTTCGGCTGGAGCTTGGCCTTCTTCGCGGTGAGCTTCAGCGCCTTCCAGTCGATCGGCCTGTCGTCATTGTTGCCGCCCCACGGGTCGTAGTTCATGTCTCCCGTCAGCACCTGGACGACGCGATCTTTGGGGATCGCGGCGCACTCGAGCTCGAGCTTGCTGATGTTGCGCGTCCACAGCGGGTAGCCCTTCGCGCTCGCCTCGAGCGCGAAGATGCCGCGCTCCATCGAGATCCGCGGCCGGCCGTCGCCCGTCTTGAACGTGTGATCGTGCGGCTTGGCCAGCTTCTGGCCGAACGTGTCGACGAGCCCCGCGACCCGGATCTGGTACGTCGTCTGCGCGTCGAGGTCCGTCGTCACCGTGTACGTCGTGCCGTCCGCCGAGAGATCGCCCTGCTTGATGCGCGGGATCACCGGCCAGGCCGAGATCGCCTTGCGGGCCGCGTCGAGCGCGACCGGCGTCGCGAACGTCACCGAGATCGAGACCTCGTCGGCCGCGATGTCCTTGCCCGCCGGATCGATCGCCGCGACGCCCGCCAGCGGCCGGCCGCGCAGCTCGAGCCGCCACGGCTTGTCGAGCGCCGCGTTGCCGCCCGCGCCCGCGAGGTCCGCGCACGCGACCGTGACCGACTCACCCGGCGCGAGCGCGCGCGCTGGGCGGAGCGAGAGCTGCTCGACCGGCGCGTCGCTCGCGCTTGCGTTCGTGAGCGCGATCGCGGCGCCGCCCGCGCCGATGAGCTTGCAGCGCGCCGCCGCGTCGCGTGGCAGCACCGGCTGGTTGAACGCCAGCGGGATCGGCGCGTCGAGCTGCAGGTAGCGCTCCTGCGCGTCGCCCCACAGCCCCAGCGCCGCGAGCGGCTGATGCACGAACGAGAGCTTCCAGCCCGCCGTGCGCTGGCCCAGCTCGCCCGCGAGCGCGACTTCGTAGCGCGTCGAGGGCGCGAGCTTGCCGCTCGGCTCGATCACCAGCGTGCGCTGATCCTGCCAGTAGCCCGTCCACGGGAACGCCGGCGAGACCGTGACCGTCCCCGGATCCGCCGGCTTGCCCACCATCGCCTCGGCGACGACCGGCTTGTCGAGCTTGATCGTGATCGGCTCGGCCGCCTCGATCGGCCCCTTCGGCGCGAACGACAGCACCTGCACCTGCGCGTCGGTGGCCGCCGTCGGGGCGTGCGTGGTGCCGCCGCTGCAGCCTGCGGAGAGAGGGCCCAGGAAGGAGCCGAGGAGGGAGCCGAAGAGGGAGCCAACGAGCGGCGTCAGGAGCAACCCCCGCGCCGCTGCCAGGGATCCCGAGGTTCGAAGACAACGCGGAACGTGAGCCTGCCAGGTCATCGGCCCGCGTAGCTGCATCGCCGGTGCCGCCCCGTCGCGGTGCGATCCCGCGGAGTTGCCATCGCAGTGGCCCCCGAGACACACGCGCGGACACAGCAATTTTGGAGTCGTTGCGATGCATGGCACCGTCCAGATGCCGTTCGGCCGATCGTCCGCGCGGATGAAGCCGCGGACATGCCAGCGCGCGCCGTGTAAAGCCCGCGCGAGATCGGCGTTTGCTTGGCGATGCACGCGCCGATCTCTCCGCTGCCGCTGCCGTTGTCGCCGTCGCCGCCGCCGCCGCTCCTTCGCCACCGCCACCGCCACCGCCACCGCGCCACGCTGCCGCTCGCCCGTCGCCTCGTCGCCGCGCTCTCCGTCTGCGCGATCGCGACCTCCGGCTGCGGCGCCGCCAAGCGCTCCGCGTACGCCCCCGCCGCCGAGGCCATGGCCGGCGCGGCGGCGCCGCCCCCGATGGCCGGCCCCGCGGGCGACACCGCTGCCTCCAAGGTCGCCACCGGCGAGCAGGCCGAGACCTGGCGCCGCTCACAGATCGCGGCGAACACCGCGCGCGTCATGGTCGGCGATCACGAGGAGCTGCCGCTGCGCGGCCTCCAGGCGCAGGTGACGATCGACGGCTTCCGCGCGCGCGTCATCCTCGACTACCTCTACGCGAACCCGCACCAGGGCACGCTCGAGGGCACGTTCCAGCTGCGGCTCCCCGAGGAGGCGTCGCCGCACTTCTTCGCGTTCGGCTCGACGCGCTTCGAGGCGCGCACCGAGTGGAGCCGGCCCATGGTGATCGCGACGTCGGAGGGCGCCCCGGGCTCCGCTGGCGCGCTCCCGCAGCCCACCCAGATCATGGCCGAGCGGCGGGACGCGTGGATCGATCCCAAGGAGGCGCGCATGGTGCCGCGCGATCAGGCGTCGCAGGCGTACGGCGAGACCGTGCGCGGTCGCGTCGATCCCGCGCTCGTCGAGTGGGCCGGCGCCGGGGTGTTCAACGCGCGCGTCTTCCCGCTCGCCGCCGGCCAGCTGCACCGCATCGTCGTCGGCTACGACGTCGATCTCGTCCGGATCGGCGACACCCTCGAGTACCGGCTCGAGCTCCCCGAGAAGCTGCCCGCGGCCGTCGTCGACATCGGCGTGACCAAGCCCGGCGCCGCCACCGTCGCCGTCACCCCCGCGGCCGCGCCCGCGGCGGGCGGGGTCACCGGCCGGCAGCACTATCACTTCGAGGATCCCAGGGCGCGCGAGATCACCGTGCGCCTCGACAAGGCCGGCGCGCCGCTCCTCACCGGCCGCGATCCCGCGCTCGGCGACGTGTTCGCGGCGCAGGTCGCGCCGCAGCTGCCCGCCGACGCTGCCGCCGCGAAGAGCCACGAGGCCGCCGTGTTCCTCGTCGACACGTCGCTCAGCTCGAACCCCGATCGCTTCAACGTGTGGCTCAAGCTCCTGCGCGCCGTGCTCGATCAGAACCGCGGCTCGCTGCGCCGCTTCAACGCGCTGTTCTTCGGCGTCGACGCGCGCTGGTACCGCGACGCGTACGTCGACAACACGCCCGAGAACGTCGAGGCGCTGCTCGCCTACGCCAGCACGCTCGCGCTCGAGGGCGCGACCGATCTCGGCGCCGCGCTCGCCACGGCCGCGCGCCCCGCGTGGGCGGCCGCCGGCACCGCCGCGCGGCACGACGTGTTCCTGCTCTCCGACGGTGCGGCGACGTGGGGCGAGGCCAACCTGCACGCGCTCGGCCGCACGCTCGCCGCTGGCGCCGCCGGGGCCCTGTACGCGTACCAGACCGGGCTCGCCGGCACCGACGTCGCGGCGCTCACGCACCTCGCGCGCGAGACCGGCGGCGCCGTGTTCTCGGTCACCGGCGAGGCCGAGGTTTTGCGCGCCGCCACCGCGCACCGCGCGCGGCCATGGCGGCTCACCGGCGCGAAGCTCGCGGGCGCGACCGACGTCCTGCTCGCTGGCCGGCCGTCGACGCTGTTCCCCGGCCAGACGCTGTTCGCCGTCGGCCGCGGCGCGATCGCGCCCGGCGCCGAGCTCGAGCTCACCGTCGAGCGCGACGGCCAGACCACCGTCGTGCGGGCCAAGCTCGCGACCGCGATCCCGTCCGGTCTCGCGGCGCGCGCGTACGGCCAGGTCGCCACCGCGCAGCTCGAGGAGCTCGAGGACGCCACCGCCGCCGCGGCGCGCGCGTACGCGATGCACTTCCGGGTCACCGGCCGCACGTGCTCGCTCCTCATGCTCGAGTCCGAGGCCGACTACCAGCGCTTCCAGATCAAGCCCGAGGACAACGGCCGCGCCGTCCTCGCCACGCCCGCCGGCGCGCTCCTCGAGCAAACGCGGCGCGCGATGACCGAGCAGCTCGGCGATCCCAAGCAGGCGTTCCTCGGCATGCTCGCGCGGCTCGAGCGCACGCCCGGCGTGACGTTCCGCGCGCCCGCGGCGTACCTCGAGGCCGTCCGGCGCCTGCCGTCCGAGGCGTTCGCCGTGCCCTCGGCGCCGCTCGCGACGCGGCTCGTGACTCGCTCGCAGCTCCCGCCCGGCATGCTCACGCAGCTCGCGTCGCACCAGCTCGACTACGACACCGTCTCCGCCGACGCCCAGCTCCGCCGCGGCACCGGTGGTCCCGCCGACGCGCTCAAGGCGCTGTCGTCGCTCGTCGAGGAGCACCCCGGCGACGCCGTGCTCGCGCGCGACGTCGGCTACTCCGCGATGGACCTCGGCCTCCGCCCGCAGGCCTATCACCTGTTCCGCCGCGTCGCGGAGCTCCGCCCGTACGAGCCGCAGACCTACCGCGCGATGGCGCAGGCGCTCGCCGCGCTGGGCAATGCCGATCTCGCGCTCGCCTACTTCGAGATCCCGCTCCTCGGCGAGTGGGACGGCCGGTTCGGCGATCTACGCAAGATCGTCGAGCTCGATTATCTGCGCTTCCTACGCAAGATCGCGTCCGGCGCCGCGGCCACCCGCGTGCCCGAGTATGCCCGCGCCCGGCTCGCGCAGATCACGCGTGACGTCGGCCTGCGCCAGGCGGACGTGCTCGTGACCATCACGTGGAACACCGACAACTCCGACGTCGATCTCCACGTCATCGAGCCCACCGGCGAGGAGTGCTCGTACAAGAACCGCCGCACGCGGATCGGCGGCCAGCTCACGCAGGACGTGACGCGCGGCTACGGCCCCGAGATGTACGTCCTGCCCCGCGCGCCCGAAGGCCGGTACTCGATCCGCGCCCACTACTACGCGCGCGACCGCAACCGCGCGAGCGCGCGCACGAAGGTCTACGCGACGATCACCGAGGGCTGGGGCACCGCGAACGAGCGCGTCACCGAGCAGGTGCTCGCGCTCACCGACGGCCGCGAGTGGCACGACATCGCGACGCTCGTCTCGCGGGGCGGCGCCTCCATCGCGCGGTAGCGCCCGCCCGATCGCCGGCCTGCGCTGTCCGTGCGTGGCCTGCCTGCCTGCAATCACCATCGGCGAGCCGGCTCCAGACTCCACTGCTTCCCGCTCTTCTCCGACGTTCCATAGGCGCGCGCCCCTCGGCGTCGACCTCGTCGATGCAATCACCGCTGCCGACAGCAGAAGAGAGCGCCAGCACGTAACCAAGGAGCGGCTGAGAGTCGTCACCGAGGTCACCGAGCCTCTCCTGAGGGAAAACCGCGGATCGTCGCAATTCGCGAGCGTACGACTCCGGGTCGCGCGTCCGTGCTCGCGGTGCTTCGAGGCCGCTGCTCGCTGCCGCGCACGCGGGTTGCACGCCTGGCTGGGCATGGCGACCAACACGAATTCGAGCTCGATGAACGTCCTCTCGAAGATATTCCTCGTCATCGCGATTATCGGCGCGGTGAACTGGGGCCTGATCGGCTTCTTCAACTGGAACCTCGTCGACGCGATCTTCGGCGGCGGCACGGCCGAAGAGACCAGCGGCGTCAGCCGTCTGATCTACGCGGTCGTCGGCCTCTCCGGCCTCATCACGCTGCTGATGCTCCCCCGCCTGCGAATGGTCGATGACCCGCGGCTCGTGGATCGGCCGGTCCTCGGGTGAGCCGGTAGCGCCGGCTCGGGCGCTCACCGCGTCCCGGGCGCGCGCGGGCGCGTCAGCCTCTGCGACGTTCCCGGAACAGCGGCGCGACCGGTACGGCGATGCCGGCACCAGCGGGCTGGACAGCGCGCCGCGACCGATGATGGCGTGCTCACCGCGCGCCCGGGCGGCGGTACCATCCGCCGCATGACGACGACGACGACGATCGAGGCGTTCGACCTGGTAGTGATCGGCGGCGGCAACGCCGGTGTGGCGGCGGCCGGCGTGGCGCGGCGCGCCGGCTGGCGCGTGGCGGTCGTCGAGGAGGACCTGCTCGGGGGCACCTGCCCGAACCGGGGCTGCGTGCCCAAGAAGGTGCTCGTCGCGGCCTGCGAGGTCGTCGATCACGCGCGGCGCGCGCAGGGCCACGGCGTGACCGGGGAGCTCCGCATCGACTGGGACGCGCTGCAGGCGCGGCGCCGCTCGATCGTCGAGCCCATCCCGGCCCGGACCGAAGCTTCGCTCGCGCAGAACGGGACCGAGCTCGTCCGCGGGCGGGCCCGCTTCGTCGCGCCGCGCACGATCGCCGTGACCGCCGCCGCCTCCGCCGCCCCCACCGAGCGCCAGCTCTCCGGCCGCAAGGTCGTGATCGCGACCGGCTCGACGCCCCGGCCGCTGACATTCCCCGGCGCGGAGCTCGTGGCCACGAGCGACGAATTCCTCGCGATGCCGCGCGTGCCGCGCACCGCCGCGTTCGTCGGCGCTGGCGTGATCGGCATGGAGCTGTCCCACGTGCTCGCGCGCGCCGGCTGCGAGCGCGTGGTGCTGCTCGAGCTGGGGCCGCGCGCGCTGCCGCAGGCCGACGCCGACGTGGTCGCCGCCCTCGTCGAGCACGGCCGCACCCTCGGCATCGAGCTCCGCACCGGCGTGCAGATCCGCGCCGTCGCGCGCGAGGGGGACCGCGTCGCCGTCGAGCTCGCTGAAGACGGGGGCGAGCGCCTCGTCGTCGACCGCGTCTTTCACGGCGCCGGGCGCGTGCCGCGGCTCGACGGGCTCGACCTCCACGCCGCCGGGCTCACCCTGGAGCGCGGCCGTGTCGCGCTCGGCCCCGATCTGCGGTGCACCGAAGACGAGTCCGTCGCGATCGTCGGCGACGCCGCGCCCGGCCTGCCGCAGCTCTCGCCGCTCGCCACCTCGCTCGGCCGGCTCGTCGGCAAGAACCTCGTCGAGGATCGGCGCGACGCTCCGGACCTCGCGGCCGTCCCGAGCTGCGTGTACACGCTCCCGAGCCTCGCGCAGGTCGGGCTCACCGAGGCGCAGGCCAAGGACCGCGGCCTCGAGGTCACCGTGAAGCGCACCGAGGGCATGACCGGCTGGATCTCGGCGCGCACGCACCACGAGGCGTGCGCGTTCGCGAAGGTGCTGATCGGCGCCGACGGCCGGCTCGTCGGCGCGCACCTGCTCGGCCACGGCGCCGAGGAGACGATCCATCTCTTCGCGATGGCGATGCGCCACGGGATCTCCGCTGCCGAGCTCGCCGCGGGCGACGCCGCGTACCCGACGTTCTCGTCGGACGTGCGGTGGCTGCTCTGAGCTCCAAGGGAATCAGACCGCCTCGCTGGCTCCTCACGGAGGCAGCGCGCTTTCATCGAGCGGCGGTCGGGGCGTAACCCTGATTACGCACCCGGCGCGCGGAATCCACATGCAGAGTCAAAGGTGCGCGCCCATGACCTCTGTGCGTGGGCGCGCGAAGCGGCCTGATCACGGACGGATCGCGGGCCGAGCTCGAGCCAGATCACACCGAAGAGTTGGGTGATTTAGCGCCTGTGGGTGATCGGCGGGGTAGTGAGCAATGTGCGGACTGTCATGTGCGCGCCGCCTGCGCTGGACACGTGATCGGGCGTGGGCACGCTACAGGCGGAGGCTCCGGAACCGTTCGGCGCGCGCCTCCGAACAGATCGAGTTGTCTGATATTGATGAGCGATTCATGAGGACCGGGGACGTGGCGTGTTGTCTGAGCGAACATCGACAGTCGTCGTACCCCGAATAGATTTGATAAAAATCCGGAAAACAAGATCCGGAGGACGAGTCATCCCGCGAGTCGTTTTCGCCCTGTTCATCGCGCGCGAATCGAACGATTGTAAGCACGCTCCTCAGGCGGTTGCAGATGGTCATCAATGATTCCTCAATGCGAGCTGTGCTGCTGTGGGACTAAAATTATCGATAAGACTACGACGCGATTCGTAATCTAGTTGATGCATCAAACCCGAGTGGCATAGTGTCGATCTCGGAAAGGGACCTGGAGATGAAGCCGACGTGTAGAGTGTTGCGCACCCTGGAGACGTTTCGTGCGAAGACCGGACTGCCTTATCGCTTCGGGCTCACACAGGAGACCGTGGGCGCGCTGGGTCTCAGCATGCACGTGATCAGCATCCCGCCCGGTGAGCGGGCGCTGGCCCACAAGCACGAGGGGCACGAGTCGATGCTCTACGTGATCAGCGGCGCTGCCGAGACGTACTTCGGAGAGGGGTTGTCCCAGCACGTCACGGTCCAGGCGGGAGACCTCCAGTACATCCCCGCGGGCTGTCCGCACCTGTCCGTCAATATGAGCAAGACCGAGCCCTGCATCGGCGTGGTCGCGCGGACCGACCCGAACGAGCAGGAGAGCGTGGTCATGCTGCCCGATCTAGACAAGCTTGTTCCCTGACGACCCAACCCAACCACACAGGAAGCACATCATCATGCGCGCAATCGAAATCGAATGGCGTCCTTTCGGGATCACGGTCGTCGCCGAGCTGACCGACGGTCCCAATCGCAATCTCGCGGATCTCCTCTGGGAGATGCTGCCGTACAACTCGCTGCAGAATCACGCCCTCGTGTCGGGCGATCACCTGTATCACCTGGTGCCGAGCGCCGAGCTCATCTACACGCACCCGCAGCGCAAGACGGATCGGACCAAGACTCCTGATGGCACGCTGTTTCTGTCACAGCTCCAGCACCTCGCGATCAAGTACGGCCGGCTCTCGGAGTACCTGTCGGCGGCGCCGGTCGGCTACGTGATCCCCGAGCACCTCCCGCTCCTGCGCGAGGCAGGCCGGGCCTGCTGGGACGCCACGTACCGCACCAAAGAGATCGTCGAGGTCCGCGTTCGCCGCAAGGGCACGGTGGAGAGCGCCTATCGGCTGCCGCGCCTCACGTGCGACGGGCACCCGGAGGTCCAGGCGCTGATCGCGCGCATCCACGAGGAGACCGAGCGGGTGTGGATCCGCCCGCCGCGCGAGATAGAAGACCTGCACCGCGGCGTCGTCCGCAGCGGCGCCGGCAGCTACGCGCAGTACTTCTCCACGCTGGTGTTCCTGAACGGCGAGACGCGCCCGCTGGGCTACTGCGCGCTGAACGGGCTCGTGCGCCTCAGCCAGAGCGACAGCTTCTCCCTGGACGCGCTCCGCGAGATGACGCCGAACTTCGTCCGCACGCCCGCCGAGTTCCTCGGGTACTGCGGCCTCTCCACGCTGTGGGACCTCGTGCAGGAGACGATCGAGGCCCTGCCGCTCCTGCAGACGAAGGCGCAGTATCACGCGCTGGTCGGCACCCTGGCGCTCTATGCCAATGTCCTCAATACCTGGAACCTGCAGTACTTCCCCTGGCACCACGGCGCCGAGTACCCGGCGCACTCGGCGCACCCGGCGCATCCGGCGCACTCGGCGCATCCGGCGCATCCGGCGCACTCGGCGCACCCGGCGCGCGAGCGCGTGCGCGCGGACGGCCCCTCGGCCGCCGCGGTCGCCGCGGCCCTCTCCGCCGTCCCGCCCGTCGTGCCGTTGCCGCTGCCGGTCCGGACGCTCGCCGAGGCTCCGCGTTCGGGCGAGATCATGCTCCCCCCCGAGCCGGCGGCGGTCGAGCTCGCGCTCTGAGCGGCCCGGGCCTATGCCGGGAGCGCCGTCAGGAACAGCTGGGAGATCTCTTCGGTCTACTCTTCGGTCGACTCTAATGATGGAGCAGCCACGCGGCGAGCGGCAGCCACGCGAGGGCCGGCGCGTCCTCCGCGAACAGGAGGTCGGCGTGCCCGAAGTCTTCGGCGCGGCGCTCCGGCCCAAAGCGCCGCACGACCAGCGCCGTCGTGTCCGCCGATGCCACCTGCGTCGTCGAGTGCACGCCGAGCGAGCCGATGCCGCCCGCGGCGCCGATATACAAGACCGGCACGCGGATGTCTGCCAGCGGCGCGGCGATCGGCGGCGCCTCGCCGCACAGCATCGCGTCGAGGTCTGCCGTCTCGATCATCGCCTGGTGGGGCGTGGCGCCCGCGAGCCACGCGGTGATCGCCGCCTCCGGCGACTCGGCGAGCCCCGTCGCCGCGTCGCCATCCAGGATCGGCGCCGCGAGGTGGTACGCGGGGGCGTACGGCGCGAACAGGTACGTCTGGCCGACGAGCGTCAGCATCGCGCCGCGGTTCGTGGCGCCCGGGAGGAGCGGCGAGTCCGCGTCGGGCGCGGTGCGCGCGAGCCGGCCCGCCTCGATCAGGAAGTCGTTCGGCGCGTCCGTCGCGCCGCCCGCGACGAGCTCGTACTCGAACGCCGCGTACTCGCACGTCTGCGCGCGCAGCGCCTCGTCTTCGGGCGCGAAGCTCGCGTAGAAGTCGAGCGGCACCAGCGCGCCCACGTGTCGCTGCGCCAGCGGGCGCGCGCCCTCGACGGCCGCGTACGCGTAGGCGAGCTGCGCGCCGTGCGAGAAGCCGACCAGCGCGAGCCGCGCGTCGCCCTGGCCCGTGGCCGCCCGCGTGGCGCGGGCGATCGCGAGCGCTGCGCGCAGGTCCGCGAGCTCCTGCGCGACCGTCATCCCGGCGAAGTCGGAGACGTCGCCCGTGGCGAGCGTCCACCTCCGGTCGGCGCCCCAGACGTCGAGCCCCTGCGCCGCCAGGTACGGCGCGAGCCCCGCCACCGGCGACGCCGGATCGCCGAGCCCCGGCGCAAAGTTCGTGATGAACGTCGCGAAGTCGCCGTGCAGGAGCATCGCGCCGCCGGCCGTCGGCCGCGGCACCCACGGCGCCGCCTCGCGCACCACGCGGTGCAGCCGCGCGTTCGACCCGCCGCCGAGCGCGACGACGAATTCGTGGTGGTAGATGTCCCCGGCGACGCGCTCGCGCCGGAGCGCGATCACCCCGCCGACGGCCTGGGCCTCCTCGGCGAGCAGCGCCTCCTCGGCGGGCGCCGCCTCCTCGGCGCAGCCGCCCGCCGTGAGCGGCACCGCCAGCGAGAGCGAGAGCGCAGATACGAGCGCAGATACGAGCGCAGATACGAGCGCGGGTCGGTCCATTCGGTCTATTCGGTCCATGTCGAGACTCCTTTCCGGCTCGACACCGGCCCGCGCGCCGCTTGCACGAAAAACGACAACCCCGCGCCAACTCACGGCAAGTCGGCGCCTCGCCGTGCGATCACGGCCTACGACAAGTCTGCGCCCCACCGCCTCGCGATCAGGCCGGCGCCACCGCGTAGACCGTGTAGCTGTCCACGTCGAGCTCGCGGATGCGCGCGTCCTCGGTCGAAAACGCCGCGCGGTAGCGGGCGTCATCCCGCAGCGTGCGCGCGGCCGCCTCGTCGTCGACCACGGCATACAGCGCGACCGTGGCCTCGGGTGGCGCGCCCGCGGCCGCCTCGGGCCCGCTGCCCGGCCCCGCGCTGGCCGCGCCGCGGTGGAGCACCATGGCGCGCACGCCCGGGATTACCTGGACGATCTGCTCGGCCGCGTCGCGCTGATGCGCCAGCACGTCGTCTACCGCGGCCGGGTCGACGGACATGACCGCGATGATGGCCTCGCCGCCCTCGACGATCTTCGCGGCGCCCTCGGCGTGCTCCACCGCGTGGACGACGCGAAACAGCCGCGGCGCGGCGCGCTCGACGAACGGGTCGATGACGAGCCGGTGCGCCTTCATGAGGTCGCTCGTCCGCCACGCCATGAACTCGTCGAGGCTGTGGAACTGGGCGTAGTTGACCGCTCGCCGCCCGCTCCGGCCGCGGTGGAGGTTCGCCGCCGTCGCGCCGCGGATCTGGCCCTTGAGGCGCTTGTACTCGCCGTGCTGGGTCTCGATGAAGGTCTGCTGCTTGTCGGCCGCGACCGTGAACGTGTTGATGAGGGTGACGTGACCGCCCGTGCGATCGATGATCGTCGTGGCAGGCTCGGAGCTCGTCATCGGGTCGTCCTTCGCCGCGCGGGGATCGCGCGCTGCGATGCTATCGCGCCGCCCGGCCGCGCGGCCCGGCGCGCGGCTCGTTCGCTCACTTCTTGAGGTGCTTCTTGGCCTCGGACAGCGCGACGAGCGCCTTGGTCTCGATCTCCTCGTAGCCGCGGACGCGGGCCACCGAGAGCGCCGTCTCGCTGACCTCCTTGAGGTACGCCCAGTCCTGCGCCTTCATCGTGAACGCGAGGATCTTCGTCCAGCACAGCGGCGGGCGGACCGCCCAGTCGTCGAGGTCCTCCGCGATGCTGATCGCCTCGCCGAGCTCCGAGAACATCGGCCGGAGCTTGCCGAGCCCACCGAGCACGTTGCCCAGCGTGAAGTGGTAGTCGTACTGCGTGGGCGTCCCGAGCGTCGAGACGTCGACCCGCGCGAGCTCTTGCTCGGCCTCGGTGAGCTTGCCCAGATCGATCAGCGCGTAGCTGATGTGCAAGTGCAGGGTAGAGGTGAACCGCGGGATGACCGCGAGCTTCTGCTTGCGCTGCAGCTCGAGCACGGCGCGATACCCCGCGAGTGCGTCGGCGTGCTTGCCCGCGCGCGCCTTGGCCGCCGCGTCGTCGAACATCTTCACGAGCTTCGGATCCACGTCGGGCGCTTTCTTCGAGCTGGCCTTGGGCGTCGCCGGTGTCGGGGTCGCCTTCGGCGCCGGCTCCGGCGCTGTCGTCTCCGCCGGTGCCTGCGGCTCGAACACGAACGGATAGACGATGGTGGTCTCCGGTCCCGCCCCGAACGCGAGCTGTCCGAGCTCCGTCGTCACGCACCGATCGAGCGCCTCGGAGGTCTTCGACGGCGCCTTCGCCGCGGCTTTGCGGACGCGGCCGTCGGCGGCGATCGTGAGCGTGTAGACGAACTTGCCCGCGAGGTCGGGCGCGCGCTGCCGCGCCTGCTCGTAGCAGCCTTGCAGCGCGTTCACGCGTCCGCGCACGACGCGCTGGATCGACTCCGGGCTACGGGCCTTCGGATCGGCGGCCGCGGGAGCCAAGCCCCCGACGAGCGCACACGCGAGCACGAACCGGCGCATCCCCGGAGCATAAGCTGTCCCGGCGCCGCCGCGGCGCCCAACTGCGGGCGGGGTCACCGGGGCGGCTCGGCCGAGATTCCCCGGAAATCGTGAGCCGTGCGCGGCGGTTTGGGAGAACATCGGGCGCGAGGAGCACGATGAACAGCGCGCGCACCTGGACCTTCGCTTCGCTCGCCGCGTGCAGCTCTCCGCAAGCCAGCTCGCCGGAGGAGCGCGCCGCGCCCGCGTCTACGTCTGCGTCTGCGCCCGCGCCCGCGCCCGCATCTGCGTCTGCGTCTGCGTCTGCGTCTGCGTCTGCGTCTACGTCTGCGTCTACACCGGCGCCTCAGCGCGAGGCGACCACTGCTCCCAGGCCGCGCCAGACCGACGATACGCTGGTCGGCGTGATCGATCAGCCCGCCCCACCGTTCCAGGTCTCGCAGTGGTTCAACTCGGCGCCGCTCACGCTCGACCAGCTGCGCGGCAAGGTCGTGTTCGTGCGCTGGTTCATGGGGCCGTCGTGTCCGTTCTGCAGCGCCACCGCCCCGACGCTGCGCGCCCTCCACGAGCGCTACGCCGCGCGTGGCCTCGCGGTGATCGGCATGTATCACCACAAGGAAGAGACGCCGCTCGATCCGAAGCAGGTCGAAGGGTGGGTCAAGCATTTCGGCTACCAGTTCCCCGTCGCCATCGACAAGGACTGGGCCACGCTGCGCAAGTGGTGGCTCGACGGCCACGAGCGCTCCTACACGAGCGTCAGCTTCCTGATCGACAAGACCGGCGTCGTCCGCCGCGTCCACCTCGGCGGCACGATCGCGCCCGAGGGCGCCGACATCGACGCGATCCGGGCCGACGTCGAGCGCCTGCTCGCGCAGTGAGCCCATCGCTCGAAGCATCGAGCTCGTCCCGTGGCGGGGGCGTCTCCAACTTGATTTCGCCGAGGGTCGCGCTCGGCGCACAGAGCGATCGCCGCGAAGGCTGCGATGTCCTCACCGGCCGCTTTGCTAGCCCAGGAGGCGCGCGATGCTCAGGTCGAGCTGGCTCGCCACCATGCGCGCGACGCTGTCGGCGGCGGACGGCGCGATCGCGAGCCGCTCGATGAGCCGGCGCCGCGCGTCCGCGGCCACGTCGGCGACGGCCTGGCTCACCCAGCGTGAGGCAGTCGACTCGTGCACGCGGTACAGCCGGCCGATGTGCGCGAGCTCGAGGCCGTCGACGAAGCGCAGCCGGAGCAGCGCGCGCGGCCGGTCGGCGAGCGCGGCGAGCGCGGCGGAGAGCGCCTCGCGTAGCTCGGCGCGGTAGAGCGTCTTCAGGTGCCGCAGCTCGGGATCGGGCTCGCGATCGACGACCTCGGCGAGCAGGTCCGCGTCCGCGCCGGGCGCGCGGCGCGCGGCGCGCTTTGCGTTGAGCGCGATCCGCAGCGCCGCCACGGCGACCCACGCGCGCAAGGGGCCAGTGCCGCGATAGGCGAGGATCCGCGGCGCCGCGCGCTCGCCGCCGCCGTCACGCTCGCCACGCGCGCCGCTCTCGCCGACGACGAGCCGGACTCGCACCGCTTGCCGGACCTCATCGGCGAACGCTGGCGCGCGATCGATCCGGCGTGCCGCGGCGTCGGCTTCCGGCAAGACCTCGCGGTCGAAGCGCCGGAGCGCGGCCGGATCGCCGTGGCCGACCGCCCACGCGAGCGCGAGCTCGCCAGCATGGGCGAGCTTCGCGCCCGCCGCGGCCGCGCGCGCGACGTGATCGACGAGCGCCGGATCGAGCGCCGGGTCGAGCGCCGGGTCGAGCGCCGGGTCGAGCGCCGGATCGAGCACCGGATCGCGCGCATCAGCCGCGGCCGGCGCAGCCCCCAGCGCAGCGCCATCGGCCGGAAACTGCTCGCGAAGCGCCGCGCGCCAGGCGTCGTCGAGCTCAAGCGGCACCGCCGCGATAGTAGATCGCCGGCCCGCGCGGTGCGTGTACTGTCCACAGCCCATGGTGCGCCCCGGTGTCGCGATCGCGGTCCTCCTGACGCTCGCCGCCGGGCTCGGGCGGCCCGGGACCGCCGCCGCCGCCGACCTGCCGCGCGCGATCGGGATGTACCCGGCGAGCGGCCCGGCGCTCGCCCTCGTCGATAGCAAGGTCGAGGTCTCCGTCCGCGGGCCGATCGCCGAGGTCCTCGTCACGCAGCGGTTCCAGAACCGCGCTGACCAGGCGACCGAGGCGACGTACATCTTCCCGCTGCCGGCCGACGCCGCCGTCACCGCGATGTGGATCAAGACCGGCGGGCGCACGCTGCGCGCCGCCGTCGAGCGCCGCGAGGACGCGCAGCACCGCTACGAGGACGCGATCCGGCGCGGCGCGTCGGCGGGCCTCCTCGATCAGGAGCGCCCCGACGTGTTCACGCAGACGGTCGCCGCGATCCCAGGCAAGGGCACCGTCGAGGTCACGCTCCGCTACGACACCGTCGCGCGCTACCGCGGCGGCACGTGGGAGCTCGTGCTGCCGATGGTCGTCGCGCCGCGCTACGTGCCCGGCGCCGCCACCGCCCGGCCGACCACCGGCGCGGGGCGCTCGCCCGACACCGATCGCGCGCCGGACGCCTCGCGCGTCACGCCGCCGGGCGGCCCGGGCGCCGGCGGCCCCACCGACGTCGTGATCCGCTTCGTCGACAAGGTCGTCGATCCGATGAGCCCGACGCACGAGCTGCGCGCCTCGGGCGGCGAGGCCACGTTCACCGATCCAAAGACCGACCACGACGCGATCGTCCGCTGGCGCGCAGCGGTCCCCTCCGCCGGCTGGGTCGAGCAGGGCCCGGACGGCGGCTACGCGGCCGTCGTCGTCGAGGCGCCGCCCGCCGCCCCGCGCAAGGGCGCGGTGCGCTGCACGGTCGTGCTCGATCGCTCCGCGGCCTCGCTCGGCGACGCCGACGCCGTCGCGCGCCCGTTCGTGCGCGCGCTGCTCGGCAACCTCGGCGGCGCCGACCGCGTGGCGATCGCCGGCAGCGACGCGATCGCGTGGACCGCGCCGGCCGATGCCCAGCGCGCGCTCGATCAGGCGTGGCAGGCCCCGGCGGGCCCGTTCGATCTGACGCGCGCCCTCGGCGCGGTGCGCCCCGAGGGCGGCGTGGTCGTGCTGGTGACGAGCGGGCTCGTCGCCGACGACGCGGCCGCGGTGGCCGCGGCCCGAAAGCTCGGCGTGCCGATCCACGTCGTCGGCGTGGGCGCGGCGCCAGCGCGCGGTCTGCTCGGCCAGATCGCCGCGGCGAGCGGCGGCACGGCGCGCTACCTCGGCGCGGGCGACGACGCGGGCGCGCTCGCGAAGGCGACACTCGCAGACGCCGCGTCGCCCCCGGCGCCGCTCACCGTCAACTGGGGCGCGCTCGCCGCGAGCGACGTCGTGCCCGGCGTGCTGCCGCGGCTCGGCGCCGGCCAGGCGGTGCTCGTGCTGGCCCGCGTGCGGCAGGCACAGGCGGCGAACGCGCGCGCTCGCGGCGACGTGTTCGCGATCGAGGCGCTGCCGGCACCGCGCGCCGCGCCGGGCGCGACGTCCGCGATGGGGCCGCTCGCCCGGCGCTGGGCGCGCGAGCGGCTCGAGGAGCTGATCGGGAGCCGCGCCGCGCCTGCCGCGATCGCCGCGCACGCGCTGCGCTACGGACTCGTGTCGCCGCACACGTCGCTCGTCGCGATCGGCGAGGACGTCGTCGTCGCGGGCGGCGTTCGGCGCAGCGTCTCGGTGCCGGTCTCGGTGCCCGCCGGCATGCGCTGGCAGGCGGTCAAGAAGCAGACCACCGTCGAGACCGGCGCGAAGGACGCGACGGTCTCGCAGGTCGATGCGCGCGGGACGCCCAAGCCGGCGAACACGCTCGATCGGGGCGGCGGCGCCCGCGGCGGCGAGGCGGGCGGCAAGCGCGACCCGGACACGGTCGCCGTCGGAGGCACCGGCACGGCCGTGGGCGCGGGCGCTGGCAAGACGGCCAAGCCCACGGACGTCGCGGTGAAGGAGGACACGAACAAGGCAGCGGAGAAGCCAGCGCGGGATCGCGCAAAGGACGGCGACAAGAGCCACGCGAAGAACGACCAGAAGACCGACGCGAAGCCCGAGGGGAAGAAGAAGACGGCGACCGCCAAGACCGATCCGACGGCGCCGCGCACGCCGACCCGCACGGCCGCGCCGCCGCCGCCGCCCGCGGCCGCACCCGCGCCCGAGCCGGCGCCGCCCGCGGAGCAGCAGCCCGGTCGCTCCCGCCGGAACGCCGACGCCGACGAGGAAGACGACCTGGCCGGCGCCGACGCGGCGCCGCGCAAGGCGACCGCGTACGGGGCCGACGACGCCGAGTCCGAGGGCGGCGCCGAGCTGCTCTCCATCTCGTCGGGGGGGGAGGGCCGCCGGCTACGGATCTCTGCCGGGCTCGGCGCCGGCCTCGCCGTCGCCGCTGATCAAAGCGCGCCGCTGTTCGCGCTCTCAGCGCGCGTCGAGCTCGGGCGGCGCACGCTGCTCGGCGTCGGCGCGTCGCTGTGGCTGTCGCCCACCGATGGCGGCACCGACGTGCAGGGCCAGGTGCTCGCGACGTTCGCGCGGCGCGGCCTCCTCGGGCGCGGCCTCGGGCGCAGGCTCGAGCTCGGCGGCGGGCTGGGTCTGCAGCTCGGCGCCGGCACCGGCCCCGCGGCGTCGGCGAGCCTCCGGTTCCACTTGCCGCCGGCCCCGCGCGCCGCGACGTTCCTGCGCTACGACGGCGCGCTGCTCTTCGAGGCCGGCGAGCGCACCGGCCAGCACGCGATGACGCTCGGCCTCGAGTACGGCTTCTGACCGCTCGATGATGGGCGCGAGCCCCGAGCCCGATGGGCGGCCCGGCGTCGCGATGATGGCCCCGAGCCCCGAGCCCGACGGGCGGCTCGGCGTCGCGATGATGGGCGCGAGCCCCGAGCCCCGATGGGCGGCTCGGCGTCGCGATGATGGCCCCCGAGCCCGAGCCTCGATGGGCGGCTCGGCGTCGCACCGGGCGAGCCACCGGGCGAGCTTCTGCGGCGAGGCGGCAGTGCCGTCAGGAGCCGTAGTACAACGCGGCCGTGCGCCACATTCGCCTGCTCGTCGAGTACGACGGCACGTTGCTGTGCGGGTGGCAGCGCCAGGCGAACGGCCCGACGGTGCAGGGCCACCTCGAGGAGGCGCTCGCCAAGCTACTCTCGCACGAGGCGCCCGTCGTCGGCGCGTCGCGCACCGACGCCGGCGTGCACGCGCGCGGCCAGGTCGCGAGCTTCCGCACCGCGCGCCCGATCCCGCTGCACGGCATCCGCCGCGGCCTCAACTCGCTGCTCCCCCGCGAGATCGCGGTGCGCGACGCCGCCGAGGTACCCGACGACTTCCACCCGCGGTTCTCCGCGACCGGCAAGCACTACCGCTACACGATCCTCACCCGCCCCGATCGATCGCCCCGCTGGCGCGATCGCGCGTGGCACCACCCCGAGCCGCTGTCGATCGAGGCCATGGCGGCGGCCGCGGCGTCGCTCGTCGGAGAGCACGACTTCGCCGCGTTCCGGGCCGCCGGCTGCACCGCCAAAACCACGACGCGCCGCATCGACGCCATCGATCTATTCACCTCTGATCCGGCCGCCTTCGCTCCATCCCCCTCCGCTCCGGCCCCCTCCGCTCCGGCCCCCTCCGCGCCGGCCCCCTCCGCTCCGGCCGCCCCCGCCCCGGCCGCCCCCGGTCCGGAGTTGCTGGTCATCGACGTCCGGGGGAATGCGTTCCTCCGCAATATGGTCCGCATCCTGGTCGGGACCCTCGCCGAGGTGGGCGCCGGGCGCCGCCCGCCAGCTCAAGTAGCTGAGATCCTTGCATCGCGTGACCGGACCCGGGCAGGGATCACCGCCCCGGCCCACGGCCTCGAGCTGATGGAGGTCCGGTACGACGGCTCCCGGCTCGGCCGCCGCGCTGTGTAAGATGCGGCTCCTCCACGGCGTTGGAGAGGTGTCTGTGGCCTCCGAACCCGCTGGCGATCAGCAGCAACGCGAAGAGCTCGAAGAGGAGCAGCGTCAGGTTTCCGAGGCCCAGCAAGGCAACCTCGACGCCATGCGCCCCATCCTCGAACGATACGCTCGGCCGCTGTACGGCACGGTGATCTTGCCGCGCCTCGGCGACACCGCGTCGGCCGAGGAGGTCTTGCGCGACACGCTCGCGACGGCCGTCGAGAAGATCCGCCGCTTCACGTGGCAGGGCAAGTCGATCTACCCGTGGCTGCGGCAGATCGCGATCAACAAGGTCTACGACGTGCACCGGCAGTCGAAGCGTTCGCGCCGGCTCGCCGACGCGATGGTCCACGAGGTGCCCGTCGAGTCGGATCCGCAGAGCCACGCCGATGCCCAGCTGATCGCCGACCAGGAGCGGCGGGCCCACCGCGAGCGGATCGAGGTCACGATGGCCCAGCTCCAGGAGCGTTACCGCACCGCGATCGAGCTACGCTTGGTCCAGGAGCTCCCGCGCGAGGAGTGCGCGCGGCGCCTGGGGGTCACGATCGGCACGTTCGACGTCCTGCTATTCCGCGCGGTGCGCGCCTTCCGCAAGCACTTCGGAGAGCGCACCGCACCCGGCGATTTCCTTGGCGAGCACACCTCGGAGGAGCGTCCATCCTGATGGCGACCGACGACGACGATATCTTGACCGGCCTCGTGCCGGACCCGGACGCCGAGCCGACCGCGGCGGAGCGCGCGCACGCAAAGACGTTCGCCGAGCTCGTCGACAAGACGCTCTCGGGCCGGACGCCGCCCGCGATGTCGGCCGACGACCGCGCGCTGCTCGAGGTCGCGACGGTGATCCGCGCGACGAGCGGCGGCCTGCCGCTGGCGCCGGCCAAGCAGCGCGATCTGATCGAGGACGTGCTGCGCCAGGCCGTCGGCGTCGGGGGCGGCGCGGGCACGGGCACGAGCTCGGGCGCGATGCCCGGCGTCGTGCCGATCGAGCGCGCGCGCGCGCGCCGGTGGGCGCCGTGGATCGTCGCCGGCGCGAGCACGCTCGTCGCCGCCGCGGCAGTCGTGACGCTCTGGCTGCGGACGCCGTCGCGCCCGTCGGCGCCGGCACCGCCCGTTGCCCGGGCCGTGCCGGCGAGCTGGACGTCGCGCCCCACCGATCCGCTGATCGGCCCGATCCCGCGCGAGCGCGCGGGCGACGCGGGCGCGCGCATCGACTACATCTTCGCCGATCGCCTGGACGGCTTTCGCGAGCGGCGCTGGAGCCCGGGCGAGCCCGGATCACGTGGAGGTAAGCGGTGAGGAAGCAAGCGAGGATCCATGCATGGCTCGCGGCGCGCGTCGGCGCGCTCGCGCTCGCCGGTGCGCTCGGGGCCGCGCTCGCGGTCGCGGCGGGCGGCGCGTGCTCGACGGAGATGGCGAACCCGCCCCAGGGCTCGGTCACGAAGGTCCCCGAGCCCGGCGACGTGATCGATCAGGACCTGATGATCTCGCTCGCGCAGGCGAAGAACTTCCACCACAAGGCGAAGGTCTACATGAGCGACGGCAACCTCGCCGACGCCACGGCCTCGGTCCGCCAGATCCTCTCGCTGCGCTTCCCCGCGGGCGCGCCCGAGGCCGAGGACGTCCGCCTCGACGCGCGCGCGTTGCTCGCGAAGCTGCTCATCAGCCAGGGCCAGATCGAGGAGGCCACGCGGACGGTGTCCGAGGGCCTCGCGCAGGCGTCGCGCGAGAGCTTCTTCGTCGCGAACCTGCACACCGTGCAGGGCGAGATCCACGAGGCGCGCGCGGCGGAGCGCGCGGCGGCGAACGATCCGGCGCGCGCCGCCGAGGAGAAGCGCGCCGCGATCGCGGCGTACGATCGCTCGATCCAGATCAACACGGCGCTGCAGAAGCGGTTGATGGAGGGCAGGTGAGGGCCGTCATCCTCGGCGCCGCGCTGGCGGCGGCCGCCGTGGGGATCATCGCGTGCGCGCGCCCGCCGCACCCGACGACCGAGACGCGCATGCAGAAGCTGAACGAGATCACGACGCTCTGGGCACAGATTCGGGACTGGCGGCGCGAGGCGCATATGGAGCTCGATCCGGCGCCGCTCACGATGAGCCAGTGGCGCGGGCGCACCGTCCCCGAGGCGGCGCGCGTGTGCTCGGAGGCGCTCCGCGTCCCGCCGCGCTGCGGGGACGTGTGCAGCCTCGGCGACGCGATCTGCGACAACGCCGAGCGGATCTGCACGCTCGCCGACGAGCTCGGCAACGATCACCTCGCGCAGGACAAGTGCACGAGCGCGAAGGCGTCGTGCCGCGAGGCGAAGCAGCGCTGCTGCTCGTGCGCGGCGATCGAGGTCCCCCCCGCGGCCCCCGCGGAGACCGCGCCGTGAGGCCCGCTGTGCCCGCGCGGCTCGCGCAGCCGTGGCTCGGACTCCTCGCTGGCGTGCTGTGCGCGATCGCGATCGCGTGCGGCGGCGCGAAGAGCGCGATGGCGCCGAGCACGGCAGCGGCGCCGCCCACGGCGGCGGGCGGCGCGGGCAGCTCGCGCCAGGAGATCGACGAGCTGGCCCGCAAGATCGACGCCGACCTCGACGCGATGGGGATCGCGCCGCCCGCGGCGCCGATGTCGGCGTGCGTCCAGCCGCCGTGCGGCGCCGAGGCGCTGAGCGGCGCTCCGCGGCCGGCGCACACGGCCGAGCCGGACTGCCGGCCGGGCGGGGGCGACGTCTGCCGCGACTCGTGCCGGCTCTCCGACTCGATCTGCGACAGCTCCGGCCGGATCTGCCGGATCGCGGGTGAGCTCGGCGGCGGCGACGCGTACGCGAACGAGAAGTGCGCCAGCGGCAGGGCGAGCTGCGACGCGGCGCGTACGAAGTGCTGCGGCTGCCTGTGACGGCAGAGGCGGCTGAGGCCGCGGCGGACCCGGCGATCCGCGCGGCGACGGCCGCCGACGCGGACGGGATCTGGGCCGTGCTCGAGCCGGTGATCCGCGGCGGCGAGCACTACGCGCTGCCGCGCGACATGACGCGCGAGGCGGCGCTCGCGTACTGGTTCTCGCCCGGCCACGACGTCTGCGTCGCGCTCGCGGCAGCGGGCCCGGGCGCGGGCGGCGGGGGCGGCGGCGCGGGTGGCGAGAGCCGCGTGGTCGGCACGTACTTCATTCGCCCAAACCAGCAGGGCGGCGGCGCGCACGTCGCGAACGCCGGGTACGCCACCGCCCAGGCGGCGCGCGGCCGCGGCATCGCCCGCGCGATGTGCGCGCACTCGCTCGAGCGCGCCCGCGCCCGCGGCTTCCGCGCGATGCAGTTCAACTTCGTCGTCGCGACGAACGAGCGCGCCGTGCGGCTGTGGCAGGCGATGGGCTTTGCCGTGATCGGCCAGATCCCCGGCGCGTTCGCGCACCCGACGCTCGGCGACGTCGACGCGCTGATCATGCACCGCGCGCTCTGACGGCCGCTGCGCGCGCGCCGCGCGCCGGGCCGGCCGTCAGGGGACGGCGGGGACGGAGACGCGCACCGTGGTGCCGACACCCGGCGTGCTCGTCAGATCGATCGTGCCGTCGTGCGCGGCGACGATGCGCTTCGCGAGCGTGAGGCCCAGGCCGACGCCGCCCGCCTCGCGCGAGCGGCTGCGATCGCCGCGGAAGAACGGCGTGAACACGCGGGGCAGGTCGTCCGCCGTGATGCCGATGCCGCGGTCGCGGATCTCGAACACGACGCGCCCGTCCTCGGCGGTGACGGTGAGATCGATCCGCGCGTCCGGATCCGGCGAGTACTTGTGCGCGTTCTCGAGCAGGTTGTCGATCACGCGGCGGAACAGCCGCGGATCGATGTGGATCGGCGGCAGCGCGGCGGCGACGGCGACCTCGAGCGGGCGCCCCGGGTGCCGGCCGCGCATCCGATCCTCGGAGGCGCGCGCGATCTCGGCCGGCGCGGTGACCGCGCGGCGGAGCGGCAGCTGCGCGGCGCCCGCGACCTCGAAGCGCATCGCCATCAGGATGTCGTCGACGATCGTCTCGAGCTCGGAGACGTCGACGGCGATCTCGGCGAGCGACGCGCGCGCCGCCTCGGCGTCGCCCTCGCTCGCGAGATCGAGCGCCACGCCGATCCGCGTGAGCGGCGTGCGCAGCTCGTGGGCCACGTTCGCGAGCAGCTCCTTCTCGGAGACGAGGAGGCCCTCGATGCGATCGGCCATCTCGTCGATCCGGTAGCCGAGCTCGCCGATCTCGTCGCTGCGCTCGAGCCGGCTGCGCGCGCGGAGCTCGCCGGCGCCGAGCGCGCGCGCCGTGCGCGACAGCCGCTCGATCGGCCGCACGATCCAGCGCGCCGTGAGGAGCGCGCCGAGCACGAGGATGGCGAGGCCGCAGCACACCGTCAGGATCGGCCCGGCGAGGCTCGGCGCGTGGTGCACGCCGCGCGCGACCAGGAAGCCGCGCCCGCCGTGGACGTTGAAGCCCAGCACCGTCGCGCGCGGCTCGCGCGGCCCGCCGTCGTCGCGATCCGGCGGCGGCCCGTGCGGCGGCGGTCCTGGCGGCGGCGGGCCGTCACGGTCCTCGCCCGGCGGCGGGGGCGGCCGGTCCTCGCCCGGCGGCGGCGGCGGCCGGTCCTCGCCCGGTGGCGGTGGCGGCCGCCGGAACCGTCGGCGCTCCGGGATCGCGAGCGGCGGATCGACGTTCGTCGCCACGAGCTGGCGCTGCGCGTCGTAGACCGACACCTCGATCCGCTTGTGCTCGAGCTCGTCGAGCGCCGCCTGCAGCGCCGCCGGCTGATCGACGAGCCCCTCGAGGCGCTGGAGCACCGGCGGCACGAGGTGATCGCGCGGGCGCGGCTCGCGGCGCGGCCCGTCGGCGATGACGAACACGACCGCGGCGCCGACGAACAGCGCGAACTGCAAGACGCCGAGCGCGACCAGGCGCGACGCGAGCGAGCGGAACCGCCGGGGGCGAGGGGACGGGAGGGGCGCCGCCATGTCAGCGCTCGCCCGGCGTCAGCATGTAGCCGACGCCGCGGATCGTCTTGAGCAGGCGCGGGGTCCGCGGATCCTCCTCGATCTTCTGCCGCAGGCGCGAGACCACGACGTCGATCGACCGGTCGAACGCCTCGTCCGCGGTGCCGTGGACCAGCTGCAGCAGCTGCTCGCGCCCGAGGACGCGGCCGGCGCGCTGCGCGAGCGCGTGCAGGAGCGCGAACTCGCTCGTCGTGAGCGCCACCGGCTTGCCCGAGACCGTGACCTCCATCGTGGCCGCGTCGACGACGAGCGCGCCGATCTCGAGCCGCTCGGCGCGCGGTCCCGACTCGCCGCGGCCGCGCCGCGCCTGCGCGCGGATCCGCGCGAGCAGCTCGCGCGACTGGAACGGCTTGGCGACGTAGTCGTCCGCGCCGCCCTCGAGGCCGATCACGCGGTCCGGCTCCTCGGTGCGCGCGGTGACCATGATGATCGGCACGTCGCAGCGCGCGCGCAGCTGGCGGCACACCTCGATCCCGTCGGTGCCCGGCAGCATGAGATCGAGCAGCACGACGTCGGGCCGCAACCGCAGCACCTCGGCGACCGCGCGATCGCCGCGCGTCACCAGGTGGACCCCGACCCGGTGCGACTCGAGGTACTGCGTCGTCAGCCGGGCGAGCCGCTCGTCGTCCTCGACGTAGACGACGCGGATCTCGCCTTGCTGCGGCTCGGGCTGCGTCACGCTCGGCAGTATCCCACCGCGGCGGCGGGCGGCCGGGCGTGGAAACATCCCGTAACACGGCCGGATCGCCCGCCCCCGGCATCGCCGCGCCGTCGCGCATTCGTCGTACATTCTCGCTCGTGCTCTCGCTCGTGCACCGGCTGTGCGTGCCCCGGCTGTGCGTGATCGGCGCGACGCTCGCGGCCCTCGCGGGGCACGCGCGCGCCGGCGGGCTCGTGATCACCGCCGGCTCGCCGCGCGCGATCGGGCGCGCGGGCGCCGGCACCGTCGGCGATGACGGCGGCGGCGCGCTGCTCGTGAACCCCGCCGCCATGGCGCGGCGCGACGGCGCGCGCGGCCAGCTCGGCGCCGCGCTCGTCGACGACGAGATCTCGTGGGAGCCGGAGAACGGGCCGATCGCACGCACCCAGTCGCCGTCGTCGATCGTCCCGACGGGCGCCGTGATCGGCTCGCTCGGCTCGTGGGTGATCGGCGTCGGCGTGATGACCGCCGCCGTCTCGGAGCGCTCGCTGACCCCGCCCGCCGACTTCCCGCCCGGCGAGCTCGGCGACCGGTTCGAGTTCCGCTACGCCGGCATCGCGGGCGGGCTCCGCCGCGACACCGTCACGGCCGGCGTCGCGCGCCGCATCGGCGACGCGCTCGCCGTCGGGCTGGCGGTGTCGGCGTCGCGCGTCGCCGTGTCCGAGCGGCGGCGCATGTGGGCCGGGTTCGGCGGCCGCGACACGATCGGCTCGCCCACGCAGGACATCGAGGTCGCGATGAGCGGGCGCGACGCGTTCGTGCCGGGCGCCGCCCTGGGCGTCCTGATCGCGCCCGAGGACGCGTCGCTCGAGCTCGGCGCGTCGGTCGGCTGGTCGCACGGCGTCCGCGTCGACGCTGACTTCGTGGGCTTCGGCGTGCCGGACGGGCCCACCGTGCAGCGGGCGAGCCCGTCCGCGTCGCTCGAGCTCCGCCAGCCGTGGGCGCTGCGCGCCGGGGCGCGCTACCTGAGCGAGCGCTTCGTCTTCGAGCTCGGCGGCGATCTGTGGACCGTGCCGGCGAGCGCCGAGGTGGCCACGTGGCAGGTGCGCCACGTGAGCGTCGTCGACAAGTCGGGCCTCGAGCTGCCGCTCAGGCAGGTGCCGTCGCGGATCTCGCAGCGCACGCACGGCGCGATCCGCGGCGCGCTCGACGTCGAGATCTTCTCCGGCTTTCTGTGGGCGACCGCCGGCTACGCGTACGCGGTCGGCGGCGTCTCCGGCTCGCGGCAGTCGCCGACGTTCGGCGATCTCGGCGGCCACACGGTCGCGTTCGGGCTCGAGGCGACCACCGGCGGCTTCACCGTGACGGCCGGCTGGTCGCGCACCTGGTCATCGACGATCCGCCCCGCGTCGGAGCTCGCGCTCGACAACCCGTTCCAGGCCGGCGATCAGGCGTGCCCGCCGGGTGCGTACGACGGATCGATCGATCAGCTCGGCATCTTGATCGATGCCGAGCTCGAGGCGCCGAACTGATCCGCCGAACGGTTCGCCGCTGATCCCTCTCCGCTATAGGGCGCCCACGATCGCGATGGCCAGGAGCGAGAGGTGACCCAGGACGAACAGTCGGATCTCGCGCACGCGCATATGTAGGAAATCTCAGCACGGCTCGCACCCGCTGTTCCAGCGAAATCGACACCGATCTACGAGATCACAGGAGGCAGCTCGGCGGGGGGGCGGTCGCGGTGCCGAGGATCGCCTGCAGCTGCGCGAGCTCGCGCTGCCAGTAGCAGAGCGTGTCGGCCATGAAGAGATAGCCGTACTGATAGAACGTCCGGTTCGTGATCCGATCGACGAGCCTCCGGGCGTGCGTGTCGTGCAGATCGCGGTGGCGCAGGCTCACGATGCTGCGGGCGCGCTCGAGCAGCTCGGCCGCGCGCGCGGAGTGATCCCGGGCCGCGGCCGCCTCGCCCGCGACGTGGCCGAGCGCCGCCTCGTAGAGCTCGAGCACGAAGCGCGCCCGGAGCTGATCGAGCGCGAAGCCGTGGCGCAGCTCGGCCGCCCACCGGCTGTCCGGCAAGGCGAGCCGCTCCACGCCCGCGGCGAGGCGATCGAGCTCGTCCGCGTACTCCGCGAGCGGCGCCTGCACCGCCGCGCGGAACGCCTGCGGATCGGCGCCCGCGGCGAGGTCGTCGAGCGTGATCCGATCCGGCTGCGAGACGATGCCGAGCAGGCGCCCCGCGTCGATCGCGGCGTCGCGGCCCGCGAGGTACGCGATCAGCCGGCGCTCCATCAGGTACGTGTGCTGCAGCTCGATCAGCGCGACGACCGACGGCGCCGCCGCGCCCAGCTCGGGCTGGAGCTCGGCGCGCACGAGGTCCTCGTACGAGGCCGGCAGCTCGTAGCTCGCGCGCAGCGCCGTCACGTCGTGCAGCCAGTAGCCCCAGTCCCAGCCGCTCGAGAACAGGAGGTGGTTGTCGAGCTTGCCGCACGGCACGCGCGCGCGCAGCTCGGCCAGATCGAGCCACCGGCTGCGCACGTAGAGCGGCATGAGCTGCGGGACCGAGTTGTCGAACGCGATCCAGTACGCCGTCTCGGGGAAGTACGCCGCCGGCCGGCCGGCGCACATCCGCTGCGCGAGGTACGCGCGGTGCTCGTCGAAGTTTTCGTGGTGGTAGGCGCCGCCCGCCGGCTCGAACAGGTCGTAGAACATGACGGTGTGGATGTCGGGGACGATCGACGGATCGGCGTACTTGACGAGGAAGTAATAGAGCAGCTCCTCGCCCTGGTAGCTCACGCGCTGCGTCTCCCCGACGTGGACGACCGCGTGCATCTCCGCCTGGGGCGCGAGCCCGCGGAGCTGGCGCCGCACCTCGTTCACGGCGTCGATGAACCGCTGCGGATCGGCGTTGAAGAACTCGCCGAACGACAGATCGTACACGTCGAACGGCACGCCGTCCGTGACGAACGGCAGCCGCGCGGCGATCTCGTCGGCGATCGGGACCGTGCCTGTCCGGTCATCGGACAGATCGAACGCGAGCTGGAGGTTGCTCTGGCCGAACAGCTGGATGTTGAGGCCGGTGCGGACGCCGCGCGCGTGCGCGTAGTCGATCAGCTCGCGGGTGAATGCTTGCCACGGCATGCGGCGCGTCGGATCGAGGATGTCGTCGAGCGCGACCCACTGCAGGAAGTTGCCGCGGTTCTTGATCAGCCAGTCGATGATCCGCTGCGCGTCGTCGCGCGAGCCCGCGGACGGCTCCCAGAACGCGAAGTAGCCCTCGATCGGGTGCAGCGTGTGGAGCTGCATGCCGCGCACGGAGACCTCCGGCCGGTGCACCGCACCGAAGGGCGCGCCGGCCTCGCCCAGGATCGGCAGATCGGGCACGAACGTGTCGAACGGGTGGCGGAACCGAAAGCCCAGCGCCTCGAGCGCCGCCGCCGTGCCGTACTGCGCGCCGAGCAGGTCGCTCGCGCGGACCTCGAGCGCGTCGCCGCCGCTCGCCACGAGCTGGTAGCCCTCCGCCGGGATCGCCGCGTCGAGGGCGACGTCGATCCGGACCGCGTCGGCCGCGTCCGTGTCCGCGTCTTGGCCCGCGCCCACCGACAGCCCGGGATACGGGATGAACCGCACCAGCTCCGCGATCGCCGGGGCGAACGCCGGATCCGCGGCGATCGCGATCCGGCCTCGCAGGTTGTCGCCGCACGCGCCGAGCCCGAGGCTCAGTGCGGCGACGGCTGCGACGAGGGCGATGGCAGCTGCGCGCACGCCGCGAGGTTAGCGCAGGGAGCTAGCTGCTCGGCGCTGGATGCTCAGGCCTTGCCGGCCGGCTTCTTGGCGGCGGCCGGCGGCTGGCCCGCCGGCAGCTGCTTCTTGGCGGAGGCGGACTTGTCGTCGCCCACCGCGTCGTCGAGCTCGACGAAGCCGCCGTAGACCGCGCCGATCGCGGCGCCGAGCGTCGGCGACCAGTCGAACACGTTCTCGATCGTGGAGATCGCCAGGGTCGGGTTCCACGCCTTCGCGACGAGCGCGTACAGGCCGCAGCCGATGCCGAAGCCGAACACCGCCTTCAGGATCGCGATGACCGAGGTCGACTCCTTGTCGCGGATCAGCGACCAGATCGGCTTCCCGACAAAGAGGCCGACGATCGCGCCGATCAGGCCATAGATGAGCCAGGGGTTGTGGAAGCTCGTCGATTCCCTGAGCGCGTGAGCGCCGTACCCGAGGGCCCCACCGATCACCGCACCCTTCAAAATTCCGACGAAGAGCTTGAGCACCTTTCGAGTGTGACGAGGAAGCATGCGATCGGCAAGCCGAATCGCGGACGGCGTCGCGGAGCGCGCCCCGCGCCAGCCACCTCTTGCCGGACCTTGCGTTGGCGGGCTCACGCCGGCAGCCCCAGGTTGAATCGCATGCTCCCCTGGCTCCTGATGCCGCCGGCCGTCGCCGGCCTCGGTTACCTCTTCTGCTACGGCGGGCTCGAGGGCCCGATCGACTGGGCGATGGACACCGTGACGCACGCGTCGCGCGACCGCCGCACGGTCGCGCTCACGTTCGACGATGGCCCCGACCCGGCGCGGACCCCGGCGCTCCTCGACGCGCTCGCCGAGCTGGGCGCCCCGGCGACGTTCTTCCTCCTCGGCCGCCAGGTCGACGCGCACCCCGACCTCGCGGCGCGCATCGCGCGTGAGGGCCACGAGGTCGGCAACCACACCTACAGCCACCGCTACCTGCCCCTCGCGCGCTCGCGCAGCGTCGCCCAGGAGATCGCCGCCACCGACGCCGCGATCGCGCGCGCGACCGGCATCGTCCCGGCCCTCGCGCGCCCGCCCTACGGCGGTCGCTCGCCCCGCAACGTGCGCGCCTTCGCCCGCCAGGACAAGCGGCTCGTCCTCTGGGACGTCAACAGCTTCGACTGGAAGGGCGCGCCCGCTCCCGAGATCGCCCGCCGGGTCCTCGATCGCGTCCGTCCCGGCAGCATCATTCTCATGCACGAGGCGCGCGAGGGCGGCGAGGCCACCATCGACGCCGTGCGCCTCCTCGTGCCCGCCCTCCGCGCCCGCGGCCTCGCGCTCGACACCGTGAGCGGCGCCCTCGCCGCGTGACGCGCACCCGGCGCCGCGGCGCCCGGGTTACCCTGGCGCGGGGGGCCCGATGCGCATCCACTGGCATGTCTTCTGCTGTGTCGTCGCGCTGGCGGTGATCGCAGGTCCGCGAGCCGCTCGCGCGCAGTACAACGTCCCGTCGCAGGCGTCCGGCGAGTCGTCGCGGATCGAGATCGCGGCCGACGAGACCAATCGCGATCCCGCCCAACCGAGGCCGCCCCTGTCGCTCGGGTGGGAGCTGGGCGCCAGCCTCGACTTCATGACGAGCGATCCGAGCCTCGGCGATCGCAAGCTCAAGTTCACCGACGTCGTGCTGTTCCGCGCGCACGGCCTCCTCGCGATCGGCCGGCGCGCCGAGGTGTTCACCGGCGTGGATCTCCTGCCGAAGCAGCCGAGCTACACCGACGAGCTCGTGTGGCAGAGCGCGCTCCTCGGCGCGCGCTACCGGTTCGGCGACGCGTGGGCGGCGTACGCGCGCGGGCAGGGCGGGCCCGGCCTCGATCGCGACGGCTACTGGGTGGTCGGCGAGGCCGCCGCCCAGTACCGGCTCGACATCGCCGAGAAGACGCTGTTCTGGGAGAACGCGCTCGGCGGGACGTACACGGAGCTGTTCCGCGACGAGCCGACCGATCGCCGGTTCTGGCAGGCCGAGCTCCTCGCGCAGAGCGGCATCGCCGTGCGCGAGAAGAAGGGCATCTTCGCGACCTGGCTCGCGTTCACGTTCCAGTTCCCGCTCATCGCGCGGCCCACCCCGCGCTCGCCCGATCCCGCCTCGGGCCGGGCCCTCGATCCGCAGACCCGCGTCGGCGTCGCGTTCGGCATGGTGCTCGGCGTCTCGCGGTCCGTCGACCTGTTCCTCGAGTTCTCGGTCCTCGATCGCGGCGACACAGACGATCCGCGCACGACGCTGCCGATCCTCAGCGGCGGCTTCGACCAGAACCGCATCGTGTTCGGCTTCAACCGCCGCTTCGGCGATCGCCGCCGCCGCCGCGGATTCTGACGCGGCCGCCGCCCGCGGCGGCCGATCATTCGATCATGTCGTCGGCGGACCGATCTTGACGCCGTCGAGGAGGGCGCGGAGGCGCGAGGACTCCTCGCGGAACGCCGGCAGGAGCCGCGCCGGCACGCCCTTGCCCTTCACCGGCGCGAGCTTGCTCGGATCGATGTACGCGCCGTCCTTCTTCACGCCGAAGTGGAGGTGCGGACCCGTCGAGAGGCCCGTCGAGCCGACGTAGCCGATCACCGTCTTGGCGGCGACCCGCTGGCCGACCTTCTGGCCGTCGATGAACTTCGACATGTGCATGTAGGCCGTCTCGAGGCCGCCGTCGTGCCGCAGCACCACGAGGTTGCCCGCGCCGCCCGCGGGGCCGCGGAACGTGATCGTCCCGTCCGCGGCCGCCCAGATCGGCGTGCCCGTCGGCGCCGCGTAGTCGACGCCGAGGTGCGCGGTGGCCGTGTGCAGGATCGGGTGCATCCGCGCGCGGTCGAAGCCCGACGTGATGCGCTGGAACTTGAGCGGCGTCTTCAGCAGCGTCTTCTCCGCCGACTCGCCGTCGTCGTTGTAGTAGGCGCCCTCGAAGAAGTACGTCCGGAACGTGCCGGCGCGGCCCTTGTACTCGGCCGCGAGGATGCGCTTGTAGCGGACGAACTCCTTGGCCGGGCCGTCCGTGTGCTCCTTCTCGACGACGACGCGGAACGTGTCGCCCACCTGCGTGTCGTTGTAGAAGTCGAGGTCGTAGGCGAAGACGTCGACGAAGAAGTCGACGAGCGCCGGCGTCTCGCCCGCCTTGTGCAGCGCGTGCCACAGCGAGGTCTCGATGCGGCCGCCGAGCGAGCGCGGCTCGATCAGCGTCGCGGAGGTGTCGTTCTTGCCGACCATCTCGCCGGTCGGCTGGCGCACCGCGCGCACGGCCTGCACCTTGCTCAGCACGAGCTCGAACAGCTTGACGCGCCCGTCGGCGCCGCGCTCGATGCGGAACGACTGGCCGGCGCGGATGTTCTTGAAGTCGAGCGCGCCCGACAGCGCGCGGATGACCTCGTCGGCCTCGGGGCCCGTGAGCCCGCTCTTCTTGAGCAGGCGGCCGAGCGTGTCGCCCTTGCCGACCTTGCCGTCGACGACGCCCGGCGGTCCGACCGGCGCGGGCGTGGCCGGCAGCGGGGACGCCGGCACCGGCGCGATCAGCGGCTGGGAGGGGAGCGCCGCGGCCGGCGTCTTGGACTCGGCCTCGCGCTTGATCGCCGCGACCGACGTGTCCTTGTCCCAGACGAAGACGTACAGGTTCACGACGACGAGCGCGCCGAGCACGAGGATCACCCACGCCCCGCTGCGCCGCGCGGGCGGCCCACCCAGCGACATCATCGACGACCTCTGATAGGCCCTTTTCTTGCGCGCAGTCCGACGCCTCATGAGGATGTGCGGGAGGCCAGCAATATCACGGCCCTGTCGACGGTCCAAGGATTTGGTTCCCGCCGGCCTGAGCCCCGAGGAGGACGAGGCATCCGCATGGCGAGCACACCCCTGAGTGATCCCCCCGCTCGAGAGCAACTAGAACTTTTTGTCCAGACGCGGCAAGGTGCCCGCGCGGACATGGCCAAGCAGCCCTCAACCAAAGGAAAACCGAACACTAGCGGCGACGGCGGCGGCGGCGGCGGCGCGGGTGGCGGTGACGGCGACAGCGCCACTCCCGGCGAGTACGACACCTCGCTCGAGGCCGAGGCCCGGCGCCGCTACCTGAACTACGCGATGTCCGTCATCACGTCGCGCGCCCTGCCCGACGTGCGCGACGGCCTGAAGCCCGTGCAGCGCCGGATCCTCTACGCGATGCTGCACGACAACCACCTCCGGCCCGACGCCAAGCACCGGAAGTGCGCGACCGTCGTCGGCTCCGTGCTCGGCCGCTACCACCCGCACGGCGATACGTCGGTCTACGACGCGATGGTGCGCATGGCGCAGGACTTCTCGCTGCGCGTGCCGCTCGTCGACGGCTCAGGCAACTTCGGCTCGCTCGACGGCGACGCCCCCGCGCACTACCGCTACACCGAGTGCCGGCTCGCCCCGCCCGCCATGGAGCTCCTCCGCGAGCTCGACTTCGAGACCGTCGACCTCCGGGCGAACTACGACGGCACCACCGAGGAGCCGACGGTCCTGCCGGCGCGCTACCCGAACCTGCTCGTCAACGGCTCGACCGGCATCGCCGTCGGCATGGCGACGAACATCCCGCCGCACAACCTGCGCGAGATCACAAACGCGCTGGTCGCGATGATCGAGGCGCGTGCCGACAACAAGGAGCTCGAGCACGTCCAGCTGATGAAGCACATCGACGGGCCGGACTTCCCGACCGGCGGCCTCTTGCTCAACAACAAGGTCGAGCTGCGCCAGATCTACAAGGACGGCCAGGGCACGATCCGGGTCCGCGGCGAGTACAGGCTCGAGGAGAAGAAGCGCGGCGGCACCGACATCATCATCACCTCGGTCCCGTACGCGATGTCGAAGTCGGACCTGGTGCAGAAGATCGCCGAGGTGATCATCTCGCGGAAGCTGCCGTACCTGCTCGACGTGCGCGACGAGTCGACGACGGACGTCCGGATCGTCCTCGAGATCAAGAAGGACGCCGATCCCGAGCTGGTGATGGCGTACCTGTTCAAGCACACGCCGCTCCAGTCGAACTTCCACGTGAACCTGACGTGCCTCGTGCCGCCCGGGTACCTGGCCGACGACCAGGGCGTGCGGGTGCCGAGCGACGCGCCGCCGCAGCCGCGCCGGATCGGCATCCAGGAGGCGCTCAGCCACTTCCTCGACTTCCGGCTCGACGTCACCGAGCGGCGGTTCAAGTTCCAGCTCGCGCAGCTCGAGCGCCGGATCCACATCCTCGAAGGCTTCATCACGATCTTCGACGCGCTCGACGCGCTGATCAAGCTGATCCGCGGCTCCGACGGCAAGGAGGACGCGGCGCAGAAGATCATGAAGCAGTGGAAGCTCGACGAGGAGCAGACCGACGCGATCCTCGAGCTCAAGCTCTACAAGCTCGCGAAGCTCGAGATCAACGTGATCCGCGACGAGCTCAAGGAGAAGTCGGCGGAGGCCAAGCAGATCCGCGGCATCCTCAAGTCCGAGACCAAGCTGTGGTCGGTGATCAAGGACGAGCTGCGCCAGGTCAACCACGCGCTCGGCACGCCGCGCCGCACGAAGACCGGCGGCGTCGGCGAGGAGGTCGAGTTCGACGCCGACGCGTTCATCGTCGACGAGGACGCGAACGTCGTCGTGACGCGCGACGGCTGGATCAAGCGCGTCCGCGAGCTCAAGGATCCGAACCAGACCCGCACCCGCGAGGGCGACGAGGTCACGCACGTCCTGCCCGGCTCGACGAAGGAGAAGGTCATCTTCTTCACGAGCCGCGGCTCGGCGTACGTCATCAAGATCAACGACATCGCCGCCACCGCCGGCTACGGCGACCCGGCGCAGAAGTACTTCAAGTTCGGCGACGGCGAGCGGATCGTCGCGGCGCTGACGCTCGATCCGCGCGCGATGGTGCCGCCGAACCTGCTCGCGGTGACGCGCTGGGGCTACGGCCTCCGGTTCGCGACCGCCGCCCACACCGAGGTCACGACGAAGGCCGGCCGGCGCTACGCCAAGCCCGGCGAGGGCGACGAGGTGATCGGCGTGGTCCCGTGCAACGACGGCGACGTGGTCGTGGCGGCCACGCGCGGCGGCCACGTGCTCGTGTGCATGGCCGACGAGATCGCCAAGCTCGAGGGGCCGGGCCGCGGCGTCACCGTGATCAAGACCGAGGAGGACGACGTGGTGATCGGCTTCATCGCCGGCCACAAGAGCGATCACCTCGTGGTCGAGACCGACAAGGGCGGCAAGCGGTTCGAGCTGGCCGCCGATCCGAAGCAGGTGAAGGGGCGCGGCGGCAAGGGCCACCAGATCATCAAGCGCGCGCAGCTCCAGCTCGTGGAGAAGCCCGTGACCATCCAGCCGCTCGCCAACGCCGAGGGCGGGCAGGGAGTGAACTAGCCCATGGCGCAAGCGAAGCAGTACACGGGCGAGGACATCCAGGTCCTCGAGGAGATCGAGGCGGTCCGGCTGCGCCCGGCCATGTACATCGGCGGCACCGGCAAGGAGGGCTACCACCACCTCCTGTGGGAGATCGTCGACAACTCGATCGACGAGGTCATCAACAAGCACGCCTCGCGCGTGGCCGTCACGCTGCACGCCGGCGGCAAGCGCGCGACCGTCGAGGACAACGGGCGCGGCATCCCGACCGACACGGTGCCCAAGCTCAAGAAGAGCGCGCTCGAGGTCGTGTTCACGAAGCTGCACGCCGGCGGCAAGTTCGATCGCGGCAAGAGCTACGCCGTCTCCGGCGGCCTCCACGGCGTCGGCGCCTCGGTCGTCAACGCGCTGTCGAGCGAGCTCGTCGCCACCGTCAAGCGCGAGGGCGAGCGCTTCGAGATGAGCTTCCAGCGCGGCGAGCCCACCGGCAAGCTGAAGAACCTCGGCGGCGCGCGCGGCACCGGCACCACCGTCACGTTCCGGCCCGACGAGGAGATCTTCGGCAAGCTCGTGTTCGATCCGAAGGTGGTCGCCGAGCGGCTCGAGGCCAAGGCGTACCTCCACGGCGGCCTCGAGATCGTGTTCCGCGACGAGACGCAGACGCCGCCCGTCGAGCAGACGTTCGTCCACGACAACGGCATCGCCGAGTACCTGCCGAAGCTCGTCGCCGACCGCGGCAAGCCGCCGGTCCCGCCGACCGGCGGCCTGTTCTTCATGGAGAAGGAGGACAAGGAGGCGCGCCTCCGCCTCGAGCTCGCGCTGCAGTGGACCGAGTCCACCGACGATCACATCCGCACGTACGTCAACTCGGTCCCGACGCCCGACGGCGGCACGCACGACGCCGGCCTGCGCTCGGCGATCGTCAAGGCGATCCGCAACTACATCTCGACGCACAAGCTCGATCCCAAGGGCGTGACCCTGACCGCCGAGGACATCCGCGAGGGCGTGGTGGCGATCCTCTCGACGTACGTCCACGATCCGCAGTTCCAGAGCCAGACGAAGAACCGGCTCAACAACCCCGAGATCGCGGGCCAGGTCGAGGCGCTCGTGCGCCCCGCGCTCGAGAACTACCTGAACGGGAACCCGAACTGGGCGCAGGCGGTGGTGGCGCGCACGATCGTCGCGGCGCGGGCGCGCGAGGCGTCGCGCGCGGCGCAGCAGGCCGTCTCGCGCAAGACCGCCGTCTCGCACCGGCTGAACCTGCCCGGCAAGCTCGCCGACTGCGCGTCGACGAACCCGGCCGAGAGCGAATTGTTCATCGTCGAGGGCGACTCGGCAGGCGGCTCCGCGAAGCAGGGCCGCGACCGGAAGACGCAGGCGATCCTGCCGCTCCGCGGCAAGGTGCTGAACGCCGAGCAGGCGAACAACCAGAAGCTGCTCGCGAACAAGGAGCTGCAGGACATCGTCTCGGCGCTCGGCTGCGGGATGGGCGACTCGCTCGATCTCGGCAAGCTCCGCTACGGCCGCATCTTCCTGCTCATGGACGCCGACGCCGACGGCCACCACATCGCGACGCTTTTGCTCACGTTCTTCTTTCGCCACATGCGGCCGCTGATCGACGCCGGCCACGTCTACCTCGCGCAGCCGCCGCTCTACCGCGTCGACATCGGCAAGCAGACGTTCTGGGCGCTCGACGATCTGCACAAGGAGCGGATCATCAAGCAGCACGTCAAGGGCAACGCGAAGCCGAGCATCACGCGGTTCAAGGGTCTCGGCGAGATGAACCCCGAAACGCTCAAGCAGACGACGCTCGAGCAGAAGACGCGGCAGTCGCTGCGCGTGACGGTGAAGGACGGCGAACAGCTCCTGACGGACAAGGTCATCGCCGAGCTGATGGGCAAGGACGTGGCCGCACGGTTCCGGATGATCACGGAGAACGCCACCGAGATCGGCGAGCTCGACGTCTGAGCCCGGGCGCGCGCGCGGGCCGAAGTTTTCGCCCGGCGCGAGTCGCCGCCGTCGCCGTCGCTGGGTTCGCCGCTTCGGCCGCTTCGGCCGCTTCCGCCGCGCCCGCGGCGTTTCCGTGGGCGCCGCGCGCGCGCTATGCTTCACGGCGGATGTCCGGTTCGCTCGCGCTCAAGCTGGGGTTGCCGCCGTCGCTCGGCCGCGAGCCCTCGTGGGAGATGGCCCGCGAGCTGGCCCTCCTGCTCCACGCGTCCGGCTTCTCGCTGGTGGTCCCGTTCAAGACGTACGAGGAGCTCGAGCGCGCCGTCCTGTCCGGCGCGGTCGACGTGGCGTGGGGCCCGCCGATCGTGTGCGCGCACGTCGAGGCCGGCGGCGGCACGGTCCTCCTGCGCGGCGTGCGCGGCGACGAGCGCACGTACCGCTCGGCGATCGTGGCCCGCGCGCAGGACGTCTTCACCCTGGACGCGCTCGACAAGGGCACGTTCCGGCCGCGCGCCGCCTGGGTCGATCCCGCCTCGGTCGGCGGCTACCTCCTGGCGCGCGCGCACCTGCAGCGCCTCGGCATCTCCGTCGACCGCGCGTTCCTCCAGCAGTCGATGCTCGGCTCGTACGCCGCGTGCCTCGACGCGCTGCTCGCGTTCGAGACCGACCTCTCGGCGCTGTTCGTCGGCAAGCACGGCCTCGAGCCGCTGTGGGGGGCCAAGTCGAAGCGCCTCAAGGTGCTCGCCCTCACCGAGGAGGTGCCGAACGACGGCGTGGTGCTGAGCCCCGCGCTCTCGCCCGAGCGCACCGCCCAGCTCCGCGAGAAGCTCACCCAGGTGTTCGCCGCGCCAGCCCTGCGCAAGCAGGTGACGTCGATGCTCCACGCCGACGACTTCGACGAGCCGCCGCCCGGCACCTACGCGCCGGTGCTGAAGCTCTTCGAGCCATAGCCAGCCGCGTGACGTCGAGCAGCCGGAGCGCTTCCTATGAGGAATCGTCGGGACGCGGGCGGCCGGAGGCGCGGCTAGCGATCCGCGCGCAGGACGTCAGTCGGCGTGACGCCGGCGACCCGGCGCATCCAGCGGGCGAGGTGGCTCTGGTTCGCGAAGCCGGTCTGCGCCGCGACGTCGGCGATCGTCGCGGCCTTCTCCTGCAAGAGCAGGCGCGCGCGCTCGACGCGGCGGCGCACGACGTACTGGTGCACGGGCAGGCCCGTCGAGCGCTTGAACAGCGCCTTGAAGTGCGAGGCGCTGACTCCCGCCACGGCCGCCAGCTCGGCGAGCGCGAGGCGGCGATCGACGTGGGCCTCGATGTGCTCGACGACGCGCTTCAGCTGGCGCGGCGACAGGCCGCCCTCGGGCTCGCGCGCACAGCTCGCGCTCGCGCGGTAGCGCCGCACGAGGTGCGCAGCGATCGCCATGCCGAGGCTCTCGCCGTAGAGCGGATCGCCGGCCCCCTCGGCGCGCAGCTCGGCCTCGAACGCCCACGCCAGGTGCTCGAGCCGCGGATCGCGGAGCTGGAGCTGCGGGGCCAGCTCGATCGGCTCCGGCCCCGCGTCCGCGGACAGACCGGCCCGCGCGGCGGCCGCCGCGAGCAGCTCGGGCGAGATCTCGATCAGGAGCACGGTCGACGCATCGTCGTCCTCCCAGATGCCCGGGATGCCGGCAGGGATGAGGTCGAGGTCGCCCCGGCTCTGCAAGCGGTGATGCGTCCGGTTGTCGGTGCGGCACGTCGCGCGCGCCGGGGGCCCCACGTGGCAGACGAGCCGGTGATCTCGCGACGGTAGCGTGCGCGTCACCCCCGCGCGCGTGGCGATCAGCGCGACCTCGAGCCCGCTCCACGAACGACGCAGCTCACGCACCTCCATGAGGGTGCGATCAGCATCCGGGCGCCGCGCGCGGATGTCGAATATCCGATCTTGGAATCTTCGTCGGGCCGCGCGACTTCGCACCTCGGGCTGCGACAGCGACTCCGGTTATCGATGCGACACCGCCGCGCCGCTTCGATCGTCGTCGTCCGAACGTGCTCGCGGCTGTCCAGACGTGGGCGACACGATCGCGCGATCGCCGCATCGTGCGATCACCATGCACCAGCTATCGAGAGTCTTCGTGGGAGTCGCGCTCGCGCTGTCGGGCGGCCTCCTGGCGTTGGATCCCTCGCCGGCGCGCGCGCAGTCGAGCTCGACGATCGGCAGCGCGCGCGGCGTCATCAAGGACAAGGCGACCCGCGGGGCCGCGGCGGGCGCGACGGTCGTCGCGACGTCAGCGTCGCTGGTCGGCGAGCAGGTCGTGCTCACCGACGAGGACGGCCAGTACTTCCTGAGCTCGCTGCCGCCGGGCGTGTACACGCTGACGATCTACTACCTCGATCAGCAGTTCACGCGCGGCAACGTGCTCGTCCAGGTCGGCAAGGAGGCGTTCGTCAACGTGACGGTCGACAGCTCCGGCGCCAAGGGCACCGTCTACGTCATCCGCGACACTCGCATGCCGCTCGTCGATCAGGGCTCGACGAAGACCGGCGGGATCGTGACCGAGGACTACACCCGCTACGTGCCGACGGGCCGCACGTTCGGCGCGGTGCTCGGCGCGACGCAGGGCGCGGCGGCGGACACGTACGGCATCTCGCTGTCCGGCGCGGGGTCGGCGGAGAACGTGTACGTCGTCGAGGGCATCAACACGACGGACACCGGGTTCGGCGGCATCTCGTCGAACCTGCCGAACGAGTTCATCGCCGAGACCGAGGTCATCACCGGCGGCTACAACGCCGAGTTCGGCCGCGCGACCGGCGGCATCGTCAACGTCGTCACGAAGTCGGGCAGCAACGACCTCCACGGCTCGGTGTTCGGCACGCTCCGCCCGGGCGCGCTCGTCGCGGGCGCGAAGACGATCGAGCGCGAGGGCACCTCGATCGACAACAAGACCGATCTCGACTACGCGTGGGACATGGGCGCTGAGCTCGGCGGCCCGATCCTTGCGGACAAGCTCTGGTTCCACGTCGGGTTCAGCCCGGCGGTGCAGAAGCAGACGGTGACGCGCCTCGTGCAGTCCGAGGTCGATCGGGACCAGGACGGCGCCCCCGACATCGACGACGCCACCGGGTTCGCGCTGCGCGAGGAGGTCGCGCGCAGCGACTTCTCGACGAAGCAGACGACGTACTTCTACACGGCGAAGATCAACGGCGCGATCAATAGCAACCACCAGTTCCAGGTCTCGGCGTTCGGCAACCCGCGCACCGGCCAGGCGCCGATCGGCGTCGTGCGCAACCCGGCCTACCAGAAGCTCGATCAGTACGACGGCGCGTACGACGTCGCGGGCAAGTGGACGTCGAAGCTGAACGACGGCAAGACGCAGATCGACGCGGTGCTCGGCTTCCACCGCCAGATCGACAACCAGACGCCGCTGGCCGGCCAGAACGTTCCGTTCGCGGGGTACACGTTCTCGCGCTCGCTGTACGACTTCGCCGATCTCGAAGGCGGGGCGCAGATCGCGCGCTGCAACGACGGCAGCCCCGACGATCCGTACCCGATGATCCGCAACTGCCCGGTGCAGAACTACTCGAGCCAGGGCCTGGGCTTCCTCGAGTCGCGCACGAACGATCGGACGTCGGCGGTGCTCGCCCTCACGCACCGCGTGAAGGCGGCCGGCTACCACGTGTTCAAGGCGGGCCTCGACGCGGACTTCGCGACGTACAACTCCAAGCGCGGCTTCGCGGGCGGCACGCTGATGCTGCGCGGCGCCAACACGGCGGCCGGCGCGCCGGGCCGCTGGCAGATCCAGCAGTACATGCAGGTGAAGCGCAACCTGACGCCCGAGGAGCGCATGGCGCCGGACGCCGTGGATCTGCTCCAGGACGAGATCCTGTGCGCCGATGGCCGCGCGATCTGCGAGGTCGCGCGCGACGGCCTCCGCGCCGACACGAACAACACGAGCTTCGCCGCGTTCCTCCAGGACAGCTGGCAGGTCCGGCCGAACCTGACGTTCAACGTGGGCCTGCGCTGGGAGCAGCAGACGGGCTACGTCGCGGACGCGCTGCAGGGCCGCGTCACGCCGCAGGGGGCCACGATCCCGTCGAAGGCGTACGAGCTGACGAACCTGCTCGCGCCGCGCGTCGGCTTCATCTTCGATCCGTCGCAGGACGGCAGGTCGAAGGTGTTCGGCCACTGGGGCCGCTTCTACGAGAACGTGCCGATGGACCTCAACGTCCGCGCGTTCGGCGGCGAGATCAACAACGTCTCGCTCGTCAACGCGAGCCGCCGCACGCCCGACCAGCAGGGCTACGATCCGAACTGCGACGTCAACTACACGCCGGGCGTGGGGGACCTGTCGCAGACGATCCTGCAGTGCCGGGACCGCGCGCAGCAGGTGCTGCTCGGCGAGAACCTGACGTATCTGTCTCCGGGCCTTCGGGGCCAGCACACCGACGAGCTGATCCTCGGCACCGAGTTCCAGGTGGTGCCCGACTTCAAGCTCGGGCTGAGCTACATCCGCCGCGTGATGCCGCGCGTGATCGAGGACATCTCGACCGACGGCGGCAACCACTACATGATCACGAACCCGGGCGAGGACTTCTCGGGCGAGGCGGGCAAGCAGCGCGCGGAGGCGATGCGGCTCATGGCCACGGGGAACCCCGACGACGCCGCGCTCGCCGAGGTGCTCCTCGATCGCGCCGAGCAGCTCGACGCGGTGAGCCGGTTCGAGAAGCCGGTCCGCGACTACGACGCGATCGTCTTGAGCGCGGTCCAGCGCCCGACGAAGCGGTCGCTGCTCCAGGCCTCGTACACGTACTCGCTATCGAAGGGCAACTACCCGGGCCTGTTCTCGACGGAGACCGACCAGCTCGATCCGAACCTGACGTCGCTCTACGACCTGCCGGACCTGATGGCGAACCGCTACGGCGCGCTCGGGCTCGATCGCACGCACAACCTCAAGATCGACGGCTTCTACCAGTTCGATCTGAAGAAGGCGGGCGTCCTGACGACGGGCGCGAGCTTCCGCGCGCTGTCGGGCATCGCGCACAACGCGCTCGCCGCGCACCCGGTATACGGCCCGGGCGAGGCGTTCCTCCTGCCGCGCGGCGCGTTCGAGCGCTCGCCGGTGACGTCGCAGCTCGATCTCCAGGTCGGCTACGGCCGGCGCCTGGGCAAGACGACCGTGTTCGAGGGCTTCGTGCGCGTGTTCAACGTCCTCGACCAGCAGGAGGAGCTCGACGTCGACGAGAACTACACGTTCGACAACGCGATCCCGGTGATCGGCGGTGACCAGAACGATCTCCGGCACACGAAGGCGGTCGATCAGGCCGGCTTCGAGACGGGGTCGACGGTGACCCCGAACAAGAACTTCGGCAAGGTCTCCGCCCGGCAGGCGCCGCGGACGGTGCAGCTCGGCGTGCGGCTCACGTTTTAGGCGTCGGCGCCGCAGAGGTTGGCGGGGGCGGGGGCGGGGCACTTTTGGGCTCGCTGCCTCGCGGCGTTAAAAGTGGCGAATAGCCTCCGGAAGAGGGCCGTTGCGCCGGTCATGCGCCGGCCCGCCCTGTGGATCCTCCCGCTCTCCTTTGCGTTCGTCTCGCCCAGCGCCGCGCTGCCGCCGGGCGAGACGCGGTTCCGCGAGGGCGCGAACCACAAGGTCGGCGACGACAGCTTCGTCGAGCGCTACGGGCGCGCGCCCGGCGAGCGTGACGGCGAGGCGGTCCGCATGCGGACGCACCTCGAGCACGCGCGCGCGCGGCTCGCCGCGGCGCCGCCGACGCGGCCGGAGCTCGCGGCGCGGCGCGCCGAGCTGCTCGGCTATCTGGGCGATTACATCGCCAAGGGCATCACGCCCGAGAACACGCGGCTGCCGTGGCGCACGCCGGTGTTCATCGACGACTTCGACAACATCTGCGCGGTCGGCTACCTGATCGAGCGCTCGGCCGGGCGCGCGCTGCCAGAGCAGATCGCGGCCGAGCACCGCTACGATTACCTCGAGGACATCGCGGCGGCGATGCCCGAGGTGCGCGCGTGGATCGAGTCGTCGGGGCTCACGCTCGACGAGCTGGCGTCGATCCAGCCGGGCTACGAGGCGCCGATGGTGGAGCAGTGGTCGGTCTGGGCGCTCGGCGGCAAGGTGCGGCCCGCCGACGGGCCGTACGAGCGCGAGCTCGAGTACCAAGGCGTCACCACGCGCGGCGCGTTCCGGGGCGGCCAGATGGACGGGGCGTGGACGCGGACCAACCGCAAGGGCCGCGTCCTCGGCTCGGGCCAGCTCACGCGCGGCCGCGGCACGTGGCACAGCTTCTACCCCGACGGCAAGCGGCTGGCCGAGGGCCCGTACCGCGCGAGCGTGCCGCACGGCGCGTGGACGTTCTATCACCCGAGCGGCCACGTCGCGGCCGAGGGCCGCTTCGAGCAAGGCGGGCGCACCGGCACGTGGCGGTTCTACTACGACACAAAGGCGAAGACGCCGATCGCGGTGGGCGGGTACGAGCGCGGCTCGGCTGATCGCTGGCGGCACTTCGACGAGCGCGGCAAGCTCGTCGCGGTGTCGACGGAGGTCACGCCGTCGCAGTGGGATCGGACCAGCTTCGGGGGCCACCTGCTCGAGGTGGTGCCGTACCGAAACGGCGTGCAGCACGTCATGCACCGCGGCAACGTCAACGTCTCCGACTGGCGGCTCGACGGCTTCTTTCTGGGCGACGAGAAGCTCTACATCCAGAGCAGCTACAACAACGATTCGCGGATCTACGACGCGGACGGCCTCCTGCTCGAGAAGGCAGGCGGCGCGTGGCTCGCGCACGACTGCGGCTGGAGCAAGAAGCGCAAGGCGGTCGCGAAGCACGGCGACATCACGACGCTGCACGGCCTCCTGTACAGCGACGGGTGGCGCGACGTGGGCGACGGCGACCACGGCGGGCGCGAGTGCGGCGAGCCGGTGGCGGTGTCGGCCCGGCGCGCCGCGCGGATCGATCGGCTCCTCGCCACGCGGAGCGCGGTGCGGACGCCGAGCCCGGAGCTGGTCAAGCAGGCGGCCCTGAACCTGTGGGAGGACCGCGACGACGAGGCCGCGGACGAGATGGACGAGGAGGACAAGGCGGCCGCGGCGAACATGGTGGCGGCGATGGAGGCGCAGAGGCAGGCGCAGGTGCAGGCGCAGGAGGAGGCGGCGAAGGAGGAGGAGCCCGCGAAGTCGGCCGAGGAGATCGCGGCGGAGCAGCGCGCGGCCGCCGAGGAGGCGGATCTGACGAAGGTGCTCGCGGCGGCGATGGGCTGGTACGTCGAGTTCCCGCACATCGATGGGCGGTTCATCCAGGTCTATTACACGCTGCCGGGGTTCACGCCGGGCCTGTACAACGCCGAGTTCGCCGAGGACGCCGAGTAGCGCCGGGGCGTCGGGCGCGGGATAGTCGGGCGGTGCAGCGGGTCGTGCTTGTCGTCGCGGTGCTCGCAGGCGCGTGCCGCGTCGGCGAGCAGGCGCCCGCGCCCGCGCCGGCGCCGTCGACAGCGGCGGCTCCGGCGCCCGCGCCTGTGACGGCAGCGGCGCCCGTCGCGGCGGCGCCAGCGGCGCCGGTGGCGCCGGCTCCGAAGCAGGCGCCGTGGACGTTCGCGGTGATGTCGGACATCCACATGCCGCGGCGCAACCTCAAGGTGGTCCCGGAGCTGCCGCGCGCGATCGCGGCGATCGTCGGCTTGCGGCCGCGCTTCGTCGTGATCACCGGCGATCACACGAACGGCGGCGACAAGGACAGCCCGGCGACCGTCGCGGCGTCGGCGAAGTGGTGGAAGGTCTTCGCCGACCAGCTCCGGCCGCTGCGCGACGCAGGCATCCCGGTCTTGCCGGTCGCGGGCAACCACGACGCGTACCTGGCAGGCCAGCGCGCGCACTACGCCGCCGCGTTCGCGGACCTGGCCGGGTGGGCGGCGCCGCTGGCGCTGAACGCGGCCGTGCCCGGCGGCGGCCGGGTGATGCTCGATCGGCCGCCGTTCTCGTACAGCATCGACGTCGACGGCGTGCACCTCGCCCTCGCACACGTGGTCACGCAGGGGCTGCACCGCGAGGTGGCCGCGTGGCTCGCCGACGACCTCGCGAAGGCAGCGGGCGCGAAGCTGCGGCTCGTCTTCGGGCACGTGCCGATGTCGTCGGTGATCGGGACGCCGACGCGAGACTTCGTGAAGACGTTCGGCGGGCTGCTCGAGGCCGGGCGCGCCGGGTTCTACATCGCCGGCCACGAGCACATCGTATGGGACGAGGACGTGCGGCTCCCGGCGGGCGGCGGGCTGCGCCAGGTCCTCGTCGGCTGCTCGTCGGGCTTCTACAACTGGTCGCCGTCCGCGGCCTCGCGCCAGCGCGCGGGGTGCGCACCCGCGGGCGCCGCGCCGTTCCCGCTGCGCTGCCGGATGCCGAACGGCGGCGGCGAGTTCTTGCTCGCGCCGAACAAGCCCAACGCGGGCCGCGTGATCCAGCACCACCGGACCAGCTTCACGGTGATCACCGTCGATGGCGGCGCCGTGACGGAGGTCAAGCCGATGACCGTCGACGAGCACGGGCGCGCGCTGCCGTTCTACGTCGAGCCGGCACCGCAGGCGGCGCCGCAGGCGAAGCCGTAGCGAGCGGCGTCAGAGCAGCGCGCCGAGGCGCGGCGCGAGCGGCGGCTGGGGCGGCGCAGGCGGCGCGGGGCGCGCGCCCGCGGCGAGCTTTTGCGCGATCGCCTCGGCGAACGCGGCCGGATCGAACGGATCGGGTCCGGTGCCGTCGGCGCTCGCCATCGGCGACGCGATCACGGGCACGCCGGTGGCGCGGACCTCGGCGGGGTACGTCTCGCACACGGCCGGGCAGACGATCGCATCGACGGGGCCGCCGCCGGTGGCGACGCCGGGCAGCTGCGCGAGGCCGGCGGGCTCGGTGCCCTCGCCGACGCGCACGACCAGCTCGAGGCCGAGCGCGCGCGCGGCGGCGAGCGCGGTGTCCACGCCGTGGCGCGCGGCGGCGAGGCCAGCGAGCCGGACGCGCCCGGTCGGCGCGAGCGGCGTGGGCAGCGCGGGCGGCGGGCGCTCGGGCAGGCGGGCGAGCCGCGCCTCGGGCACGCCGTCGGCGAGGCACAGCGCGTGCGCGTACGCGCCGCGGACGAGGATCAGGTCGGCCATCACGCGCTCGGCCTCCTGGCGCGCGATCGCCCACGACGGCGCGCGGAACCGGCGCAGGAACGCGCGCTCCGGCCAGCGCGCGGCCGCGCGATCCAGATCGCGGTGCAGCGCGCGCAGGAGCGGCACGTCGAGGACGAGCACGGTCGCGGCGCCGGCGGCGCGCGCGGCGGCGAACGTGCGGCGCGCGGCCAGGCTCGGCGCGATCACCAGGCGCGGCCGGCGGCGGCGGACCTGGCCAGCGGCCCACGCATCGATCGCGGCGCGGAGCAGGAAGTCGGCGCGGTAGCGCCGATCGGTGCGGTCGCGCGCCCACGCGCGCAGCGCGGCGTCGGCGGCGACGATCTGCGGCGCGCCCAGCCCATGCCGAGGCTGCGCGCGCTGCGCGCGCCGCGCCGCGTAGCGCCCGAGCGGGCCCGGTGCGCGAGAGAGCCAGCTGGGCAGCGCGAGCGGCGACCAGCGCTCGACCGGCGCGACCTCGGCGCACGCCTCGGCCAGCGGGCCCAGCGCGTCGCCGGGCGCGGCGGAGACGATCGCGATCGTCATCGGCCGGCCGCGGCCGCTTCGGGGAGCTCGACGCGCGCGTGGCACGCGGTCTCGCCGCAGTCGAGGCACGTGCGGATCGCCGGCGCGGCCGACGCCCCGGCGCCAGCGCCGGCGCCGTGCTCGCCGCCGCGCGGCTGGCGCTGGCGATCGTCGACGATCACCGCGTCCTCGAGCAGCGCCTCGCCGCGCCACACGCGGCGCCGGATCTTCGTGTCGCGGTGCGCGGCGTCCTCGCGCTGCGCGCGATCGAGCTCGACGCGCAGCCGCTCGACGTCGCCGTGCGCGGCCACCACCAGCACGTCGCCGCGCACCGCCATGCCGAGCACGGCCGTCCCGCGGCGCGGCGCGATCCGCAGATCGACGTACGGGTACGCGATCGTCGCGTCGAGCGCGCGCGGATCGCCGAGCGCGAGCGTGTGGCCGTGGCGCTCGAGGATCTGCCAGCCGAGCTCCACCGCGAGCGCGAACAGCGCGTTCGACACGAGGCACAGCCCGCCGCCGATCGCAGGCACCGCGCACCCCGCGCGCAGCTCCATGCCCCACGTGAACCCGCGCGCCGCCGTCGCGGGCCCGAGTGTGCGCCAGAAGCTGAGCGGCCGGTCCGGGGTGATCACTGCGCCGTGGAACGCCGTCGTTGCGAGCTGCACGTTCTGCCGCTTCCCCGCCTCGAGGCGCGGGTGGGCGCCCGTCCGCGCGATCGGCGTGCGGATCGCGTGCACGGCCGGCCCCGCCGGGGCGACGCGCTCGGGCGCCGCGAAGCCGTCGTCGAGCAGCCAGCGGCCGAACCGGCGCGCCGACAGCCCGGCCACCTTCACGCGCCGGACCCAGAGGTCGAGCGGGCCTGCATCGCGCAGCTGCATCCCCCAAGCAACGCACGTAACGGCACTTTTAGTCGTGCGATCTGGGTCACGGCCCGGGTCCGGGCCCGCGGTCACGGGCAACTGCCCGGAAGCTGCGCGATCCACTGGCGGATCAGCGCCACGCCCTCGGCATCCACGAGGTTTCGGCCGAGCTCCGGCATCCGGATCTCCGGCTCCGTCGACTCGATCCGGAACACGAGGATCGACGCGTCCGGCTGGCCCGGCACGATCCCGAACGAGCGCCCGCCCGAGCCGCGGCCCGCCGCGACCGGCGCCTTGCACACGCCGAGCTCGGCCAGATCCGTCTGCGAGAGATCGAGGTAGAGGCCCGACGTGCGCGCCATCCCGCCGCGCGGGTTGTGGCAAGCGCCGCAGTTCACGTCGAGCCACGCGCGCGCGCGCTCCTCGAGCGTGCCGGCGGCCGGATCGGCGGCCGCGATGCCGCGCGGCCAGGTCTCGCGCGGGGGCGCGCCGGCCAGCGCGCCGCGATCGATCAGCGCCTGGAGCTGGTTGTCGATGCCGCTGCCCGCGGGCCCCGGGCGGTTCAGGTGACGCGCCTTGGGGCCGAGGGCGCCCATGACGTCGTCGTGCTCGGCGTGGCAGCTCTTGCACTGGTTCTGGTTCGGGACCGCGTAGTGGTTCGTGCGCTCGTTGCCGTCGTCGTGGAGCCACGCCGCGTCGACGGCCGCGCCCGCCACGACGCGGCGCGCGTCTCTGGCGTCCGCGTCGTAGACGTACGAGACGCCGCGCCATGCGTCCGAGCCCCGGACGAGCAGCCGCGTCTCGAGCAGGCGGCGGCCGAGCGCCGGATCGCGGCGGTCGCGCGGGTAGCTGAACGTCTTGACGAGGACCGCGCCCACCGGCAGCTCGAACGAGTCCACGTCGCGCCACGTCAGCGCCGCGCCCGGCGGCACCCACAGGAAGCGCTCCTTGGCCGCGTAGTCCGAGAACAGCGGCGTCGCGACCTCGTACGGCACGAGCTCGGCGGCCGGCCGCTGCGCCGCGATGTCCGCGAACAGCCGGTAGCTCGACAGCCGCTCGCAGAACGCGCCGTCCGGATCGACGCCCGGGCCGTCGCCCGGCAGCGCGCAGTCATCCTCGCCGCCGCCGCACGCGGCCAGCGCCGCGGCCACCGTGGCCAGCGCGGCCCGGGATCGCGTCACAGCTGGACCGCCGGCAGCGGCGCGTGGCTGCAGTCGTGCGGCGCGAGCTCGCGCGTCGGCAGCATGGTGTCTTCGAGCGGCCAGGCGAGGTTGATGAAGTCGGCGTCGCCGTTACCGCGAATGCAGATCCGATCCGGCTCCGAGCCCGCGCGCGCCGGATCGACGACGCCATCCCACGCGATGTCCGGGACAACGAGCGGCCCGTTCGGAGCTATCTGGCCGACCGCCGCGATGAGCGCCAAGCCGAGGTCGCCGCTCGGCCGATCGCTCGTGCCCGAGATGCGGTTGTCGTGGATGTGGATCGCCGTCGGGTAGATGTCGTAGCTCGGATCTTTCGGATCGCCGATCGGCACGTAGCTGATGATGCCGATGTTGATCGATCGGTGATCGCGGACGTCGTTGTCGAAGATCTCGACGCCGTGCGCGGCGAGCAGCACGATGCCGGTGCCCGTCGGCACCGAGCCGACGATGTTGCCCTCCGGCGCGAAGTTCGGGGTGTTGTTCTCGAAGACCTCGTTGCCGTACACGCGCGTGCCGGTGCCGTTCTCGACCTGGAGCCCCGGCAGGTTGAACACGAGGATGCCGCCGGTGTTCTGCGTGGCGGTGTTGCCCGTGACGTCGGCCTGGAACGAGTTCTCGATCTCGATCCCGGCGACGTTGTTCCGCGCGACGTTGTTGCGCACGACGATGTTCGTGGACTGGCCGACGTAGATCCCGGCGTCCGACGCGCCGAGGACGATGCTGTCCTCGATCAGCACGTTCTTGCACTGCACCGGGTAGAGGCCGTACGCGCCGTTCGTCACCATCGGGCCGCCCGTCCACTCGACGCGGACGCGGCGCATCGTCACGCCGTCGGCGCCGAGCACCTTGAGCGCGTCGCCGGGCGAGTCCTCGAAGCCGATGTCCTCGATCGTGAACGCGTTCGCCGTGACGAGCATGCCCTGCGGGCCGCTCGTCTGGTTCGCGAACGAGAGCGTCGTCTCGTCGCGCCCCGCGCCGCGGATCGTGACGCCGTCGACGTCCAGCGAGAGGTCCACCTCGAACTCGAACGTGCCCTTGCCGAACGCGACCGTGCCGCCCGGCTCGACCTCGATCAGCGCCGTCTGCACCTCCTCGGCATCGGCGCCTTCGGTGAGGGCGATGCACGGGCCCGTGACGTCGGCACACGGGTCTTCGCTGCTGCAGGCTCCGAGGAGGACGAGGGCGATCGCGGCGCGCTTCATGCGTGGCGAATCGCAGAATCCCGCCGGGGAATCAAGGCCCAAAGCGCGGCGCGGCGCGTTGTATCGTCCGATCTACCCGGCGCCGCCCTGCCGCGTCTCGCGGCACTTGCACGCCGGTCGCCATGACTCTCCGACGGGGCGTCACATCCGGCGACCGCGCTGTCGCACCGCGTCGCGGGTGCGCTAGGGTAGGGCGATCGCCATGGTGCGCCGCGTGGTGCAGATCGTCGTCGGCGTCCTCGCGGTCTGGCTCGTCGTCCTCGTCGTGCTCGGCTTCACGCACGCCGCGCGCACCGGCCGCCAGGTGGCCGATCGCTTCGGCGACTCGCTCCAGGGCTCGGCGACGTTCACCGGGGCGGACCTGTCCCTCGTGCGCGGCGCCCTCGATCTCCAGGACCTGGCCGTCCGGCGCGACGACGTCCTCGGCAAGCTCTCGCTCGACGTCGCCGGCGTGAGCTGCGACCTGCCACCGCTCGGGCTGGCGCTCGTCGATCGCGACTGCAGCGAGCTCTCGATCGACGGCATGCGCCTCGAGGTCTCGGCGCTCGCGCTGCTCCGGCCCCGGAAGGGCAAGCGCCCGCCGATGCGCGCCGATCGCGTCGTCATCCGCGACGCCGTGCTCGGCTTCGGCGCCAGCGCGTTCGCGCCGAACCTCGGCCGCGTCCAGATCCGCGTCGAGCGCGCCGTCGCCGGCCCGACGCGCTTCCGCACGCCGCTGTCCTGGCTGTTCGCGCTCCGGGAGCTGCGCGCGTCGTTCGATCTGCCCGCCGGCCTCACGGTCCACCTCGTCTACCGCGGCGGCATGATGTCCGCCGCGGGCAGCCTGTTTGGCTCCGAGCCCGTCGAGATCCCGGTCTCGCTGCCCGTCCGCGAGGCCGCCGATGACGGCGCGGCCGAGCTCCGGCGCCTGGTCGAGTTCGGCAAGCGCGTCGCGGAGGAGCTCGTCGCGCGGCGCGCGCAGGAGTGGCTGCGCTCGAAGCTACCCGGGCGCTAGCGCCCCGGCCGGGCCGGCGGCCCGGCGCACCGACCGATCGTGCGGGCTGTCGTCGGCGAGGTCGGTGATGCCGTGCACGAGCGAGTCGATGAAGTGGAGGACCGAGACGCAGTAGTGCGAGTTGGTCCCGAACGTGTCGGTGATGTGGACGAAGCTCCCGGCGAGCTTGGTGATCTGCTCGAGCGCGAGGTCGGCGGCGGCGTGGGAGTAGCCGCGCGTCAGATCGCGCACGAGGAGGAGGCGGCGGAACGGGTGGGTCGTCTTGTCGACGGCGGCGTGCGCGTCGTTGAGGAGCGCTTGCCCGCGCGGGTCGCCGAGGTAGGCGAGGGCGCCCGCTCGCGTCAGGCGGAGGCCGCGGTGCTCGTCGGAGGCGGCCTGGATCTCGTTCTTGCGGGCGCGCTCGGTCTCGAGGTCGGCGCGATCGCGGTCGGGGCCGAGCAGCGGCTCGGCGGCGGCGACGAGCGCCGCCATCTCGTCGCGCAGCCCGAGCCCGCGCAGCGCGCGCAGCGCGGGTGACAGCACCGGGCCGAGCGCGGCTGCGGACTCGGACGCGACGCGCGCCCGCAGCGAGGCGACGAGCTCGGGGACCAGCTCGCCCCAGCCGAACCGGGCGGCGACCGTCATCGCCCGCGCGTGGAGCGAGAGCGGCACGCCCTCGAGCAGCGGCAGCGCGTGCATGAGGAGCGGGATCACCTGTTCCTCGGCGAGCTCGAGCATCGCGTCGAGGCACGCCGCGAGGAGCGGCGCGCGCTCGCCCGGGGTGCGCGCGGCTATCTTGGCCAGGTGCTCCTCGATGTGCGCGGCGCGGGCGGCGGGTTCGTCGACCGCGAGCAGCGCGACGAGCTCCGGCGGCGGGATCACCGGCGGGCTCTCGATGCGCGCGAACGCCCCGATCGCGTCGACGACCGGCTCTGGCTCGAGCGCCGGCAAGGACTCGCGGAGCCGATCGACCTTGTAGCGCGCGACGCGATCGAGCGCGTGGAGCCGCTCGATCAGCGGCTGGGGCAGCGGCGTGTGGCGCGGCCGGCGCGCGAGCGCCTGCTCGATGCGCGCAGCGAACGCGGCGGCGTGGAGCGCGTGGACGTCATCGGCGAGCACCGGCTCGAGGGCGCCGCGCGCGGCGCGCGCCAGCTCCTCTGCGCGCGCGCGCTCCCCGAGGCGGGCGAAGCCGGCCGCGAACACGAACGCCGTGTACGCGCTCGTCAGCTCCGGCGGGGCCTCGACCCGCGAGCGCTTGCGCTGGATCCCCGCGAGCCTGGCCGCGAGCCGGTCGAGCGCGGCGGCGAGCCATGCGTTGGCGGAGAGCACGCAGTGCTGTAGCACGCTCCGCAGATCTCGCGCGTGACGCCCGCACGGCGGGCCGGCGCGGTGCATCCTCCTCGATGAGGAGGTGACTTGGGCCGCGCACGCGAGGCGAGGCGAGGCCGCCAATCCTCACCGGCGAGGAGCCGGGACCGCGCGCGCAGATGTTGTAGCTTCGCGGCATGCGCGCGCTGGCAGATCTGCACCGGCACCTCGATGGCTCGCTTCGCGCGCAGACGCTGCGCGAGCTCGCGGCGGAGGCCGGCGTCGCGGTGCCCGATGATCTCCTGTTCACGCCGGGGATGGGGCTCCAGAACGCGCTGTCGCGCTTCCGCGTCACCGTCGCGGCGCTGCAGCGCCCGGGTTCGTTGCGGCGCGTCGCCGCGGAGATGTGCGAGGACGCGGCGGCCACCGGCGTCACGACGCTGGAGGTCCGCTTCGCGCCGCAGCTGCACGGCGCGATCGAGCCCGTGCTCGATGCGGTGCTCGAGGGCCTGGCCGGCCGCGCGGGCCTGATCCTGTGCGCGCTGTACGGCGAGCCGCCGGCGCAGGTCGAGGCGATGGTCCGCGCGGGCGCGGCGCGGCCGGGTGTCGTCGCGCTCGACATCGCGGGGTCGGAGCCTGGGCACGCGTGGAGCCTCATGGACTACGCGGCGCCGTTCCGGCTCGCGGCGGAGCTCGGGCTGGGGCGCACGGTGCACGCCGGCGAGGGCCGCCCGCCGTCCGAGATCCGGACGGCGATCGAGGTGCTCGGCGCGCAGCGGATCGGCCACGGCACGACGCTGCTCGATGATCGGGCCGTCCTGGACCTCGTCCTCGAGCGGGGCGTCGCGATCGAGGCGTGCGTGACCTCGAACTGGCAGACGTCCGTGATCGCGCGCATCGCCGATCACCCGCTGCCGCGCTGGCTCGAGCTCGGCGTACGCGCCTGCATCTGCACGGACAACACGCTGCTCTCCGACGTCTCCTCGATCGAGGAGCACGCGCGCGCCCGATCGATCCCGGGCATGACCGACGAGCTGCTCGCGCAGGCGATCGCCAACGGCCACGCCGCGGCGTTCCCGCGGTCCCGGTAGCGCCCGTTTGGCCGTGGCGCTGCGGTCAATCCCGGGCTTTTACCGGCTCTGTTATCACCGTAGGGCACCCAACGTCCGATCCGCGCGATGTGCCGGCACGCACTCGGCCTGGGGGCGTTCACCCTTGACGCTGGCCGTAGTACGAGCATGCTGGCGCCCATGAAGGTCCGATGGTTGCTCCTCTTGGTGACCGCGGCCGCGGCTGCGTGCGCGAGCGGCCGTGCCGGCGATGGTCCGGGTCCGGGCGGCGGACAGCACGACGCGCCGCCGGGATCGCCGAAGGACAGCGCGACGACCTCTGTGGATGCCAAGCCCGGTACCAAGCTCGACGCGGCGATGATGATCGACGCGCCCGGCGGCGGCGGGGGCGGCGGCCTCGATCCCGATCTGGAGATTCCGGATCCGAGCGGCCAGGTCTGCGACGAGCCCGGCCGGATGAGCGGGGAGTGCCCGGCCGGCGAGGTCTGCCGGTTCTACACGTCGACCGAGGGCCGCTGCGAGGGCTGCACCGCCTGCGGCAACCTCGGCGCCTCGTGCACGGCCACGGACCAGTGCGACATCCTGTTCGAGTGCTACAAGGGCCAGTGCACGAACTTCTGCACGCTCAATAGCACCGAGTGCGGCGCGCCCACCGACTGCATCAACATCGGCCACGCCACCCGCGGCGTCTGCCGCGTGTAGCCTGATTCCCGGGACCGCCTCGAGCGCGCCCCCGGCGTATCACGCTGGTGGGCGTGCATAGATGACGGGCGCGTGCGGCAGGCGCGCGGCGGCGCGGCGATCGAGCTTGCCAGTGGGCGAGAGCGGGAGATCGGCGGCGAGCGCGAGGCGGCGCGGGCGAGCGTGCGGCGGCAGGGCGGCACGCCAGCGTGCGGCGGCAGCGGCGAGATCGAAGTCGAAGTCGGGAGCCGTGGCGAGCGCGACCCCGACGATCTGGCCCCAGCGCTCGTCGGGGACGGCGAAGACGCAGGCAGCGCGGACGCCGGGCGTGGCAGCGAGGACGGCCTCGACCTCGAGCGGGTGCACCTTCGCGCCGCCGGTGACGATCACATCGTCGGCGCGCCCGACGACGTGCAGCGCGGTATCAGCTTCGTCGAGGAAGCCGAGGTCCGCGGTGACGAATGCGGGCGCGATCGGCGCGCCGTCGAGGTAGCACGTGGCGAGCATCGGGCCGGCGACGCGGATCGGCGCGGGCGCGGCGCGCGTTCCGGCGGCGAGCGAGACATTGGGGAGCAGGGCGAGCGGCGCGGCGGGATCGCCGGCGCGCGCGGGCGGCATCGTCGCGATCTGGCCGAACGTCTCGGTCATGCCGTACGTCGCGAGGAACGGGACGCCGCGGGCGGCGGCGGCGGCGAGCAGCGAGGGCGGGGCGGCGGCGCCGCCGAGCAGGACGGCGCGCAGCCCGGGCGGCGGGCGCCACGCGGGATCGTCGAGGAGCGCCGCGAGCTGCGCGGGGACCAGGGACGCGAGCGTGGCTGCCGCGAGGGCGGGCGCGAGTGGGGCTCCGTCGGGGACGAGCTCGACGGGGCGGCGCGCGGCGAGGCAGCGGACGATGACGGCGAGCCCGCCCGCGTGCGCGGGCGACAGCGCGAGCAGCCAGCGATCGCCGTCGCGCCAGCCGAGATGGCGCGCGCTCGCGTCGGCGGCGGCGTCGAGCGCGTCGCGCGACAGCACGACGCCGCGCGCGGCGCCGGTCGAGCCCGACGTGAACAGGATGACGGCCGCGTCGGCGGGCAGGCGCGCGGCCTCGAGCGCGTCGCGGCGGCGCGCCAGCTCCGGCTCGGGGAGCCGCGGGTGGAAGAGCGCGATCGGGCGCCGCTCGGCGAGCGCGGCGTGGACGGCGGCGATCGTCTCGACGGTCGGGTGGGCGATCACGCAGCGCGCGGCGGGATCGCGGTGCACGGGCGCGCGGGCGGCGATGTCTGCGAACGTCAGCGTGCGGTCGCCGGTGGTGACGGCGGGCGCGGCGGCGCGATCGGGCGAGCCGGCGATCGCGCTGGCGAGCGCGGCGCAGGCGGCGCGCCCGACGGGCGACTCGAGGCAGTGCGTGACGATCGCGGGCACGCGGGCGGCCCGGGCGCGCGCGGCGAGCACGACGGTGCCCGCGAGGCCGAGCAGCGTCGGCTTCAGGATGAGCGCGCCGAGGCCGGGCGCGGCGAGCGCGGCATCCAGCGCGTCCGGCGCTGCGCGCGCGAGCTCGGCGAGGCTCTCGTCGAGCGCGATCGGGATCGCGAGCGCCTCGCCGAGCAGCTCGTGCGAGGCGGCACACGGCTCCTCGATGTAATCGATCGGCAGGCCGGCGCTGGCAAGCGTCGCGAGCCGCTCGCGCACGGCCGCCCGCGGCCAGGTGCGGTTCGCGTCGAGGCGCAGGCGGACACCGGGCGCGGCGGCGGCGATCGCGCGGACGCGGTCGAGATCGCCGCCGGGGCCGACCTTGATCTTGAGCGCGCGCCCGCCCGCGGCCGCGGCGGCGCGCGCTTCGCCTTCATCGTCGACGACGACCGACGGCGGCGGCCCCGGCCAGCCGGGCGCGCCGACGACCGCGTCGAGCAGCGCCTCGAGCGTGGTGCCGCGCTCGGCGGCGAGCGCGCCTGTGAGCGCTGCCTCGATCGCGAACCGCGCGGCGGTCGCGTCCGGCGCGGCATCGGCGGCGAGGACCGCGAACGCGTCCAGGCCGTCGCCGGCCTCAAGCGGGACGCGCGCGGCGAGGGCCTCGAGAGCGCGCGCCGCGTCGGCGAGCGTGTCGAGCGAGAGGCCGGGCAGCGGCGCGGCCTCGCCCTGGCCGCGCGCGCCGTGGGCCGTCTGCACCTCGAGAACGAGCGCGCTGCGCTCGCGGAAGCCGCGCGCCGCGCCGCGCCCGTCGAGCTCCCAGCGGGCGAGGCGGTGGGCGGCGGCGACGATCCTCACGACACGGCGAGGCCGGCGGCGAGCAGCGCGCCGTGGAGGAGCAAGAGCTGCGCCGTCGCCGCGAGGCAGCGGTTGAACGCGGGACCATCGGCGGCGCCGGCCAGATCGCGGAGCCGCGCGAGCGCGAGCGGCGCCGTCGCGAGCGGCAGCGCGAGCCACGCGCCGCCGGACGTCGCGAGCGCGAGCCCGAGCGGGACGGCGAACGCGACGGCGAGGAGCGCGGCGTACTCGATGAGCGTGGCGCGCCGGCCGAGCCGGACGGCGAGCGTGCGCTTGCCGGCGCGCTCGTCGGTCGCGCGGTCGCGCAGGTTGTTGACGACGAGGATCGCGGTCGAGAGCGCGCCGACGGGCAAGGCCGCCCAGACGGCGAGCGCGGGCACGTGCCCGAGCTGGACGTAGGCGGTGCCGCACACGGCTCCGAAGCCGAAGAAGCCGAGGACGAACACGTCGCCGAGGCCGTGGTAGCCGAGCGGCCACGGCCCGCCGGTGTACGCGATCCCGGCGGCGATCGACGCGATGCCGAGCGCCGCGACCGGCCAGCCGCCGATCGCGACGAGGTACAGGCCGAGCGCGGCCGCGACGGCGAACGCCCCGATCATCGCGCGCTTCATCGCGGCCGCCGAGATCAGCCCCGCGGCGACGGCGCGCGTCGGGCCGACGCGATCGGGGCCATCGGCGCCGCGCTCGGCGTCGAACACGTCGTTCGCGAAGTTCGTGCCGATCTGGATCGCGAGCGCGCTGCCGAGCGCGGCGAGCGCGGGCCCCCACGCGATCGATCCGGCCGCGCGCGCCACGGCGGTGCCGACGGCCACGGGCACGATGGCGGCGGGCAGCGTCCGGAGGCGCGCGGCGGAGATCCAGATCCGCATCACGGGTACCGCTTGAACTTCGAGAAGTCGGGCGGGCGCTTCTCGAGGAACGCCTCCTTGCCCTCGCGCCCCTCGTCGGTCGTGTAGTACATGAGCGTCGCCGAGCCGGCGAACGCCATCATGCCGGCCTGGCCGTCGCAGTCGGCGTTCATCGCCATCTTGAGGAAGCGCAGGGCCGTCGGCGAGTGCTGCAGCATCTCGCGGCACCACTGGATCGTGGTGGCCTCGAGCTCGGCGAGCGGCACGACGGTGTTGACGAGGCCCATCTCGAGCGCGGCGGCGGCGTCGTACTGGCGGCAGAGGAACCAGATCTCGCGCGCCTTCTTCTGGCCGACGATGCGCGCGAGGAACGAGCTGCCAAAGCCTGCGTCGAAGCTGCCGACGCGCGGCCCGGTCTGCCCGAAGCGCGCGTTGTCGGCGGCGATCGTCAGATCGCAGACGAGGTGCAGCACGTGGCCGCCGCCGATCGCGTAGCCGGCGACCATCGCGACGACAGGCTTGGGCAGGTAGCGGATGCGCATCTGCAGATCGAGCACGTTGAGCCGCGGCACGCCGTCGGCGCCGACGTAGCCGCCGGTGCCGCGCACGCGCTGATCGCCGCCGGAGCAGAACGCCTCGCCACCCGCGCCGGTCAGGACGACGACGCCGACCGAGGCGTCGTCGCGCGCCTCGTCGAACGCGCGGATCATCTCGGCGACGGTCTGCGGCCGGAACGCGTTGCGCACCTCGGGCCGGTTGATCGTGATCTTCGCGATGCCCTCGGGCGAGGTCTCGTAGATGATGTCCTCGTAGCCGGGGCGGCGGTTCCAGGTGGTGTCGGTCACAGGGCTCGTCATAGGGCTCGTCACAGGGCTCGTCATAGGGCTCGTCATAGGGCTCCTCTGGCGCAAAGCTCGATCGCGGCGCGCCGCACGTCGCGGGCGCCGGACGGGGACACGGGCGCGTGGATCACGGTCGCGCCGGGCGTGGCGAGCGCGGCGGCGACGGCAGCGGCGACGGCGGCGGGCGAGGCTGCCGTCACGGCGGGGAGGCCGAGCGCGGCGGCGACGGCGGCGGGATCGATGCCGGGCGCGGTGAGCCAGTGATCGGCGAACGCGGCGCCGAGGCCGGCGCGCGCGACGGGCAGGCCGGCGAAGATCTGGCCGCCGCCGTTGTCGATCACGAGGATCGCGAGCGGCGCGGCGGCGGCGCGCGCGGCGAGCAGGCCGCCGAGGTCGTGCGCGAAGCTGACGTCGCCGAGGACGAGCAGCACGGGCGCGCCGGCGCGCGTCGCCCCGGCGGCAGAGGCGATCAGGCCGTCGATCCCGGCAGCGCCGCGCTGGGCGAGCACGCGGAGCGCGGGGCGCGCGGCGGCGGGCACGTGATCGATCGTGCGGATCGGCAGGCTGTTGCCGAGCTGGAGCGCCGCGCCGGCGGGGAGCGCGTCGATCGCGGCGGCGAGCACGGCGACCTCGCTCGTCGGGTGCGCGTCGATCGCGGCGGCCGCGGCGGCGGCGGCGGCGCGCTCGAGCTCGCGCCAGCGCTCGGGCCAGGTCTCGCGCCGGGCGTCGCTCGTCGTGGCAGGCGTCGCCAGCCGCTCGACGAGCCGGCGCACGATCTCGTCGGGCTCGCCGAGCAGCACCGCGCGCGCCGCCGAGTCGGGATCGCGCCACGCGTGGCCGGCGAGGATCCAGCGCTCGCGCGCGCGGGCGATCCACGCGGGCCACCCGGCGGCGACGGGCTCAGCGCCGAGCTCGAGGACGAGCGCGGCCTCGGGCAGCCGCGCGGCCGGGATCAGATCGAAGTGATCGACGAGCACGACGCCGTCGGGCCTGGGCCCGAGGCGGAGCTGGCTCGGGGCCTCGGCGACGATCGGGTAGCCGGTGCGCGCCGCGAGCGCGAACACAGCCTCGCGGGCGGCGGCGAACGACGCCGGCAGCGCGCCGGCGACGATCACGCCGGCGGGCTCGCGCGCGATCGCGGCGGCGAGCCGGCCGACGGCGTCGGGATCCGCGGCGAGCCGCGGCGGCGCGGGGAGCGCCGGTCCGCGCAGCTCCGCGGCGGTCCGCGCGAGCGCGCGCTCCTCGTCGGTGGCGGGCGCGGCGGGCTCGAGCGGCTTGCGCAGCGGCACCTCGACGTGGACGGGCCCGGGGCGCGGCCCGCGCGCGAGCGCGACGGCCTGGACGAGCTTGCGGCGCACGGCGCGCAGCGCGAGCTCGCCGGGCGCAGGCGCGCCGAGGTCGAGCGCGGCGCGCACGTAGCCGCCGTACAGGCCGATCTGATCGATCGTCTGCGACGCGCCGCACGCGTGCAGCTCGGGCGGCCGGTCCGCGGTGAGCGCGAGGAGCGGCACGCCAGCGAGGCTGGCCTCGATGATGGCGGGCAGGTAGTGCGCGGCGGCGGTGCCGCTGGTGCAGACGAGCGCGGCGGGGGCCGACGTCGCGCGCGCGGCGCCGAGCGCGTAGAACGCGGCGGCGCGCTCGTCGACGAGCGTGACGAGCTGGAGGCGCGGCTCGCGCGCGAGCGCGGCGACGAGCGGCGTCGAGCGCGAGCCGGGGCTGATCACGCAGACCGTGACACCAGCGTCGGCGAGCGTGCCGGCGATCAGCTCGGCCCAGATCGTCTGCACGGCAGCCGTCATCGCACTCGTCATCGCGCCTCCGCAGGCCCCCCGAGCGCGCCGAGCATCGCGCGCAGCTTGCTCTCCGTCTCGGCGAGCTCGAGCTCGGGGTCGGAGCCGGCGACGATCCCGGCGCCGGTCCACAGGTGCGCGCGGCTGCCGACGAGCACGCCGGACCGGATCGCCACCGCGAGCTCGCCGTTGCCGTCGAGATCGAACCAGCCGACGGGCGACGCGTACCAGCCGCGCGGCGCGGGCTCGCGGCGCGTGATCCAGTCGACCGCGACGGTCGTCGGCGTGCCGCCGACGGCGGGCGTCGGGTGCAGGCGCGCGGCGAGCTCGAGCACGTGGCGCGGCGCGCGCAGGGTCGCGCGGAGCGGCGTGCACAGGTGCAGCACGTGGCGCAACGTCCGCACGGCGGGCTCGGCGGGCGCGTCGACGATCGCGCCGGCGTCCTCGAGCGCCTCGCGGATCGCGCGCACGACGAGGTCGTGCTCCCAGCGATCCTTCGTGCTCGCGAGCAGCGCCGCGGCGCCGGCGGCGTGGGCGGCGCTGATCGTGCCGGCGAGCGCGTCGCACCGCACGGCGTCGCCGTCGCGCCGCACGAGGCGCTCGGGCGTGGCGGCGACGAGCGTGCCGGCGCCGGGCGGGCGCACGAGCAGGCGGACGCAGTCGGCGTGGCGGTCGTCGAGCGCCGCGAGCAGCTCGGCGGGCCGCGCGGGCCCGGCGAGCGCGACGGTGCACGTGCGCGCCGCGACGATCTTCGAGCACGCGCCGCTGGCGATCGCGTCCGTGATGGCTTCGATCTGCGCGCGCCACTGCGCCTCGCCGGCGCGGTGCAGCTCGACGACCGGCGGCTGCGCGCGCGCCACGGTGGCGGCGAGCGCGGCCTGGTGGCGAGACAGCTCGGCGCGCCAGCGCGCGGCGTCGGCGGCCTCGGCCGCGTCGACGGCGAGCACGAGGTACGCGCGCGCGCCGTCGTGGACGTACGTCCAGCGCGGCAGCGCGAACCACGCGTCCCCGAAGCCGAGCCACGGCGCGGCGCCGGCCGCGCCGGGCGCGAACGCGGCGCCGCCGACGAGCCGGGGCCGCGCGAAGCCGAGCGCCGAGGCAGCGGCGGGCTCGCCAGCGATCGCGGCGCCGGCGACATCCAGAACCAGAGAGCGCGCGCGCTGGACGATCTGATCCCACCGGTCGGCGCCGCTGCCGCGCAGCTCGCGCGCGACGCCGACGCCGACGAGCGACAGCTCACCGGCGGTCCACGCGACGACGGGCGCCTCGGGCCACGCGTCGACGATCGCGGCCGCGCTCGCGACGGGGGCGGGCAGCGCGACGAACGTGAGCCCGGCGCCGCGGCCGGCGAGCGCGAGGCCAGCGTCGAGCCAGGCGGGCGCGAGCGCCTGCAGGCGCTCGCCTGGCTCGGGGCGCGCGCGCGGCGCGGTGCTGTGCGCGGCGCCGTGCGGCGCGGCCTCGGGGAGCTTGGCGGTGTTCACGGCTCCTCCGCGGGCGTGGCGACGAACAGCGTGCACGCGCCGAACGTGAGCGGCTGGATGTCGACGACGTCGAGCCCGGAGCGCTCCATCAGCGCCGCGAACTCCGCGGCGGGCGGGAACGCGCCGACCGAGCGCTGGAGGTAGGCGTACTCGCGCGCGCCCGAGAGCAGCGCGCCGAGCCGCGGCACGATGGTGCGGCAGTGGAAGCGGGCGGCGCCGCCGAAGACCCGGCGCGCGACGCGCGAGACGAGCGGCGCGCCGGGGGCGGCCTCGCCCGACGGCTCGCCGAGCTCGAGCACGGCGACGCGCCCGCCGGGGCGGACCACGCGCGAAAGCTCGCGCAGCGCCGCGGCGCGGTCGGGCACGTTGCGGATGCCGAACGCGATCGTCGCGGCATCGAGCTCGCAGCTCCCGTACGGCAGCGCCTGCGCGTCGCCGGTCACGAACGTCACGCGCTCGCCGAGGCCGCGCCGCGCGACCTTGCGGGCGGCGATCTCGAGCATGCCGGCCGACGGATCGAGCCCGATCACGGTCGCGCCGGGGCAGGCGCGCGCGATGTCGATCGCGAGGTCGCCGGTGCCGGTGGCGACGTCGAGCACGCGCGGCTGGCCGCCGGACGACAGGTGCAGCGCGCGCACGGTGCGGCGCCGCCAGCCGCGATCGAGCCCGAGCGACAGCACGCGGTTGCAGAAGTCGTAGCGGTGCGCGATCCGATCGAACATCTGGCCGCTGCCGAGCGCGGGCAGCGCGGTGTTCGCGGGCGGCGGCGCGGGCGCGGCCTCGGGGGCGCCGGGCTCCACCTGCGCGCTCACGACGTCCTCTCGAGCGAGGCGAGGGCGACGGTGACGAGCGCCTCGCGCGCCGGCCCGGCGGGCAGCTCCTCGAGCACGCCGAGCGCGCGCCGCACGTGGTCCTCGGCGAGCGCGCGCGTCGCGGCGAGCGCGCCGGTGCCGCGGATCCGCGCGGCGACCGCGGCGAGCGCGTCCTTCGCGGGCAGCTCCTGGGCGAGCAGCTCTTCGAGCTGGCCGTGCAGCGCGGGCTCGCGCTCGAGCGCGACGACGAGCGGGAACGTCACCTTGCCCTCGCGCAGATCGGCGAGCGGGTCCTTGCCGGTGTCGTCGGCGGCGGCAGGCCCGCCGTAGTCGAGCTCGTCGTCGATGGCCTGGAACGCGACCCCGAGGTGGAAGCCGAAGCGCTCGAGCGCGCTCTCGGCGGCGGCGGGCAGCTCGGCGGCCCGCGCCCCGGCGATCATCGCCCACCGAAACAGCGCCGCGGTCTTGCCCTCGACGATCGCGAAGTAGTCCTCGCGCGCGCCGGCGAGCTTGCCGCGCCGCTCGAGCTGCACGGACTCGGCGGCGATCATCTCGTCGATGATCGAGAGCATCTTGTCGAGCAGGCCGTCGACGCCGGCCGCCGAGATCCGGCGCAGCGCCGCGACGAGCAGCCAGTCGCCGGCGAAGATCGAGGCGGCGTTGCCGTAGACGACGCACGCGGCGGGCGCGCCGCGCCGCCGCTCCGCGAGGTCGACGACATCGTCGTGCAGGAGCGTCGCGCTGTGCACGAGCTCGACGGCGACGGCGAGCGACCGCGCGCGCGGCGTGAAGCCCGCGCCGAACCGGCTCGCGAGCGCGACGCACAGCGGGCGCAGGTGCTTGCCGCCGAGCTCGAGCAGGTGGTGCGCGGTGGTCGGGATGAGGCGGGGGCTTTTCGGCAGCACCGCGAGCTCGGCCTCGAAGCCGGCGAGATCGTCGCGCACCCAGCGCTCGAGGCTGGCGAGCCGCTCGGCGAGCGATGGCGCGCCGCGCGCCCGGCTGATACCGGAGAGCCGATCAAGGACTGCACCTGACAGAGCGAGCTGGCTCATGGGACGAGCTCTCCGATGGTTCGAGTTCGTTCAAAGATTCTTGAAACAATCGAAGAGAGCAAGACTCGAGGGATCTCATATGGATATGAGTCCAGAATTGTTGGCGTTTCAGCGCTCCTTCGCGAGCGCATGCGGGAAAGACCCAACCACTCGGCCGCTGGATTAGACTCGCGCGGGTGGCCGGCGCCCGACGCGGACGTGAACCGCGGCTGATCACGCGATGCCGCGTGGAGTTCGATCGCCCGTCCGGCGTCGTCGAGGCGGAGACCGAAGACCTCTCGGCGCGCGGTCTGTACATCCGCACCGAGGCGCTGCTCCCGGCGGGCGAGTCGACCGAGGTCCGGGTGACCTTGCCCGACGGCACGTACCTGGCGCTGCGGGCCCGCGTCGCGCACATGCTGACGCCGGCGGCGGCGGCCGCGATCGGTCGCCACCCGGGCATGGGCTTCGAGCTGGTCGGGCCGGACTCGCCGTCGCGGCGCAAGCTGCGCGCGTACCTCGAGAGCCTGCGCACGGAGCGCACCTCGCCGGGCCTGGCGGGGCCGTCGCGGCTGGTGGTCGTCGAGCCGAGCGAGGCGATGCGGGGGCGGCTCGCCAACGCGCTCGAGGCGGCGGGGTTCCGCGTCGACGCGGTCGCGAGCGCGCCCGAGGCGCTGCAGGCGTGCGCGACGTGGCGGCCGGACGCGGTGATCGCCGCCGCGATGATGGACGGCATGACGGGCGTCGACCTCGCGTACGCGATGTCGGAGCACGCGACGCTCTCCGACGTGCCGCTCGTCCTGTCCGGCGACGAGGGCGACGTGGGGCGGCTCGAGGCGTACCGCGCGGGCGTCCGCGACTACGTCCCGCGGCCGTACCTCGACGAGGAGCTCGTCATCCGCATCCAGCGGCTCGCCGCGCCGGTGGTGGCCGCGAGCGTCGGGCTGCGCGGCAACCTGGTCGACATCGGCCTGGGCACGCTCCTGTCGCTGCTCGAGTTCGAGCGCAAGTCGGGGATCCTGATCCTCGCGCGCACGAACGAGTTGGTGCGCGTGCACGTCGCCGACGGGCGCCTGCTCAAGATCGAGAGCGGCAGCGGAAAGGGCAGCCCCCGCGAGCGCCTCTTGCGCCTGCTCGACTGGCGCGACGGCCAGTTCGAGTTCTCACCGTCGGTGGTGACAGTGCGTGACGAGATCGGGATCGGATCCGTGGCGTCGCTGCTCCTCGAGCACGCACGCCGGAGCGACGAGCAAATGGCTCCGGTCGCGCAGCGTAGGTAGTGGTCGTCGTCGTTGTCGTCGCATGAGGTCGCACGCGTGTCGCACTCCATCCAGGAATCCAGATCTGCAACCATCGGTTTCGGCGAGGGTCCACCACGAGATAGATCCGTGGCTCCCTCCCGCACGATGCTCCGCCCGCTCCACCGCACGCTCGTCTTCCTCGCGGTAGTCGCCGTCGCGATCGGCGGCAGCGGCGCGCCGGTGAGCGCGGACGCGCTCCCCGCGGAGGCGCGCGCCCAGGCCGTACGCCGCGCAGGTCCGGTCGTGATCGACGGCCGCCTCGACGAGGCGGTGTGGCGCGACGCGCCGCACCACGCGGGCTTCACGCAGCGGTTCCCCAAGGACGGCGCGAAGGCGTCCTACGAGACGAGCTTCGCGGTGCTCTACGACGACAGCGCGGTCTACATCGGCGTGTGGGCCGACGATCCCGAGCCGCACAAGATCCGCCGCACGCTCACGCGGCGCGACGTCGAGGGCTCCGCCGACGCGATCGCGATCGGCATCGACAGCTATCACGATCGCCGCACGGCGTATGTGTTCCAGCTCAACGCCGCCGGCGTGCAGCGCGATCTACTCTTCTTCGACGACTCGCAGGGCGACGACACGTGGGACGCGGTGTGGACGGGCGGCGCCGCCGTCGGCGAGCGGGGCTGGACGGCCGAGTACCGGATCCCGCTCAACCAGCTGCGCTTCGTGGCGCGCGAGAGCCAGGAGTGGGGCTTCCAGGTGGTCCGCGTCGTCGCGCGCACGCGCGAGGAGGTGGCGTGGTCGCCGTGGCCGCGCACGGGCGACGAGGTGGTCAGCAAGTTCGGCGTCGTCAGCGGGATCGATCGGCTCCGGCCGGGCCGCCGCCTCGAGCTGTTGCCGTACGCGACGGGCGGCTTCGAGGCGATGCCGGTCGACGCGGGCGATCCGCTGAACGATTCGTTCACGGGCCGCGGCAACGTCGGGCTCGATCTCAAGTACGGCCTGGGGCCGGCGTTCACGCTGTCGGCGACGATCAACCCGGACTTCGGCCAGGTCGAGGCGGATCCGTCGCAGGTGAACCTGTCCGCGAACGAGCTGTTCTTCGCCGAGAAGCGGCCGTTCTTCATCGAGGGCGTGGACCTGTTCAAGCTGCCGATCGGCACGGGCGACGGCGGCGCCGAGGGCGTGTTCTACAGCCGCCGGATCGGCGCCGCGCCGCCGGCCGAGCCGGACGACTACGAGTACATCCGGGCGCCGACGTCGACGACGATCTACGGCGCGGGCAAGCTCACGGGCAAGACGCGCGGCGGCTGGTCGGTCGGCGTGTTCGACGCGGTGACGGGCCGCGAGACCGCGACGATCGTCGACGCGGACGGCGCGGTGAGCGGGCCGGTCGTGGCGCCGCTCACGAACTACGCGATGGCGCGCGTGAAGCGCGATCTCCGCGGCGGCAAGACCGCCATCGGCGCGTCGGCGACCGCGGTGCACCGCTCCCTCGCGGACACGGGCCTCGATGACCTCCTCCACGATCAGGCGTACACGGCGGGCGCGCAGCTCTCGCACCGGTGGGCGAAGGACGCGTGGGCCCTGGACCTGCGCACGGTCGGCAGCTACGTGCACGGGACCGAGGCGGCGATCGCCGAGACGCAGACCTCGCAGCGCCACCTGTTCCAGCGGCCGGACGCGCAGAGCTTCCACCTGGATCCGACGCGCACGTCGCTGTCGGGGTTCGGCGCGTCGTGGAAGCTCGGCCGGAACGGCAACACGAAGCACTGGCGCTACATGTTCGGCGGCGATCTGCGCACGTCGGGGCTCGAGCTCAACGACATGGGCTTCCAGTTCTCGTCGGATCGCGCGGTCCCGTTCTGGTGGGTGCAGTACCACGACGAGACGCCGGGCAAGGAGGTCCTCTCCTACAGCGCGAGCGCCGACCTCTTCCTGGTCGCCGACGAGCTTATGGGCGATCCGCGGCTCATGGACTACGGGCTCGAGAGCAACGGCAACGTGCAGCTCGCCAACCACTGGCGCTTCGGCTACTTCTGCAACCTCATCCGCTCGAAGTGGGTGGCGGGCGCGCTGCGCGGCGGGCCCTCGCTCCGCGTCGATCCGCGCGCCCAGGTCGGCGCCTTCGCGGCGACGGATACGAGCAAGCCGCTGTGGGTGTCGCTCGACGCGTGGACGGGGCGCGATCCGACGAGCGACTCGATCGACGGCTTCATCAGCGCGGGCGTCACGGTCCAGGCGCGCGCGAACGTCGACGTGTTCCTCGGCCCCTCGTACTCGTACCGCAACGACGCGATGCAGTACGTCGAGGAGGCGCCCGACGAGCTGGATCGCCCGCACTACGTGTTTGCGCGGATCTATCAGACGACGGCGTCGATGACGATGCGCGTGAACTGGACGTTCTCGCCGCGGCTCAGCCTCCAGGCGTACGCGCAGCCGTACGTCGCGACGGGCCGCTACAGCGAGTACAAGGACGTCACGAAGGCGGGGGCTGCGAAGTTCTCTGCCCGGTTCGTGCCGCTCGCCGGCGCGAACCTGATGCTTGCTGGGGATGATACGTTCACCGCGACGCGCGACGGCACGTTCTCGTTCTCGCGTCCGGACTTCTCGTTCCGGCAGCTCCGCTCGACGGTGGTGCTGCGCTGGGAGTACCGCCCGGGCTCGTCGGTGTTCGCGATCTGGAGCCACGGTCGGACCAGTGACGACGCGAGCGGGCGCTTCGAGCTCGGGCGCGACCTGCGCGCGCTCGGTGAGAGCGACGCGGAGAACGTCGTGATGGTCAAGGCGAACTACTGGATCGGGCTGTAGCGCGCGGGGCGGCTCGTACTATCATCGCGCCGATGATGGGCGTCGCAGCCGCGGCGACGAGGCACGTTTTTGGCAAATACTCGCTGGTCGCCAAGCTCGCGACTGGCGGGATGGCCGAGATCTTCCTCGCGCGGCTCCAGGGCGCGGCCGGCTTCGAGAAGCTCGTCTGCATCAAGCGGATCCTGCCGCACCTCGCCAAGGATCAGCAGCTGGTCGAGATGTTCCTCGCCGAGGCGCGGATCGCCGCCCAGATCTCGCACCCGAACGTGTGCCAGGTCTTCGAGCTGGGCGAGATCGAGGGCCGGTACTTCATCGCGATGGAGTACCTCGAGGGCGTGCCGTTCTCGTGCTTCCGCCGCCGCGACCTCTACCCGGGTCATCCGGATCCGCGGCTGATCGCGGGGCTCGGCGCGCAGGCGTGCGAGGGCCTCCACCACGCGCACCAGCTGAAGCGTCCGGACGGCAGCCCGCTCGAGGTGGTGCACCGCGACGTGTCCTCGAACAACCTGTTCGCCACGGTCGACGGCGTCGTGAAGGTGCTCGACTTCGGGATCGCGAAGGTGCAGGACGCGTCAGTCCGCACGACGACGGGCTCGGTGAAGGGCACGTACGCGTACATGTCCCCGGAGCAGCTGCGCGGCGAGCGCGTCGATCGGCGCACGGACGTGTTCGCGATGGGCATCGTGCTGTGGGAGCTGTTCGCGCGCCGGCACCTGTTCCGTCGCGAGACCGACTTCCTCACGTTCCAGGCGATCACGAGCGAGCCGATCCCCGAGGTGGCCGAGCTTCGGCCCGACGTGCCGCCCGAGCTGTCGCAGACGATCGCGCGGGCGCTGTCGCGCGATCGCGAGGAGCGCTACCCGACGGCGCGCGCGCTCGGCGAGGCGCTCGCGCAGTCGGTGCAGTCGATCGGCGGCCCGTGGTCGGCGGCGATGATCGCCGACGAGCTCGCGCGCGCGTTCGAGGTGCGGATGCGCGATCAGCAGGTGCTGATCCGCGTCGCGCGCGAGGGCGGCGTGCTCGATCTCGACGACGATCTGGGTCCGGCGGTCGGACACGGCACCGCGCTCGTCACGACGCCGGTCTCGATGCTGACGGGGCGCGGCGCGGCCGCGCCGCCGACGGAGATCGAGCGGCCGGTGCTCGCCCAGGGGTGGGCCACGGCGAACTCGCAGCCGCCGCCGCCGCGGCCGCGGGTATCTGCGGCGATGCGCGCGGTGCAGCTGGAGCCGCCCGCGCAGGTCCGCTCGCGGCTGCCGATGGTGCTGCTCACGCTCCTGACGCTCGGCGCGCTGGGCGCGGCGGGCTTCTTCTACCTGCAGTGGCGCGTGAAGGAGGAGGTCGCGGCGAAGACCGCGCCGGGGCCGACGATCGCGATGCCGGTGACGGCGATCGACGCGGCGTCCGCGCAGCCATCGCCGTCGGCGGGCGATGCGGCGGTGGCCGTCGCGGTCGCGCCCGTGGAGCCGACGCCGACGCCGACGCCGAAGGCGCCGGACGAGGCGAGCCCGCCGCCGCCGACGCCGACGACGCCGACGACGACGCCCGTTACGCCGACACGTCCCGACACGCGCCCACCGCGCCCGTCGCTGAAGAAAGATCCTGTGACGAAAGATCCGGAGAAGGACGCGGCGAAGCCGTCGGGCCCGCCGGGCTTCATCACGATCGACTCCACGCCGATGTACTCGATCATCTTCATCGACAGTAAGCGCTACGGCGAGACGCCGCTCGTCCGCCTCGCGCTGCCGCCGGGCAAGCACTCCCTGCGCGCGGTCTCGCCGTCGGGAACATCCCGCACAATGACGATCACGATCGAGCCGGGAAAGGTGGCGCCGACGCGACGCATCGAATGGTAGAGTCCTGCCCATGCTGCGGTCCCGGGGAGCGACCATGGCGCTCGCCGTGGCGCTCGCCCTGAGCGCGCCGGTGCAGGCCAGCCCGCTCGATGATGCGAAGGTCGCCGTCGAGGCGTCCGATTACCTGAAGGCGCGCGCGGCGCTCACCGAGGCGCTCGCGAGCGGTGCGTACGGCCGGGAGGAGCTCGCCGAGCTCCACCGGCTGAGCGGCATCGTCGAGGGCGCGCTCGGCGATCCGAAGGCGGCCCAGGCCGCGTTCCACCGCGCGCTCGTCCTGTCGCCGAAGGTGGCGCTGCCGCCGGGCACGTCGCCGAAGATCACGCGGCCGTTCACCGCGGCGCAGGGCGCGGCGAAGCAGGGCGCGCCGCTCGAGATCAAGTCGGAGACCGAGTCCGCGCCGCCCGCGGTGGCGGTGATCGTGGCCTCCGATCCGCTGTCGATGATCAAGCGCGTGCGGGTCACCGTCGTCGCCGACGGCAAGCCGGAGCAGACGATCGATCGCCCGGCCGCGGAGCGCGTCACGGTGGAGCTGCCGCCGGGCGCGCGGCTCGACGTGCGGATCGCCGCCCTCGACGACAACGGCAACCGGCTCGCCGAGCTGGGCTCGCGCGAGGTGCCGATCGTGATCCTGGGCCAGGCGCCGCCGCCGCCGAAGCCGGAGGGCGGCGGCACCGCGAAGGTCGCGCCGCGCCCGGTGCCGCCACCGCCGCCGCGCTCGCCGCGGCCGCTCTACCTCAAGTGGTGGCTGTGGGGCGGGGCCGCGGTCGCGTTCGGCGCGGGGGCGGCTTACTTCGGCATCGACGCGGTGCTCGCCAAGGGCGAGCTCGACGATCTGAACGCGAGCAGCGTCGAGCACAGCTTTGACGAGGCGAAGGACGTGGAGGCGCGGGCGCGGCGGGGCGTCTTGCTCACGAACATCGGCTGGGGGGCGGCGGGGGTGTTCGCGGTCGGCGCGACGATCCTGTACCTGACCGAGCCGCACGGCGCGCGCACCGAGCGGCGCGTCACGGTCGCGCCTGCGCGCGGCGGCGGCGCCCTCGTCCTCGGAGGCAGATTCTGATGCGAAACCTGCTCTTGGTCGTGTTCTCGTCCTCGCTCCTGCTCGCGGCGCTCGTTGCGGGCTGCTCGCTGAGCGTCGACTACACGGGCACGTACTACCGGTGCGGCGAGAACGATCGCTGTCCCAAGGACTACGTCTGCCAGAAGAACGTGTGCATCCCGACGGATCCCCCGGCGGCGACGTGCTCGCAGCACGTCGCGGGCGGCGGCGAGCACTCGTGCTCGGTGCGCAGCGACGGCACGGTCTGGTGCTGGGGCCGCAACGACTTCGGTCAGCTCGGCAACGGGACCTCCGACGACTCGACGGTCCCGGTGCAGGTGCCGGGGATCGACGACGCGGTGGAGGTGATCGCCGGCTACCTGCACACGTGCGCGCGCACCAGCGCGGGCGACGTCTCGTGCTGGGGCAACAACGGGGTCGGCCAGCTCGGCGATGGCGGCACGAGCGACGCGAAGCAGCCGGTCGCGGCGCGCACGCAGGGCGGGATCGTCGCGCTCGCGGCGGGCTACGATCACACGTGCGCGCTCGACGGCGGCGGCACGGTCTGGTGCTGGGGCGAGAACTCGGAGGGCCAGCTCGGCGACGGCGGCACCGTCGATCGCGGCACGCCCGCGGCGGTCCCTGGCCTCTCCGCGGCGCAGGTCGCCGCGGGCGCCGAGGCGACCTGCGCGATCGATCGGGGCGGCGCGCTCTACTGCTGGGGCGAGAACGAGTCCAACCAGTTCGGGCTCGGCGACGCGATGCCCATGCGGCGGACGCAGCCGACGGTCGTCCCCGGGCTCGCGAACGTCGAGAGCGTGGACATCGGCGACGCGCACATGTGCGCGGTCGCGGACGGCGTGGTCCGGTGCGCCGGGTACAACGAGTACGGCCAGCTCGGCAACGGCACGCTCGCCACCTCGCCGACGCTGAGGAGCGTGGTGATCCCGGGCCGCGCGGTCCAGGTCAATCTCGGCAACGAGCACTCGTGCGCGATCGACGACACGAGCCGCGTGTGGTGCTGGGGCAACAACGGGGACGGCCGGCTCGGCGACCTCTCGCAGCGCAGCATGGCGTGGCCCACGCTCGCGGTGATCGAGGGCGGCAAGCAGGTCTCCGTGGGCCAGTACCACACCTGCGTGCTCGATCTCAAAGGCGGCGTCTGGTGCGCTGGCTACAACGGCCGTGGCCAGCTCGGCAACGCCCGGCGGACCACGCAGGGCGCGCCGCAGCCCGTGCCGGAGATCTCGGGGGCGATGGCGATCGCGGCCGGCGGCGCCTTCACCTGCAGCATCGATCAGGCCGGCGCGGCGCGCTGCTGGGGTGAGGACGACAACGGCGAGCTGGGCGACGGCTCGGTCATGAGCTGGGCGGAGCCGGTGCCCGTGGCGCTCGGCGGGATCGAGCGGATCGCGGGCGGCGGCGATCACGCGTGCGCGATCGCGGGCGGCGGCGTCTGGTGCTGGGGCTGGAACGGGGATGGGCAGCTCGGCGACGGCACCGAGAGCTCGCACGGCCTGCCGACCCCGGTGGGGGGCATCACGGGCGCCAAGCAGATCGCGGCCGGCGATCGGCACACGTGCGCGATCGACGGCACCACGGTGAAGTGCTGGGGCTGGAACGACGATGGCCAGCTCGGCGACAGCTCGACGATGTCGTCGAGCGTGCCGGTGATCGTGCTCACGGGGGCGACGTCCGTCGCGGCGGGCAGCGAGCACTCGTGCGCGGTCACGAACGGATCGATCCAGTGCTGGGGCGACAACTCGATGGGCCAGCTCGGCACCGGCTCGACGACGCCCGGCGGCACGACGGCGCCGGTGATGGTCGCGGGGATCACGACCGCCACGCAGGTGGTGGCGCGCGAGCGGCGCACGTACGCGGTGCTCGCCGACGGCTCGGTCCGCGCGTGGGGCGCGGGCTGCGACGGCCGGCTCGGCGTCCCGAACCAGTACTGCGGCGCGCACGCGATGCCGCTCACGGTCCCGATCACCGGCGTGCGCATGCTCGCCGCCGGGTACGACTCGGTGTGCGCGATCAAGACGGACAACACGCTGTGGTGCTGGGGCCCGAACTGGGCCGGTCAGCTCGGCACGAGCACGTACGAGACGACGGATCGGCCGGTGCAGGTCGCCGCGGTGCCGGACGCGGTCGACGTCGCGTCGGGCGGCGCGCACGCCTGCGCGGTCCGCCGCGACGGCTCGGTCGTCTGCTGGGGCAGCGACGGCGTGAACCAGCTCGGCGACGGCATCGCGCGCGACGAGAAGCCGACGGCGGCGCGGCTCGTCTGCGGCGGGGAGTGACGGCCAGGCCGCGGGCGCGGCCGCGCGATCACTTCGGCGGCGGCGGCGGCGCGCGCAGCTTCTCCCACGGCGCGTGGAGGCCGATGTACTCGCTCCACTCGAAGCCGGAGTCGTACATGGCCTTGATCTGCGACTGGGACAGGACCTTGCCGATCTGGCCCTGCACGCCGTTCAGCATCGTCCCCAGGCCCCCGGCGAGCTCGAGCCAGTTCCCGACGTCTCGCTTGTACGGCGAGAGCCGGCCGTCGGTGATCGCTTCGTTCGCGAAGTCGACGACCTCGGCGTACGTCTTCTCGAACACCTTGTCGAGCTGCGCCGACTGCTCCTTCGTGACGCCGGCCTGCTCCTCGGCGGCCTTGCGCATCTCGTTGGTGCGGTCGCGGAGCTTGTTGAGCCGTCCCTCGAACAGCGGGAATACGCGCTTCTTCCACTCCTCTTCGCTCTCGCCCTCGAGGCGGCCGAAGAGCGCGCTGATCTCCGCGTTGCGGCGGGCGCGGCGGTCGTTGCGGTTCTCCTTCGGCTGCTCGGGCAAGGACGGCGCCGCTTGCGGCGTGATCGTCCCGCTCCGGGCGACGCGCTCCTGCGCGGGCCGGGCGGCGTCGAGCCAGGGGTCCTTCGGGGCGGGGGCGGCCCCCTGCGTGGCGGCCGCGGCCTCGGGTGCCCGGTCCGCGAGATCCTCGCGGAGCGAGCGGTTGTCGAGCCAGAGCCAGACCGACGTCAGGAGCCCGATCAGCGTGGTGCCAGCCAGCACGTACGTGGCACGGGTCATGGCGGGAAACTAGCATGAGGCGTCGTGTACGATGCCCCCGTGGATCGCGCGGCCGAGCTCCGGCTCCCGACCGTCGTCGTGCCGGTGCGGCTCTGCCTGATCGGGCAGGCGCCGCGCGACGCCGAGCTGTTCGTGGCGGATGTCGCGCCGCGTGGCAAGGCCCAGCTGCTCGACGCGCTGGCCGAGCAGCTCGACGCGAGCGCGGCGTTCGTGCCGGCGCGCGTGGGCGGCGCGGTGCGTCTCCTCGGCGCGCGCGCGATCGCGTGGATCGCGGTCGGCCGCGCCGAGGAGCTCCCGGACGAGCTCGCGCTGTACGATCGCCAGCACCGCGTGTCGATCGAGCTCTTGCACGGCCCGGCCCTGGAGGGGCTCCTCCTCGATAACTCGCCGGCAGATCGGCCGCGCGTGATCGATCACCTGAACCGGCCGGGGCTGTTCGTCCGGCTGTGGACCGCCGACGAGCAGGTGCTGGTCAACAAGCAGCAGATCATGGCGGTGGCGGAGCTGGATCCGCCGGGCGAGCCGCTGGGCGATCCGCCGGGAGATCCGAGATAACGCGATGGTCAAGCTCGACATGTATTTGCGCAGCATCGAGAAGTTCGGCGCGTCGGGCGCCGTGCTGACGTCCGGCCAGGCCGTGACACTGCGGTTCCCGACGGGCGATCGCCACGCGACGCAGGTCACCCCGCACGACCAGCTGGTGCAGCTGGTGCGCGAGCTCGCGCCGCCGGCGGTGTACGAGTCGGTCGACAAGGGCCGGCCGGTCCGGATCGAGGTCGAGTCCGGCGGTCGCCGGTACAGCGTGCACGTGACGCCGCGCGCCGGCGTGTGGCAGGTGACGATCGAGGCGCTCACCGGCTCCGGCGCCACGCCGTTGCCGTCGTCGCCGTCGTCACCGCCGCCGCTCGCGCGGACGGGCAGGCCCCAGTCGAACCCGGCGATCCCGGTGGCCTCCGCGGCCGGGGGGACCGGTGCTGCGGGGGCGGGGCCCGCGTCGGTGGAGGTGTCGCTCGAGCGCGGCCAGTACGAGGGCAGCTCGCAGATCAGCTCGCTGCTCGGCGGTGCCGTGCTCGATCAGCTGACGCGTGCGGCGCGGGCGGCGTCGGCGTCGGACCTCTACCTGACGGCGGGCACGGCCCCGGTGCACCGCATCGGCGGCGAGCTGATCGCGGCGGGCTCCGGCGTGATCGACGGCGAGGTCATCGCGCGCGAGCTGGGCGTGGTCGCGCCGCCCGACGCGCGGGCGGCGTGGACCGAGAAGGGCACCGCGATGTTCACGTACGGCGACGGCAAGGGGCGGGTCCGCGTCACGCTGGCGCGCGACCAGCGCGGGCCGAGCGCGGCCCTGCGCATGCTCCCCGACGAGCCGCCGAGCTTCTCGCAGCTGGGGCTCGCCGGCGCGGGGGCGGTCGTCGAGGGCTGGCTCTCGCGGCGGGGGCTGATCGTGATCGCCGGGCCGTCGGGGTCGGGCAAGACGGTCACGCTGGGCGCCCTGGTGCGCGCGCTCGGCGAGCGGCGCCGCCGGGTGGTCGCGATCGAGGATCCGATCGAGCTGGTGCACGCGAGCGCCTGGATCAGCCAGCGCGCCGTCGGGGAGCACGTGGCGTCGGTCAGCACTGGCGTCGCGTGCGCGATGAACGAGGGCGCCGACGCGATCGTCATCGGCCGCGTGTGCTCGGAGGCGACGGCGCGGGGCGTCGTCGAGGCGGTGTCGGGGGGACACCTCGTCCTGACCACCGCCGTGGCGCCGGCCGCGGGGGTCGCGCTGGATCGCATGATCGCGCACCTGCCCGCGGATCAGCGCGAGCTGGCCCACGGCCTCCTGTTCGCGGCCCTCCTGGGGACGATCCAGCCGGTCCCCGCGAAGGGCGGGGAGCGCACGTTCGAGATCGTGGCGCCGGGGCGTGGCGCCCCGGGCCCGTGATATAACGGCGGAGGGTTGTGAAGGACGACTTTCGTGAGAGCGGTACGCTCGTCATGCCGCGCCAGACGGGGCCGGTGGAGAAGGCGCCCGTGGGCGGCGAAGCCTGTCTCGTCCACCTCCACCCGCCGGGGCCGGACATCGGCCGGCGGTTCGCGCTGGTCGAGCGGCAGTACACGGTCGGGCGCGACACCGACTCGACGTTCGTGGTGAGCCGCAGCAGCGTGTCGCGCCAGCACGCGCGGATCTACACCATGGGCGAGGCGTGGTGGGTCGAGGATCTGGGCTCGACGAACGGCACGTTCGTGAACGAGCAGCGGCTCGTGTCGCCCAAGCAGCTCACCGACTCCGATCAGGTGCGGTTCGGCGACGCGATCTACAAGTTCCTGTACGGCACGAACATCGAGACCGCGTACCACGAAGCGATCCACAACATGGCCATCCAGGACGGGATGACCGGGATCCACAACAAGCGCTTCTTCACTGAGTTCCTCGATCGCGAGATCGCGGTGGCGTCGCGGCACGGCCACCCGCTGACGCTCGTCATGTTCGACGTCGATCACTTCAAGGTCATCAACGACAGCAACGGCCACCTCGCGGGCGACGCCGTGCTGAAGGACCTGGCCGCGCGCATCCGGCCGCGCATCCGGCGCGAGGATCTGTTCGCGCGCTACGGCGGCGAGGAGTTCGCCTGCGTGCTGCCGTCGACGGCGCTGCCGGGCGGCATCGTGTTCGCCGAGCACCTGCGCTCGCTGATCGAGGAGCGGCCCTGCATCTTCGAGGCGCTGAGCATCCGTTACACGATCAGCGTCGGCGTGACGACGATGCACCGCGAGACGGGCGTCGACTCGGGGTCGTTGATCCGGCGCGCTGACGAGAACCTGTACGCGGCCAAGCGCGGCGGCCGCAACCGCGTCGTGCCGAGCCTCCAGGACCTGATCCCGGTCGGCTGAGGCGGCGCCGCGCCGCGCCCGGGGCGGCCGGCGGCATCGCCAGCGCGGCCCCAAGTCTGGGCCGCCGCGCTTGGCGTGCACCGCGTTTCGTGTCAAGCATGGCGCCGTCATGATCTCGCCGAAGACGCTCGACGATCTCGGCTGGCCGACCCTGGTCGGCCACTGGGCGCGGCGCTGCGCGACGAAGCGCGGCGAGGCGCACGTGCGCGCGGCGCAGCTCCTGCCAACGCTCGACGAGGCGCGCGCGCGGGCGGCGGAGATCACCGAGGCGCGGGCGCTGGCGGCGCGGGACGCGGCGCTGCCGCTCGGCGGGATCGCGGACGTGGCGGGCTCGATCGGGCGCGTGCGCAAGGCGGCGGCGCTCGAGGCGCCGGAGCTCGTCGCGGTGGCGAGCACGGGGCGGGCGCTGTCGCGGCTCCGCGCCCACCTGCGCGAGCATGGCGAGGCGGCGCCGCGGCTCGCCGCGCGCGCCGAGGCGATCGCCGATCTCGGGCACGTCTACCACCCGATCCTCGAGGCGTTCGATCCCGACGGGCGGCTCGTGGATCACGCGAGCGACGCGCTCGGGCCGCTGCGGCGCGCGTTCGCCGCGATCAAGAGCCAGCTCGAGAAGCGGATGGGCACGATGCTCACCGACGAGCGGTTCGCGCCGTACCTCCAGGACGGGTACTACACGCAGCGCGAGGAGCGCTACGTCCTGCCGATCCGCACCGACGGCAAGGGCTTCGTGCGCGGCATCGTGCACGGCACGTCCCAGAGCGGGCAGACCTTGTTCATCGAGCCCGAGGAGATCGTCGATCTCAACAACCGGGCGAAGCTCGCCGAGGCCGAGGTGCAGGACGAGGAGCGCCGCATCCTCGCCAAGTTCTCGGGCTGGGTCGCCGAGGAGGCGGACGGGTTCGAAGCCTCGCTCGCCGCCGCCGAGCTCCTCGACGTGGTCGCCGCCGCGGCGATCATGGCGGACGACACCGTCGCGAGCGAGCCGATCTTCGACGAGTCGCCGCGGGTCGCGCTGCTCCACGCGCGGCACCCGCTGATGCTGCTCGCCGAGCGGCGCTGCGTCGCGAACGACGTCACGGTCGCCGCCGGCACGACGCTGCTCATCTCGGGCCCGAACGCGGGCGGCAAGACGGTGGCGCTCAAGACGGTCGGGCTCGCGGCGCTCATGACGCGCGCCGGGCTGCATCTCACGGCCGAGAGCGGCAGCGTGATGGGCTGGTTCCCCGACGTTCGCACCGACATCGGCGACGCGCAGAACCTCGAGCAGGATCTGTCGACGTTCTCGGGCCACATGGTGAACCTGCGCGAGCTGCTCGCGACGGCGGGCCCCGGCTCGCTCGTCCTGATCGACGAGATCGCCGTCGGCACCGATCCCGAGCAGGGCGCCGCGCTGGCGCAGGCGGTGCTCGAGGCGCTCGCCGCGCGCGGCGTCACGTCGATCGTCACCACGCACTACGAGCGGCTGAAGGCGCTCGGTGCGCCCGAGGTGGGCGGGGGGCGGTTCGCGAACGCGTCGGTCGGGTTCGACCTGGCGCGCCTCGAGCCGACGTTCAAGCTGCACCTCGGCGTGCCGGGCAGCTCGGGCGCGCTCGCGGTCGCGCGCCGGATGGGCATCGCGGAGCGCGTCGTCGAGCGCGCGCGCGAGCTGATGGGCCCCAACGTCGTGAAGGTCGAGGACCTGCTCGCGAGCGTGGCCGATCAGCGCCGCCGGATGGAGGAGGAGCGCGCCGCGCTGCTCGCCGAGCTCGAGGCGGCCGAGGCCGATCGCGCGGCCGCGCGGGCCCAGCGCGAGCGCTCGATGGCGCGGTTCGAGAAGCAGACGCGCGCCGCGCACGGCGACGCGGTGGCGGCGCTCAAGTCGGCGCGGCGCGAGATCGACGAGCTCCGGCGCGAGCTCAAGGTGCGCGCCGCGGCGGCGGACGTGAGCGTCGAGGACGTGAAGGCGGCGGCGCGGCGCCTGGCCGCGCCGGGTGCCGTGGTCGCCAAGCACGAGCCGAAACGGCCATCGCTGCCGGGGACGCCGGCCACGGCCGAGCAGATCGTGCCGGGCGCGCCGGTGATCGTGCCGCGGCTCGGCCGCGCCGACGCCGTGGCGCTCCTGCCGGACGACAAGGTCGAGGTGCGGCTCGGCGCGATGCGCGCGATCGTCCCGCTCGCCGACGTCCTCATGGACTCGCACCGCGCGGCGCGGCGTGCGGCCGAGGCCGCGCAGCCGCCGCGCGCCGAGCCGGCGCCCGTCGACGGGGCGGCGCCGGTCCAGCTCGTCGACGGCGTCCCGGCCGGCGGCCGGGCCACCGCGCGCACGCTCGAGACGACGCTCGACGTCCGCGGCCATCGCGCCGACGAGGCGATCACCCAGCTCGATCGCTTCCTGGACGAGAGCCTGCTCGCCGGGCGCGACGCGATCTTCGTGATCCACGGCCACGGCACGGGCGCCCTGCGCGCCGCGGTCCGCGGCCACCTCCAGGGGCACGGCGCGATCGAGAAGTTTCGCCCGGGCGAGCAGCGCGAGGGCGGCGACGGCGTCACCGTCGCGTTCCTCAAGGGCTGAGCCAAGGACCGCGCGCGCCGCGGCGGGCCGCGGCGGGCCGCCGCCTCAGGGCGCGACCACGTGGAAGATCAGCCCGAAGAACGTGTCCCGCTCCTTGATCGGCGGGAGGGCGATCTTCGAGGCGAGCGGATCGATGCAGCGCACCACGGCGTCGCGCTCGGCCTGCGGCACATCGCCGGTCGAGGGCAAGCCGATCTTCGGGATCACGGTCACGCCCTCGGTCGCCAGGTAGCGCGTCCGCTCCATGGGTCCCGGCGGTGTACGCGGGCCGACCTTCGTGATCTTGACCTCGTAGACGATGAACGGCGTCTTCACCGCGCAGGCCCGCATCGCGGGCATCGCGCGCCGCACCAGCGCCCGGGCGGCGGTGAGATCGAGCGCCGCGTTGCCGCTGCGCTCGAGGTTCTCGGGGAGCTCGCCGACCTTGAGCTCGCGGAGGTGCTCCTCGGCGCGCCGGCGCCACGGGCTGTCCTTGGCGACCTTGAGGAAGTAGCGGAGGTAGGTCAGCGCGTAGTCGGTCTGCGGCGGGTCCTTCGCCATGTACGCCAGGCTCTGGAGGTACTCGGGCTCGCCGGTCCCCAGGAGCGGGATCTGCTCGTTGCGCAGCGTCGAGAACGAGCCGTCGAGCGCGGCCGCCCTGCGCGCGGCCTCGGTCGACTCGGCGGGCCGGCGCGCGCGGTCGTACGCGCCGGCGAGCAGCCACCGGATGAGCGCGGACTGCACGTCGCTCTGCTCGGCGGCGGACTCGAGCGCGGCGATCGCCTCCTCGAGCTTGCCCATCGCGATCCGGACCTCGCCGAGCCGCATCCAGATCTCGCCGGTCGCGTTGCCGGCGACGGCGGCCTCGGCGAGCGTGCGCTCGGCGTCCGCGAGCCGGCCGGCGCGCGCCTGGCACAGGCCGAGCTTGCGCCGCAGCTCGGTGAGCTGCTTGGGATCGAGGCTCTCGCGCGGCGGCCGCGCCGGTCGGGCCGCGCGGCCGGTCGGGCCGCGCGCGGCGGCGGTCTCGCGCGTCCAGGCGCTCGCCAGATCGTCCGCGCAGCGGACCCAGTCCTTGAGCTTGAAGCTCGCCTCGCCGCGCAGGCGGAGCGCCTTCGGCTCGTCGGGCAAGAGCTTCACGGCCTGGTCGAGCTTCTTCACGGCCTCGATCGCGCTGGCCGACAGGCCGTCGCGGATCAGCTGCTCGGCCTCGAAGACCAGCTTGCCGTAGGGCGTGCGCTGCGGGTTCGTGGCCGACTCCCACAGCTTCGAGTGCCGCGCCTGCTCCTTGTCTCGATCGACGGGCTCGGGCGGGTAGCGCCGGGACTGCGCCTGCGCGGGCGCGGCGGCGAAGAGCGCCGCCCCGAGCGAGAGGAGCGCGAGCAGCGCGAGGCGCTGGAGGCGCGCGGGGGCGGCGGCGGGGGCGGCGGCGGGCACGATCACAGGCGGCTTCACCGCATCAGGTCCATGCGATAGAAGTCGGTCGGCGGCTTGGGGAGCTGGCCGGCGCGGCGCTTGGCGAGGATCGCGTCGACGTGCTCCTTCGCGCGCGGCTGGAACTGCGGGTGGGCGCCGCTCGAGATGAACTTGTTCCAGTGATCG
>Ga0247790_10000017_pt1 | contig 87790 bp, 59 predicted proteins | sample UWRJS171409R4_FD_179913 | JGI IMG/M metagenome (GOLD analysis project Ga0247790, IMG submission 179913) | Soil microbial communities from Arlington Agricultural Research Station in Wisconsin, United States - UWRJ-S171-409R-4 | ecosystem: Environmental > Terrestrial > Soil > Agricultural land...
ACACGAAGGAGTTACGTCAACATACGGCGGGGACGAATCGGGACGAACCCGAACTCGCCCTTCTTGTGTCCGCGATCCGGTCAGCCGGCCGCCTGCAATTTTGAGGCCTAGTAGTGCTTGTTTTAGGGCTAGTACACTGGACGCGCGGATCTATTCATCCGTCGAGACGATCGCGATCGCCGCGCCGCCCGAGCGCTCGGCGGCTACGGATCGCTGCGCCCCTCCGTCGTGCGGTCGCGATCGTAGCGGTTCGCGACGTCGAAAGGTGGCAGCCAGGCCTCGCGACGGACCACCCAACTTTCGTACGTGGGCGTAAGCTGGTTGGGCGCGTCGAGGCAGCCGATGTGCAACTCGAGCTCGTCGCCCCAGCGGTCAAACAGCGACGAGCCGCAAGTCGGACAGAAGTTACGGTTCTTGAATTCGCGCGTCTCACCGGTGACCGTCACCGCATCCGTGGGGAAGACTGCGAAGCTGTGGAAGATCGCGCCCTGGCGCTTGCGGCAATCCAGGCAATGGCAGATTCCGACCCGATAAGGCGCGGCGACTATCTCGATCCGCACCGCCCCGCACAGGCATCCTCCGGTGTAGTGAGGCATAGCTGTCCTCCAGCGTGGTTGCTGAAGGAAACTAGCGGCGGCCGAAGCGAGTTGCAACACAGGACTGAAAGCTCGATCTGGTGATCCGGAAGGCCTGCATCGAGTCGTTCGCGCAACGCCCGCGCGCGCCCGCGCGTGCGCGTGTCATCGCTGAGCCCGTGCTGCTACAGTTGCAGCGCATCCTCGGACAGGAACCGAACCCCGACTCCGACGAGCAGGAGCTCATCATGGCCATGATCAAGAGCTGGGAAGAGGGCCGCGCCGAGGGCCGCCAGGAGGGCCGCCAGGAGGGCCGCCAGGAGGGCCGCCAGGAGGGCCGCCAGGAGGGGCGCCAGGAGGGCCGCCAGGAGGGCCGCCAGGAGGGCCGCCAGGAGGGGCGCCAGGAGATCCTGCTGCGCGTGCTACGTCTGCGTTTCGGCGGCGAGGTCGACGCTCACGTCGAGCAGCGCGTCGCAACGGCGTCCGCCGATCAGATCGAGACTTGGACCTCGCGCTTGCTGTCGGCCCCCACGCTCGCCGAGCTGCTGGCCGACTGATCCAGCGACCCCGTCGCCTTGCCGCCAGCGCCGCCAGCGCCGCCAGCGCGCAGGTCGCGGCGACGGCGTCGTCGACGAGCTCGATGTGCACGATGCGGGTCTCGAAGCCATCCTGGCGCGTGCGGTCGGCGACCGACCAGCGCGTGACCGCGCCCATCGCGGCGGCTCGGTTCGTCCATACGGCCGCGACCTGGGCGGGGTCGGCGCGCTGGCGGGATCGAAACGCCTTGTGACGGCGCACGGGGAGCCCATGTGACAGGCGTAGCGATCTGTTTGGTATCAAGAAACGATGTATTTGCTCCCGCTGCCCGCACATGCGAGTCCGCCGTGGGGGCTCGATGTTTGCCTGCTTGTGCGCTGCCCCGGCTGAGGCGTGACGACAAACCGCTGGTGGGAAGATCCCGACTGGCCGACGGCTTCGATTCTCCATTCAGTTATGTCACCTTGTGAAGGTTCATGCGCAATCGTTCCGATTTCATCGCCAAGGAGATCGGCAAAGCCGCCCTTCGTCCCTTCGGCACGACCATCGCGCAGGCCGGGATCAATACGGAGACTCAGTACGCTGACCTTCGTCATGAGCCCGATCCCGCACGTGACACCGAGCGCGCCGAGCTGGGCCTCCTCGGTCGGCTCGCCGCCCACGCCTGTCTGATCGAGGTCTACAGCGAGGCGCCAAGCTCCAGCGATTTTCGCGCCTGCCTGACCAAGCACCTCGCGTTCTGGCAGCAGCGCGTGCGCGATGCGCGGCGCAGCGAGCAGCCGCAGCTACCAGATGATGCCGTGGCCCCCTTCCTCTGGATCATCACGGCTGGCAAGCCGACTGCTCTCCTGAACACGTTCAACCCGGCAGCCGCGCCCGACGACTGGCCGCTCGGTGTCTCCTTCTTTTGCGGTGATGTCCTCCGTGTCGGCATCATCGTGGCCAGCGAGCTGCCCCGGGATCCCACCACCCTCCTCGTCCGCATCATGGCCGCGGGCCCCCTGCTGGCCCCCGCCGTCAAGGAGGTGGCTGCGTTGCCCGCCACCGCCACCGCGCGTGTCATCGCCGAGCCCGTGCTGCTACAGTTGCAGCGCATCCTCGGACAAGTACCGAACCCCGACCCCGACGAGCAGGAGTTCATCATGGCCATGATCAAGAGCTGGGAGGAAGGTCGCGCCGAGGCCCGCCAGGAGGGTCGCCAGGAGGGCCGACAGGAGGGCCGACAGGAGGGCCGACAGGAGATCCTGCTGCGCGTGCTACGTCTGCGTTTCGGCGGCGAGGTCGACGCTCACGTCGAGCAGCGCGTCGCAACGGCGTCCGCCGATCAGATCGAGACCTGGACTTCGCGCTTGCTGTCGGCCCCCACGCTCGCCGAGCTGCTGGCCGACTGAGCCGCCTCGTGCTGAAGCGCTGGAGCCCCTGATGCGGCGCAGCGCAAAGCTGGAATCTCAAGGACATCTCTCGGCTTCGTGCCTAGCGGCTGGCGGCAAGACGACGGGGTCGGTGAACGCCCACGTCGAGCGTCGCGTCGTCACGCTCGCTGAGCTACAAACCGGCTCATAGCATCGCCTATGAGCCTTCTACTAGCGTCGGCGGGTGCGACCGCCTCAACGCTGGGGCTACCACCACCTGTGCGCGCCGGTCCCGCGAAACAGCAACAGCCCGTCAGTGACAGGCAGTGCGTCACGGCCGACGCGATAGGCTTCGGGGAAGTACGCCGCGAGCTCGGAGCTCATGTAGAGCAGCACTGGATTGGACTGGTCCAGGAGGATTCCATCGAGGCCGAGCACCTTCGGGTATTGCGCGTCGAGGTACTCCGGCTCGACCTCATCGGGCCTGGTGTACAGCAGCGCTACCTCCGGCCGGAGCGCCTCGCACGCATCGCGGAACGCCTCGGCGACTGGCATCGACCTGTCCGCGTCATCGCCCATTCGATCGAGGAGATCGCCGAGGTGTGGAAACAGCCGCAAGCAGACATGCCAGTCCAGCGCCTGTCGCTCCGCGCGGACGTCTTCCATCACCCCCCAGTGCCCGCACAGCACCTCTCGCCCGCCCTCTTGCTCGTGATGAGTGCTCCGGAAGCCGATCCGTGAGACGAGCTCCTCCAGCGACGGCTGGGCGGCCCCGTCGACCTGCCGGAGGTAGAAGCTCGCCGCCATCCTGTGCTCGCTCATTGCTGCTCCTCCTGCTGCTGCTGCGGGAGCGGGACGGTCAGGGGCGGGTTCACCGGGTCGACGATCTGCCCCTCGACATGAATACTCCGGCCGTTGACGGTGATGGCCTCGAGCGCAGCCTTCACGCTCCGGGTCACGCCGCGCGGAAACTCCCAGACGACCTCGGGCGGATGCGGCGGGTTACCGACCGGGTTGGCCTCGGCGAGCTGGAGTGCCTGGCGCGCCTGCGCCTCCAGCTTCGGCATGTTCGCGCTCCCCGCGTCGAACGGCGCGTAGTTCTTGACGTCGACCCATGTCTCGCCGTTGTTGGTCACGCGATCGATCTCGATTTTCTTGCCATCGAGCTCGAACCGCGGCCCGAGCTCGGTGGCGTTCGGATCGCTCTGCGCGCCGCGGAGCTCGGCTTGAATGGACTCGATGTTGTTCCTGAGCCCCCGCACGTTCGGGCGCCCGGAGGCATCCATATCGGCCGGAATCTCGCCGGACTCCATGCGAGCCAGGATACGCTCCTCCTGAGCCAGGCGGCTCTGGAGCCGTTCGACTCCCTCCAGCGCGGGTCGCTCGGCTCGCAGCGCCTCCAGCTCGGCGCGGGTCTGGTTGACAGTCTCGCGGATGGCCGGCAGCTCCTGCACGGCGTCGCCGCTCGGGAGCCGGGGCTCCTCGGGTTGAGGGTGCGCCCGCTCCCAGTCCGCAGCTAGACTCTCGTCGAGGTTCGGGCCGCGGCTCCTCAGGTAGCCCCGGAACGACTCGAGCTGTTGTGTCGTCGGGTTCTCCGAACTCCGGGTGATCTGCTTGTACTTCGCGTCGAACTGGCGGACCGCGTCCTCGTTGGTGAGCGAGCTCCGGATGTTGCTCAGATCCTCGGGCATGCCCGTCGGTGCCGCGGGGCGCTCTTCGGGCTCCGTCGGCCGGACTGGCTCCTCCTCGAGCACCGACGGGCGGACCGGATCTTCCTCGGCCACCGTCGGCCGGACCGGCTCCTCCACGACGGGCCCTAGTGGTTCCTCCACGGGCGCCGTCGGCCGGCCCGGCTCCTCCACGGGCCCGCCCTTGCCGCCCTTCGGCAAGAACTTGCCGAGCCAGGCGAGGACGCCGACGAGGAACATGTTCGCGAGCAGCCCCTCGTCCCACGGACGACCGGTGACGAGGTTGGTGATTACAGTGAGCACGCCCGCCGTGCCGGCCAGGCCCAGATAGGTGGCGATGCCCGCGGGCAACAGCAACCCGACGCCGAACAACACGGCACCGAAGACGGCGCCGATCAGCATGTTAGTCCCGAGGCCCTGGTCCCACGGACGCCCGGCATGCACGTTCGACACGATGGTGCCCACGCCAGCGGAGACCGCGCCGATGACGGCCATCGCGCCGATGGCGAGCAGCACGACCCCGACCGTCAGCTCGGCAGGCAACAGGACAATGACCACCACCGCGAGCACGAGACCGACGACGAGCGCGGCCCAGAACCCCGGATCCGTGAGCATGTTCACGAGCGTGTCGAACTGGCGCTCGAGCCAGCTCTTCTGGGACTCCCGCGCTTCCGTGTCGATGCGTGAGTGCGCCTCGTCGATGCGCTGGCCGACCGTGTTGACCGGCTCGCTGGCCCGCTGCACCGCCGAGGAGGCCTGATCGTTCAGCTTCGCCTGGACGGTGGCGGCCTTGTCGCCGAGTCTCCGATCGACCGTGGTGATCTGTTGATCGAGTCCGTGGAAGAACGTGTCGATGCCTTGATCGCCCGAAGCCTTGAGCTGGCTCTCGATCCGGCCAAGCTGCGCGCTCACCTGCGCCGTCTGCTGGTGGAGGCTCGCCTGGGCCTGCGTCGCCAGATCGGCAAATGCCCGCGCGGCGCCCTGCCCCAGCGGCGTGAACGATTGCGTCGCGCCAGCCGCTGCTTGATCCAGGCCGCCACGCGCCTGCCGCGCGCCACCGTCGATCGATCCGTGAAGCGAGCCAAATCCGTGCTTCAGCTGCTCGACCAGGCGATCGCCGACGCTCTTCGCTTGCTTGTGACCGACCGAGATCTGGCGAGCCTTGTCGGTCATCTGCGCGACCGACTGATCACCGGCGGCCAGCGCCTTCTCGCCCTGGGCGCGCAGCGTGGTCACTGCCTGGCGGCCGGCATTCGCGATCTGCGCTGTCTGCGTGTCCTGCGCGGTCTGGAGGTGGTGAATGTGCTGCTGCTCGGAGGTCGTGATCTGCTGCTGGAGCTTTCCATGCGCCTGCGTGATCGCCTGGATCGCCTGCGCCTCAGACTGGGTGATCTGCTGGACCGCTTGCTCTTTCTGCGTACCGAGGTGCGCGGCGACCTGCGGCGTCGCGGTGCCAAGCTCGGCCGCGGCTCCGCTGGCGTCCTGCTTGAGCTGCGCGCCGGCGTCGCGGCCGGTCTGCCGGATATCGGAGACCGTGGTTCCGAGGCCGCCGGTAATCTTCGAGGCGGAGTCGTTGGAGATGTCGGCGGCGGCTTTGCGCTTCGCGTCAGTCGCCTCGGCCGTCGGTCCGGTGGCACCAGCCTTGGTCTGGCCGATGTCGCGGGCCTGCTGGGCCTTGGCGTTGACCTGGGTCTGGGCGCGCTGGGCGGCCGCGTCGGCCGCGGTGCTCAGGTTGGCGGCGTGCGTGTCGCCCAGGTGGCGGGTCCGCTCCTGCCGCGTGCGTACGCCGTCATGCAGACGCGCCGACGCCGCGGTGTGCCAGGTCTGGATCGCCTGCTGCTTCGCCTGCGCATCGGATCTGATCCGCGCGTGGGCCTGCGTCAACTCGCCGGTCAAGCGAGCTCGCGCCGCCTCCGCCGACGTGCGGACCTCTGCCATGTGCTGATGCGCGGCTGCGACGATCTCCTGGTGCTTGCGGGCGACGTGGGCATCAACATCGGCGCAGCTCTGCGCGAGCAGCGTCGAGAGCTTCGCGCGCTCCGCCTGCGCGGCGGCCTGGACCTGGTGCGCGATCGCCGTGGCTGCTTCCGGCGACGGCGGCTCGGCGGGGCCGGACTCGACGTCGGGATCCTCCATTTCCCGGGTCGTGATGGAGGCATTCTCGGCGGAGTGCGGCGCCGCTCCCCCGGCGGTCTGAGCGTGCGGGTGCGGCGCAGCCGGCGCGGAGGCTCCAAGGGCGCTCGCATGAGTCGAGCCCGCCTCGGTGCCAGCGTCCCCGGCTGCGCGGGGCGCGCCGCCGGGCGCCGGGGCGGCCTCTGCCTCGGCGCCCGCGCCCGCGGCTGCGCGGGGCACGCCGCCGGCCGCTGGGATTGCCTCTGCCTCGGCGCCCGCGCCCCCACCTGCGCGTGGCGTGCCGCCGGGCGCAGGGGCGGCCTCTGCCTCGGCGCCCGCGGCTGCGCGTGGCGTGCCGCCTGACGCCGGGGCGGCTGGCGCCGCCGCGGCGTCGTTGACGGTCGTCGCCGCGGGCAACTTCGCCGTCCCGGCAGCCGGGCCACTCGTGACCTGTCCCGCGGCATCCCCTGCTTCTGCGGCCTTGGCTGTCGGATCGCGCGGCGGATCGATCGCTGCAGGACCACCGAGCACCGCCGCTCCTGCAGCAGAGACGTGCATCGATGCTTCCTTTTGCTCCAGGTCCGGAGGGGCCACGCCATCGACGCCAGCGTCCATGTCCGCGAGCTGGCTCGGGCCGCTCGTTTCCGCTGCGCTCGTCGCGTCGTCCGGCCCGGGCCGCGCGGCGTCGAGCGCGGGCGACGCGGCGTCGAGCGCGGGCGACGCCGCGCCCGGATCCTCGCCGCGCTTCAGGGGCGCGCCGGGCCGCTCTCCACCGGGACCGGGCCGCGCGACCTTGGGGTCTCCCGGCGGCCGAACCGTCGAGACTTGCTCGGTGAGGGTACGCTTGCCCGGTACGAGTGAATCCGTGCGAGCAACCACCCGCTGGACGAGAGTGCCCCCGCCTGGCTTTCTATCGAAGCTCCCCATACCCGCTCCTCCGCTAGCTGTGCTCGCCGTGGAGTCTCGATCACTTGGAGTCTCGAGTCCAGCGCGAAACTGCTGTCAGTGCGGCCTACGAGCCGCTTCCGCTGGCCCGAATGTCCGTCGGGCGGGCGGGAACAGGCCCGCCCTGCGCTGGGACGAGCGCCGGCAGATGAACGCGGTCATGCGCGCGATGCACCCGGCGGTCTGCTTCGGACGAGCGTAGCGGCGCTGGAGGCCGCCGGCATCCCGCACATGGTCGTGGGGGCGTCCGCGAGCACGGCCCACGGAGAGCCGATGACCACGCGCGCGAATATCCGACGCTGTGACAGGCGTCGTGAATGACCTCCCGGTATCAAGAAACAATGCATTCGATTAGCTGCCGGCATGCGCGAGTCTGCCGTTGGCACTCGATGTTTCGCGTCGGCTGTGTGCTGTCCCGGCTGGGGCGTGACGACAAACCGCCGGTGGAAGATCTCGCCCTGGCCGACGACTCCGCTTCTCCCGTTTGCTTGTGGCACTCTCTGTCTGAACGTTCATGCGCATGCGCAATCGGTTCAATTACGTTGCGAAGAAGATCGGAGAAGCGGCCCCTTCGGCGCTCTGGCACGATCGTCTCGCAAGCAGAGATCAACGCGGAGACCCAGTACGCCGGCCTCCGTCATGAGCCTGATCCCGCGCGCGCGACCGAGCTCGCCGAGCTGGGCCTCCTGGGCCGGCTCGCAGCCCAAGCTTGCCTGATCGAGGTCTACAGCGACGCGCCCAGCCCCAGCGATTTTCGCGCGTGCCTGGCCAAGCACCTCGCGTTCTGGCGGCAGCGCGTGCGCGATACGAAGCGCAGCGCGCAGCAGCAGCTACCAGAAGATGCCGTGGCTCCCTTCCTCTGGATCATCACGACTGGCAAGCCCACCGCCCTCCTGACCACGCTCAAGCCGGAAGCCGCGCCTGACGACTGGCCGCTCGGCGTCTCCTTGTTCTGCGGCGACGTCCTCCGCGTCGGCATCATCGTCGCCAGCGAGCTGCCCCGTGATCCCACCACCCTCCTCGTCCGCATCATGGCCGCGGGCCCGCTGCTCGCGCCCGCCGTCAAGGAGGTGGCAGCCTTACCCGCGACTGCGCCCGCGCGTGTCATCGCCGAGCCCCTGCTGCTACAGTTGCAGCGCATCCTCGGACAGGTACCGAACCCAGACCCCAACGAGCAGGAGTTCATCATGGCCATGATCAAGAGCTGGGAGGAGAGCCGCGCCGAGGCCCGCCAGGAGGGTCGCCAGGAGGGTCACCAGGAGGTCCTCCTGCGCGTGCTACGTCTGCGGTTCGGCGGCGAGGTTGACGTCCGCGTCGAGCAGCGCGTCGCGGCGGCGTCCGTCGAGCAGGTCGAGACCTGGACCGCGTGCTTGCTGTCGGCCCCCACGCTCGCCGAGCTACTGGCCGACTGAGGGACGCAATCCGGCCGGCCTCAATCGGAGCCTCCTCAGGATCGAGGGCCGCTTGACTTGGTGGCGGAGATCTCTAACTCTGACCTATGGTCGGAAGAGAAGGTCCGCCGCCATTGGAGCACGAGCGGCTCTATCCGCTCGACGCGCCCCCCAAGGATCCGTCGGATCGGGAGCTCGTCTGGACTATCTTCAACAAGAACTTCTTGCTGCCCGAGGGCGAGATCCTCACAGAATCGCTTCGCAAGGAGCGTCGCAAGGTGATGGCCGCCTCGGAGCGCCACCGTTTCGGAATCTCCGGATGCACTACGGTCGACGGTGTCATCCAGGTCATCAAGCTTCGAGACAGCGAAGCCTCCTGTCTTCGCCACAAGATTCACTTGCTCGACTTGCGCCGCTTGGCGATCGGCACTCCCACGATTGAGACGGCTCAAGAGTGGGCGAAGATCTTTAATGAAATACGGAGTTACCGTATCAGGCTGATTGAGCTCGTCGGTGAAGCACCTGTAGGCTTACAGCGGAACCACGGGAACGGTGGTCGCCCAGCGACATGGCGTACAGCTCTCTTTACGAGGGTCAACGTGATCGCGGCTGCACTGGACGATAAGCCAGCGGAAGTGCTCCGTGAGTTATTTAGGCGCCTAGAGGACACCGTCCGTAGTCGGTCATTCGTGAAGCAGATGCTTACTGGATTTCGGGGGTGGCGGCATCGGCAGCAGGGTCGAGCAGGACGCTAGGAACAGGTTTCGTAACGTTCCTGGGCGAGGCTCCTCGTGATTTGGCAGAACGTCTCCATGGCGAACGCTAACCCAAAGAAGCCCGTTCGGTTGAGTCAGCGCGAACCGCAGATCTCTTTGAAGGCTCGGCGAGGTGACCTTGACGTCAGCGTGGCGGCGCATGGCAGGGTTGCGATCGCTGCCCTTGTGACTCTCGTCGCCCTGGGGGCCCTGAGCGTCCTGGGCCTGTTGCTGCATTAGGGGGACGCGCGCACCTGCTCGCACGGATGTTGTCCGCATCGATGCGGCTCGTCCGTCATCATGGGTGAACAAACCGGGAACGTCCATGAACTCGCTCGATGACCTTGCTCGACGTCTGGAAGCTGCCGGCCGCGACGGCTGGGAGGATGCGTACGCCTGCACGCCGGTCGAGCTATCTCGTGAACAGGTGTACGAGCTCGTGACGTCCGGCCGGCCGTGGTCGGACTGGTTGGCGTTCCGCTTTGATGCCGGCCCCCCGGGCGTGCCATTGCCGGCGCACGAGCAGGCTCTCACGGCCGTACTGGGTGGCAGGGACGGGACTCCACGCGACGCCTACCGCGTGGTGTTTGCGCCGCATCCGGTGTCTGACGAGGCGTCGCCCGAACTCATCCTCGCTGTCCTCGTGAACAGCGCGGCCTGCGCGTTGAAGGGCGGGACGACCTGGTTTGCAACCTGGCTGGCAGCGCGCGCGGGCGTGGCGGCGCTCGCGTTCGGCCAACCCGACTACGCGTGGCACATCCTCGATACGCTCACCACAGGGCGGGGGCACCCGCAGCTCGAGGTGCTCGCGATCTTCGAGGTGCTCCGCGGCAACCCGGCACTCGAGCGAGACCCGCACGTGCGCGCGGCGATCGGCTGGTTCTGGCCGCGATTCAGGCTGCCAGTCGTGCCACAGCTGCCGCTCCTGCTGCTCCTGCCGGCGTCGGCGCCGGATGGCGGCGCGCTGGCGGGCACGCTCGACGAGCTCAAGCGGATCGGCGCCGATCACGTGCACGATCTGGTTATGGCTTACATGGATGCTGCCGATCGCGCGGTGCTCGACGAGCACGCGGAGCACCCGCTGGTTCGGGCGCTGCAAGCTCGGGCGCTGGTGCCTGGAGCGGATGCCCCGGACTGCGGCGACCTTCCGCCGTGGTTCGAGGCGTGGGCTCGAGCCGTCTTCCGGACCGGCCAGTGGTACCTCGCGCGCCTGGCAGGCCTCGTCCTGCATCGCGCTGGGCACGCCGACGGCAGCTTCGTCGCGGTGTTGATCATGCGAACCGCGCGCGCGGCCGATCTGCCGTTGCTCGCCGCCGGCTTCGACCAGCCCGAGATGCAATCGATGCTCGATGAGCTGGTGGCTGCGGCGTGCACGCTACCTGCGGAGGCGGCCGACGCGCTGGTCGCCGAGGCGTGGCCTCGCCATGTCGATGCCGGCCGGGCGCTCGATGTGCTCGCTCGGCACGTCGACGCGCTCGAGCGCCTCGACGCGCGAGCTAGAGGCGTCGTCGAACACATCACCCGCATGATGCGGTCGATGGTCGTGGACCGGACCCGGGACCTTGCGGAGGCGGGCCCCGCCGACGAGCAGCTGCACACGGCCGCCCGGCGCGCGGCCGCCCGGTTGAGCAACGCGGGGCTGCTCGGCGCGCCGGACATCGAGCGGGCCGCCGCCACGATCGCCGTGCCGGACCTGACCCTCGGTCTCGTCGAGCGGACGGCCGAGACGTCTGCTGCGCTCGACCCGCTGGAGCAGCTCCTGCTCGCGCTCGCCCTGCGGCGGGCACTGACGGGCACTGAGCGCGAGGCACACTGGCGACCCGTGTTTGCGCAGATAGCCTCGGACGCGGTGTTTGAACTGAGCGCGCCAGAGCTGCTCGGGCTTCGCCTCGAGCTCCTCGACGAGCTTCTGGCTGCGCCGAACCCCTTGCAGTCCCGCGGCGAGCTGTACTTCCAGCGAGCGAACACTCGGCATGCGCGGTCGCGCAACGACAGCGACGAGTTCGCGCTCGCGCTCGCCGATTTGCGGGCTGCGGTGCGCTGGTCCCGGGTGGAGGGCGACGCCAGCCGCTTTGCAGTCGCGACGGCGGCCTGGGTCAGGCTGGTGGCGTGGCAGGACGCGTGTGGCGATGCTGCCCCCTCGGCATTCGACGAAGGGAGCGAGTTGCTTCACGAAGCGCTCGCGCTCGACCTCGACCCACACGATCAGGCGCTGTTGCACCAGGCTCACGCTCACCTGATCCGCCGCCGGTATCCAAAGGACGCCGTGCTGGCGCACGAGCGGGCGCTGGCGATCGCACCACGAGAGGAGTCCTACGCGACCGTGCTCGCCGCGGAGCTGGTGGGCGCGCTCGTGCGCGCGGGCCGGGTCGGCGAGGCCGTCGAACGCGGGCTCGCATTCCTCGATGCCGCGAGCTGCCGCACCAGGGCGACGGAGCTCGGGACGCTGCACCTCAGCGTCGGCGAAGCCCTCCAGGCGGCCGGTCGGTTCTCGGAGGCTCGTCAACAGTTCGAGGCCGGACTGCCACTGATCCGAGGACGCGAGCTACACAACGAGGATCTCGTCCACATCCACCTCGCCCGCGTGGGGCTAATCATGGCGGACGTCGCGCTGGCCGAGGAGCACCTGCGGCTGCTGAGAGACCGGGCTGACACGCTCGACGACTCGGCTCGCCAGGACTTCCACGCACTGGAGGCCGCCGCCGTCCGCGACGCGGGGCGCATCGAGGGCGTCGATCCCGGCGGGGGCCACGAGGATGACACGCCCGTCGCGCCCGAACTCCACGGCGGCGACGTGCTGCGATTCCTGGACCACCCGGCCGGCGAGGCCTTCATGCGGATCCGGACGGAGCGCATGCCGTCGGCGGCATGCGATGTGGACGTGCCGGGCTTCGCCGCTCGCTTCGAGCTCACCGTTCCGGTGGCCACCGAGCCGCCGGCTGCACGCGATCCGGTCCGCCTCGACAAGCTCGAGGCTCTCGAGGGCTCGATGCGCAGCCAGGCGACGGACCGGACGCGCCCGGGCGTGCTGGCGGCGGCGGTCGCGCTGGTAGCCCACCTGGCCCGCGCCGGACGCCGATCGATCGAGGACGTCCGGGCGGCCACCGCCGCGGCGTGCGATGCACTGCTCACGGTCGCGGACCTGGGCGTGCGTTCGATCCTGCTGCGTGAGATCGCCCTTGTCTGGTCACGCGACCGGCATCCCGAGGAGGCGGTTCGCGACCTCGCGCTCGCGATCGACTTGCTCCGCCAATGCATCGAGCTGGAAGGCGGCGAGGACCGGGCGGCCGGCGACACCGTGGCGCTGCTGGCTCGCGCGCTACGCGACTTGGCTGGGGGCCGGCGCGACCATCTGCGCGAGGCGAGGCGTCTCCACGAGCTCCGCTTCCGACGAGCGCGACGCGCCGGCGACCCCGACGCGATCGCGGCGACGCTATGCGACCTCGCCGAGGTCGAGATCGAGCAGGCGCCGGGCGACCGGCGCGAGCGCCAGCGCCAAGGTGAGCGCCGCCTGCGCGAAGCGGCAACGGCCGCACGCGCTCCTCGCCTGCAGGCCCGGGTAGCCGCCAACCTGGCGTCGGTGCAAACCCGGATCGCCAGTCTGCTCGACGGCGCCGAGCGCCTGCGCTCGCTGGACGCCGCGCACGCGGCCTTCGGCGAGGTCGCCTTCGCGCTGCTCGACGAGCACGAGCGCCGCGCTGCCGAGCTTCATCGGACGTTGTGCGAGGCGAGCCTGGCGCGGCTGCGCGGGGACCGCGACGGCGAGCTCGAACGATGGCGGCACCACCTCGACTCGCTCGGCGCGACGACGCCCGCGCACGTGGTCGCAGCAGCCAAGCACCAGTTGGCGCTCGCGCTGATGTCGGGCGAGGGGGCCACGGCCGAACAGCTCGCGGAGGGACTACGCCTCGCCAGTGAGGCGGCGGTGGTTCGGACGATTGAGCGCGATCCGAAAGGCTGTAGCGAGACGGCTGTCGAAGTGGGCCGGGCGCTGGTAGCCGCGCTGCGGACAAACTCCTCATTCCTGCTGGGTGCGCTCGCTGACCGTGCGGCCGCCGAAGCGCGGTCATGGCTCGAGCAGGCGATCGCGGCGGCACGCACTCTCGGGCCGGGCGAGGCGCTGGCCGATGCGGCGCTCGAGGTCTGCGAGCTCGAGCTCGTGACCGCAACTGACGCCACCGTCGTCGACCAGCTCGAGCAAGCCTGGGCCATCGTGGCCCAGGCCACTCCTTACTTGGTTCTTCACGTCGAGAGCCGCGAGCGGGAGGCCCGGACCGCGATGCGCATCGCCGCCGAGCTCTCCCATCGGCTCGCGGTGCACGCGACGCCGACCGCGGTGGTCGGCGTCGCCCACGTTCTCGATGGCGAGGCCGCCGAGGTCGTCGCTCGCTGGCTGCGCCGCGCCCAGGAGCCGGCGCGGCGGCCCCTGCGGGCCCGGCTGGCGCGACCGCCGGCGGTCTCGGCGCGGCTTTGGGAAGAGTGGGTATCAGCCCTCGCCGATCGCGACGGGCATCGCATCACCGATGCCCTCGACCGCGTGCGCGCCGCAGAGCCGCGCTTCCCCGACGATCCGGCGGCCGACGAGCCGACCTGGCGTTGGCTGCTGGCTCATCCCGACAGCGCGGCGATCTCGCTCGTCCTTACGGAGCCGAAGGCGCTCGCGGTGATCATGCAGATCGATCCCTCCGCGCTGCGGCGGACGTGGGTGCTCGGGCTCGATCTGCCGCCGCCTCCGCTCGCCTGCGACGCCCTGGCCAACCTCGTGAGCGGCAAGGTCCCAGGCCAGGAAGCGGACCGCGCGATCGAGTCTCTCGCCGGCTGGTTGCGCCAACATGTCGTCGCGCCGCTGGAGCGGTTCCTCGGCCGCGCGCCGGCCGCGGTGCTGTGGTGCCCGGATCCCCGGCTTCGCCAGATCGCGCCCGGCGCGATCTGGCCGGGTCTGCCGGTGGCGACGACCGCGAGCCTCGCGCTGCCCAACCTGGGCGCGTCGCCGTCGCGTCGTCGCTCGACGCTGATAGTCCTCGCCGATCCGGGCGACCAGGCGCCGGAGCCGGGCCTCGATCTCCACGGACACGGTCTACCAGCGCTCGAGTCACTGGCGCGGGTCGCCGCGGAGCTCGGGACGGTCCGGTTGCTCGGCAGCGTGGGTCGCTCGTCCGGGCGGACGCTCCTCGGCAACCGGACCGAGGTACGTAACACGCCCGCGAGCGCAGAGAACCTGCTCGCCGAGGCAGGCGAGCACGACGTGATCGTCGTCCTCGCCCATGGCCGGGTCGACGCGATCGAGGACGCAGCGCTGCTGTGCCTCGATGAGGACGGCGAGCTCGAGCGTCTCGATGTGACCACGCTCGCGCGTAGGCCCGATCGCTTTGCCGGCGCGACGGTGCTGCTGCTATCGTGCGAGACCGGACGCACGAGCGACTCGCTGGCCGAGCCGGGCGGCGTTGCCGGGACGCTGGTATCGGCGGGGGCGCGCCACGTCATCGCGCCGCTATGGCCGGTCCAGCTCGACGTCGCCGTTCAGGTCGGGGAGGCCGTGCTCCGCGGCACCCAGCGCGGCGCCGCACCGTGGGAGGTCCTCGCAGCGTTGCGCGTCGACAGCGCCAACGACGCGCCCACTTTGGGTGGTCCACCGCCACCGCGGGCGACGCGGCGGACGGAACGTCGGCTGCAGGGCCTTGCCTTCGTCACCTGGGTGGGCTGAGCTCCTTCGTCCCGACGAAGACGTCGTCTCGCCGCCCAGCCTCGGTGAGGACCGACTCGAGGTCGCCATCTCCGATCGGCGCCGAGCTCGCGACCAGGACGATCAGCGCAGCTTCATCGCCGGGCTCGATGAGCCACAGCTTGTCGCCGGCCGGATCGAAGTGCTCGGTGACGTCGTGACCTTCCGGGTTCGCCTCGTCGACGACGAACATCTTGAAGCAGGGAGCCTCTGGGGCCGGCCGGCCGAGCACGTCCCATGAACCGGGTGGCGTTCCAGCCGCGCCCATCACGGGGACGGGCCGGGCGACGTGAATGCCGTCGAGACTGCGCCGGACCCACTCGGCGACGGCGGCAGAAGCCCCCAGTGCCAGCAGGGCCACGCGCGCGTCCCATCGCCGCCACGGCGGCCTGGCCGCAAGCACCGCGTCGGCGAGCCGCGCGACGGGGCGGGTGGCCGGGGGCAACTCGCGCATTGCCGCACCGGTCGCCGCGTCCTCGACCGCCGACCACAATCGACACACCGGGTGATCTGGCGATCCCAACGCCTCGCGCCGAGACGCGGCTCGATCGAGCAGGTGGCTCCACTCCGCCGGCAGCCACGCGATCAACGCCTCGGCCTCGGCGCAGAAGGCGTCGGCCCGCGTCTCGGTTGCGACCACGCTTGCAGCGACGAGCAGCTCCTCGGCGTAAGCGAGGACCGCCTCGGTCTCCTCGGAGCGGCTGTCCTTCAGCGCGCCAGCGAGGCGGCGCAGGCAACCGTCCCAGTTCAGCGCTCGCGTGAGATCGGCCACCACCTCGTTGAGGACTTCGCCGAGGACGGTCTCGGCAGCGGCGAGCGCGTTCGCGACCTCCGAGTGATGGGCTAGCAGTCGCCCGTACCCCACCGCCGACGCCAACCACCATAGCTCCTGCGCGGATAGGGGCACCATGGTCGAGGCCCGTTGCAGGTTCTCGGCTGTGGTTCGCGCCAAATTGTCGACGTGCATGCCAGTCTCTCTCTGGAAGTATCCGGCCGCATAGCGGCGGATGTTGACCTCGTCCCAGTCGAGCCCCCGGATGGGCGGAAGCGGACGGAATGCCGTCACCACCCAGTTCCAGCCGTCGACCTGCACGACGGCGAAGACCGCGTTGGGGGTCAGAACCCGGTGGCGGTGCTGGGCGTCCTGGGTCGGGGTCCACAGCGCGTCAGGGGAGGACATCTCCGCCTGGTATGCCGGTGCGTAGGCTGCGTCGTGGTGGCGTCCGAGCAGGTCATGAGCTCGATCCCGGCGCTCGCGATTCATGGGTGGCAACGTTTCGCGGTCGTCTCGCTGGATCCCGACGACGGTCTCGGTTTCGTGCCGCATTGACGCAATGTCTCGTCCGCAGAGCCTCTCCCAGTGCTGCGACCGGTCGTAGAAGTGCTTCCAGACCTTTGCGGGCCGCATTCCCCGGGGGAGCGGCTCGATCGGGCCAATCGTTGGATGCTTCCAGGACGACATCACTCGCCCTCCTGCAGCAGCGCGCGCAGCTTGTCGCGCGCCCTCGCTCGTCGGCGGCGGAAGCGCTCCATGCGCCTTCGGCGCTCCTGCGGATCGTCTGGGTTGTCGTCTGCCGGGTCGAAGACGCGGGTAAGGTCGTGGACGTCCTCAGCCGACGCGACCGCTTGTCGGATCGCCGCGGGCTCCATTCCTGCGCGATCGGCGAGCCAGCGAACCTCGTCGTCGTCGAGAAGCTCGGGTGCGTGGTCGAGCTTCAGGACGATGCGGTCGGCGATTTCGAGGCGCTGCAGTGCCGCGCGGAGCTGCTGGCCTCTCTCCGCGTCGAGCGCAAGGGTGGCCGGTGACACACCGTCCTCGCTCGGTGGCTCCCATCCGCCCGCGGCGTCGTCGGCCGGCGTCTCTCTCCGTCGGCTCCGAGCCTCGTGGACGTCGATGCAGTGGTTGCGGAAGGCCCGGCCGACATAGCGGCGGAGATCGTCGATCCCCGGGGGCAGCGGAACTTCGATTACCTTGACGAGGAAGTCGCGCAGCGCGTCCTCGATGACGTCGCGGGACCATGTCCGGCGAGCAAGCACCGGCACCATTCGCCGGAGTTCCGACTCGAGGAACGCGAGCGCTGAGCGCCCAGCTTCCCGGTTACCCGACGCGTGCCAGCACCGCAACTCGTCGCCGATCACGTCCCAGGACATAGGTTCGATCATACAGTCGGCCAGCGCCAGGCGGGGCTGGCACGCATGATCGCAAGCTGGCCACTACGCTCCGGCGCGGTGTAGGCGCGGCACGTGGGCAGGTGCGCCTAGTACCGCCTAGTACCGCGTCTCAGAAGTTCTGACCGGTTGCCGAGCGCTCAAATCTCGACGGGTTTCGGGCCGGTACCCGATCGGTCAAAACTTCTGAGACGCGGTACTAGTGAGGCCCGACAGCCTGCATACGCTTCTGTTGAGCATGCCCCCCCAGGGCCGGCGGTGCCCACGGCGTTCACGAACTCGTGGAGGCGGTGCGGCTCACGTTTGCGAGCGTGAGCTACGCGGCAGATACCTGCTTCCTTGAGCTGCTTCTTTCTGGCAGTCTTCTTCATCGGCGGCTCCTTCGGTTTTGTCACTCCGAGAATCCTCTCGGGGCCGATGGAACCGCGCTCCGGACCTACGACGTCATGGCCATGCCTCTCGTCAGCAACGATGGCAAGTCTCTACTGGGTCCTTTTGACCGGGAACCTCGAGATGAATATGTATGATGTAAAGCGCTTCAAGGAAGACTTCGAATTCGATTTAGTGACTGCTCGAAACAGTGTGGCCGAGCTCGAGAGCATGATTTTTCGTGGCATCCCCTACACGGACCCCGACTACAGCTCAGAGGAGGAGCGCCTCGAAAGCCTGCTCGATCAAATGTATCTTAAGCTGTGTTTTGCACTTGAGATAGCTGGCGCAAACCAGGCACTGGAGGAGCTTCGCCGTCGCTGGAGGAAGCAACTCAAATTGGGGCTGACGCATATGCGGGTAAACTCATCGGGGGATTATGCATATTCGACTGGATTAGACGTGCTCGAAAAAATCTCGCAGGCGCTTTTTGCCGCGACTGGCATAGGTGATATCGAACGCGCTAAGCATGATCTGCTCGTCCAATTACTTGAGCAGACGGCAGCGATCGTTGAATTTCAGAAGATCGCGCCCGCCAATGAAGCAGACGTGAAACGGACGATCCACTCTCATCTCCGCTTCGTTTTTCCAGATATAGGTCGCGAGATTCCGATCAGTAAGCCGTCTAAGACGTACAAACCCGACTTCGGGGTTCGTAGTCTCAAGGCTGCGATTGAGTACAAGTTCGCAGATTCCGAAGCGGAAGCTAAAAAGACCCTAGGGGAGGTTTACGAAGACATCCATGGTTATAGTGGATCGCTCGATTGGACCGAGTTCTACTTTGTCATGTATCAGACTGGAAACTACATTACGAAGCACGTGATCGAAGCAGAATGGAAACTCTCGGATCCTCATAAGCGGTGGCATCCAATTGTTGTGGTTGGAACCGGCACGCGAAAGGGGCTTCCAGTATCTAAGGGCGAAGTCGGTATACGAAAGAAGCTTCCAGCATCGAAGAAGCGGCCGTAACGGCGTGAGAGGTGAGGGGCACCGAGGGCAGTCGCACGAACGATCGCCATGGCCTTAGCCCGCCTCTTCGGTCGAAACGAGGGCGCTCCCACGCTATTCCCACTCAGATCGTTGCCGTCGACGCGGCCGGCAATCAGCGCAGCTTGATCCTGCGCTTGCGGCCGGCCCCCGAGCCTCGGTGTTGAGCTTCAGCTCAGCGTGGGGCTCGACGAAGATGACGAGGGGCGGTCAGCCGATGTATTCCTGGTATCCCTCCTGGCGCGTCAGCGTCGGGATCAGCGACGGCGGATGAACGCGATCGTGCGGGCGACCACGCGATCGTCGACGTGGCCGGGGAGCTTGTACTCGGCGGGGCCGGGAGTGTTATTGCCGCGGATGAACAGGTGGTTGTCGCCAGGCAGCGTCGCAAATTCGACGTTGCGGACGCGGGCGAGGCCCTGCTTCCAGACGGCGCGATCCTCGGCGGTGACCTGGTAGTCGCGGTCGCCGTGTAGCACGAGCACGGGCTTGCCAAGGGAGGCTGCCTCCGCGACGCCGTCACGGCTCTCCAGATCGGTCCAGTACGCGTGCGGCATCCCGAGCATGCCGGTGGTGCCGCCGAACGTGTTCTCGATCATCGCGCGCTCGATGGAGGCCCGGGTCTCGCGCGGCGCGTGCAAGTAGCGCAGCTGCGCGCGGAGGATGTTCCAGGGCGAGCGGCCAGGCGGGGCGAGCAGGACGGCGCCAGCGACGCTGCCGGCGCGCGCGGCGATCTCGGGCGCGAGCAGGCCGCCGAGGCTGTGGCCGATCACGAACAGCCGGCGGGCGTCGATCTCGGGGCGCGCCGCGAGCGCGCGGGTCGCGGCGACGGCGTCGTCGACGACCTCCTCGTCGATCGTGATCGCGTTGGTGAGCTGATCGCCGTACTGGAACGTGCGCTTGTCGTAGCGCAGGACGGCGATCCCGGCGGACGCGAGGCCCTGGGCGAGATCCTTGAAGATCTTGTTCGAGCCGACGGTCGAGTCGCGATCGTTGGGGCCGGAGCCGTGCACGAGCACGGTGGCGGGGAACGGCCCGGGACCGGCCGGCAGGGTGAGCGTGCCGGAGAGCAGGTACGGTGCGGCACCGACGGTGATGGGCTCCTCGCGGAACCGTGCAGGCACGATGTAGCGCGGCGGCGGCGTGGGCTTTGCGAGGAACAGGCTCGCGAGCCGGTCGGTCTCGGGCGTGATCACGAGCAAGCCCTGGAGCTGGCCGCGCTCGAGCTCGATGCGCACGATGCGGGTCTCGAAGCCATCCTGGCGCGTGCGGTCGGCGATCGACCAGCGCGTGACCGCGCCCATCGCGCCGGCTCGGTTCGCCCATACGGCCGCGACCTGGGCGGGCGTCGGCGCGCTGGCGGGAGCAAATGCTCGGGTGACGGCGGCGAAGTCGCGCGCGGCGAGGGCGTCGAGCGCGGCCCGCGTGGCCGCGTCGGCGAGCTCGGCGGACGTCGGCGCGGGCGGCGCGGGCCGCGCGGACGACGCAGACGGCGCGGACGACGCGGAGACCGCGGGGACCGCGGGGACCGCGACGGTGCGCGACGCGGCGGGCGCAGCGGGCGCCACGGGCGCGCGCGGCACCGCGGGAGCTCCGCAGGCCGCGATGGCCGCGATGGCCGCGATGGCCGCTATCGCGAGGAGGCGCACGGGGGTGGGACACGCGGACAGCGGCGCAGTTGCACGCCGGGGACGGCTGGGTGAGTTATCGGCCCGCACCGACGAGGTCGCGGCTCCGGTCAGGCGCGCTCCCGCGCGTGCTCCCTCACGCCGCTCCGCCGAGGAAGGGCGCCACCTCGGCAGGGATGAACACGCCGTACTCGACGCGCGCCGACACCGCGTGCGGCCCCCAGTGCTCCTCGAGCGAGCGCACGCGGTGAAACGCGCCGCGCTCCAGCGCCTCCGGATGGACGACCCGGTCGGCGATCCCGAGAGCCGCGAGGACGGCGGAGAGCGGATACGTGCCTGACGCGGCGAGCTCGACCTTGATCGTGTCGATGATCGCCGCATCTTCTAGCTCGAGGTGAAACTCCTCGTCGACGTGCGGGACGATCACGCCGCCGTCCACCGCGCGCCCCTGCTTGCGGGGATAGGCCGACAGCTCGAGCAGCTCGCCGCTTTGCGCGAGCGCGAGGACCTTGTCGCGCTGGGGGCTGCGCAGCACCGTCCACCCTGCTGGCTCGGCGATGGGCTCGAATCGCCGCATGTCGCGGTAGCTGCGGAGCCGGGCCGCGTACCACGCGGGGGCGGCGGCGGAGCCGGCGAGGCAGCGCGCGTGCCACCACCCGGCGGTCTCGGGCGGCGGCGCGCCCTGCTGGATGAAGAACGAGTCGAGCTTGGTGAACTGACCCTCGAGCTCGAGGACCGGCAAGTCGCAGGCGACGCAACGCGACAGGTTCATGGCGCTCTCATTCCTCGGCAGGCAGGCTACCTGGCTTCGGCTACTCGCGCACCACGACGCGCGTGCCGGTGGGCTCTTCGATGACGTCGATGCGCGCGAACCCGACGATGTTGCCGGCGTCGTCCATGAACGCAGCCTGGTAGTCGCGCATCGGCTCGACGGTGCCGTCGGACCGGATCGGGTTCAGGAGCCCGCCGGTGCCGCGCGCGTGGTCCTTCTGCGTGAAGTACGTGATCTGGCCGGCCCAGTCGATCACCGCCTCGACGTGCTTGCCGGCATTCGGCAGATCAGTCCCGAAGTGATCTTTCTGACTCACCATCACAGGGTGCGTGTGGACAATGAATGTCTCGCCAGGCGCGATCTGCCGCTTGAGGACGCCATTCTCGGTCCCGAGGATCACGCGCAGCTGACCGATGGGCGACTGCACCACACCGATCTCCTTTCCGAACCACTTGGAGATCGCGATTAGATCATCAGCGTGGAGCTGGTCGACTCGCACGGAGCCCTTCGCCTCGAGCTGGCGGATCACGTGGCGCGCCTCGGGCGACACCTTCCGGATGTCGTTCTGGAAGCTGTGGCCATCCAGCGAGTAGGTCTGGGTCTCCATGCGCGGCTTGCCGTCGGACCCGATGCCCCCGTCCTCGGGGGCGAGCGTGGAGACACCGCGGATCGCGCGCGCGCGCGGGTCGGCGGCGGACTCGTGATGGCTGGCAAGGCCGTCCGCGGCGAGCTGCCGCTGCTCGGGAGATAGCTCGGCCTGCCGGTTCGCTACCTCCGCGTGCTCGACGACCCGCACGGGCATGCCGAGCTCCGCGGCGATCTGCGCGGGCGACAGGGTGCCGTCTGCGAGCAGCGCGCGCGCCATGAGGTAGCGCTGCTCGGCCTGGCGGGCCTCGTGCAGCGCCGTGCCGACGAGGTCGGTCATGGCGTCGAGATCGATGGCCTGGCCCTCCAGCACGCCCTGCTGGACGTGGATCGCCCACCGGTCCGCATAGAACTTGCCCTTGTCGGTGCCGAGATCGGTCGCGTGCAGCACGAGCTCCGGCAGACCGTGCGCGCGGAGCGCCGCGTTGATCGCGTCCCCGATCCGCTCCTCGCGCCCCTTCGGCGACAGGCTGGCCCAGTCCTGCTCGACGGACTTCATCCGGTCGGCGAACGACTCCATGGTCTTCGGGTCGGCGAGGCCCTGGGCGGGCTCGCCGGACACCTGCTTGCCGCGCAGCTCGTCGAGGGCGGCGTCGCGCAGCTTGTGCGCCGCGGGGTCCTCGCCGCCGTGCGGCTGCCACGGCGTGAGCGGCGCGTCCTCGGTGGCGTGCCCGGGCACGCTGAAGTCGCCGGCGAGCGCGCGGCGGTGCGCCTCGGGATCGTGCGCCGCGAGCGTGGCGAGCTCGGCGTCGAGACGGCGCTGGGCCCACGCGCGATCCTCCTGCGAGAGCCCGTACCGGTCCGCCTCGCGCAGCATGTAGCTGTACGCCTCGGCCTCGTTGATCGCGGTGCCGACGTCGACGTGGCCCTCGGGGGCGATCTTGCTGTAGCGCCCGCCGCGGAGCTGCTCGACGTGCGCCTCGATCTCGTGCCCGAGCGCGGCGGCGATGAACGCGGCGCTGCGCGGCTCGCCGGTCCGCGGATCGACGAACAGCGCGTGGCCGTCGTTCTTGGCGATGACGCGCCCGTCGGGGAGCGCCTCCGCCACGGAGCCGCCGCCGGAGGACGACGTGCCGATCGCGCCGCGCGGCAGGCCGTAGCCCATCGCGTCGGTCGCCTTGCGCTGCGTGACCTGGCTGTCGTCGATGCCGTACGCGTCGACGATGGCGTCGAGGGCGGCCTGCCGCGCGCGGGCCCACTCCTTCTGCGCGGCGAGCTCGGCGGCGGGATCGCCGGAGGCCCGGGCGCGATCGAAGCTCTCGCGCGCCGCGTGCTGGGCGGCGAGGAGCTGCTCGGCCGCGGCGACCTGCGCGGGGTTGGCGCGCAGCGCGGCGAGGTGCGCGTCGATCTGCGCGCGGTGCTCGGGCGGGAGCTTGCCGAGGAGCTCGTGCAGCGGCGCGTCACCGTTGGCGCGGCGGAGCTCCTGGATCAGCGCGCGGCGCTGCGAGAGATCGGTGATCCCGCCGAGCGCCGCGACGGCGGTGGCGCCGTCGCCGGTGCGGACCGCGTCGCGGAAGCCCTGCGCGGCCCGCGCGACGGGGCCGGCCTCGGCGTCCGAGATCTCGTGGAGCAGCTCGCTGCGCGCGCGGCGCTCGGCCTCGCGCGGCGACAGCGCCGGATCGGCGTCGAGCAGCTTCTGCTTGCGCTCGTCGACGCGGGCGAGGTGCTCACGCTCGGCGTGCGGCAGCTCGGCGCCGTCGCCGGGGCGCTGCCACGCGCCGTCCTTGGGCGCGCTGTGCGCGGTGGGCGCGGCGAGGCCGAGATCGTCGTTGAGGGAGCTCCCGAAGTCGTCCATCTCCCCGGACGCCTCCCCGGAGATCTTCTTGCCGCGCGGGTGCGGCTCGTCGCCGAACGCGTGCGTCGCGATCACCTCGGGCAGCTTCTGCTTCTTGAGGGGGCCCTCGAACACCGCGGCGCCGTCCTTGTCGACGACGACGTGCGTGTGCTTGTCCTCGCCGCCCTTGTCGACGACCCGGACGCCAACGTCGGGGCCGAGCTGCTGGCCGAGCTCGCCCGCGGAGGTGATCTGCGGGCCGTGGTCGGACTTGCCGGGCACCACGGTGACCTCGAGTCCGGTGACGCCGAGCCCGCGCATCATGCCGAGGTCCTCGTTCAGGCGCGCGAGGTGCCCCTGCGTGTCCTGCTGGAAGACGTGGCCGAGGAGGATGACGGTGTTGCCGTCCTTGTCGACGCCGCGGATGATCGTGGCGCCACACCCGGCGTAGTCCGTCGAGACGAGCTTGGGATCCTGGCCGGGCCGCACGGTGACGATGGCGCTCTCGCCGGTCGCGACGCGGATGATCGGCGACGTGGGCGTCTCGCCGAAGTGGCGGTCGCTCTCGAGGCCGGGGCCCTCGTACCGGCGAACCTGCCCCTCGTTGCCGGGGAACACGAACTTAGAGCGCTCCATGGCGGCCGCGATCGTGTGCGGATCGGTGACGCCGTTCTTGCGCAGGGTGGCCTCGAGCTCGGCGGGCGAGGACAAGCGGTTCGCGGGCTCGGGGTACTTGTTCGCGACAGACCGCGCGTCGTCGAGGATGGCGTACAGCTGCTCCTGCGCCTCGGCGCGCGTCTTGCCGGTCAGCTGGTTCTCCGCGGGCGCGTCGGCGGCGATCTGCTTGCCGCGCGGCTCGTCGGCGGTGCCTCGCGTGGCGGGCGCGGGGGCATCGTGCGGCGCGGGCGCGGGCGCGTCGTGCGGCGCGGGCGCGGGCGCGTCGTGCGGCGCGGGCGCGGGCGCGTCGTGCGGCGCGGGCGCGGGGCCGTCATGCAGCGCGGGCGCGGGCGCATCCTGCGACGCGGGGCGCGGGCGGGCCGGGTCGGCCGGATCGTGCTTGCCCTGCGCCACGGCGGCGATCTGCTGCTTGACGTCGTCGGCGTGGACCGTCTGCCCGCCAGTGGTGGCGGGCGCGGGCGCATCCGAAACCGGGGCCGGATCGTTGTCCGCCGGTGCGGGCTCCTTCTGCCGCCGCTGCTCGATCTCGTCGGGCGTGCTCGGCGGCGGCTCCTGCTCCTTGGGCGGCGCGGCCGCGGCCTCGCGGTCCATGCCGCGCGACATCACCTCGGCGAACGCCTGCTGCTGCTCCTCGAGCGAGCCGCCCGCGGCCTTGACGGCCTTCGCCGCGTCGGTGGCCTCGCGCAGCGTCTGCTTCGCCGCGCGGCGCTGATCGCCGTACGCCTCGGCGGTCTCCGAGATCGCGTTCGTGAGCCCGCCCTCGATCGTGGTCCGCAGCACCTGCGCGAAGATCGCGTCCCAGTTGCCCGACAGCATCTCGGGGTTCGCGGCGGCCTCGACGAACATGCTCGCCACCGACGAGCCGGCGCCGGTCACGAAGCCCTTGAAGAACGTCGCGCCGAGCGTGGCGCCATCGCCGAACAGGTTCTTGCCGTACGCCCGGAGCGAGAGCTTCTCCATCGCCTTGCCGAGCCCGAACGTCGCCGCCGAGCTGGCCGCACCGGACAGGAAGCCGACGAGCCCGGCCTTCGACGCCTGCGCGAGCAGCCCGAGCAGATCGTGCGCGTCCTTGCTCGTGATCGCGGTCTGCACGAACGACGACGCGGCGTTGCCGATCGCGCCGGTCAGCACCTGGCCGAGGAAGCTCTTGGCGCCGACGCCAGCGCCGATGCCGGCGGTCGCGACCTGCACGGCCATCATGGCGAGGTCCACGCCCATCTCGTTGCGCCCGTACGCCTGGCCGAGCATCGCGACCTTGACGGCCATCGTCGACAGCCCGGTCGCGAGCGCCGCGAGGATCGCGCCGGCGACGCCGCCGGTGAGCACGGTGACGACCGCGCCGACCACGGCGCCGACGGCGGTCGCGATCGCGCCGGTGACCTCCTCGCGCGCGGCGATGAAGTTCGTCGACGCCTGGTTCATCACCGCGAGCGAGACGTCGAGCCGCTGCTGCTGCTCGGGCGTCAGCTGGCCGCCGGACTGGAGGAGCGCGAGCTGCTCGCGCAGCTGCTTGGCCTCCACGTCCATGAGCCCGCCGGACGGCGAGACCAGGTCGACGATCGCGTTCGAGAACTTCTCGGTGCCGGGGAACCACGCGCCGGCGCTGCCGCGGTCGAACTCGTAGAGCTTGAGCTGCCGCTTGATCTTCTCCTCGGGCGTCTGCGGCTCGCCCTCGTCGAGCATGAGCTTGACCTCGAACGCGTCGCGCCCGGACAGCGCGTACATGAGGTCCTTCTCGAGGTCGGGGTACTTCTTCTTGAGCTCGGCGATCTCGTCCTTGGACTTGCCCTTGAGCGTCTCCTTGATCGCGTCGTTGTCGACGCCCCAGCCGCGCATGAAGTACGCGGCGGTCTTCACGTCCTTGAGCCCGGGGACGGCGTACAGGATCGGGTACTTGTCGAAGATCTTCGTGTTCTCGTCGATGAACTTCGCGGTCCGGTTCCAGACGCTGTCCTGCGCGTAGCGGAGCACGAACTCGTCGGGCAGCTTGACGACGCCGGTCCGCGCGTCGTCCTTCATGGTCGCGAGCAGCTCGACCTTCTCCTTGTCGAGGCCGTCGAGCTGCGCGTTCATCATCGTGACGAACGCCTGCGGATCGCCGCCGTGCTTCTTGTTGTAGGCGTCGATGATCGCCTTGCGCTCCCACTCGCTCTTGCCCTCGAGCTGCTTGCACAGCGCCTTGGTGTCGTTCAGGCCGAACACGGCGTCGTCCATGCGGTGCGCGTGGTAATCGGCGGTCCGGCCCTCCATCAGCGCCTGGTACGCCTGGAACTTGTTGTCGTTGATGCCGGTGACGCCGCCGGCACCGAGGCTGTGCCGCATGTCGTCGTCGAGATCCTTGCCGGTCTTGGCCTTGTAGAGCGCCTTCAGGCGCTCGCGGTCGGCTGGGTTTGGGTTCTGCTCGAGGATCTCGAAGATCTTGTCGGAGTCGACCTTGTGGATGCTGCCGTTCTCGATCTCGAAGCCGCCGATCACGAGCTTGTCGCCGGTGATCGCGGAGTAGAGGCCGGCGGTGGTGGCGAGCGGGCCGAGCACGCCGTTGACCATGGCGCGCGTGAGCTGCTCGGTGGGCAGCCCGGTCCGCTCGGCGATGGCCTGGTGCAGCCCGTTCAGGAAGCCGCCGTGGGCGGCCTCGTCGAGCTCGACCATCTGCGCCTTCAGCGTGTCGCCCTCGGCGAGCGCGAGCGCGAGCTTCTCGTCGTTGCCGGTCATCTTCTCGGTGATGACGTCGGCGAGGTCGCGGCCGGTGCGCTTCTTGTACGCCTCGAGCACGGCGCGCCGCTCGGCGGGATCCTTGAGCTCGCGCAGCGCGTCCTGCAGCTTCTTGTCGTCGACGGTCATCGGCAGGAGGCTGCTCTCCTCGGCGCCGAGGATCTTGTTGACGGTCGCGGTGGTCTTGTCGTTGCGCAGGGTCGCCTTCGACTCGGCGAGCGCCGCGCCGGAGAGCTGCTTCTCGAGGTCGCGATCGAGGTCGCGGCCGGTCCGCGCCTTGTAGTCGGCCTTGAGGTACGCGAGCTCCTCGGGCGACAGGTCCTTCAGGTTGGCTTGCACCATGTCGGCGCGCGTGCCGTCGAGGTGGAAGCCGCCGAGCGCCTCGATCATGTTCGCGGTCTTGGGGCCGACCTTCTTCGGATCGATCTTCCCCTGGTTCTTGGGATCGGCGAGCAGCTTCTCGGATTCGGCGGTGGCCTGCTTCTGGATCTCCTCCTTCGTGCGGCTCTCGACCTCGGGCTTCGGTAGGCCCAGGGCGGCGGCCTGATCGGAGGTGCCGGTGCGCGCGAGGAAGTCGCCGATGGGGCGGCCGTAGACCTCCTCGAACTTCTTGATGAACTCGGGGTCGTTCTTGCGGCGCTCGAGGATCTCGCGGATCCGGTCCTTGTCCGCGCCGAGGTTGGAATCGCCGTTGATCGCGACGAACGCGAGCCCGGCGAGGCCGGTCGAGGCGATCAGGAGCTTCTGGTTGCCGGTGAGCTCGTGGCCGCTGGAGTTCTTGAGCGCGATGATGTCGCCCATCTCCGGATCGCCGGTGAGGCGCACGCGCGCCTCCTCGAGCTGCCCGGCCGAGCCCATGTGCTGCTGGACGAACTCGTCGAGGTTGATGCCGTCCTTCTTGAGCGCCTCGCGCATGGCCTCGAGCTGCGCGGGATCGGCGCCCTCGAGCGTCTTCAGGATCTCCTTCGGATCGGGGTCCTTCGTGCCGCCGTACCAGTTCTTCTTCTGCGTGGTCGCCTTGAGGTCCTCGGCGGCCTTGCGGCCGGCCTCCTCGGCCTTGCGCTGCTTGTCGGCCTGCTCGCCGAGCTTCTGGATGGCCTCGGGATCGCCGTCCTTGATCTTGTCGAGGTCGGCGACCTTGCCGCCGTAGAACTGCTGCATGCCCTCGGCGGTCGCCTTGCGCGCCGAGGCCATCTGCTGCTCGGCCGCGTCGGTCGCGCCGACGCTGGTGGCCTTCTGGCCCTCCTTGAGCTGCTGCTGGACCTTCGCCTCGATGCCCTCGGGGGACAGGTTCTTGGGATCGAGCAGCTTGGCCTGCGCCTCGGCGTCGGGATCGGCGGGCTTGGCGTCTTTCTTGTCGTCCTGCTTGGCGTCTTTCTTGGCGTCTTTCTTCGCGTCCTGCTTCTCGTCCTTCTTGGCGGCGTCGGCGCCCGACGGCGGCGTCGGCGGCGCGGTCTGGCCGTAGCCGGCCGGGATCTTCTGGCCGCGCTTGATGTACTCGGCGAGCTGCTGCTTGACGGCCTCGAGCCGCGAGCCCTCGCCGAGATCGTTGAGCAGCGTCGCGACGTGGACCTCGAGCTCGAGCATCTTGCCCTGCGCGAGCTCCTCCATCTGCTTGTGAGTGGCAAGGACGGCGTCGTCGAGCCGCTTCATCGCGTCGGCGAACGCCTGGTCGATCGCTTGCAGCGCGTGGTCGGCCTCCGTCTTGATCTTGCGGAGTTGCTCGACGATCACCGCCTGCGCCTGCTTCTCGGCGGTGGCGATCCGCGCGTCGAACTTCTGCTCGGCGGTGACGACGGCCTTGTCGATCGCGGCGACGGTCTGCTCGACCATCTTCTCGAGCGCCTTGAGGTTCTTCTCGTTGCCCGCGGCGAGCTGCTTGCGGGCGGCCTCGACGCGCGTGTCGATGGCCTTTAGCTGGGTGTCGTACTCCTTCTGGAGGTCCCGCTTCGCGTCGCCCTCGAGCTTGGCGAGCTTCTCCGCGCCCTGCTTCTCGAGCTCCTGGATCTTCTGCTCGGAGCCCTTGAGCTTCTCGGCGAGCTTCTTGTGCCCCTCGTCGAGCTGCTTCTTTAGATTCTCCTCGGTCTGCTTGATCTTCTGGTCGGCCAGGGGGGCGAGCGAATTCACCTTCTCGTCGATCGCGGCGACCTGCTTGTCGGCGGTGGCCTTCGCGTCGGCGATCGCCTTGGTGCACGCGTCCTTGAGCGAGTTGACCTGCTTCTCGGCGTCGGCGCGCACCGCCTTGGCGTCGAGCTTGGCCTTGACGTCGAGGTCGTCGGCGATCTTGTTGAGCTTGGCGAGCTCGGCGCTGGCCTGGCCCTCGGCCTCGTTCTTGATCCGCGTCTGCTCGTCGGGGGTGGCGGCCGCGTTTGCCTTGGTCGCGGCGGCGCTGCGGATCTGCGACGCCTTGGTCTGGCCTTCCTGGCGCTTGGCCTGCGCGAGCGCGTGCCCCTTGGCCTCGATGTCGGCGGCGTTCTTCTCGCCGGTCTCTTGCGCCTTCTTGACGTCGCGGTCGCGGTCGCGCTCGAGCTGCTCCTTGCGCTCGTTCGCCTTCACGAACAGCTTGTTCTTGTCCTTCTCGAGGCGGATCCGGTCCGACTCGACCTGCTTGCGGACCTGGGTCACGAGGTCGTCGCGCGACTTCTCGAGCTCGGCCTTCTTCGTCTTCCAGGCGCTCTCCGCCTCGGCCTGCTTCTTCTTGTCCTGCTCCTTCAGGTTGTCGATCTGCTTCTTGGTCTCGGCCTCGAGCGTCGCCTTCTTGGTCTCGAGCTTGATCTGGAGCTCGGCCTGCTTGCGCTCGAACGTGCTCTGGAGCTGCTGCTTGTCCTCGGCGGCCTTGGCCTCGAGCTTCTCCTTGAGCGATTCGAGCGTGACCGGGCCCTGCTGCTGCTGCTGCTCGGCGGCCTTCTGCGCGGCCTGCTGCTTCTCCTTCTCGGCCTCGGCGCGCAGCTTCGCGAGCGCCGCGTCCTGCTGCTGCTTGGCGAGCACCGGCACGGCGTTCACGTCGACGTTCACCTGCGCGCACTTCGCGAGCTGCTGCGCGCCGACCTGCGCGCGGGCGGCGTCGCGATCTTTGCGCGCCTTGTCGATGTACGCGTTGATCGCGCTCTGGTTCGCGCTCTGCGGCGGCGGCGGCAGCTCGGGCGACTTCGGCGGCTTCGCGAACCCGCCGCCACCGCCGTGCGCCTTCGGGGCCGGGATCGGCGCAGCACCGTGCGGATCGTACGCGGCCAGGCCCGGCGCGAGTGGCGCCGGGGTCGCCGGGGTCGCCGGGGTCGCCGGGGTCGCCGGGGTCGCCGGGGTCGCCGGGGTTCCCGGAGCCTCGGGCCGGTGCGCGAGGTGCTGCGGATCGAGCGCGAGGTCGTCGCGCCGCGCCTCGGGCTGCCGAACGGCGTCGAGCGCGCGCGCGCCAGCGGCGAGGCCGGGGTGCGCGTCGATCAGCCCGTCGCGGAGGTGGATCGGCGCGTGAGCCGCGTCGGGCTGGCGGGCGGTGATCTGCTCGAGGCCGGCGCGGTACCAATCCTCGGCGCGCGCGTGCTCCGCGTGCTTCTTCTCGTCGAGCTTCGCGCCCTCGTTGAGCGTCTTGTCGTGAGGCGCAGGCTGCGCGGGCTGCGCCGGCTGCGCCGGCTGCGCGAGCTGCGCGGGCTGCGTCGGCTGCGCGGGCTGCGCGAGCTGCGCCGGCTGCGTCGGCTGCGCCGGCTGCGCCGGCTGCGTCGGCTGCGCGAGCTGCGCCGGCTGCGCGGGCTGCGTCGACTGCGCGGGCTGCGCGGGCTGCGCGGGCTGCGCCGGTTGCGCGGGCTGCGCGAGCTGGCTCGCGCGCTCGAGCCGCTCGAGCTGGCTCGGCCACGCCTCGATCTTCGACGGCATCGCGGTCGCGAGCTGGACCGAAACGTCGAATTCGGGGCGTCGATCGACCGGCGTCTTCTGCTGCTCGGCAGCCGCCGGCTTCGGATCGGCAGCCGCCGACGTTGGATCGGCAGCCGCCGGCTTCGAGCCGCTCGCAGCCGCCTGCTTCGACGCCTGCTTCGACGCTTGCTTCGACGTCTGCTTCGACGTCGCTGGCGTCGCGGTCGCTGGCGTCGCGGCCTGGGCCTGCGCATCCACGGCCTGAGCCTGAGCGTTCGCATCCGCCGGCTTCGCGTCGGGCTGCGACGCCTGCGCTTGCGCCGCGTCGGGGAACGGGTACGCCTGCGCGTACTCGCGCAGGATCTCGGCGCCGGCCTCGATCGCGGGCTCGGCGCCCGACGAGCCGAGGGGGAGCCGCCCCGCGAGCTCCAGCGCGGCGCCGTCCGTGCGCTGGCCCAAGGCCGCGTCCACCAGCTCGTGCGCGAGCTGATAGCGGCCGCGCGCCGACTCCGGATCGTCGACCGCCGCGCCAGCGAGCGGAGCGAGCAGCGCCGCGCCGCCAGCGTCCATCTCCGCGAGCGTCGTGCGCAGGTGCTCGAGATCGCGATCGCGCTGGAGGCTCGCCGAGTGCTCCACCTCGGAGGTGGGCGCGCGCTTGCCCGGCCACGCCAGGAGCTCGAGGTCGAGCTCCTCCTCGGCGGCGCGATCGTGATCGCGCTCCCAGCTGTGCTGGCGTAAGGCTTCGCGCATCATCCTCGTTCGGGTGGAGATGCGGCGAGCCCTCGCTCGTCGCACCCCCGTCAGGTAGAGGCCGCGGCGCGCGCGATGTGACAGGGAAATCGCACGAGCGCGAAAGGCGCTCGCTCTCGCGTACTTATGCGGGAGTGGCGCGGTCGGTCAGCTCCGCCAACACTTCGGCGAGCGCTGGCGCCGGGCCGGCGAGCTGCGCGATCCCGGTCACGAGGAGGGTCCGCGCGTCGTCGTCGCGGCCCAGCGCGCGGTAGCGGCGAACCCCGAGCTGGATGCACAGCGCGTAGATCAGCGCGTCCCCGCGGGCGGCGGCATCGCGGAGCGCCTCGGCCAAAAGCGGGAGCGCGCGCTCGGCGGGCTCAGCGGTGGCGAGCAAGACCCGGGCGATCGGCTCGTCGGTGCGCGCGCCGAGCGACTCGCGCATCGCCGCGAGATCGCCCGCGGCGTAGTCGAGCAGCCCGCCCGCGAGGCGCGCGCGCGCCGCCTGCGCGCGCCGCCCATGCGCCTCCGCCACCAGCGCCGCCTTGCGCGCGCCGTCGCGGGCCGTCGCGAGATCGCGGCGCTCGACCGCCAGCTCGACGAGCCGGGACATCGCCGCGAGCCGCAGCGCCACTGGCCGCCCGGGGGCAGCGGCCGCCGTGTACCGCTGGTGGGCGACGCGGCGATCACCGGTCGCGCGCGCGATCTCGCCGAGCGCGAGGTCGGCCCACGCGTGCGCCGCGAGCGCGCGCGGCGCGTTGGGAGCCAGCTCCGCGAGCGCCTCGCCGAGCTGCGCGGCCGCGCGCTCGAGCGCGGCGACGTCGCGCGCCAGCGCCGCGGCCAGCGCCGCCGCGGCGGCGTGCACGACCGCGGCAGCCGGGTCCGCGGGAGGCGGCGGCAGCGCCGCGGGCTGCCCGCAGATCAGCCGGCACGCCGCGGCGAACAGCGCGAGCTCGGGGTCCGCGCCGCCGGCAGCGTCGAGCCGGGCGCGATCGTCCGCGTCGACCGCGCCGCCGGCAGCGTCGAGCCGGGCGCGATCGTCCGCGTCGACCGCGCCGCCGGCAGCGTCGAGCCGGGCGCGATCGTCCGCGTCGACCCCGTCGCGCCACGCGGCCGCCACGAGCGCACCGGCCTCGGACATCGCGCAAGCCTACGAGGCGCGGATGCCAAGTCAACGCGGCCTGCGCGTATACTCGCCGCGGTGGGGCGCTCGATCGAGCTCGCGCGCGACGGCGAACGGATCCTCGTGCGCGACGCGAGCGGGCTCGGCGTCGTCGATCTGCGCGAGCGGTCCCCGCGCGTCGCGATCGCCGCGGCCGAGATCCACGCGTTCGCGGCCGTCGCCGACCAGATCTGGATCGTCGCGGGCGCGCCGGCCCGGCTCCACGCGTACGACGCCGCGGGCGTCGCGCTCGGCTCGGTCTCGGTGCCGGAGCCCGGCCCCGCGGGCCGCCTCCTGCGCGCGCCGGCCGCGCGGCTCGCGAGCTGGCTCGGCTCGCAGGTGGTGCTGATCTCGCACGAGCGCGCGCTCACCGCCGCGCCGCTCCCGCCCGAGATCGACTTCGCGCTGCCGCTGTCGTCGACGCGCACGCTCCTCGCGAGCCGCAACCGGCTCTCGCTGCGCGATCAGGAGACGACGCGGTGGTCGATCTCGCTCGCGCCGGCCGGCAGCGTTATCGATGGCGCGATCGTCCTCGACGGCAAGGCGGCCGCGGTCGTCGTCGCCGCCGCCGGGAGCCACACCATCGCGATCGTCGGGCTGCGCGACGGCGCGCTGCTCCACCGCATCACCGTCGGCAACGCCGAGGACATCCGGTTCGCGCCCGCGCGCGGCGTCGCGCTCGTCCACACGCGCGACTCGCGCCTCGTGCTGATCGATCTCCGCTTCGGGCGGGTGATCGTCGACTACCAGGAGTCGCGCGCGATCGCGGAGGTGGCGATCGACGACAGCGCGCGCCAGATCGCGCTGCGCCTCGTCGACGATCCGGCGGCGGTCGTCCACGTCGCCGTCCCCGACCTGATCGCGGCCGCAGCGGCCGCCCCGGCGCGTCCGCCGCCCGCCTCCGCAGCCCCGCCCCCCGCCGCCGAGCCGCCGCCCGCCGAGCCGCCGCCCGCCGACCCGCCGCCCGCCGATCCGGCGCCCGCCGCCGATCCCGCGCCCGCCGCCGATCCGTTCGCCGCGGCCGGGCTCTCGCTCGCCTCTGGCGCGTTGCCGGCGCGCGCGTCCCGCGAGCCGGTGACCGGGAGCCTGGCGGCGATGCTGCACGCGCGCCACCGCGACCTCGCGATCGCGATGCTCAACGTCGCGATCGCGCGCGCCTGGGACGAGGGCCGGCTCGCCTACCCGCAAGGCGTCGGCCTGCCGTTCGCGAGCGAGGTCAGCGGCGTCGCCGCGGGCCAGCGCGGCCTCGCGCTCGAGGAGGTCGCGGCGGCCCAGCACCGGCTCGACGAGGCCGCGCGCGCTGCCAACGAGGCGCGCCGCACCGCCGCGCCGCGGCTCTCGCCGCTCGACGCGCTCGGCGCGGAGCTGGGGCTGTCGGCGCTCGCGCGCGACATGCTGCTGCTCGTCGCCGCGCCGAGCCTGTGGGGCGAGACCGCGCGGCTCTATGGCATCCTCGCGAATGACGATGGGCGGCCGCTCGTCGACGAGCACCTGCTCACCGAGATCCTCGCCGACCGCGCGGACCTCGCGGACCGCGCGCAGATCGCGCTCGAGCTCGACGACGACGGCCCGCTGATCCGCCACGGCGTCGTGCGGATCCAGCCCGGGCGGATGCGGCCGTTCCTGCCGCTCCTCGCCGATCCCGTCGCGCAGAAGCTCCTGCGCGGCGCGGACGCCCTCGCCGAGCTCGCGCACGCGGTCACCGCGCGCGCCGCCGATCGCACGCTCGAGGAGCTGCGGATCCCCAGCGCCGTCAAGCACGCGCTCGTGGCCGACCTCGGCCGCGCCGCCGCGCCGCTGCGGATCGCGGTCCGCGGCCGCGTCGGCTCTGGCCGCCACACGCTGCTCGCCGCGATCGCGGCCGCGGCGAACCGGCGCCTCGGCGTGATCGACGCGACCCCGATCGTGCGCGACGCGCGCGCGCGCGCCGGGGAGCTCGCCGTCGCGCTCGACCGCACCCACCTCGCGGGGCTCCTGCCGTGCATCGACGGCCTCGAAGCGATCGCGAGCCACGACGTCGTCACGCGCGACCAGGTGCGCGACATCCTGCGCCGCCACGCGGGGCCGCTCGCGGTGCGGCTGCCGGGGGACGCGCAGGTGCTGCTCGATCCGGGCTACGTGCTCGTCGATCTGCCGCCGCTCTCGCTCACCGATCGGCTCACCAGCTGGGAGCGCACGCTGGCCGCGCACGGGCTCCGCGTCGGAGAGCTCGGCGAGCTGGCCGATCGCTACGCCGTCGCGCCCGGCGTGATCGAGCGCGTCGGCGCCGCGATCGCGCGCGCCGGCGACACCGCCTCCGACGCCGGCCCGCGCTTCGAGGCCGGCATCCGCCAGCACCTCGACACGCGCCTCGGCGCGATCGCGAACCGCGTCACGCGCCTCGCGAGCTGGGAGCAGGTGATCCTGCCCGCCGACATCCAGGACAGCCTCACCGAGCTGATCGCGCGCATCAAGCACCGCCGGATCGTGTTCGACGCGTGGGGCTTCGATCGCCTGCTGTCGACGTCGCGCGGCGTGACGGCGCTGTTCCAGGGCGGGCCCGGCACCGGCAAGACGCTCGTCGCGAGCGCGATCGCGAACGAGCTCGGCATGGACCTCTACCGCGTCGATCTCTCGCGCGTGATGTCGAAGTGGATCGGCGAGACCGAGCAGAACCTCGCGCGCCTGTTCGACGCCGCCGAGGACGGCAACACGATCATCCTGTTCGACGAGGCCGACTCGCTGTTCGGCAAGCGCACCGAGGTCCGGAGCTCGGTCGATCGCTACGCGAACCTCGAGGTCAACTACCTGCTCCAGCGCATCGACACGTTCGAGGGCATCGCGATCCTGACGACGAACTTCGGCACCGCGATCGACAGCGCGTTCAAGCGCCGGCTGTCCCTGCGCCTCACGTTCCCGTTCCCCGACGAGGAGATGCGCGAGAAGCTGTGGCGCTCGCACCTGCCGCCCGCGCTGCCGATCGCCGGGCCGTTCGATCTCGCCGAGATCGCGCGCCGCTACCAGATGTCGGGCGGCTACATCCGCAACGCGACGCTGCGCGCGGCGTTCCTCGCCGCCGAGGAGCACTCGCCGCTCACGCAGGAGCACATCGAGCGCGCGATCAAGGCGGAGTTCCGCGAGATCGGCAAGATCGGCGAGGGCGGCGTCCTCGAGTGATCACCGCGGCAGGTGCTCAGCGGCGAGCCGCCGCAGCTCGTCCTTGACGCGCTCGAACTGCTTGCGCAGCGCCGCCGCCTTGCGCGCCAGCGCCTCATCACCGGCGTCGCCGCCGAGCAGGACGAGCGCGATGTCGCGCCACGGCAGGTTCCGATCGACGCGCAGGACGAGCAGCGTCTGGTCGTCCTCGGGGAGCTGGCGGCGGATCCGCGCGTAGACGTCGTCGACGACGCTCGCGTGCTGGCGCGTCGTGCTCCAGACGTGCGTCGCCGCGTGGGCCACCGACGGCACCGACGGGACGAGGTCCTCGTGCCGGCGGCGCGGCTGCGCGCGCACCGCGGACGCCGACTGGCGCGCGAGCATGTAGCACCACGTGCGGACCGAGCACCGGCCCTCGAACGCGCGCAGGCTCTTCCACAGCTGCTCGGACAGCTGCGAGAACGCGTCGTAGGCGTCGGTCTCGCTCGCGAGGATCGCGCCCAGCCAGCCGATCAGCTCGGGCCCGTAGGCGCGCAGCGCCTGCTCGGTCGCGCGATCGATCTCGCCGCGGGCGACGAGCGCGCGGATCTCGGCGTCGTGTGGATCGGGGGCGGGCGGCGGGCTTGGCATCTCAGGGGGAGCTCAGGGGCACTGGGTCCGCTGTTTCACGCGCTCGACGAGCCCCGGCGGCGGGAGCGTGGTCGTGGACTTGCCGAACCAGTCCGAGAGCCAGCGCGCGCCGCGCTCGTGGCCGTACGTCCAGCGGCCCTCGAGCTGGATGCGGCTCGCGTTGCGCGCGAACCGGATCTCGAGCTTGCCGGCGTTGTCGGGGCCGCGGAACGTCGGCGCCTCGCACCACACGCCCAGGAACAGCCCGTCGTTGTAGTGGCCGATGAGGATGCCGTCGTCGTGCTGGTAGACGCCGTACGCCCGGCCCTCTGCGTCGACGGTGAACAGCATGACGCCGTAGTTCACGTCGTACGTGCCGGCGATCTCGGCCAGGCCCGGCGCCGGGGGCGGCGTCAGCGCGCGCCGCGCGACCTCCGCGCCGGGGTCCCGCGCCGGCGCGCCCCAGTACGTGGCCGCGCTGCCGGCCGCGGCGCCGAGCGCGAGCACGCCCGCGGCGACGATCAGCCGGCGCCGGGGCAGCTGCGGGGCCGCCGCGGCGGGCGGCCGCCCGCTGGCCTCGGCGAGCCCGTCGCGCAGCTCCTGGGCCGACCCCGGGCGCGCCGCGGGCTCGGCGGCGAGCGCGCGCTCGAGCACGCGGCGCAGCGCGCGCGTTGCGGGCGTGATATCGAGCTCGGCGAGCACCTTCGCCGCGGTCTGCTCGTCGGCGCGCCGGCCGGACAGGCACTCGACGAGGACCAGCGCCGCGGCCCACACGTCGGTGCGCACGTCCTGCGCGCCGCCGTCGCGCTGCTCGGGCGCCATGTAGCCGGGCGTGCCGGCTCCGCGCGTCACCGGGCCCGCGTCGGTGTCGAGCGTCAGCGCGATGCTGAAGTCGAGCACCTTGACGCGATCGTCGACGGTGAGGAACACGTTGTTCGGCTTCAGATCGCGGTGCAAGACGCCGCGCGCGTGCGCGAACGCGAGCGCGCCGAGCACGGCGTCGGCGATCGCGAGCGACTCGCTCACGGGCAGCCGCTTGCGCCGGGCGAGCCGGGCGGCGAGCGTCTCGCCCGTCAGGAGCTCGAGCACGAGGTACGGGTGCCCGTCGTGCTCGCCGACGTGGTGGAGCGTCACGATGTTCGGGTGCAGGAGCTGCGCGGTCGCCTGCGCCTCGCGATCGAACAGGCGGCGCAGGTGCTCGCCCTCCTCGCCATCGGCCGCCCGCAGCACCTTGACCGCGACGTCGCGGCCGAGCCGCCTGTCGCGCGCGCGGAACACGACGCCCATGCCGCCGCCGCCGATCCGATCCGTCAGCTCGTAGGTGCCGCCGAGCACCTGCCCGGGCACCAGCATGGCGGGCGCGTCGACGCGCGCGACCCGGCGGATCAGCTCGTCCATCGTGGTCGCAGGCTGGTCGCCGCCGTCGCTCTCGGCATCGCCAGCCACGCGTGGATCATAAGCCGTGATCCGGCCCCTCACCAGCGCGCGCTTCGGGCCGCGGCCGCGGTCCGGCCGCCGAACGCTTCGCCGCGGGCGGGCGCAGCGCCTGGCTGCGCGAGCGCTTCCCGGGCCACAGCGGCGGCTCGCGCGTCGGCGTCACCGCGGTCCGCTTGCCTGGCCACGGCGCCTGCGCGACCGCTCGGTCCTGCGCCAGCGGCGGCGGGCCCAGGTACGGCTTTGCGCTCACGGACCCGCGACAGTACCCGAAATCGGCCGGCGGCGGCTCTCGACCACGGGTGAGCGCTAGATCACGACCCCGGCCGCGGGCCGACGATGACGTGCGCGACGCCGGGGAGCTTCCCCGCGACGAGCTCGTATCGCGGCCACATCGCGGGCCGGCGAGCACGCCGGTGGCGGCGACCTGGTAGAACACGATGCGCTCGACGCCGACGATCGCGCGGGCGACGCTCACGACGACGAGGAACGCGAGCGGCGGCACGAACGCGGCCAGCTGCAGGCTAGACTCGCCGCGGATGACCAGGACGGCGCTCATCACCGGCGGCAACCGCGGGATCGGGCAGGAGGTCGCGCGCGCGCTGGCGAGCGACGGCTGGGACGTGCTGGTGGCCGCGCGCGATCGCGCCAAGGGGCAGGCCGCCGCGGCGCGGCTGCGCAAGGAGACCGGCGGGCGGCTCAAGGCCGTGGAGCTCGACGTCACGAGCGACGCGTCCGTGGCCGCCGCGGCGCAGAAGCTCCGCGACGGCGCGATCCGCATCGACGCGCTGGTCAACAACGCGGGCATCTACGGCGCCGCGCGCGGCCAGGGCGGCACCGCGCGGACGATCGAGACGAACTTCTTCGGCCCGCTGCGCGTGACGCTCGGCCTCCTGCCGCTCCTGCGAGACGGCGCGACCGTCACGAACGTGACGAGCGGGCTCGGCGCGCTCGCGCACCTGAGCGAGCCGCACCGCCAGCGGCTCGCGGATCCGGCGCTCACCCGCGAGGCGCTCGAGCGCCAGATGCGCGAGTTCGCGCAGGGCGACGAGGACTGGGGCACGGATGCCTACGGCGTGTCCAAGGCGGCGCTGAACGCGCTGACGCGGCTCCTCGCCGACGAGCTTGCGCCGCGCGGCATCCGCGTGAACGCGGCGTGCCCCGGCTGGGTGCGCACGGACATGGGCGGGCGCCACGCGCCGCGCTCCGTCGAGCAGGGCGCGGCGAGCGTCCGGTTCGGCGTGACGGCGCCCGGGACCGGCGGCATCTACCGCGACGGCGAGCAGATCGCGCCGTGACGCGGTCCGGGCGCTAGGCGCGCTCGAGGCGCGCCGGCACGTGCTTGTGCCACGGCGTGCCGACGAACGGATCGCGGTCCTCGCTCGCGGTGAGCTCGTTCGGCGCGACGCCGGTCGCGCCGCGGTCGGGGTAGCCGAGCCCGAGCCCGTTCGGCAGCGAGAGGTGGCCGCGCTGCATCGTGGCCGAGACCTCGACGGGTACGGTGACGGCGGCGCGCCGCGTGACGAGCCGGACGCGCTCGCCGGTCGCGACGCCGAGCGCGGCGGCGTCGTCGGGGCTGATGCGCAGCGCGCCGGCGGCGTCCTTCTTGCGCCAGTTCGGGTCGCGGATGATCGTGTTCGCGGTGAACGACCGCCGCTCGCCCGCGGAGAGCACGAACGGGAACGCCGGATCGGCGGCGGGCGCGGCGTCCAGGCGGGCGAGCTCCTCGAGCAGATCCGGCAGCGCGAGGTGGAGCGTCGCCCCCGCGCGCGGCCGGACGTCGGCCCACTCGTCGATCGCGAACACCACGCCGGACTCGGCGTCGAGGATGCGCTGGAACAGCGCGCACGCGACCTCGATCGGCGCGCCGCGAAACCCGGCCCGCGCGAGCGACGGCCCGTGCTGCATGACGGCGCGGGCGGCGAGCCCGAACACGACGGCGCCCTCGCGAAACTCCTCGGGCAGATCGAGCGTCCGGTAGAGGAGCACGGGCGCGAGGCCCGAGAGGCGCGGATCCGGCATCACGCGCGCGAGGAACGCCGCCGCGTACGCGGGGAGCCCCTGGCCGGCGGCCGCGCGGAGCGGCGCGAGGTCGGCCTCGGTGACGGCGCCCAGCGCCTCGCAGAGCCGCGCGTGGATCTCGGCCTCGGAGAGCGTGTTCGGCGCGGGCGGCACGAGGCGGCGCCGCAGGTGGAAGTAATTCTCGGGGAAGTCGAAGTTGAAGAACGTCGCCTCGGCCTTCTCGAACTGTGAGGACGCGGGCAAGACGTAGTGCGCGAGCTGCGCGGTCTCGCTCAGCGCGACGTCGATCACCACGAGCGTGTCGAGCGAGGCGAGCGCCTCCCGCATCCGCTGCGAGTCGGCGAGCGAGTGCGCGGGGTTCGCCGCCTCGACCAGCATCGCGCGGTAGCGCTTGGGGTGCTCGGTCAGGATCTCGTCGGCGATCACGTTGCACGGCACGAGCCCGCCGACGATGCGCGCGCCGACCACGGGGCTTTGGCGCTTGGCGTCGCCGGCCGTCAGATCGACCATCGTGGTGGGGATGAAGTGCGTCCCTGGCTTGCCGAAGCTGCCTGTCATGAGGATCAGCAGGCGGTGCAGGTAGCTGACGAGCGTCGAGTGGTGGTTCATCTGGACGCCGAGATCCTCGAAGCTCGCGAACGCGCGCGCGGTGCCGATCGCGCGCGCCGCGCGGCGCACGAGCGCGGGATCGAGCCCGGTGCGCGCGATGGCGCCCTCCAGCGAGCACTGCCCGAGCGCGGCGGTCACGCTCTCGAGCTCGCCGGGCGGGACGTGCGCGGCGAGGAACGCGCGATCGACGAGATCGTCCTCGAGGAGGAGCTTCAGCAGCGCGACCAGGAGCCACGCGTCGGTCCCGGGCCGCACGGCGAGGTGAATATCGGCGAGCTCGGCGGTCTCGGTGCGCCGCGGATCGACGACGATCAGCGTGCGCGCCGGGTCCGCGGCGAGCTCCTTCAGCGTCACACGCGCGCGCGGGATCGAGTGCGAGTGCCACGGGTTCTTGCCGAGGAACAGCGCGACGTCGCAGTGCTCGAAGTCCGCGCGGGTCGCGCTCCCCATCATGCGCGCGGCGACCCAGAACTCGCCGGTCTTCTCCTGCGCGAGCGCGCTCGAGCGGTAGCGCGATCCGAGCGCGCGCCGCGTCGCGGCCGAGTACGCGCCCGGCAGGTGGTTCCCCTGCCCGCCGCCGCCGTAATAGAAGATGCTGTCGCCGCCGTGCGTGTCGCGCACCGCCGCGAGCCGCGCCGCGACCTCGCGGATCGCGGTGTCCCAGTCGATCGCCTCGAACGTGCCGTCCGCGCGCCGGCGCAGCGGCGACGTCAGGCGATCTGCGCCGTGCTGGTAGTGATCGAGCCGGTGCGGCTTCTCGCACGCGTACCCGCGCGACGACGGGTGCGCCTTGTCGCCGCGCAGCTTCACGAGGTGCCGCCCGCCCTCGCCGCCGAGCATCACCTCGAGCCCGCAGTTGCACTCGCACAGGATGCAGGCGGTGCGCTTCCAGTCGCCATCGCTCGTCATGCGCCGAGTCTGCACGACGCCGCCGATCATCGCGTCGCGATCTCCTCCGCATCGACGAGTCACGCGCGCAGCGCGCGAGCCACCAATCGACACGCGCCCTCCCCATGGATGGCATGTGCGTAGGAGTCCCCGAGGCAGAACTCCCCCAGAACCCTGTTTGAATGTGACGGCGTGTCACGCCGCTGGCGACCGGCTTGTGTGGACTCGATTCGTGAACTGCTTGCCTGGGCGCCGCCGACCACGATCACCAGGGGCGTGAGGGGCGCGCTGGGCACCTTCCATGAATAGGAAACGCCTATGACGCAAGGCCGTACAGCGAAGAAGAAGTGGGTTCGTGGCGCACTGCTAGTCGCTGCGATCGCGGGCTGTCAGTCGCCTCCCGCCGATGACCTCGAGGACAGGCCCCGGGGAGCCACGGGAGCCACGGGAGCCACGGAATCCCAAGACGCCCAGGACATCACGAACGCGCTGGCCCAGCTGCCGGAGGCGGAGGTGCTCCAGTACTCCGCCGACGGCGTGCCGCAGTTCGTCGTCGGCGAGCTCGGCAAGATCGCGGCCGAGCCGGCTGCCGGCCTCACCGCCAGCGACGCGAGCCTGCGCGCTGCGTTGCCGGCCATCTTGAAAGTGTTCCGCCTCGAGAACAAAGATCTCCAGCTGCGCAAGGTGAACGTCGACGAGGTCGGCGGTCGCCACTATCGCTACGACCAGGTGTTCGGCGGCCTGCCCGTCGTCGGCGCCGATCTCGTGGTCCACGTCGACGCGAAGGGCGCGATCACCGGCATCAACGGCACGGCCCGCGGCGACCTCTCGCCGTCGCTCGGCGCCACCGCGGTCGCGCGCAGCACGGGGAACGTCAACATCGAGAACGACGCGCGGTGGGCCTTCATGATGGGCCGCACGATCCGCGACGCGCGCACGGTCTACCTCCAGACCCAGGCGGGCACGTTCCACAAGGCATACGAGCAGATCGTCGAGGGGCACCGCGGTCCGGATCCGGTCATCGACCGGGTCTACGTCGATGTGGAGACCGGCGCGGTCCTCGAGGTGCATCCGCAGATCCAGCACGCGCGCAACCGCCGCACGTACACCGCGAACTACGGCACCGCGCTGCCGGGCACGATGAAGCGCTCGGAGACGCAGAGCGCGACGGGCGACACCGCCGTCGACCAGGCGCACGACAGCGCCGGCCACACGTACGACATGTACAAGTATTTCTGGCAGCGCGACAGCCTCGACGGCGCGGGCCTGGCGCTGATCAGCTCGGCCCACTTCTCGACCAACTACTGCAACGCGTTCTGGAGCGGCACCCAGATGGTGTACGGCGACGGCAACGCGGCGCAGAAGTGCAGCAACCTGACCGCGATCGACGTCGCGGCGCACGAGCTGACCCACGGCGTCACCTCGAGCGAGTCGAAGCTGACGTACGCCGGCGAGTCCGGCGGCCTGAACGAGTCGCTGTCCGATATCTGGGGCAGCGGCGCCGAGGCGTTCGTCGACGGCGGCAAGAGTGGCAGCCTGCCGGCGACGGACCGGGTGTTCCTCATCGGCGACGCCACCCTGCCCCCGTTCATCCGCTCGATGTGCGATCCGGCCGCCGACGGCGTGTCGCGGGACATGTGGACCCCGGACCTCGGCAGCGTCGACGTGCACTACAGCTCGGGCCCGAACAACCTCGTGTTCTGCGGGCTCTGCAAGGGGTGCATGAAGCACCCGCGCGGCAAGACCAACATCATGGTCCCGGCGATCGGCATGGAGCGGGCGCTGCGCCTGTTCTACAAGGCGAACGTCGACCTCCTGACGGCGAGCGCGAGCTACATGACGATGCGCAACGCGATGATCACGGCCGCGCAGCAGCTCGGCTACGACAAGGCGACGCAGGACGCGGTCGCCTGCGCGTACGCGGCGATCGGCGTCGGCCCGGCTCCGCAGAGCTGCAGTGGCGGCGTGTCGCTGCCGCCGATCGACACCGCGCTCGCGAGCGGGGACCGCGCGGCCGACAGCCTCAAGCAGGGCGCGCCGTCGGGCTGCGCCACGGGGGACCCGGTCCTCACGAGCGGCGTGGGCCAGACCGTCTCGGCCGGGCCCAGCACCAGCGCGTACCGCTGCATCAAGGACGTCCCGGCCGGCACGACCTTGACGTTCACGCTCAGCGGCGGCACCGGCGACGCGGACCTCTACACGCAGTTTGGCGCGCGCCCGACGACGGCGAGCCACCTCTGCCGCCCGTACGAGAGCGGCAACCACGAGACGTGCACGCATACGATCACGACGTCGACGGCGGGTGACTGGTACGTGATGGTGCGCGGGTTCACGGCGTCCTCGAACGTCACGCTGACGGCCACGTACGGCAGCGACACGACGTCGCTCGCGTCGCCCGCTGGCGTGCTCACGAACGGCGTCCCGGTCACGCAGCTGGCCGGCGCCACCGGCAGCATGCGGCACTGGGTGCTCGACGTCCCTGCGGGTCAGTCGATGGTGACCTTCACGATTCAGGGCGGCACGGGCAACGCGGACCTCTACATGAGGTTCGGCGGGGCCGCGTCGGAGACGGCCTTCCACTGTCGCCCGTCGCTCGACGGCAACAGCGAGACCTGCTCGTGCCCGTTCGGGCTCAAGGGCGTGTACCACGTCGGCATCCGCGGCGCCGCGGCGTACGCGGGCGTCACGCTGACGGGTTCCTACGCGAGCGGCATCGACACGTGCGCCAGCGGCGGCCCGTGCCTCCTGAACGGGGTCCCGGTCGGCAACCTCTCGGGCAAGCAAGGCAGCAGCGCGTACTGGCAGATCCCCAACGTCCCGAGCGGGAAGATCCCGACGATCGAGATCAGCGGCGGCCGCGGCGCGGTGGACCTCTACACCCAGGTCGGCACGATCCCGACGCCGACGAGCTACCAGTGCCGCCAGCGCTTCACCGGCAACAGCGAGACGTGCGCCCACGCGACGGCGACCACCGGCACCTGGTACGTGATGCTGCACGGCGACACGGACTACAGCGACGTGACGCTGCGCGCCAGCTTCTAGCCCGGGGCGCCTCGGGGCGCCTAGGCACTGGAGATCAGGAGATCGAGATACTCGGTCGTCACGGGCCGATTGACGAAGTCGGTGTAGTCCCGCGCGATGTCGTAGTTGCGCGGGTTGTGCGGGCGGTGCGTGACGAGGACGTCGTGCAGGCACCAGCCGGCCCCCGAGGCGCAGCCGGTGCCGGGGACGGTGACCTCGAACGCGTCGCCATAGGCGGCGTACGTGGTGCCGAGCGCGCGCATCGCGCCGCTGTTCTGCGACAGGCCCGACGGGAGCAGCGGATCGCACGCGTACACGAACGCGATGCGCGAGAGGCTGGCCACGATCGGCGTGGTCAGCCCGGTGCCGCCGCCGTCGAGGTTGGCGTACGAGATGCGCGACAGGTGCGCCACGTCCGTCGCGGCGTGCATCTGCGTGAGGAGCTCGTGCGCGACGTACGAGCCGCTCGAGTGCGCGATGACGTAGATCGGCGCGATGTCGCCGGTGAGCTTGCCGAGGTGCGCGCGCAGGGCGGTGTTGGCGATCTCGCGCGCCGCGTATTTCGGATCGGCGGGGCCCTGCACGGCATACACGTGCCCGACGCCGGCCGCGGCGAGCTTCGCGTTCATGAGCGCGGTGGCCCACGCCGAGGTGTGGCTGAGCTGTGCGGAGTAGCCGCCGTACGCGATCAGGATCGCGGGCGCCGCGTTGACCCTGCGGTACGAGACGCCGCGGCCGATGCTGGTCCAGCTCGCGGCGGCGAGCTCACTGCCGGTGCCGCTCGCGGCGGCGAGCCGGACGCGCGCCGGGCGCCGGGCGCGCTCGACGCACGCGTGGCACGCGCCGGGGCGCTGGCCGCGCGTGCGCCGGGGATCGCCAGTGACGGACAAGATCACGAGATCAGAGTCGCGCCTCGTGCGGCGGTCGTGCAAGGCCGGAGATGGCCATCGCGCGCGGTCGCCCTGCCGGGCGGAGGCGCGGCCGGGCGGAGGCGCGGCCGGGCGGAGGCGCGGCCGCGCGGCGGTATGCTGCGCAGATGGAGCGCTTCGCACCGGTGGACATCGAGCGCGTGCCGCGGCCGGGCGGCGGCTTCGTGCTGCGGTCGCGCGCCGCGGCGCCGGTGCACGCGCGCTGCGTGGGCGACTGGCTGGTGCGCTGGGCCGCCGAGGCGCCAGAGCGGACGTTCCTGGCGGAGCGCGACGGCGCGGGCGCGGACGCGGGCTGGCGGCGGCTGTCCTACGCCGAGGTGCTCGCGGCGGTGCGGTCGATCGGCCAGGCGCTGCTCGAGCGCGGGCTGTCGTCGGCGCGGCCGCTCGCGATCCTGTCGGGCAACGGCATCGATCACGCGCTGGTCTCGCTCGCCGCGATGCACGTCGGCGTGCCGGTGGCGCCGCTGTCGCCCGCGTACGCGCTGCTCTCGCGCGACTTCGCGCGGCTGCGCGAGCTGGTGGCCGCGCTCGCGCCGGGCGCGGTGTTCGTCGCCGATCCGGGCCCGTTCGCGGCCGCGCTCGACGCGCTCGGGGCCTCGCGCGGCGAGCTGGCCATCTTGCCGAGCGCGGCGGAGCTCGCGCGCACGTCGGCCGGCGACGGGGTGGATCGCGCGTTCGCGGCGCTGGGCGGAGACACGGTCGCGAAGATCCTCTACACGTCGGGCTCGACGGGCGCGCCGCGCGGCATCGTCAACACGCACCGCATGCTGTGCGCGAACCAGGCGGCGCTCGCGCACGGCTGGCGGTTCCTCGCGCGGCGGCCGCCGGTGGTCGTCGACTGGCTGCCGTGGAGCCACACGTTCGGCGGCAACCACAACTTCCACCTCGTGCTCGCCCACGGCGGCACGCTGTACATCGACGCGGGGAAGCCGGCGCCGGGCGCGTTCGACGCGACGGTGCGCAACCTGCGCGAGGTCCCGTCGACGATCTACTTCAACGTGCCGCGCGGCTTCGACATGCTCGCCGGCCACCTCGAGGCCGACGCGGCGCTCTGCGCGGCGTTCTTCCGCGACCTCGACGTCGTCTTCTACGCCGCCGCGGCGCTGTCGCCCGCGACCTGGGCGCGCCTCGAGGCGTGCGCGCGGGCGGCGGGCGCGAGCGTCGCGATGACCTCGGCGTGGGGCTCCACCGAGACGGCGCCGCTCGTCACGCAGGTGCATTTTCCGATCGCGCGCGCGGGCGTGATCGGCGTGCCAGTGCCGGGCGTCGAGCTGGCGTTCGCCCCGGTGCCGGGCGGTGACGCGCACGAGCTGCGCGTCCGCGGCCCGAGCGTCACGCCGGGCACGTGGCGCGCGGGCGGCGGCATCGATCCGGTCCCGCTCGACGAGCTGGGCTTCTACGCGATGGGCGACGCGGGCGTGCTCGCCGACCCGGAGGAGCCGGCGCGCGGCGTCGTCTTCGACGGCCGCATCACCGAGAACTTCAAGCTGGCGACGGGCTCGTGGGTGCGCGTCGGCGAGCTGCGCATCGCCCTGCTGGCGGCGTGCTCGCCGCGCCTGGCCGACGCGGTGCTCACTGGCCACGACCGCGACGAGGTCGGCGCGCTCGTGTTCCCGGCGCCGGGCCAGGTCGTCGACGACGCGTTCCGCGCCGCGCTGCGCGCCGGGCTGGCCGCGCTGGAGGGCGGCGCCGCGCCGGGCGCCTCGAGCACGCGGATCGCGCGCCTGCTGGTCCTCGCCGAGCCGCCGAGCATCGACGCGGGCGAGATCACCGACAAGGGCTACCTGAACCAGCGCGCGATCCTCCGCCGCCGCGCGGCCGACGTGGCGCGCCTGTACTCGGCCGATCCGGCGGTGATCGCGCGGTGAGCGGTCGCGGCCCGCGGCCCGCGGCGCGATCGTGAGCGTCGCGCCGCCGCCGGGAGAATCGGCAGGCATTTCAGGCGTGTCCGGGGTGCCGTCCGGCAGCGGACTCCAAAATGGCGAAGTGACGCAACCATTGGCGCGGTGTGCCCGATAGGGCGCGTCGTGCATCACCCGTTCGACCACTTCGCGAAGAACATCCTGCGCGACGCCCTGAGCCGCGCCTGCACCGCCGAGACCGAGGTCGAGGTCCTGGCGGCGACGCAGAAGATCGACGTCTACACCACGCCTGATCCTGCCCGCGCCGCGGAGCGTGCCCGCATGGGGCTGCTCGGGGAGCTGGCGGAGCGGCCGTGCCTGTTCGAGCCGTTCCACGACACGCCGACGCTGCGCCAGGTCCGCCGGTGCCTGAACAAGCAGCACACGTGGCATCACGAGCTCGAGCGCCGCGCCCGCGCGACCACCGGCGTGTCCCCGCCGGAGGCCGACCGCGACAGGCTCGCCACGGACGAAGCGCCGTTCCCGACGCTCGTCGTGATCAGCCCTGGCAAGCCGGCGACTGTGCTCGACGCCTACGGCTGCCAGCAGATCTGTCCGGGCGTCCACCGGTCTGCGGTCTGGGGCCTGGCCCTGCGCGTCGTCGTGCTCGCGGAGCTGCCGCCGACACGCGAGACATTGCTGCTGCGCCTGCTGGGTAAGGGCCGCGTGTTCAGCCAGGCACTGGCCGATCTCGCACGATTGTCCGACGACGCCTGGGAGCGGAGCGTCGTCACACCGCTGTTGGTACACTTCCGGCTCGGTAGTCATGAGCACCCGACGAACAAGGAGGACGACGTGAGCGCCGAGATCCGGGCATGGTTCGAGGACTACGAGCGCAAGGTGCGCAGCGAGAGTCACGAGGCAGGCCACAAGGCAGGCCGCAAGGAAGGGGAGCGCAGCCTGCTGCTGCGACAGCTGCGCGCCCGGTTCGGCGAGCTGCCGGCAGCGACCGTCGCTCGCATCGAGGCGGCCGAGATCGCCGACCTCGAGCGCTGGGGCGATCGCGTCCTCGGCGCGCAGACGCTCGCCGAGGTGCTCGACGGCTCCGCCTGACCGGATCGGGGCTGGATCCACACGGCCCCCCGGAGCTCCTCGGAGACCCATGACCCAGGCTTCGGCTGATGACGAGCTGACGGAGATGCTGGTCGCGTTCGCGGCGGGCGACCTTCCGGCCGCGCTCGTCGCGGCCCGGCGCGGAGCTGCGCGCACGGCCGATCCGGTCGCGCGGGCGGCGGAGACGTACCTCGGGGGCGTCATCGCGCGCGGCGCGCGGCCGGTGTACGAGCAGGCCGAGGCGTTCGGCGCGTTCATCCGCGGCGGCGGCAACCAGCGCCTGTACCGCGCGACGAGCGAGGCGCTGCGGGCGATCTACCGCGAGCTGCCGCCGGGCGCGCGCGTCCTGGACGTGGGCGTCGGCGACGGGCTGGCGCTCGTGCCGGCGATCGAGGGAGTGATCGCCGAGCTCCGCGCCGAGCTGACGGTGCTCGAGCCGGCAGAGGAGCTCCTGTCTCGCACGACGCGCGCGCTCGACGGGCTCGGCGTGCGGTACGAGGCGTTCCCGGGGACGATCGAGGAGCTCATCCGCACGCACGGCGAGCGCCGCTTCGAGCTGATCGAGGCCACATTCTCGTTGCATGGCCTGCAGCCGGACGGCCGGCGCGACGTGCTCGCCTGGATGCGCGGGGCGGCAGGCCGCCTCGTGATCGCGGAGTTCGATGTGCCGCGGTTCGGGGGCGCGCTCGATCCGGCGCACATCGCGTACGTGATCGATCGCTACCGGCGCGGCCTGGCGGAGTACGCGGACGACGGCGACCTCGTCGCGCAAGGGTTCCTCATGCCGGTCATGTTCGGCTACTTCACGACCGGCCGGGCGCGCGTGACATATGAACAGCCGATGGCGGCCTGGATCGAAGACCTCCGCGCGGCGGGCTTCACCGAGATCGGCGCCCGCGTGATCGATCCGTACTGGTGGGCGCCCGCGTTCGTGCTCGACGCGCGCGGCCGCGGCGGCGGCGGCGACGGCGGCGGAGATCCGCGCGCCTGAGGCGTGGCGCGACCCGGCCCGGCGCTACCGAGCGCCGTGGCGGAGCACCACGATGGCGTTGGTGTCGCTGATGACGAGGGAGTCGCCCAGGATCGCCAGGCTCCTGGGGAACGCGAGCCGCGGGACCGCGCCGAGCAGGATCCCGACCATGCCGGCGGTCCCCGCGATCGTCGTGGTGACGCCCTCGGCTGTGATCTTGCGAATGATGGAGCTCTTCTGGTCGGCGACGTACACGTTACCGGCGCGGTCGACGGCGACGCCGGTGGGGTGGTCGAAGCGCGCGGCGGCGCCGGTGCCGTCGGTGCTGCCGGTCATGCCGGCGGTGCCGGCGAGCGTCGTCACGACGCCGCCGAGGGTGATCTTGCGGATCACGGAGTTGTCGCGGTCGGCGACATAGATGTTGCAGAACGCGTCGACCGCGAGGCCGACGGGGTAGTTGAAGCGCGCCGCGGCGCCGGTGCCGTCGGTGCTGCCGGTCATACCGGTGGCCCCGGCGACCGTCGTCACGACGCCGGCGGCGGTGACCCTGCGGATGCTGTGGGTGCTCGTGTCGCTGACGTAGAGCGTGCCGGCGCTGTCGATGGCCAGCCCCTCGGGACGCTCGAAGCGCGCGGCGGCGCCGGTGCCGTCGGTGCTGCCGGCCGTGCCCGCGGTGCCGGCGAACGTGGTCACGGCGCGGGCGGGGGTGATCTTGCGGATGGCGAAGTTGGCCAGGTCGGTGACGTAGACGTTGCCGGCGCCATCGACGGCCACGCCGCTGGGATAATTGAAGCGCGCCGCGGCGCCGGTGCCGTTCGCGGTCCCCTGCAGGCCCGCGGTGCCGGCGAGCGTCGTCACGACGCCAGCGGCGATCTTGCGGATGGTGTGGTTGGTCTGATCGGCGACGTAGACGGCGCCGGCCTCGTCGGCCGCCACGCCGCTGGGGTAGTTGAAGCGCGCCGCGGTGACGGTGCCGTCCATGCTGCTGCGCGCGTCTGCCGCGCCGGCGAGCGTCGTCACGACCCGGGCCGTGGTGATCTTGCGAAGGGTGGAGTTCACCGTGTCGGCGACATAGACGATGCCGGCGCTGTCGACGGCCACGCCTTGGGGATCGTAGAAGCGCGCCGCGGCGCCGGTGCCGTCGAGGCTGCCGGGCGTCCCGGCCGACCCGGCGAGCGTCGTCACGACGCCGGCCGGGGTGATCTTGCGGATGGTGTTGTTCGTCGCGTCGGCGACGTAGACGTTGCCGGCACCGTCGACGGTCACGCCTTGGGGGTTCCAGAAGCGCGCCGCGGCGCCGGTGCCGTCGGCGCTGCCCTCCATGACCGCGCTGCCGGCGAGCGTCGTCACGGCGCCGGCGGCGGTGATCTTGCGGATGGTCTGATTGTTCTGGTCGGCGACGTAGACGGTGCCGGCGCTGTCGGCGGCCACGTCCTCGGGCGTGTAGAAGCGCGCCGCGGCGCCGGTGCCGTCGGTGCTGCCGGACATGCCGGCGGTGCCGGCGAGCGTCGTCACGACCCCGGCGGCGGTGATCTTGCGGATGGTCTCGTTGCCCGTATCGGCGACGTAGACGGTGCCGGCGCCGTCGACGGCCACGCCGGAGGGGGACGCGAAGCGCGCCGCGGCGCCGGTGCCGTTCGCGCTGCCGATCATGCCGGCGGTGCCGGCGAGCGTGGTCACGACCCCGGCAGCGGTGATCTTGCGGATGGTCTGGTTGTTCAGGTCGGCGACGTAGATGTTGTCGGCACCGTCGACGGCGACGTCGGCAGGGTAGTCGAAGCGCGCCGCGGCGCCGGTGCCGTCGGCGCTCCCGGCCATGCCCGCGGCGCCGGCGAGCGTGGTCACGACGCCGGCGGGGGTGACCTTGCGGATGGTGTGGTTCTCGTGATCTGCGACGTAGAGGTTCTTGGCGCTATCGACGGCCACACCCGCGGGGCGGTTGAAGTGCGCCGTGGCGCCGGTGCCATCCAGGTTGCCGGGGCCGCCGATGTCGCCCGCGAGGAACTCGAGCTCGAGCGGCTCTGCGGGCACGTCCGTCGGCGGGGACGCGTCATGGGGCGAGTCCGCAGGCAGATCGAAGCGACACGCGGCGAGCGCGACGGAGAGCGAGCAGACGGCCCAGATCTCGAGATTCATCATGATGGATTGCCTCCAAGGGCCGACCGCGCCCGAACGACCCACCGCCTCCCTCCGGGGTCGCCGGCCGGTACAATGCACGGGAGTTCGCGAGCGGGGGAGACTTTCGGCGCCGTGGCCAGGGAGGAGCGGCGCGGCGCGCGCGTCACGCGCGTCACAGCAGGGGCGACATCAGGCGCGCGCCGGCCTGGCCGAAGCGGCGGAGCAGCGGCTGGCGATCGAACTCGGCGCGGACGATCTCGCGGCTGTCGCGCAGGTCCTCTTCGAACGCGGCCGCGAGCGCCGCGTTCGCCTGCGCGCTGTACACGATCGCCGCGACCTCGAAGTTCAGGCGGAAGCTGCGGTTGTCGAGGTTGGCGGTGCCGACGATCGCGACGTCGTCGTCGCACACCATCGTCTTGGCGTGGATGAAGCGCGCCTCGTACTCGAAGACGCGCACGCCGACCTCGAGGAGCTCCGGGAAATAGCTGCGGGCCGCGAGATCGACGAGCCGGCTGTCTCCGCGGCGCGGCACGATCAGCCGCACGTCGACGCCGCGCAGCGCCGCGGCGACGATCGCCATGAGCAGCGCCTCGTCGGGCACGAAGTACGGGCTCGTCATCCACAGCCGATCGGTCGACTGGTTGATCGCGGTGAAGAACGCCTTGTGGATCGCGAACGCGCTGGAGTCAGGCCCCGAGCCGACGATCTGCACGAGGTGCTCGCCGCCGCGCGTGGGCTGGGGGAACGTCGACTCGTTGATCGGGCAGAGCCGATCGGCGGCGAAGCTCCAGTCCTCCGTGAACAGCCGCTGGAGGGGCCACACGGCGGCGCCGGTCACGCGGAGGTGCGTGTCGCGCCAGAAGACCGTGCTGCGCGCGGCGCTGTGGAAGTCGGTGATGTTCATGCCGCCGGTGAACCCGACGCGGCCGTCGCAGACGACGATCTTGCGGTGCGTCCGGAAGTCGGGGCGGCGCGTGCGCACGATGCGCAGGCGGATCGGGTTGAACAGCGCGAGCTCGACCCCGGCGGCGCGGAGCGGGGCGAGCCACCGCCGCCCGAGGTTGCTCGAGCCGGTGCCGTCGACGATCATGCGCACCTGCACGCCGGCCTTCGCGCGCGCGATCAGCGCGTCGCGCAGCTCGGTCCCGATCTGGTCGGGCTCCCAGATGTAGTACTCGACGTGGACGTGGTGCTTCGCCGCGGCGACGGCCTCGAGGATCGCCGCGTAGGCGGTGTCGCCATCGAAGTACAGCTGGACGTCCTCGGCGAAGAGCGGCGACGACTCCCCGAGCCCGATGGCCACGAGCGCGAGCTGCTGGTGCTCGGCCTCGTGCTCGGCGAGCACGGCGTGCGCCGCGAGCACCTCCTGCACCGCGCGCCGGCTGAGGTTGCGCTTGAGCCGCTTGCGCTCGAGCCGCAGGGGCCCGATCACCCGGTAGACGAGGAGCCCGATGATCGGCAGGAACGCCAGGACGAGCAGCCACGCGAGCGTCGCGGCCGCCGAGCGTCGCTGCAGGACGATGACGACGGCGACGATCGCGCCCCACACGAACAGCCCGCCCGTGACGAGAGGGATCCACACATGCCACACGGGGAGAGTCTACGGCTACGCGCGGACGAACGGGTTCCCGCGCGCCTCGTCGCCGAGCTTCGTCGTCGGGCCGTGGCCAGGGATGACGAGCGTGTCGAGGTCGCGCGTGTAGAGCCGCTCCTGGATCGAGCGCCGGAGCGTCGCGCTGTCGCCGCCGGGCAGATCGGTGCGGCCGACGCTGCGCCGGAACAGCGTGTCGCCGGCGAACAGCACGCGGCCGTGGTCGGGGTCCGCGATCTCGAAGCAGACGGAGCCGGGCGTGTGGCCGGGCGTGTGGATCACGGACAGCTCGCGCTTGCCGAGCTCGACGCGGTCGCCGTCCTCGAGCCAGCGCTCGACGGGCATGGCGTCGCGCACCTTCCAGCCGAACATCGCCGCCTGCATCGCGATGCCGTCGTAGAGGAACGTGTCGCCGCGGTGGAGGCAGATCGTGCCGCCGTGGTGCTCCTTGACGTCGCGCGTGCCGAAGATGTGATCGAGGTGGGCGTGCGTGTGGACGATCGCGCGGACGGTGAGATCGTACTGCGCGACGATCTCGGCGATCCGCGGAAGCTCGCCGCCGGGATCGATCACGATGGCGTCCTTGGTGTCGCCGCACGCCAGGATCGTGCAGTTGCACTGGAGCGGGCCGGCGGGGAACGTCTCGCGGAGCAGCATGGGGGCGGTGTACCGCGTCCGCGCCGGTCTGTGCGAACGCGGCGCCGCAGCGGGGCGGCGGGCGACTGAGGGCGTTCGATCGCGCTCGCCCGCAGCGCAGCGAGGACGAGCGTCCTTGGCCCGAAGAAGTCCCGCGAAGCGGGGTTACTTCGCGCCGCAGCCGGCGCGCGCCTTCGCCGCGGCGAGGTCTGTGTCGGTGTCGGCGAGCCGCTGCACGAGCCCGCCGGCGAGCTGCGCGATGTCTGCCATCCGCGGGTAGTCGAGGCGATCGGCGGTGTCGCACTTCTCGTGGTAGCAGCGGCGATCGGGCGTCCAGAAGAAGACGTACGGGATGCCCTGCTGGCAGAAGCCGAGGTGATCGCCGCGCACGCTGTGCCCGCCGAGGCCGACGTTCAGCTTGGGGTACTTGCGGGCGAGCTCGGCGAGGATCGCGCGCGCGGGGAGCTTGGGGAACGTGCCGAACGCGGAGACGGCGTTCACCGAGGCGTGCGAGCCGACCATGTCGAGGTTGATGACCTCCACGATCCGATCGAGCGGCAGGGACGCGGGCGGGTGTGCGACGAGGTGCAGCGAGCCGACGAGCCCGCGCTCCTCGGCGCCGTAGGTCACGAACGCGATCGTGCGGCGCGGCGCGCCAGCGCGGCGGACGCCCTGCGCGACGGCGAGCAGCGCGGCCACGCCGGAGGCGTTGTCGTTCGCGCCGAGCATGCCGCCGCCGAGGTGATCGTGGTGCGCGCCGACGAGGACGATCTCGGCGCCGACCGCGGGGTCGCTGCCGGGGACGAGGCCGATCACGTTGGCGGTGTCGTCGAACGGCTGCTCGTAGGAGCCGCCCGCGCCGCCCGCGGTGAGGCCGAGGCAGCGGAACCGCTCGACGATGTGCGCGCGGGCGGCGCGATCGCCGTCGGTGCCGGGGGCGCGGCCGTCGAGCGCGGGCGCCGCGAGCAGCGCCACGCGGGCGCGCAGCTCGGCGACGCCGTACGGCGCGCCGTCGTCGACGCAGCTGGGCGGCGGCGGCGGCGGCGCGGGCGGCGGCGGCGGCGGGGTAGGCGCGGGCGGCGCGGGGGCCGCGGGCGCGGCGGGCTCCGTCGCTGCCGCCGCCGTCACCGCGGGCGCGCGGCGATCCGGCACGTCGACGGACGCGAGCCGCGCGGGCTTGCAGGCGGCGGTGGCCGCGCAGAGCGCGACCGCGGCGGCGGCGGCCATGGCGACGCACGGCTGGCAGGGGGCTGGGGCCATACGTAGAGGAGACGCGCGAGCGGCGCGCACGTTTCACCTGTTATCTTGCCCGACCTCGAGCCAAGCTCCGCGGGCGCCCGGTGTCGCGCGATCAGGTCCGCTTGCGCGCGGCGCGCGTGGCATCCTCGGCGCATGTCGAACCGGTGGCTCGCTGCCCTGGCCGTGCTCGCCGCCTGCGGCCCGTCGCGCCCCGACCGCGCCGAGATCGTCATCGAGGATCAGGTCCGCTGGCAGCCGCCGTCGCTGCCGCTTCCGCCGCCGCCGATGCAGCAGGACGATCCGCCGCCGCCGCCACCGCCGCCGCAGCAGCCGAAGGCGAAGCCGCCGAAGGCGTGCCTCGACGGCGGATCGCTCACCTCGTTCGAGGTCGGCCGCGTGCTGCGGGCGTGCTTCGACCAGGACAGCGACGGCACGGCCGATCGCTGCGTGCGCTGGAGCCTCGACGGCAGGCCGCTCGCCTACGACCCCGCCGTCGACGACGCGCAGGACGTCACGGAGGCCGACGAGGCGGAGGAGCCGGTCACGTTCCACAGCGACTCGCAGAACAACGACGACGGGCGGATCGAGCTCGAGGGCAACGCCGTCCAGATCTGCGCCTACGAGCGCGCGTGCGCGAAGCTCATGCCGCGCCTCGGCGACGACCTCTCGATGACCGAGATCTACACCGACGCCGAGTACCACCGCGCCGCGATCACGATGCCGAGCCACGACACCCGGCGCGGGCACGTCGAGCTGTGGGACCTCGATCGCGGGCGGGTGTACGCGCGGCTGCCGTTCCGCGGGCTCATGAGCGAGATCGACTACACGTTCTCGATCAAGCTCGGGCGCGGCGCGCTGATCGCGCTCGCGTCGAGCAACATCGAGAGCGCGGTCTCCGGCGCCATCTACGGGCTCGATGGCGGGTTCCGCGGCATGCTCGCTGGCGGCGCGCGGTCGCTCGAGCTGGGCGAGGCGATCGAGACGATCGGGCAGTTCGTCATCCTCGAGGAGCAGCCGGACAAGAAGCCCTACGTCCTGCACGCGGTCGATCTGGCGACGGGCGCCCAGGGCCGGTTCTCGATCGCGCGCGCCGACGAGGGCGCGGCGTGGATCGAGCTGCGCAAGCTCCGGCCGGGCGTCGTCTCCACCGTGCAGTGGGGCAAGCGGCTCCGCCTCGACGTCATCGATCTGCGCGCGCGCGCGCAGCGCACGCTTTGGGCGAAGGGCTGCTAGTTGCCCCAGGCGTAGCCGAGGCCCTTGACCGAGACGATGATGGCGGGCCGCTCCGGCGCGCGCTCGATCTTCTTGCGCAGCGTGGAGATCGCCATGTCCACCGAGCGCGACTCGATGTTCGGCGAGACGCGGAACACGTGCTCGAGGATCTCCTTGCGCTGCACGGTGCGCTCGCGGTGCTGGTGCAGCCAGCGCAGGAGCTCGGCCTCGCGCGGCGAGAGCGCGATGACCTTGCCGTCGCGCACCGCGAGGCAGCGCGTCAGGTCGAACATGCAGCCGTCGGCCTCGATGATCTCGGGCAGCGGCGGCATGAGGCGCGCGCGGCGCCCCAGCGCGTCGACGCGCGCCACCATCTGCGACGCCGCGAACGGCACCTCGACGCAGTCGTCGGCGCCCGCGCGCAGGCCGGCCACCCGGTCCTCGACGAGCCCGCGATCGGTGAGCAGGAGGAGCGGGAGCGACGGATCGCGCGCGCGCAGCACGGCGCACAGCGAGATCGCCGAGGCGCCGGCGAGCACCACGATCTCCGGGGCGCGGGCGAGCTTCTGCGGCGGCGACGCGGTGAGCTCCACCTCGTGGCCCGCTTCCTCGAGGACCACGCTGAGGTTCGGCCCGTGCCGGCCGTCCAGATCGAGGACGAGGATCCGCATGCGCTCGTTTTGCCACCGAAATGCGGCGCTGCAACGTCGCGCCGGCCGCGGCCGTGTCGGCCTGGCCCGATCAGGCTAGGATGCCGGCCCCAACCGGAGGTGAGGCGATGAAGAAGCTCCTGATCCTGGCCGTGGTCTCGATGTGTGCGTTCGCGGGCTGGCGCCTGCTCGGCGGCGGCGGCGCGACGAGCCCCGCGCAGGGCGGCGACGCGGACGTGCTCGATCGCGTCTGGGTCGATCACATGCCGCGGCACGAGCGCGATCAGTTCAGCATCTTCGTCGCGATCACCGACGAGCCGGTCGGCGTGTTCCAGACCCGGTCCGTCTGGAAGGGCCACTTCGAGATGTTCCGCCACGAGACGTACGGCGACGAGATCCGCATCCTGTACCCGCAGGATCAGCACCGCGAGCACGTGAAGGCGAAGGCGCGCAAGTGCAGCGAGGACGGCTTCGACTACTGCCTCGAGATCGATGGCGCGAGCCGCGGCGTGCGGCGCTACTACTCGCGCAAGGGCTGGGAGGTCGACGGCGCGGTGCGGCCGGAGCAGCTCGGCGCCCGCATCGAGGCGGCGCTGGCCGGCCGCTGAACGCGCCCGCGGGCGCCCGCATCGAGGCGGCGCTGGCCGGCCGCTGAACGCGCCCGCGGGTGCTTGCCCGCGGCACGGCTTCGGTGCGACACAGCGGCATGCTCGCAAGGATGCTCGCCGCTCTGCTCCTCCTCTCCGCCTGCCCGGCCCCGCAGGCCACGTCCACTCCGCCCACGACCGGCGGCGCCACCACTGGCTCTGGCACTGGGACCACGACGGGCTCCGGCGGGACGGTGGGCGAGGAGCCGCGCGGGCCGAAGATCGGCGAGAACTGCGGCGCGGGCGACGTCTGCGGCGAGGGCGCGTGCGTCTCGTACCGCGGCATCGCCGGTGCGCGCGGCCCCGAGTTCAAGACGTGCGAGCTCCGCTGCGACGCGGAGAAGCGCTGCGAGGGCGGCCGCCAGTGCACCACCATCGCCGACGGCCCCGGCGAGGTCTGCCGCTGAGCGGCCGCGTCCGAGCGGTGAGCGGCCGCGTCTGAGTGCTGAGCGGCCGCGTCCGAGCGGCCGCGTCTGAGCGGACTGATCCGATGCGCCACCGGCTGGTTCGTTGGCGGCGGGATGGGCCGCCGCCCGCCGATCGATTAGGGTTCGCTCCGCGATGCTCGCCATGCGCGCGTTGTTGGTGCGCAACCCGGACTTCCGGCGCCTGTTCCTGTCGAGCGTCGTGTCGCTCGCGGGCGACTGGTTCTCGTTCGTCGCGATCGCCGGGCTCGTCACCGAGCTGACCGGCAGCGCCGGTGCCGCGGCCTTCATCTACGCGGCCACCGTGCTGCCGGTGTTCCTCGCGTCGCCGATCGCCGGCGCGATCGCCGATCGCTTCGATCGCCGCCGCGTCCTCATGATCGCGGATCTGGCGCGCGTGCCGATCGCGCTCCTCTTGTGCGCGGCCGCGTGGTGGAGCAGCGTGCCGCTCGCGGTCGGCGCGATCATCGCGCTCGGCGTCGGCGCGAGCTTCTACGATCCGATCGCGAGCGCGGCGACGCCGAACCTCGTCGCGCCCGAGGATCTGTCGTCGGCGCAGTCCCTGATGGGCGCGGTGTGGGGCTCGATGCTGATGGTCGGCGCCGGCCTCGGCGGGCTCGTGGCCGAGCTCCTCGGCCGCCAGGCCGCGTTCATCATCGACGCGACGTCGTTCCTCGTCTCGGCGCTCCTCGTGGCGGGCATCCGGACGCCGATGCAGGAGGCGGCCCGGCCGCGGGAGGATCGCGGCGCGCTCGGCGACGCGATCCGCTACATCCGGCAAACACCGATCGTGTCGCGGCTCCTGACCGCGAAGGTCGGCGTCTGCGCCTCGAACGGCATCGTCGGCCTGCTCCCCGCGTTCGCGCTCGGCCGGTTCGCCGGCACCGGCATCGCGACGGGCCTATTGTTCGCGGCGCGTGGCTTCGGCGCGCTCGTCGGCCCGGTCCTCGCGCGCGGCGTCACCGGCGAGACGCCGACGCGCCGCGGGATCATCCTCGTGTGCGGGATCTCGACGCTCTGCTACTGCGCCGTCTACGCCGTATTCCCGTTCGCCGAGGCGTTCGCCGTCGCGATGGTGCTGGTCGTGCTCGCGCACCTGGGCGGCGGCGCACAGTGGTCGCTCTCGACGTACGGCCTGCAGCGGGAGACTCCGGATCACCTGCGCGGCCGCGTCATGGCGATCGACTACGGCGTCGCGACCCTGTTCATCGGCCTGTCCTCCATCGTCGCAGGGCTGCTCGCCGACAGGTTCGGCGCCGCCCGCGCGACGTGGTGGCTCGTCGGCGTCGGCGGGGTGTACGGGACGGCCTGGCTCGCGTGGAGCCTCGCGGCCGTGCGCGCGCGCCGCTGATCGGCTACACCCCATCTATGGTCGATATCCGAGCGCTGCGCGACGATGAGCTCGGCTGGGCCGACGAGCGGTACCGTGAGATCAAGTTCATGCCGTCCCCGCCGGGAGCGCGCGGCTTCGTCGCCGAGCTCGAGGGCGGGCGCGTCGGCCTCGGGCGCTTGATCGAGCACGCGCCCGAGGTCCTCGAGCTCGGCGGCATCTGGACCGATGATCACGCGCGGGGCCGCGGTGTCGCGCGCGACATGGTGACGGCGCTGCTCGCGGCGGCGCCGCCGGGCCCCGTCTGGTGCATCCCGTTCGCGCACCTCGCCGGGTTCTACGAGACGTTCGGCTTCGAGGTGGCGCGGCCGCCGTGGCCGGCCTCGATCGCGTCGAAGGTCGCGCTCTGCCACGAGCAGCACCTGCCGTCGGTGGTCGTGCTCGTGCGCTCGTCGGCGCGGGCGTAGCTGGCGCGGCGCGGTCAGTCCTGGACGATGCGGCCGGTGTCGAACAGCGCCTTCCAGGTGCCGTCGCCCTGCTTGCGCCAGATCGTGACGTAGCTCGTGAGGCGGCGCTCGCCGCCGGCCGTGGCGGTGAACGTCGCCTTGCCGACGGTGAACCCCAGCTTGTCGTTGCCGCCGCTCGCGATCGGGGCCCACTCGAGCCGGCCCGACGTCAGGATCGGCCGCATCTGCTCGGCGAGCGCCTCGCGCGCGATCTGCTCGCCGTCGCCCCGCATCATGAAGCCCTCGGGATCGAACGCGTCCACCCAGCCGTCGACGCCGCGCTTGGCGGTGTCCGCCGCGAACGCGCGGTCGGCGGCCAAGAGCTCGGGCGCGCCCGCCGCCGCGAGCTTCTGGAACCGGATGTCGACCTTGCGCTCGTCATCGCCGGCCAGGCTGGCGCCGAGCGCGGCGCCCTCGCGAAAGTAGCGGATCGTCTTCGGGAAGTCGTGATCGTCGTTGGCGAACAGCGCGCTCTGCTCGGCGATCGTGCGCTGGCGGAACTCGACGGAGCGCTGGCCGCCGGGCATCGCGATGAAGCGCAGGATGCCGTCGGGCTTGCCGCGGTCCTCGCCGTCGTCGACGATCATGACCTCGAACGTGTCCTGCCCCTGCAGCGACACGCCGTAGATCGCCCCCGCCACGGCGGTCCAGTGCTCGACGCTCGAGCCATCCTCGGCCTTCCAGTCGCCGAGCCACCACGCGAGCGGGGCCAGCGCGGGCGACAGCTCCTGCTCCGCGGAGCCCCCGGCCTTGCCGCTCGGCTTGCCGCCGCACGCGGCGGCGAGGATCGAGATCGAGAGTGCCAGCGCGATCGTACGCATCGGCGGCATCCTGCCACGCGCGCGGGCGGCGCGCCTGCGCCTGGCCGGCCGCGTCACGCCCGCTGGGGCGACGCCACCGCGCCATCGCCCGCGCGCGCGCCCGCGCGGTCCCACAGCACGGCGATCCCCACGCCCGCGATGTACGCGACGAAGTCCCAGCCGTCGAACGTGCTCCCGATCGTCAGCTCGGCCATCATGCCCTCGCCGCGCCACACCGTCTGGCCGCACTCGATGAGCGTCGCGATAGCGAGCGCCGCCACCGCGCGCACCGCCGGCCGCGCCTGCCAGAGCATGCCGATCACCGCGTAGACGAGCATCGTCGCGGCCACGTCGCCGACGTGCCCGCGGATCACGCCGCGGAGCGGCCCCCGGTACACGAGCACGGCCGCCCCGATCGCGAGCGCCGCCGCGGCGAGCCACATCATCCGTCGCTTCATGCGGATCCAACACCGGCCCCCGGCCGTCGATTCCCGCCTCGCAGCCGCCGCGGATCCGGGTGATCTCACCGTGCTACCCTGTCGCCCATGGGACGGGTCGCGGCTCGCACGAAGCTCCCCGGCGACTGAGCCAGCGCTGGCCGCGCAGCGCGGCGGCGGGCGTGGGGAGCCGTCAGGTCGGCTTCGGCGAGGGTGGGATCAGCGGGAGCTTGACCACGTGCTGAGGCTGGGTGGCCTCGGCCTGCTTGCTGATGGTGGCCTCGGTCTGCTTGACGATGGTGGCCAGGTCGCCGGCGATGACGCCGGCGTCGGCGGCGGTCACGCCCTCGGTGAGCGACGCGTAGACCTCGGTGGCGCGCCGGTCGAGCTGGTGCGCGTCCGACGGCGTCGGGGCCTCACCGGGGAGCGCGAAGTGGAGCTCGCGGAGCACCATCTGCAGGCCGGCCGCGATCGGCAGGGCGAGGAGCGCGCCGAGGATGCCGGCGAGCGTGCCGCCGACGAGCAGCGCGACGAGGACGATCGCGGGCGGCAGGCGCAGCACGTGGCCGTAGACGCGCGGCACGAGGAGGCGGCTCTCGAACTCCTGGTAGATGATCATGATCCCGACGACGATCAGCGTGACCGAGGTGCCCTGCGGCGTCACCGCCATGACCACCGGCGTGCTCGCGATGTAGCCGCCGACGAACGGGATGATGTCGGTGAGCGCGGCGAACAGCGCGATCGCGAGCGCGTTCTCGGTGCCGAGGACCGTGAGCAGCACGAACACGAACACGCCGATCGACAGCGACGTGATCAGCTGGCCGCGCATGTAGCCGCCGACGATCTTCTTGAGCTCGAGGAGGATCTTCGCGAGCTTGATGTGGTGGCGGCGCGGGACGATCGAGTAGAGGAAGCCCTTCGAGCGCACCGGATCGGCGAGCAGGTAGATCGCGAGGAACAGCGTCGACAGGCCGTAGCCGATCGCGATCACGAGCTTCGTCGAGTAGCCGATCATCGCCGTGCCGGCGCGCGCGCCCATGTCCTCGAGCGGGAGGTCCTGCAGGGCCTTGCTCACCGGCTTGGCCCAGCTGTAGCCCTCGAGGGCGGCGATGATCCGCGCGCGCTCGCGCGGCGCGTTCTCGATCAGATCGACGAACTGCGCGACCAGCGGCGGCACCATCAGGAACACGACCGCCGTCAGCCCGAGCGCCGCGACCACGAAGACCAGGACGAGCGCCCGACCGCGCGGCAGGCCGCGCCGCTCCATCCACGTGACCATCGGATCGAACGTGCCCACGAGGACGAGCGCCACCGTGACGACGGCGAGCACCCCCGTGAGCTGGCCGAGGATCCAGATCCCGGCGAGCACGCTGAGGATGAGCACGATCGTCTTCGGCGCGATCTCCACGCGCAGGCGGTTCACGCGCGGCTCATCGGCGGACGCGCTCACAGGGCACCGCGCCGCGGCGAAGGGGCTTGTGCGTCAGTCACCCCAGGTTCGGATAGCAAGCACCGGGCCACGGGGTTTCGAGGGGGTTCGGGGCCCGTACGGCGCGGGTCGGGGCGCGAGCTGTGACGCGCCGGCTCGGAGACGTGTGCGGCGCCGGATCTGGCGCGCGATCGCGCGGCGGCGATGATCTCGGCCGCTCCTGAATTGGGACTTGACTCTTCGCCCGCGAAGCCTCATTTCATGGGCCACCCTGCTCTGCGCGGGAGGCTCCCATGCGTGTCGCTACCTCAGCCTCTGCTCCGACTCTGTCCTGATCGGCTGAATCCTCATCCGGCGTGACCTCTCACGCCTCACAGGAGCGACATGCAACGAGATCGACGTGGCCGCAGCGGCCACAAGGATCTGCAGGTGTGTCGACAGGTCTTCGATGCCCTGACCTACGCGCTCGCCGAGCTCGACGATCCGATGATCGACGAGCTCTCGCTCGCGTCGGTGATCCCAGCCCCGAACGCCGCCCGCGTGCTCGTGACCATGGTGCCCTCTCGCGACGGGATCGATCCCGCCGCCGCCCTCGCGCGGCTGCGGGACTCGATGACCGATCTGCGCGAGGAGGTCGCCGCGGAGCTCACGCGCAAGCGGGTCCCGGAGCTGGTGTTTCGCATCGGATACCTCGAAGACGCGACCGTTTGATCCGCCCGACGCGCGCACGCCGGGGCGCGCGCTCGGATCACGCAAGCTCTCCACCCGGCCCCTTTTCTTTCGGTGACGCCTCGCCGTGACGGCTTGTCATGGCGGCTTGTCATGACGCCTCGCTGTGACGCCCTGCCGTGACGCCCTGCTGTGACGTTTGACCCGCGGCGGGCCAGCATCGTACACGAGGCCATGGCCCGAAGCCGACGCGAGTTCCTCCGCGACGCGTCCATCGCCGTCGCGCTCCTCCCCACCGCGGCGCGTGCGCAGTCCAAGGCGCCAGTTTCGGCTCCGGCTCCGGCTCCGGCGCCGCCGCCAGCCAAGCCGGCGCCGAAGCCGCCGGATCTGCCACTCGTCATTGCCACATGGGACTACGGCACGCTGCTCTGCGCGCGCGCGCAGCAGGTGTTCGCCCGGGGCGGCGATCTGCTCGACGCGCTCGAGCAGGGCGTGAACGCCGTCGAGGACGATCCGAGCGTGTCGTCGGTCGGCTTCAACGGCCTGCCGAACGCGGACGGCGTCGTGCAGCTCGACGCGTCGATCATGGACGGCCGCACGCACCAGTCCGGCTCGGTCGCGGCGCTCGAGCGGATCAAGAACCCGATCTCGGTCGCGCGCAAGGTGATGGAGAAGACGCGGCACGTGCTGCTCGTCGGCGCGGGCGCGAACGCGTTCGCCAGGAAGCTCGGCTTCAAGGAGCAGGACCTGATGTCGCCGGAGGCGCGGCGCGCGTGGGAGCAGCGGGCCAAGGATCCGAAGGCCAGCTTCTGGCGCGACGGCAGCGTGCACGACACGGTGTGCGCGATCGCGATGAACGGCAAGGGCGACCTCGCGTCGGCGGTGTCGACGAGCGGGCTCGCCGGCAAGCTCGCGGGCCGCGTCGGCGACTCGCCGATCATCGGCGCGGGCAACTACTGCGACAACGACGTCGGCGCCGCGTGCGCGACGGGCATCGGCGAGCTCGCGATCCGCAACGCGGCGTCGTTCGCGATCGTCGAGCGCATGCGCGCCGGCGTGGATCCGACGCGCGCCTGCCAGGAGATCCTCGAGCGCATGCTGAAGAAGAGCCCCGAGGTCCGGACCGATCCGGCCGCGCAGCTCGCGTTCATCGCGATGAACAAGGCCGGTGAGGTCGGCGCCGCGGCGCTGCGGCTCACGAAGAAGCCGTTCCGCTACGCGCTCGCGCGCGGCACCAAGCAGGCGCCCGCGCTGGTCGACGTGAAGCCGATGCTGTGAAAGGCGCGCGCGCGCAGGCGTCCGCTAGGCCGAGGCCAGATCGGGCTCCTCGTCGGCGAGAGCGCGGAGCACCTCCTCGAGCGTCTGTCCGATCGCGGCCGGGCGCCGCGTGGTGTGCGCGAGCACGGCCGTGGTCAGCGGGTCGGACAACGTGGTGGTCCGCGCCGAGATGGGCAGCGCATGGGGCTGGGTCCCCCGCGCGAGAGGTACGTGCTGGTAGCCGACTGCCCCGCCCTCATCCCACTCTCTGAACGCCTCTTCAAACCCATCCCTCATGTCGTCTGCAGTACGCATCTGTGGATGACAGTACACGAAAAACCCCTGCAGGGGATGATTTTTGGGGCTGAGCAGAAGTCGTAACGATCCCTGATAGTTGAGAAGCTACTTCTTGCGGGGGAGCTCGGGCGGCGCGATCCCGTGGCGCGTGGTGCGACTCCTCGGCACAGCGATCTCCTCGGACGCGCGCGGCTGCGTGTGAGGCGATGCCGGATCCGTCGGCTCAACGGCATCTGTGTCGGGTGAATGCGCAGGTCCGATCTCGCGGGTCGGCTTCTCCAGCGCCGGGATGGATGCCGAGAGGATCTTGGGCGGCGCGACATTCACGCCGACGTCGCGCGTGCGGGCGCGCTGCGGCAGTGGCCCGCGCTGGCCGCGCGGGTTCTCGGCCCCCTCGGGGGTCGCCTCGTTCTCGTCGCTGCGCGCGATCTCGGCGAGCACGCGCGTGGTCAGCGGATCGTCGACGGTGCGCGCGCGGGAGAGGACGATGTCGCGCATCGCGACGGGATCGACGAGCGCGTCGGCAGGGACCGGTCCGGTCTTGGGATCGACGCGCGGCCGCGCCACAGCCGGCGCGTCCGGCATCTGTGCGGGGTCCGGCTCGTGCGCGCCAGCGTCGGCCACGTCCCACGCGCTGAACACGTCGTCGATCTCACGGTCGAAGGCTTCGTGCGCTTGCTTCGCGCTCTCTGCCTTGGCCTTCTCGGCGGCCACGCGCTTGGAGTGTCGATCTCCAACACCCATGGCACTCACCCTAACAGGTGCGGGTTCCTCGGACGAGCGATGCCCCGCGGCAGCGTCGCGGGACGCGAGATTTTCTCAGCGCGCAGCCCGGGGCCAGGGAGGAGGCGCGGCCGCCCCGGCTGGACACGCCGCCGGGCGTGCCTATCCTGACCGGGTGGTCGCGCGGCTCCTGGTCCTCCTCTCGCTGATGCTGCTCGTCGCAGCACCGGTGCCGGAGCGGGCCGGGGCCGCGCTGGCTGCGCCGGCCGCGCAGCTCGAGCTCGCGGACGAGCCGGCGCCGCTCGCCGATGACGACGCGGTCGCGCTGCCCGCTGCCGCCCCCGGGGCGTGGCGCGCGCCCGCGGTGCGCCCGGCCGCAGGCACCGCCGCCTCACTGCCTTCGCGCGCGCACACCCAGATCTTCCGACCTCCACGGCCCGCGCTCGGCTAGCCCCGAGCCCGCGGGGCGATCTCGCGCAGGCGCCGCCAGCACCCGTCGCTGGTGAGCTCTCGACGCGGCCCGTCCGGCGCACGCCGACGCGGGCGCGGCCTGCGCGCTCGCAACGATTCTTGCATCTGGAGGTTTCATGTCTGCTCTTGCCGTGCCGGTCTGGGCCTGGGCCCTGCTGGCCGTCATCGTCTGTGTTTCGGTCTCGATCGATCTGTTCGCGCACCGCGGCGATCACGTCGACTCGCGCGGTCGCGCGCTCGCGTGGAGCATCGGCTGGGTCACGCTGGCGCTCGGCTTCAACGGCTTCGTCGCGTACCGGTTCGGCCTCGAGGCGGGCGAGCAGTTCCTCGCCGCGTACCTGCTCGAGAAGAGCCTGTCCGTCGACAACCTGTTCGTGTTCCTGCTCGTGTTCTCGGCGCTGCGCATCCCGACCACCGAGCAGCGGCGCGTGCTCACCTGGGGCATCGCGGGCGCGATCGTGACGCGCGGCGTCTTGATCTTCGTCGGCGCCGCGGCGGTCCACCGGTGGCACTCGCTGCTCTGGGTGTTCGGCGCGCTGCTCGTCATCGCGGCGCTGAAGCTCCTGCACGAGCCAGCGCCGAGCTCGGAGAATCGGCTCCTGCGCTGGCTCGAGCGGCACGTGCCGTGGACGCCGCGGCTCGACGGCCACCACTTCGTGACGCGCGTCCGCGGCCGGCGCGTCGCCACGCCGCTCCTGCTCGCGCTGGTCGCGATCGAGCTGACCGACGTCGTGTTCGCGATCGACTCGGTGCCGGCGGCGTTCGCCGTCACCGAGGAGCCGTTCCTCATCTACAGCTCGAACCTCTTCGCGATCCTCGGGCTGCGCGCGCTCTACGTCGTGCTCGCGGGCGCGCTCGCCGATCTGCGCTACCTGCGCTTCGGCCTGGCGGCCGTGCTCGCGTTCGCGGGGAGCAAGCTCCTTCTCGGGAGCTGGATCAAGGTGCCGCCGCTCGTGTCGGTGGGCATCATCGCGGCGTGCATCGGCGTCGCGGTGGTCGCGAGCGTGTACCGAAACCGCCGAGATCGGCGGAACTTGCGGATCCCGGCTGCGAGATCCGCAGGCGAGCGCGAGTGTCCAGCGCCTCCCTGAGGAGTTGCGCGCTGGCCCATCCCTTGCTGTAACCAGGGGGACGATGCTGAAGTCCTTCGCGCTGGCCCTCGTCCTCCTCGTCCCCGCGGCCGCCTGCAAGACCGACGACGCGCCCGCGAAGTCGTCCGCCGCTGGCGGTGGTGAGCCGGCTGCGGCGCCGGGCGCGCCGCACGCGCCGAAGCCGCGCTCGGGCAAGATCGATCTGCCCGGGCGCGCGCCGAGCTTGCCGGGGCCCCAGGCCGAGGGCGGCGAGGGCAAGACGGCCGGCGAAGGTGAGCGTGGCGCGCGCGCCGCGCGGCGCCGCGAGCGCATGATGACGCTCGACACCGACGGCGACGGCGTGATCAGCGACGAGGAGCGCGACGCGGCGCAGAAGCGGTTCGAGGCCGAGCGGCTCGCGCGGCTCGACGCTGACGGCGACGGCAAGGTGAGCGAGGCGGAGCGCGAGGCGGGCTTCCGCGCGCGCGCGTCCGACATGCGGACGCGGCTCGACGCCAACGGCGATGGCAAGGTGACGGCCGACGAGCTCGCGGGCGGCCGGCGCGCCCGCGGCCTCGACATGCAGGCGACCGACGCCAACGGCGACGGCGACGTCTCCGTCGAGGAGCTCGAGGCCGCGATGAAGATCCGCGGCGCCGAGCGCGCCCGCCGCTTCCGCAGCGGCAGCGCCGAAGAGTAGCTGGGAGCTAGCTGCCGATCGCCGCGACGATCTGCTTGCGCTGCGCCTCGGTCGGCACCGGCCCGCGCAGCGCGCCGAGGTTGTCCTCGACGTGCGCGACCTTCGAGGTGGCCGGGATCGGGCACGTCACGGCCGGGTGGCCGACGATGAACTTGAGCAGGAGCTGCGCCCAGCTCGCGCAGCCGAGGTCGCGCGCCACCGCGGGGAGCGGCCGCCCCTTCGTGGCCCGAAACAGCGCGCCCGACGCGAACGGCTCCATCACGAGGACGGCGACACCGCGATCGGCGGCGGCGGGGAGCAGGCGCGCCTCCGCGGCGCGGTCGGCGGCGTTGTACGGCAGCTGGATCACGTCGATCGCCTCGGTGCGGACGATCTGCTCGAGCTCGCCGAAGGCCGCGTGGGCGTAGTGCGTGATGCCGAGGTAGCGGATCGTGCCGGCGGCCTTCCACTCGCGCAGCGTGGCGAGCTGCGTCTTCCAGTCGACGAGGTTGTGCACCTGCATCAGGTCGAGCTTCGCCGCGCCGAGCCGGGCGAGCGAGCGCTTCATCTGCTCGATGCCCTCGCGCTTGCCTTTCGTCCACACCTTCGTCGCGAGCCAGGCGGCGGGCGATGCAGGGCCGCGATCCACCTTGCGGATCGCGGCCTGCATCGCGCCGATCGCCGCCTCCGCGCGGCCGTACATCGGCGACGAGTCGACGACGCGCCCGCCGAGCGCGAGGAAGCGGGCGAGCACCGGCGCGACGGTCTGCGGATCCGCGACGTCGAACGTCTGCCACGAGCCGAGCCCGATCGCGGGGAGCGGCTCGCCGGTCGACGGGATCGGGCGCGTGAGCATGGCTGCCTCCGCGGGCTCCTTGGCGCGCGCGGCGCGCGCCGGCCACGCGAGCGCGGCGAGCGCGGCGCCCCGCAGTACATCACGTCTGGGCCACATGGCACCAAGGATAGCGCGCGCTGGTGCCGCGACTCGGCGGCAGGCGTAGGATGCTCGCTGTGCGGGAGGACGTGTGATGGCCGACCCAGAGACGCCAGCAACTGATCCCTCGGGTTCCTCGGGCTCCTCGGGCTCCTCGATCCCGCCAGCTGCCAAGGTCCCGCCAGCGACCTACGTGCCCCTCGTCCCGATCTCGTGGTTCCTCGGCGTCGAGACCATCCACAAGCTGCGGGACATCGCGCTCAATTATCTGAGCCACGACTTCAACGTCCGCGACTGGATGGATCCGGGCAGCCCCGTTGATCTGCGGACCGGGCGGAGCCAGATCTGGTTCGATTACATCGCGGACATCGGCGACGGCGGCGCGGCGATGACCGCGCTCGTGTACCAGATGCAGCACGCGTCGCTGCGCCTCGCCGACCTCGAGCCGGGGCGCGTGGGTGCCGACGCGCGCGGGCTCGCGCCGGAGCTCCCCGCAGGCGCGTTCCTCTTCATCGGCGGCGACTTCGCGTACCCCGCGTCGGATCGCGACACGCTGGAGACCCGGGTGATCGAGCCGTTCCGGGCGGCGCGCGAGCGGCTCGGCGCGGACGCCATCGCCCCGCGGCCCGTGTACGGGATCCCCGGCAACCACGACTATTACGCGTACCTGCACGGATTCAACTGCGTGATCCGCACGCACGATCCTCCCGATCCGCCGTTCCAGATCCCGGGGCACCACGCCGCGCAGGCCGCGTCCTACGTCAAGCTGCGGCTGCCTCACGACTGGGAGCTGTGGGGGCTGGATCTCGGCAAGAACGGCATCGACTTCCGGCAGGGCCGCTACTTCACGCGGCCCGACGAGCACGGCCGCACGCTCCCGCGGCGGATGATCCTCTGCACGCCGAACCCGCCGATCGTGTTCGGCAAGTCAGCCCCCGATGAGGAGCATCGCTGCGCGCTCCAGGACAAGCTCGAGCTGCGCGCCGACTTCGAGGCGCTGGCCGCGGGCGATCCGCAGGACCGATCCGGCGGCGCGCCCGCTCGGCACGACCTCGAGTGCCGGCTGGACCTGGCCGGTGACACCCACCATTACGCGCGCTACGGCCACGTGGACGCGGTGCACGACGCGGTGCCGGCGCACTCGTTCGCCAGCGTGGTCAGCGGCGGCGGCAGCGCCTTCCTCCACCCGACGCACACGTCGATCGGCCCGATCCCGCCGCGGCGGCTTTACCCCGCCGCGTGGCAGAGCCGGGTCCGGGTCACGGAGCGGCTCGTGTCGCTGTGGCGGATGCTCCGCGCCGGCCAGGCGTGGGCGTTCGCGGCGCTCCTCACGATCGGCGTCTACCGCGGCGCGTTCGTCGCGGACTTTGAGGGCGTGGCCGCGGGGCTCGGGTGGCTCTTGCATGTCATCGCCGGGGGTCCCGCGCCCGCGCGGGTGCCGTCGCCGCTGGCGAGCCTGGCCGCCGCCGGATCGATCGTCAGCTTCGTGGTCGGGCTGCTCCTCCTCTTGCGGCTGCGCCTGTACGTCAAGATGCGGAGCAGCCGCAAGCGGCGCGAGCAGTCTCGCGGACCCGCGGCCGCGCCGCCCGCGCCGCCCGCCTATGGTGAGCCGGACCGGACCCAGCCGGTCCTGAGCCGCGGCTCGATCTATCGGAGCTACTGGCGGGGGCTCGTCTGGGTCACCGCGCAGCTATTCGTGATCTCGGGCGGGCTCTGGGCGTGCGCGCAGCTCTGGTGGCCGGAGGCGAGCCTCGCCGGCGCGCTCGCGATGCTGTCCACCCTGTTCTGGTTCGGCGCTGGCGTCGCGCTCGCGAGGGTGGGGATCGAGTACCGCCGGGCCAGCTCGGAGCCCCGGCTCCTGGGGCTCGGCCTCGTCGCGGGCTTCATGCAGGCGACGCTGCCGCTCGCGATCATGCTCTACGCGACCTGGCCGGCGATCGGGATGATCGTTGCGCTGTGGGTGGCGTGCTGGCTGATCGTGCGCGCGCTCGAGTGGCGGCGCGCGACGCTCGCCGCGAGGCGCGAGCCGCCGGCCCGCGGCGACGAGGTGCAGCGCGTCTACACGAACCGCTGGCTGGATCTCGCCATCACGCTCTTGTGGCTCGTGCGCTACGCGGCGGCGATGTACCTGCTCGCGCACTTCGCGGCCTCGCGCGCGCCGCTATTCCACGGCCTGAGCGTGGGCTCGGTGATCACGTGCGGGGTGCTCGGCGTCGTGATGTGCGCGCACGAGCTCGGCTGGTACTTCCTGGTCGCGATGCTCTGGAACGGCCACAACAACGAAGCGGGCGCGTCCGCGCGCCTCGAGGACTTCAAGCAGTGGATCCGCTTCCACATCGGCGAGGACGGGGTGCTGACCGGCTACGTCATCGGGATCGACAGCCCGCGGGACGTCTTCGCGTGCAAGCCCCGGCTCGTCGACGTGTTCCAGGTGCGGCCGAAACCGCCGGGGCCCAGCTGACACGGCGGGCCCCGGCGGACGGCCCAGGCCCATCGGGCAGGTGCGCGGACGCGCGCGGGCGGGCAGGAGGCGCGGGGCGCGGCTGGAAGGTCTGTTCCGGGGCGCCGCGTGGGACGCGGGCGCGGCGGTGGCTATGGTGGCGCGCCATGAGCGACATCATCGAGACGCACCGGCTGGGCTTCCCGTGGACGACCGCGGATCCGTTCCTGTTCTGCGTCCACCATGTCGACGCCTATCCGGCGGGCAACGAGCAGATGGGGCCGGCCGCGTCCCTCGCGGGCCGCCCGCTCGGCATGGACTTCGAGGGGATCGACGGCTGGCGCATGTACCACGGCGAGACGGTGCCGGGCTTCCCGGGCCACCCGCACCGCGGCTTCGAGACGGTCACGATCGCGCGGCGCGGGCTGATCGATCACGCGGACTCGCTCGGCGCGGCGGCGCGCTTCGGGCGCGGCGACGTGCAGTGGCTGACGGCGGGCCGGGGCATCGTGCACTCCGAGATGTTCCCGCTGCTCGATCGCAGCGGGCCGAACACGGCCGAGCTGTTCCAGATCTGGCTCAACCTGCCGCGCGCCGACAAGCTCGTCGAGCCGCACTTCTCGATGCTGTGGGCGGACTCGATCCCGGTGCACGTCGCGCGCGACGCGGCGGGCCGCGCCACAGAGGTCACCGTGATCGCCGGCGCGCTCGGCGACGCGGTGCCGCCGCCGCCGCCGCCGCACTCGTGGGCGGCGCGCCCCGAGTCGGGCGTCGCGATCTGGTCGATCCGCATGGAGCCGCGCGCCGCATGGACGCTGCCGCCCGCGCCGCGCGGCACGAGCCGCACGCTCTACGTGTTCGGCGGCGGGCTGCGCATCGCCGGGCGGGCGATCGCGGTGGGAACGGGCGCGCGGCTCCGGCCCGAGGCGGCGATCTCGCTCGAGGCCGGCGACGCGCCCGCGGAGGCGCTGCTCCTGCAGGGCCGCCCGATCGGCGAGCCGGTCGTGCAGCACGGGCCGTTCGTCATGAACACGGCCGCCGAGATCCAGCAGGCGTTCAGCGACTACCAGCGCACGCGGTTCGGTGGCTGGCCGTGGCCGACGCCCGCGCCGGTGCACCCGCGCGGCGAGGGCCGCTTCGCGCGCCACGCCGACGGGCGGATCGAGCGGCCCGCGGAGCGGCCCGCGGAGCGAGCGATCGACCGGCCCGCGGAGCGATCGATCGACCGCGCGAGCTGACGCCTCAGAACCGGCCGGCGAGCCCGACGCCGGTCGGCGTGGCGTACGGCTGCGCCTGCGCCGGGCCGATGTCGATGCGCGGCCGCGAGCGGAGGATCAGATCGATCGAGAGGTAGAGCGCGGCGGCGCTCACGCCGCCGGTGATGAGGCCGGCGGTGCACATGCTGCGGCGATCGGTGGCGCAGCCGACCGCCGTCAGCGTGATGCCGGTGGCGAGCCCCATGCCGGAGAGCGCCGTGAACGTGACGCCCGCGGCGAACGGGCCCTGCGCGCGGGGCTTCGCTCGCACCACGACGTCGCCGGGCGGCAGGTAGCCGACGGCGAGCCGGGTCGGCGCGTTCTCCTGCGAGTGCATCGTGACGAAGTGCATCGGGTGAATGAGCAGCGCGCACGGCGTCGAGCAGACGGCGTCGTTGTTGACCCGCACGTCCCAGCGGGCCTCGCCGGTGGAGACGAACGTCGCGCGCGTCTGGCCGGGCTGCGGCTGCACGGGCTGGCCGTCGGGCGGCGGCTGGCTATACGGCGGCGGTTGGCCATATGGCGGCGGCTGCGGCTCGTACGGGGGCGGCGGCTGCGGCTGGCCGTACGGCGGCGGCTGCTGCGGCGGCTGCGGCTGGCCGTACGGCGGCGGCTGCGGCGGCTGCGGCGGCTGCGGCTGGCCATAAGGCTGCGGCGGCGGCGGTTGTGGCGGCGGCTGCGAGGGGTAGACCGGCGTCTGGCCTGGCTGCGCGGCGGCGGTGACCGCGAGCGAGCCGAGCAAGCCGAGCGAGCCGAGCACGATCGAGCAGATGGACTTCCGCATACCCTCCTCGAGCCGACGGACTGCGGCCACAGTATCACCCGCGGCGGCCACGCGGCCGATCTGGCGCATCGCATCGCCGCGCGCGCGGGCCCGCGCCGGCTGCGAGGTCGATCACACCGCCCGCGCGCGCCGGTCGGCCGGCCCGCCGCTCGCGCGACGCGATGCGATGCGATGCGATGCGACGCGATGCGACGCGATGCGAGAGAACCGCAACATCACCGCGCTCGCTCCTGCTCCTGCGATCGTTCCAACGTCTCGTCGATCCTCGTCGGCACGTGATCGTTTCGGTTCGCGTCGAGCACGCGCCTGCGAGCTCCCGCGTAAGAAATAGATGCAAATAGGTTGCCGTTGCCGCTGGTTGGGCACGAGCGTACAGTGCGCGCTCATGGCGAAGAACCTCGACGAGGAGCTGTGCGCCGTCGTCCGGTCTCGCGGCTTGCGCGCGACGCCCTCGCGCATCGCCGTCCTCGAGCTCCTGCGCGCCAGCGGTGCACCGGTCTCGCATAAAGACGTCGCTGATCGGCTCGCCAACCAGCAATGGGATCGCGCCACGATCTACCGCAACCTCACCGATCTCGCGGAGGCCGGCCTGCTCCGCCGCACCGACGTCGGCGATCACATCTGGCGGTTCGAGGCCGTCACCGACGAGCGCGACGCCGCTCACCCGCACTTCGTCTGCACCGAGTGCGGCACCGTCGAGTGCCTGCCGGAGCTCGAGCTCGCCGTTCACCGGACGAAGGGACCGCGCGCGCTGCGCCGACGCCAGGTCGAGGTCCACGTCCGCGGCCTGTGCGACGCCTGCATCTGATCGGCGCGGCGCCCGCGGCGCCGCTGGGTCGCGGCTCGCGCGATCAGGGCGTCGCGTTCGGATCCGCGTCCGCCTGATGGAAGATGAACGGGTAATTCACGATCACCACGCCGCCGCCGGTCGGCTTCGGGAACGCGATCGCGGCGATCACGTTCGCGACGCACGCATCGACGGGCGGCATGCCGGAGCCGATCGACTGCGTCACGTTCCCATCGCCGCCGATCGAGAAGCGGACGCTCACGCGGCCCTCGAGCCCTGGCGTGCTCAAGAGCTCCTTCTCGTAGCAGTACTGGATCTTGGGGAAGTTTCGCTTGATGTAGCGGCGGATGATCGCCGGATCGAGCGCCTGCGACGGCCCGACGCTCGGCTCGCCGATCGATACCGACGGAGGCGTGGGCGACCCTCCGCTCAGGCGAGCGGGCACGCCGCTGCCCGTTGGAGCGCGGCCCGCACCGCCGGAGCGGCCTGTACCGCCGGTGCCGCTCGATCCACCGCTCGATCCGCCGCTCGATCTGCCGCTCGAGCCGCCGCTCGAGCCGCCGCTCGAGCCGGACAGGAGCGCGTCGTCGATGTCGTCGCCCCGGCGGGAGCCGTCGCCGCGCGAGGAGCCCGCTCCGGCGTGGCGCGTGCCGGTCCCCGCGCGGAGCCCGCCGTACGTCGCGCCGCCGGTGCTCGCGTCCCCCTCGGCCGGCCTGGGCTCGCTGGCCGACGTCGACGACGAGGTCCAGCACCCGCCGGAGCCGGCGAGACCGGCGAGGCCGGCGAGGCCGACGAGCAAGATCGTGCGCATAGGCCCGTTGATGGCATCGCCGCCGCGGCCAATCAAGCAGGATCGCGGCGCCACGCGGGCACCGCGGCGCCGCGCGGGCGCTACGGCACCACGCGCACGCAGCTCTCATACCACGCGGCGCCGAGGCGCTCGTCGCGCTGGATGATCCACAGCGAGACGTCGGTCGGCCCGCTCAGATCCTCGGCCTTCGGCGCCCGGTAGTCGGTGAACAGCGGCGCGGGGTTGCCGGCCAAGTCGCGCGGCCCGCCCGTCGAGCCGCTCGAGAAGCTGCCCACGCTCGCGAGCCACTGGTACGTGAGGCTCTCGGTGAACGTCTGCTGCTCGCCGTCGAGCCGCGGCACGACGTAGACCTCGCGCGCGCCGGGCGGCTCGATCGGCGTGATCCGCATCTTCTGCGCCGGCCGGAGCTCGATCGGCGCCGCCTGCTCGATGCAGCGGCCGGGCGGCAGCACGACCGGCTCGCCGCCCGCGACGGAGACCTCGAGCTGCGCGAGCGACGGGTTCGTGTTCGCGCTGCGCGCCGCCGGGATCCGCGGCACCACGCGCATGCGCTTGCCCGCGAACTGATCGAGCGCCGGATCGTCGCCCTCGCCGCCGGCGGCGAACGAGATCCCGTACTCGATGCCGCCGAGCGCGGCGAGCGGATCGCCCTCGGCCGCCTCGAGCAAGATCGCGAGCAGGCCGCCGTCGGGCTGGACCGTCCCGCACATCCGCGGCGCCGGCTGCGCCGTGTCCGGATCATCGGCGATCCCCGACGCCAGCTTCACCGTGGCGTCGGAGTCGCAGCGCTGATCGGAGTCGAGGATGCACAGGGTCATCGACCAGCGGATCCGCTGATCGCGCGACGGGTCGGCGACGAGCGCGCACATCTCCGCCGGCACGAGCTGCGCGAGCAGGTCCAAGGGCTGCGGCGGACTGCCGAGATCGACGTCGACGACCTGCTCCGGCGCGCTCGCGCGCATCGCGAGCACGCGCAGATCGAGGACGATGTCCTCGTCCTGGAACGAGCTGCACGCCCCGAGCCCCCCGAGCCCCCCGAGCCCGGCGACCGCCGCTGCCGCTGCCGTAACCGCCGCTGCCGCTGCCGCCCTCATGGCTCCACCCGGATGCAGGTCTCGGTCACGCTCGCGCCGTAGCGCGCGTCGCGCTGGATCAGCCAGATCGGCACGTCGGTCGGCGCGGACACGCGCGGCGCCGTCCAGTCGGTGCCGAGCAGCGTCTCGTTGCCGAAGATGTCGGGCGGCCCGCCGGTGATCGGATCCTGGAACGCGCCCGCGCCGGCGAGCCACTGGTACGTCAGGATCTCGGTGAACGTCTCGAAGCCGCCGTCGAGCGTCGGCACCGTGAACTCCTCGCGCGCCGGCTCGTCCGTGCCCTGGCCGGGCTCCACCGGGAACAAGGTCACGCGGACGCCGGAGCGGACGACGAAGTCGTCGTCGCCACCGCGCCAGGCGCAGCGCCGCCGCGGCGCGGACTCGCCGCGGACCTGGTTCACCGAGAGCTGCAGGTCCGCGACCACCGGGTTGTGGTTCGCCACCTTCGTCGCCGGCAGGCGCGCGGAGACCCGCGCCTGCTTGACGCCGAACACGTCCGCTCCGACGGGCGCGGCCGGATCGCCGATGCGGACCTCGATCGCGTAGTCGAGGCCGGCGAGGCCGCGCGTCGGATCGCGCCGGAGCGCGGCCGCAAACAGCGCGATCCAGTCGGCCGGCGCGGCGTCGTACTCGATCAGCGCGCACGCCCGGCCGCCGTCGGGGACAACCTCCGGATCGCCGAGCCGGGCCTCGGCCAAGACGACCTGCGGCAGCGCCGGATCGCAGCGCAGGTCGTCGCTCGGCAGGCACGCCGTCATCGACCACGAAAGCTCGCGCGCCGCGCCCGGATCGGCCACGTACGCGCAGACGCGCGTCGGCGCGAGCTGCGCGAGCAGCGCCGCGGGCGACGGCGGCTCGCGCCCCGACAGATCGATGTCGACGACCTGCTCCGGTGGCTCCGCCGTCATCCCGACGACGCGCAGATCGAGGACGATCGTCGGATCCTCGAACGTGGCGCAGCCGCCGGCCGCCCCGGCGGCCCCGGCCAGCCCGGCCAGCCCGGCGAGCCCGGCGAGCAGCCGCGCGGACCTCACCACGTCCCCCGGATCCCGAGCGTCGGGAAGATCGGGAAGCTCGTGACCGGCGCCGACTCGCGGAAGCGGTAGTCGTACTCGGTCGCCTCCACGTTCTCGAAGTTCGCGACGTTGATGACGTCCAGGTAGAGCCCGAGGCTCCACCGCTCGTAGAGCCACTGCTTCTCGACGCGAAAATCGATCTGGCGGAACATCGGCACGCGCTCCGAGCGGAGCGGGCCGCGCACCGCCTCGTACTCGCCGGTGTCGGCGTTGTACGTCGCGCCGATCACGGGCGTCTCGGGGCGTCCGCTCGCGAGCTGGAACCGCAGGCCGAGCTCCCAGCCCTTGCCGAGCTTGTAGCTGCCGACGGCGTTCAGGACGTGCGGCTGATCGAACGACGTCGGCGCCCACCGCGTGTAGCTCGGGTTCCGCTGCCGCGCGACACTGAACGTGTACGACAGCCAGCCGAACGCGCGCTCGCTGATCTCGCGCTTGATCATGATCTCGGCGCCGTACGTCTGGCGCCGGCCGGCGTTGATGAAGTTGACGAAGCTGTACGTCCCGTCGTCGTTCACGACGAGGTCGTCGGAGAAGATCACGAGATCGCGGCGCCGCACGAAGTAGATCTCGCTGTCGACCGACCACAGCCGATCGGGCTTCCACTCGTAGCCAAAGCCGACGTGCGTCGCGTGCTCCGAGCCGACGCGCGGGTTGCCGAACCGCGAGTCCACCGCCTCGGGCTGCGGCGGCTGGCTGAACTCGCCGAGGTACGCCTTGAGCGTCAGATCCTTGCGGACCCGGTACTTCGCGACGATGCGCGGATCGACCGTGAGGACGTCTTGCCCCTCGATGATGTACGAGTCGAGGCGCACGCTCGGGATCAGCTTCCAGCGCTCGCTCACGTCGATGCCGGCGTCGATGTACGCGCCGAGCCCGAGCAGCGCCGCGCCGCGGAACACCTCCGACGGCGGGATGTCCACGCCGTCCGACTGGATCAGGCCGTTGTCGACGGGCACGAGCGCCTCGTAGCTCGTCACGCGCGACAGCATGTCGAGCCCGACGTCGAGCGCGAGCCGCGGGATCGGCCGGCCGTGCACGCGCATCCGGTACGACAGCGAGTGGTTGATGAGGCCGACGCTCGTGAACGGCCCGGCGGCCTCGGCCTGCGCGCCCGAGAACGTGATCGTGTCGCGGCCCCACGCGGGCGACAGGGTCAGCTTCATGTCGCCGCCGAGCGAGCGCGTGTAGTTGCCGATGACGCGCAAGAACTTCACCGCGCTGTTCAGGTTCGTCGAGACGCGCGAGTCCGGATCCGAGTCGAGGACGTGCAGCGTGTCCGACGAGCCGATCACGAACAGGCCGACCCGGCCCTGCTCGTGCAGATCGTAGTCGACCCGGCCGGCGTAGTCGTAGTAGACGGGCGTCACGATGCGCTGCGCGCCGGGGCCGGGATCGGGGAGCACGAAGCCGAGGAACGCGTCGACGTACGAGCGGCGGCCGGCGAACGCGATCGACAGATCCTTCGTGATCGGCGCGCGCAGGTAGCCGCCGGAGTCGAGGAAGTCGACCTTCGCCGAGCCGTGGATGCCGTCGGACTTCGTGGGCCGGAGCTCGAGCGCGATCGCGCCGCCGTGGTGGCGGCCGAACCGCGCCGGGAAGCCGCCCGGGTAGAGATCGATCGAGTCGAGCATCTCGGCGTTGAAAATCGAGGGCCCGCCCAGGAAGTGGAACAGGGACGGCACCTCGTGGCCGTCGACGTAGATGCCGGTGTCGTCGGGGTTGCTACCGCGCACGAGCACGAGGCCGAGCCCGAACGGCGTGCGCTGGACGCCGGGCAGGGTCTGGAGCACGCGCAGCGGATCGCCGAACGTGCCGGGCACGCTCTGCAGCTGCTGGCGCCGCAGGGTCCGCCGCGTCACCTCGAGCACCTCGCGCTCGCCCTCGACGATCGTCTCGTAGGGGTTGCCGCCGCGCGGGCGCAGCCACAGCCGGACCTCGACCGACTCGCGCTTCTCGAACGCGATCGGCCGGAGCAGCCGATCGTACTTCGGGTCGACCGCGAGCACCTGGTACTTCCCCGGCGGGACGCCGTGAAAGTAGAACGAGCCGTCGGCGCCGGTGACGGCGTCGAGGCCCAGCTCGACGATCGAGACGATCACGCCGCTGAGCCGCTTGCGCGTGCCGCGCTCGATCGCCTCGCCGGAGAGCGTGACCGGCGCGTCCATCGCGCCCGCGTGGTTCGGCGGCCCGGTCCGCGTCTTGGGCGGCGGCGGCGCGTCCGGCTCCTCCACCTCCTGCGCTTCGATCACGAAGTTGATCGCCGTCTCGACGGCGATCGGGCCAGGTTTGCCGTCGATCTCGGCGGGCTCGAACGCGTACTGCTTCGCCGCGGCGACGGCGGCCTCGTCGAAGCCGTCGCCGACCGGCGCGAGCACGTCGACCTTCGTCACGGCGCCGGTCGCGTCGATGTAGAGCTTGACCTTGACCTTGGCGGTCTTGCCGGCCGCGAGCGCCGCGGGCGGGTAGTCGGGCGCGGCGGCGCGCAGGAGGCGCGGCACCTTCGTGACGACGCCGGTCTTGACCTCTTTGGTGTCCGGTGGGCGGACGTCGGGCTGCGCGGCCGCGTGGCCGGCGGCGATCGCGATGCACGCGATCGCGAGGGACGTACGCCGCATGCGCCAGAGGTTAGCGCAGCTTGCCGCGCCGATCAGCTCGTCGCGCGCTGGTCGCGGAGGTGCGTGACCAGCTTGTCGAACATCCCGCGCACCGCGTTCTCGAGCGCCTCGCGGCGCAGCCGCGGCAAGTGACGCGGGTCAAACCGGCCCTTGGGCACCTGGACCTTCGCGCCGCCCGAGAGGAACGACAGCATCTTGCCCCGACCGTCGGAGATCGCGAGCCGCAGCTGCGCGTCCACCTCGACGAGGGCGCCGACCGTGGCGACGTCCATCTTCACGACTGACAGATCGATGTGGCGCGGGTCGAGCCCGAGGCGCTTGGCGTCGGCGGCCGTGGTCGTGACGACCGGGTTCGTGTTGCAGTGCGAGACGAGCGTCTGGCGCAGGATGTCGGCGTGCTCCTTGCGCGTGGCCTTGTCGGCCTTGCCGGGCGAGTCGTCGTTCGTCGAGTTGACGAGCACGTAGAGGTCCGGCGACGGCTGGATCGTGCGCGGCTGCTTGCCGAAGCCGGGCTTCGTCGGCCGGGGGCCCGCCGCGGTCGCGGCTTGCGCCGCCGGCGCGGCCGCCTGGGTTGCCTGGGTCGCCTGGATCGCCTGGGGGGGCGTCGGCTCCGGCCACGGCGACGGCAGCTGGTTCGCCTTGGCGACCGCGAGCGCCGCCTCGCGCGCGGCCTTGCGCACCGTCTCGTCGGCGTCGTCGTTGGCGGTGTTCTTGAGCGCGGGCAGCGCCGCCTTGTGGGCGAGCTGGCCGAGCGCCGTCGCCGCGACGGTGCGAACCTGCGGGCTCGGATCGGCGAGGGCGCTGACCAGCGGCCGGAGCGCGCGCTTGTCGCCCAGGTTGCCGAGCGCGACCGTCGCGGACAGCCGCGCCTTCTCGCTCGCGCTCGCCATGGTCTGCGTCAGCTCGGCCACGCGATCCTGCGCGTGCGCGAGGCGCGCGTCACCGAGCGTCAACACCGCGATCACCAACGCGATCAGGCCGGCGAGCCGCGGCCGGTCAAACGACCGACCACGCGCCACTGGCGCTGCGCGATCCTCCTCCAGAGATCCGCCGTACATCGAGCTGGGGCTGATTAGGCGCCGAGTGGTAGGACGAGTCAATCTTTTCTCATCGCGTGGGGCCGTCGCGCACGGTGTCGCGTGGAGGGCCGTGCTGATCTCCGACGAGCGGCTCCGCGCGATCGCGATCGCGGGAGGAACCGCGCCCGCGACAGCTTTCGGGAGGTGCCCAGATCCGCTGTCGCGCGACGCGGCGGCCGCGAGCTCGCCGAGGCTCATGATCGAGGAGAGGTCGCGCAAGCTTCCGGGCCGCATGGCTGAAGTCGTCACCTGCGCGAAGTGGGCCAGCGTGAAGCGGGCCCGCGTTCGATCGCGCGATACGACGCGCGCATGCCGCGCAGGCCGCGGGTGCCGCGCGTGCTCGTGGCGCGCTCGCAGCGCGCTCGCGGAGGCCGGCCCGCGCGCGCTGCCGTCGAGCGTCCCGCTGGGAAGGAGCGCCGCCTGGGAGCGGCGAAATCGCTTACCGAGATCTCGCCGACTTCGGCGCCAGTCGCGCAGCCAGAGTCCGTTTTTTTATTTTAGATTCCGGAATGTTACGTAAATTGGGCTGCGACAGAGGTCCAGGAGGGCTCGAGGCGGCCCGGGGCGGCTGATCGAGATTCCGCGACGTTATACTTGCTATTCGCACGCGGGGTTGCGTAGCCTATCTCTAGTTACGCGGAGTTACGGGTGACCAAGTCCGAGCTCATCGAGAAAATCTCCGAGACGTTGAAGCTGCCGGCTGGTAAGGCGGAGGCCATCGTCAACACGATCTTCGACTCCATGGTGAAGGCGCTCGAGCGGGGAGAAGGTATCGAGATCCGCGGCTTTGGTAGCTTCACCGTGCGCAAGTACAAGGCGTATGAAGGAAGGAACCCGCGCACCGGCGAGACTGTCCACGTCGCCGAGAAGCGGCTTCCTTTCTTCAAGGTCGGCAAAGACTTGCGAGAGCGCGTGAACGCTGGCCTCGGGACGCCGCTCCCCGCGGACAAGCCCGACGAGCCCGATGACACCGATCCGAACGAGCCGGATCTCGACGACGACGACGAGTCGTAGCTAACTTCCGTCGGCCACTACGATTCCCGCGTCACCATCGACGGTGACGATCGCGCCGTCCTCGAGCAGCGACCAGGCGTCGCGGCAGCCGACCACGCAGGGAATGCCGAGCTCGCGGGCGAGCGAGGCGCCGTGATCGAGCAAGCCGCCGGTCTCGCTCACGAGCGCGGCGCAACCCGTGACGAATACAGCGAGCGCCGGCGTCACCGCGCGTGTGACGACCACGTCGGCCCGACTGACCGCGATGCTCGTGGCCAGCGAGATCACCTTTTTAACGCGGCCAGTGACGCGCCCTCCAGTACCGGCGCCCCGCAGCGGCGCGCTGGGCGCGGGAGCAGCCTCGCTCGCCACGACGAATGGCATCGACCACCGGGCGGCGCGTGCGGCGGCGGCGCGTGCGGCGGCGGCGCGGCGCCGGGCATCGTCGATCGAGAGCGCCGTGGGGGGCGCGGCGGGAGCGGCCGCGACATCGGCGGGAGCGAGGGCCGTTCGGGAGTCCGCGGCGCCGGCAGCTGCGCTTGGCACGATGGCAGCTGCGGTGGCCGCAGCGGCAGCTGCGGTGGCCGTGGCGGTGGCTGCCGCGGTGGCCGCGGCGGCGAGCTCCTCGGGCGGGAGCCAGAACGCGTCCTCCGCGGGCAAGCCGAGCGCGGCGGCCGCTCGCAGCAGCGCGCGGCGGACGAGCCACTGCGCGCGGGCGAACCAGAGATCATCGCGCTCGGCCAGATCGGCGCCAGCGCGCGCGAGGTCATCCTCCGCGGGCGGCGGCGGCACGGGCGCGCGCTCGCCGAGCAGGCGCGCGCGGGCGATCGCGTCGCGCAGCACGGCCGGGCGCTCGCCGAACGTCGGCACCGCCACGTCCCACGCCGGTGACATCGCCGCGAACCGCGCGACGACCGCGGCCTCGGCGAGCTCGCCGCGCGCGGCCGCGAGGAGCGCCGCCTCGATCGACGACGGGCGCGCGCCGCGCAGCGAGCCGGCCGGCGCGCGGGCGCGCGCGGCCGCGATCAGCGGGACCACCTCGCGCGCCCAGAGGGCGTAGAACGCGAGGTACCGCGCGAGCGCGTCGTCGAGCGTGAGCTCGGCGCCGGCCTCGGGGTCGGCCTCGGCCGGCGCGAGCACCGCCTCGATCCGCGCCTCGAGCGCGCGCACCCGCGCGTCGAGCTCCGCGCGGCTCCCGAGCGCCGGGCGCGGCAGCTCCTCGCGCGGCGCCGTGTACAGGTAGCCGGCGCACACGCGCATCGACCACGGCGCGACGCCCGCGCGCTCGACGCGCTCGACGAGCGCGGCCTGCGCGACCGACAGCGGATCGGGGTTGTGCGCCGCGTCCCAGGTCCAGCGCCGGCCGTCGGCGACCAGCGGCGCGAGCACCACCGGCGGCGGCGGCACCTGCGCGCGCCGCGCCGGGTGCACGATCGGCCGGGCCTGCACGATCCACGCGCGCCCGTCGCCGGCGATCACCACCTCGACGTCCGCGCCACGCGGCGCGCCGATCGCGCGCTCGGCGGCGAGCGCCAGCTGGGCGAGCGGATCCGCGTCGCCGCGCGGCCGCTTCTCGAGCCGATCGCCGCGCTGGATCCAGACCTCGCCGCCCTCGGGCGCGCCCGGCGGCCGCGTGTAGATCGTGGCGCGCTCGCCGTCGACGTGCCGCTGCAAGATCGCGGCGATCGCGATCCCGCCCGCGCCCACGCCCGCAGCGCCGTCGCGCAGCCGCGCGTAGCTCACCGCGAGCGGCGTGAGCGCGCTCGCCCAGACGGCGCGCACCGCCGGCCAGACCTCGCCGGGCGGCACCGCGACGCGCGACGAGAAGACGCCCGCCGCGGCGCCCGCTGCGCCGTCCTCGATCGTCGCCGACGACCGCACGGCGAGCCGCCCGAGCTCCGCGGCGCGCGCGGCGACCTCGGCGACCAGCTCCGGCGGGAGCTCCGCCTCCTCGATGCGCGCCGCCGCGGCCGCCAGCGTATGCCCGAGCTCGTCGAGCCCAGGCGCCGCGGCGCCCGGCCCAGGCCCTGGCGCGAGCGCGCCGGCCGCCGCGCGGAACGCCCGATCGTCGAGCACCCAGCCTTCGGGCACCGGGAGCCCGGCCGCGATCAGCCGCGCGAGCGCGACCGCCTTGCCGCCGCACGCGGCGGTGCTCTCGGCGAGCGGCACGAGCCACATGCGCCGGTTGTACCAGGGTCGGGCCGCGGCTACGCTCCGGCCCGTGCGCGCCGCCGTCTCCTCTGCGGTCGCCGCGGTCGCCGCGGTCGCCGCGATCGCCGCGCTGGCCGTGCTCGCCGCGCTGCCGACCGCCGCGCGCGCCGACACGAGCAAGCTCGCCAAGGAGGGCGTCGCGATCCAGCCGCGCGCGGTGCTCCGCGGCAAGGACAAGACGTGCTGCGGCTACCCGCTCGTCGGAGAGCTCGGCTGGAACCTCACGTTCTACTGGCTCGCGTTCCAGGACGACTTCATGGGGCCGGTCGGCAGCGTCCCCGCGGGCAGCCCGAAGTCACCCGTCGGCCAGCGCACGTGGGTCGAGCTGTACACGCGCGACGGCTACTTCCTGGCGCGCGTCCCCGAGCGGTTCGCCTGGTCGCTCCGCATGGAGGGCTCGGGCGTGATGCAGGACGGCCGCATCTTCAATTACAGCGGCCCGTGCAGCTACGGCTACGGCACCTGCTTCCAGCAGATCGACGTCATCGCCGCCCCGTTCGGGCGCGGCGCCGGCCAGCGCCCGCTGATCCCGTTCAAGTCGGTGGCCGTCGATGCGCGCGTGATCGCGCTCGGCGAGCCGCTCTACCTGCCCGAGCTCGACGGCATCCCGCTCCCCGACGGCTCGATCCACGACGGCTGCGTGCGCGCCGACGACACCGGCGGCGCGATCAAGAAGCACCGGATGGACTTCTTCGTCGTGACGTTCGCGAATTACCGCTTCGTGATCGATCAGCTGCTCGGGGTCGGCTGGGTCACGCCGCACATCGAGGCGCCGCGCTGCGAGTACCTGCGCGTCCCGTGATAGCGTGCGCGTGTGCTCGAGGGCCTGTTCGTCACCCCGGCGGCCACCGCGATCGCCGAGGCGCTGGCCTCCGCGGGCGTGACGACGGCGGGCGGGCCGATCGCCGTCGTCGGTAACGCGCGCCTCGCGGCCGCGCTCGCCGAGGGCCGCGACGTGCTCCCCGTCGGGATGCCGCCGCGCGCGGCCAAAAAGCTCGCGCGCCACCTCGCCGACACCTCGTCGCTCACGCCCGGCTCGCTCGCCGCCGTGGTCGGCGTGGACGTCGCCACCTTGGCCGCGTGGGAGGACACGCTGCGCGCGTGGGTGCGCGTCGTGCGCGACGGCGGCGCGATCGTCTTCGTCGATCGCGGGCACGCCCAGGAGGCGAGCCGCCGCGCGCTGTGCGCCGGCCTCTGCGAGCTCGAGCAGCGCCGCGCCGGCCGCGCCGTCATCACGAGCGGCCTCGTGACGCACCTCGATCCCGCGGGGATTCCCGCGGGGTAGGGAGGCGCGTCATCGCTGCGCTGCGGGCGCGCGAGATCGTCTCCCCTCGGTCATCCCGCGGGGATTCCCTCGGGTAGGGAGGCGCGTCCTCGCTGCGCTGCGGGCGCGCGCGATCGTTCCCCCTCGGTCAAATCGGCGGGCGGCCGTCGGCGTCCTCGGGCTTCTCCGGGATCTTCCAGATCAGGTTCATCTGCGGGACGCGCTCGCCCTTCGTGTGATCGCCGCGATCGCTCGCCTTGAGGCCCGGCGGCACCGCCCACGGGATCGCCGGGTTCGGGTAGTTACGCGCCGCCTCGTACATGTACCGCGACCACAGCGGCACGACCGTGATGTACGCGGCGTCGTGGCGGCCGAGCGCGCGCTCCTTCTTGTCGTCGCCCATCCAGACGAGCGTCGTCCACTGCGGCGTGTACGCGACGAACAGCGTGTCGTGCGTGGCGCTCGACGTGCCCGTCTTGCCGGCGGCGTTGAGCTTCGTCTCGCGCAGGACGTTCGCGAAGCCGTAGGTGACCTCGTTCGCGAGCAGCTTCGACATGAGGAACGCCGCGCGCGGCGGGATCGCGTTCGGCGCGGCGACCCCGGCGAGCGCGGCCACGCGATCGAGGCGCTCCGCGGCGGACAGCCGCGGATCCTCGGGCACCGTGTCGTCCTCGAGCGTGTTGCCGTCGCGGTCGAGGATCCGCCGCACGTAGACCCAGCTCTTCTCGCGGCCGTCGGGGCGCGGCCACCACGCGCCGTTGCGCGCGAACACGGTGAACGCGCGCGCCAGCTCGTCGAGCTTGCTGCACGAGGCGCCGAGCGCGAGCGCCTCATCGGCGTAGATCTTCGTCGAGAACCCGAGCCGCCGCGCCCACGCCTCGACGTTCGGCGCCTTGAGGCGCATGAACAGATCGAGCGAGGGCACGTTCTTCGAGAACACGAGCGCGAACTCGAGCGTGACGTCGCTGTCGAGCGTGTCGTCGAGGTTCACCGGCGTCCACTTCTCGCCCGTCTCCGGATCGACGATCGTCACCGGGATGTCGTTGAGCCGCGTGTCGAAGCCGTAGCCCTGATCGAGCGCGAGCGAGTAGTAGATCGGCTTGTACGTCGAGCCCGGCTGGCGGCACGCCTGCACGGCGCGGTTGAACACCGAGCGGTCGTAGTCGTGGCCGCCGACCATCGCCGCGACGTACGCCGTGCGGTGATCCGCGGTGAAGATCGCCGTCTGCGGGTGCGGCACCTGCTCGAGGCGCACCACGTCGTCGTGCGACTCGTCCCACTTGCGCTGATCGTCGGGCGCGATCCACACCGGGTTCTTGCCCGCCGAGGAGTAGCTGCGGAACGGGGTCACCGTGCGCTCCTCGCGCCGCACCCACACGACGTAGCCCGGCCGCAGCGCCACGGTCGCGCTGTCGATGCGGACGTCGTTCTCCATGTTGCCCGGCTGCCACTTCGACGCCCACTGCAGGTTCTTGAGCGGCAGCTGCAGGCGGCGCTCGCCGATCAGGACCTCGGCGCCCCCCGGCGTGACCTTGTCGACGAGCGCGAGGTAGCGCTTGCCCGGGAGCAGCGGGCCTTGGCCGTAGAGCTGCTGCTGCCGCTCGAGGAACAGCTCGCGCGCCGGCCCCTCGACGCGCCACTCGGGGCCGCGCCAGCCCTGGCGCTTGTCCTGGTTGCGCGCGCCGTAGTCGGCGTTCTCGTAGGCCGCGGCCTCCCACGTCGGCTCGGCGGCGGTCTCGATCCGGAGGCCGCGCTCGGCGAGCTGCTCCTCGCCGAGCCTCCGCCGCAGCTCGGCGACCTGCGCGGGCGGGGCCGGCAGGCGGCGCTCGGCGAGCGCCTGATCGCCGAGCTTGCCGGCGAGCTGGTTGCGAACGAACGTGCCGTAGTACGGCATGCGATCGGCGTACGTGTTGTGGTGCAGATCGAGCGCGATCGGCTCGGCCTTCGCCGCGGCCACCTCCTCGGCCGTCGCGAAGCCGAACGCCGCCATCTTGTCGAGCACGACGTTGCGGCGCTCGAGCGCGAGCTTCGGCTGGTTCTGCGGCGAGAACCGCGTCGGCGCCTTCGCGAGCCCGGCGATCAGCGCGGACTCGGCGAGCGAGAGCTCGGAGAGCTCCTTGCCGAAGTACCGCTTGGCCGCCGCCGACACGCCCCACGCGCCCGCGCCCAGGTAGATGTGGTTCAAGTACACCGAGAGGATCGCGCGCTTGGAGTAGCGCGCCTCGAGGCGCCGCGCGACGACGGCCTCCTTGCCCTTGCGCGATAGCGACTTCTCGCTGCCGAGGAACTGCTTGGCGACCTGCTGCGTGATCGTGGAGCCGCCCTGCGTGAAGTCACCGGCGGTGACGTTGCGCCACACCGCGCGCAGGATGCCCTTGAAGTAGATCCCCTTGTGCTCGAAGAAGTCGTGATCCTCGACGGCGAGGAACGCGTTCACGAGCCGCGGCGGGATCCGCTCGAACGGCACGAGCTGGCGCCACTCCTTCGCGAACTGGCCGATGACGGTGCCGTCGGCCGCGTAGATCCGCGACACGCCCGGCGCGATGTTCGCGTAGCGCTCGAGGTCCGGCACGGCCGGCGCGTTGATCGAGAAGTAGCTGTAGACGCCGAAGCCCCCGACGAGGAGCAGCGCGATCAGGACGAGCGCCGTGAACGCGTACAGCCGGGCGAGCCAGCTCAGCACGCCGCCGCCGCGGCGGTTTCTGACGACGACGCGCGGCCGCGGCCCGCTCGGCGATCGCGCGTGCCGCTGCGCCGCGGGCAGCTCCACGGCGCGCAGCGGCGACGGCGGGGTCTCGCGCGCGCTCGGCTCCGCGGTCAGCGAGCCCAGCTCGCTCAGCACGTCGTTCAGGTCCGGCTCGGGCTCGGGCTCGGGCGGGGGCTGCGCGATCGATGGCACCGGCACCGGCGGGGTCTGCGCGGCCGCGCGCACCGGCGTCGGCGGAGTCGGCGGCAGCTTCGCGGCGAGCGCGTCGTCGTCGCTCCACTCCGTCCACTCCGTCCTCGGCGGCTGCGCCAGGGTCGGCACCACCGCCGTCTGGATCTCGCGCCGGCTCAGCCCCGGCGGCGGTGCCACCGGCG